>ENA-OWNT01000930-OWNT01000930.1-seawater-metagenome-genome-assembly--contig:-NODE-930-length-46869-cov-8.114186_pt1 | contig 46869 bp, 43 predicted proteins | sample MGYA00238136_ERZ651165 | MGnify/ENA primary metagenome ERZ651165 (study PRJEB26861, sample SAMN08777766) | seawater metagenome | isolation source: coastal seawater | place: USA: Florida | collected... | reverse complement strand
TAGACACCGACGAACTCAACAATTGAGGTAAATATGAAAATACTCGTACCGGTCAAACGCGCGATCGACTACAACGTGAAGGTAAGAGTGAAGGCCGATGAATCTGGCGTCGACCTTACCAATGCGAAAATGGCAATTAACCCTTTCTGCGAAATTGCAGTTGAAGAAGCGGTTCGACTTAAAGAGAAAGGCGTAGCCACAGAAATCGTTGTTGTTTCAATTGGTGATAAAAGCTGCCAAGAACAAATTCGTACAGCACTAGCCCTAGGTGCTGATCGTGGTATTCAAATTGATACCGACCAAAACCTTGATTCACTTCAAGTGGCAAAGCTTTTAACAAAAGTAGTTGAAGAAGAACAACCACAGCTGGTTATTCTTGGTAAGCAGAGCATCGACTCTGACAATAACCAAACAGGTCAAATGCTTGCTGCACTTACAGGTATGCCGCAAGGTACTTTCGCTTCTGAAGTTGTAGTTGATGGCGAAAAAGTGAACGTGACCCGTGAAATCGACGGCGGTCTTCAAACGGTTGCTCTGTCTCTTCCTGCAGTAGTAACAACAGACCTTCGATTGAACGAGCCACGTTATGCATCTTTGCCAAACATTATGAAGGCGAAGCGTAAGCCGCTTGATGTTAAATCTGCTGCTGACTATGGCGTAGCGCTTGAGTCAAACGTTAAAGTACTAAAAGTAACGCCTCCACCACAGCGTGAGGGTGGTATTAAGGTAGCAGATGTTGCTGAGTTAGTAGACAAGTTAAAAAATGAAGCAAAGGTGATCTCATGAGCGTACTCGTATATGCAGAACACGATAACGCAAGCTTAAAAACCGAAACGCACAAGCTTGTAAACGCAGCACAAAAAATGGGTGGCGACATTCATGTACTAGTTGCTGGTGAGGGTTGCCAAGCAGTTGCTGAAGCCGCAGCGCAAATTGACGGCGTAGCAAAAGTTATCGTTGCAGACAACGCTGCTTATAAGCACCAGTTAGCTGAAAATACGGCTGACTTAGTGGTAGAACTAGCTAGTGATTACAGCCATGTTGTTGCAGCGGCAACAACGACAGGTAAAAACTTTATGCCTCGCGTAGCGGCATTGTTAGATGTTGCGCAAATCTCTGACATTATCGGTGTAGAAAGCGAAGATACTTTTGTTCGCCCAATTTATGCTGGTAATGCGATTGCAACAGTTCAATCGTCTGATGCGAAGAAAGTTATCACCGTACGCGCAGCGTCATTTGACGCCGCTGCTACAGGTGGAAGTGCAGAAGTGACTGCCATTGACGTGGTTAAAAGCAGTGAAAAGTCTGACTTTGTATCAGCGGAGCTCACAGAATCAGAGCGTCCTGAACTTACTGCGGCAGAAGTAGTAATTTCTGGTGGTCGCGGTATGCAAAACGGCGACAACTTCAAACTACTTGAAGGTATCGCCGACAAGTTAGGCGCTGCTATTGGTGCATCACGTGCGGCGGTTGATGCCGGTTTCGTACCTAACGATATGCAAGTGGGTCAAACAGGTAAAATTGTTGCACCTCAGCTTTACATTGCAGTGGGTATCTCAGGCGCTATTCAGCATCTTGCAGGTATGAAAGATTCTAAAGTTATTGTTGCTATTAACAAAGACGAAGAAGCACCTATTTTCCAAGTAGCCGATTACGGCTTGGTAGGTGATCTTTTTGACGTGTTACCAGAGCTTGAAGGCACACTGTAACAAGTTTTATGTTAAAAAGGCTGCCGATTGGCAGCCTTTTTTATGCGCTTTTTAAGCTTTCTTAGCACATTACAATGTTACATCAATGTGCGCGTAGGGAAGTGTTATGAGAATTATTATAAACGTACTTAAATATTATTTGTGATGCGTTATTAAACACGCACTACAGAATTGTCTTCAACGCTGACTGGCGAGGGAATGTATGCATCTGCTTCCCAATCGTTTTCCCATTTTTCATCGTCAAGTAAATAGCGAAATTGATATTCGTTATCTTTCTCAAGGTTAACGGTTAGCGTGAAATCACCGCTTTTTAGTCGTTTCATATCAAGTGGCTGCGCATCCCAGTCTGTGAAATCGCCGCATAAAACGGCCTTCTGTGCATTTTGTGCTGCCTGCGCATCTAATTTGAATGTAACCTTGCATAGCGGTTTCGATTTAAGGTATTGCTTTTTAAGACTCATAATGTGTTTTCCCTTCATTTTTACAAACTCTCAAAATCACAGGCTACTGCGTTAATATTGTAAATGGCATACTGAATTTGCATTGCTGCTTACTATAAAAAACAACCGGTGGTTAACTCATCATCAATGAGTGATTAAATAATCATCGATAACCGCATATTTATCAATCTTACTTTTTATTCTTTTGATATTTTTTTATATTAATGTCGTACACTTTATACCGTTGGCTTTACCAAAAGTTATAAAAGAAAAGTGGTGAAGTTCGATTGCTCGCGCACATGAAAAATTACACAAAATTTAACAAACTTCAGTGAGCACTTAAGCAATAAAGTCAGTAAACTAGTGTTGTAACAATAATAAATTAATTTTCATGCAGTTCATTTTCTTAAAGGCTTTGCAGAATATATCTTTGCGAAGCTTTTGGCATTAGTACGCTGCGTGTTCCTAGGGATAGTAAATGAAAAACTCCATCTTGGTGAAAAGTGGTCTTCCGCTCGTCATAATCCTTGTCGGTCTTGCTATAGCAGTTGTACTAGTAAGTTCCCGAAAGCCACCAGAACAAGTGCCTGTTGAAATACCTGCCTTCCTTGTTGATGCCAAAGAGATCCAATCTGAACAAGTGAGTTTTATTGTAAAGTCTCAAGGCAACGTAGTACCGCGTAACAAAACCGCGCTAAGTGCACAAGTAAGTGGCCAGGTGGTGAGTTTGTCAGACAGTTTCATTGCTGGCGGAACCTTCAAAAAAGGTGATGTGTTAGCCACCTTAGAGCAGGACGACTACAAAACAGATTTAAAGTTAGCAGAAGCGGAACTGGCGCAAGCCCAAGCGGCTTTGCAAGAAGAGATAGCGCGCGGCAAAGTAGCAGAACAAGAATGGCGTTCAGTTAATAGTGTGGCCCCTCCCGAGTTAGGTCTTCGTAAACCTCAGTTAGCTAAGGAGCAAGCCAACGTAAAAGCCGCAGAAGCCAAATTAGAGCGAGCAAAAAGAAACTTAGCGCGTACTCAGATAACTGCGCCTTACAACGGTATTGTCGTTGAACGAAATATCGATTTAGGACAATTCGTCACTATGGGAGCCGCTATAGGTACCGTTTATTCAACAGATACTGCTGAAGTACGCCTTCCAATAACCGACAGCGACTTAATGTTTGTCAATATTGCTAGCCAATCAACTGATGGCGCGCCTGTATCACTCAAAGCGTCCGTAGGTGGGTTAACGCGCCGCTGGGAAGGAAAGTTAGTCCGTTCAGAAGGTGTATTAGATACAGGAAGCCGTGTGGTTTATGCCATTGTTGAAGTAAAAGACCCTTACAATATGAAAGGCAGCCACAGTGCACCTATTCGTTTCGGTCAGTTTGTAGAAGCTGAAATTACATCGCGCCAAAATGAAGCGCTAATGGTGTTACCACGCAGCATTTTGCGTCTAGACAATACCGTATTAACGGTTAACGAAAACCGTGAAATTGAAATTAAGCCAGTTGAAGTTGCGCGCACCACGGCCAAAGAGGTGTTTATTCGCAGTGGTATTGAAGAAGGGAGCTTGGTGGTTACAAGTGCTGTACCTAACCCCTATAACGGCATGAAAGTGCGTTTACCGGGTGATGAGCCTGTCGCTTCTGAAGAAACAACGTCAGAGGGTGATGACGAAGCGATAGAAAGTAATGCTACTGGCGGGGGCCGCTAAATGAGTCAAATAGACACACAAAAAGGCCTTATTGCGTGGTTTGCACGCAATAATGTTGCCGCAAACCTGTTAATGTGGCTACTTATTGTAGGTGGCTTGTTTGGTGCGTTCAGCATTCAAAAGCAAGTATTCCCAAACTTTGAATTCGACGTTATCAATGTTCGTGTGCCATACCTTGGTGCGGCTCCTCAGGAAGTTGAAGAAGGCGTTCTGCTAAAAATTGAAGAGGCTGTAAAAGACCTTGAAGGCATAAAGCAGTTAAATTCTCGCGCCGTAGAAGGCATGGGAACAGTGTCTATTCAAGTAGAGGAAGACTATGACGTTCAGTCTCTTCTTGATGAGGTAAAGGTTCAGGTTGACGCCATTCCCAGTTTTCCTGCTGACACAGAAAAACCAGTTGTTTACCGACAAAAAATACAACAAGACGTTATTTGGCTCTCTGTCTATGGCGATGCTTCAGAAAGAGAACTTAAAGAGTTTGCCAAAGATTTACGCGACGACATTGCCAACTTACCTGGCATATCGAGTGTTCAAGTAGTAGGTGCTCGCGACTACGAAATTTCAGTAGAACTCTCGGAAGTTGACCTACAAAAGTACAACTTAACGTTTGCCGATGTGGTAATGCGCTTAAGTCAAACCAGCGTTGACTTGCCGGGCGGCTCTATTCGCACAGAGAACGGTGATATTCTTTTACGTACCAAAGGGCAGGCTTATACAGGGTGGGACTTTTCTCAAATTGTATTACTTACTAATGCGAACGGTACGCGCGTTACGCTAGGCGATGTTGCATACATTAACGACGGCTTTATTGAAAACGATCAATACGCACTTTTCGATGACAAGCCGGCTGTTAGCCTACGTGTTCAGGCGGTAGGCGATCAGAACGCATTAGAAATCTCTGAACAAGTTAACAACTACATTGATACTAAAAAAGCCGAGTTCCCGGCTCATATAAGCGCTGACACATGGGGCGATAGCTCATTCTACCTAGCCGACCGACTGAACATGATGTTAGAAAACATGTTCTTCGGTGCGTTACTGGTATTTTTAGTACTGTCGTTGTTCTTAAAAATTAAACTGGCATTTTGGGTAATTGTGGGCCTACCGGTGTGTTTCCTCGGAACGTTGTTGGTTATGCCCCTCGATATGATTGGCGTATCAATCAACATGCTTTCTCTGTTCGCGTTTATCCTTGTACTGGGGATTGTGGTAGATGACGCCATCATTATGGGGGAGTCGGCATATTCTGAGATTGATAAAAAAGGCCACAGTACCGATAACGTAATTGCGGGCGTAAAAAAGGTGGCTATGCCAGCTACGTTTGGTGTACTAACCACCATTGCCGCGTTTTCGCCAATGCTAATGGTGTCTGGCCCATTTGGTATCATATGGAAAACCATCGGCATGGTGGTAATTGTGTGTCTTGTGTTCTCGCTTATCGAGTCGAAGCTTATTCTTCCTGCACACTTGGTACATATGAATTTGAAACCATATGATCCGGCTAAAGCTAACGGGTTTCAAAAGTTTCGTGATTTCTTCAGCGAAGGCATAAAGAGCTTTATTAACAACAAATATGCACCATTTCTAGAGAAAGCTATCCGCAATCGTTACACCACAGTAGCTACGTTCTTAGCTATGCTGATAATAACGATTGGTTTGTTCGGTGGTGGTATTGTTCGATTCGTTTTCTTCCCAAGTATTCCTAGCGACTTTATGGTTGCCAGTTTTGAGTTAGAGCCAGGCTCTTCACTTGAACAACGCGACAGCGTGTTAAACACGTTGCGTGAAGCCATGCACAGAATGGATGAAAAAGTAGAACAGGATACGGGTGAGCGCGTTATTAAGCACGCTATCGCGTTTGATAATGGCAACCTTGGCGGCGAGATTTTTGCTGAGCTTACCAAAGGAGAAACGCGTACGCTTACCGATTTTGAAATTCAAGATATGTGGCGTGAAGAGCTACCTGAAATTCCAGGTGTTAAGTCGTTTAATATCAATTCTCCTGGTGGCCCAGGTGGCGGCTCAGACTTAAGTTTTGAATTTAGTTCAGGCGACATTAAGGCGCTACGCGCGATAAGCGATGAACTTAAAGAAGCACTGGATGCATACGAAGGCGTTACCGATATTAACGATACCTTCTCAGGTGGCAGTGAAGAAATTCAGTTAGCGTTGAAACCTCAAGCCGATGCACTTGGCATTACGCTGCAGCAGTTAGGACAACAGGTACGCTTCGGTTTTTATGGCGCTGAGGTTCAGCGAATACAGCGCGACGACGAAGAAATAAAGGTAATGGTTCGTTACCCACGTGCAGAGCGAAGCTCGATTGAGCACTTAGAAAATATGCGTGTGCGCGCACCCAACGGACAGGAAATACCTTTCGAGCAGGTTGCTACTTTTACAGTAGGGCAAGGGTTCGATTCAATCATTCGCGTAGATGGTAAACGTTCTGTCACTGTGACGGCAGCGGTAGATAAAGCCCTTATGGATCCGTCAGAAGTCACCAATGATGTGATTGATAAACTAATGCCAGATTTGCTTGAACGCTATCCAAACGTTGAGTTCCAACTGCAAGGCAATAGTAAAGAACAAGCCGATGCAATGCTAAGCCTAATGAAAGGGCTGTTGTTTGCGCTATTTGCCATTTATACACTACTGGCAATTCCGCTTAAGTCTTACAGCCAACCGTTCATTATTATGTCGGTGATCCCATTTGGTATTGTTGGTGCCATCATTGGGCACCTAGTTCTTGGCATGGCCGTCAGTGTATTGTCAATTTGCGGCATTATTGCGCTTTCTGGCGTTGTAGTTAACGACAGCCTGATTATGGTTGATTTTGTTAACCGTGCACGAAAAGAAGGTTTTTCTTTAATGGAAGCGGCAATAAGCGCCGGTACTCAGCGCTTCAGAGCCATTATCTTAACGTCGTTAACGACCTTTATGGGCCTAATGCCAATTGTGTTTGAGAAAAGTCTTCAAGCACAAATTGTAATACCTATGGCAATATCGCTGGCATTCGGTATTTTGTTTGCCACTATTATTACATTGCTGCTAGTACCTGCGTTGTATCTCATTTTGAACGATTTAAAAAATGTGTTCAAAGGAAGAGAAAAAGCACAATTAGCAACGGAAAACTAAATAGAAAATGCCGGTTCATACCGGCATTTTGCTTTTAAGGATGACAGATGAAGAAGAGATTATTACAGGGGCTGTTTGTTGGGGTAAGTGTATCGCTAATGTTGGCGTGTACTGCTTCACAAAATGATACGCTGACAAACCAAGCGAGTGTAACCAGCGAGACAGCACTGCCAAATATTTCACAATATCCGCAGACAAGAACGGTTTCCCAAGTAGATGATTACCACGGTACAGCTGTATCAGACCCTTATCGTTGGTTAGAGGGCGAAGGCGAAGAAATAAAGAGCTGGGTGGGAGCGCAAAATACGCTAGCACGCCCTTATTTAGCGTCGTTACCATCTAGAGAAATGTATAAAGAAAGGCTGACAGCATTATGGGACTACGAAAAGTATACAACCCCATACATGGTGAAAGACACGCTTTTCTATAGCTACAACAACGGTCTTCAAAATCAGTATGTGCTGTATATGGCAAATGGTGTAAACGGCGAAGCAGAAGTGCTTATCGACCCAAATTCACTTAGTGAAGATGGCACTGTGTCGATGGCGTCATCAGAAGTGAGCCCGAATGCGTCTTACTTAGCTTATCTTCTGTCAGACGGTGGTACCGACTGGAAAACCATCCATATTCGAGATACAAAAACAAAAATTGATCTTTCAGATGTGATAGAAGGCGTTAAGTTTACTAATGTAGCGTGGCTTCCCGATGAGAGTGGTTTTTTCTATTCGCGATATCCGCTAAATGCAGCAGGGGAATATGACGATAGCCAAACTGTTTCTATTTACTTTCACAAACTAGGCACGGTGCAAAGCGAAGACAAGATGGTTTTTGCGTTTGACGATAAGCCAACGTGGAACCCTTATGCATCGGTTATTCAAGATGGAAAAACACTACTAATTTCTGTGTTCGAGGGATACCAAGCCAATGGGGTTTACGCAAAGTCGTTGGAAGATGAAACTGCAACAGTAGTACCCATCTTCGATAAATGGGATGGTAGATACAATCTTATTGGCGAGAGTGGCGATAGCTTGTTTTTCACATCAACTGCAAACGCGCCTACGGGTCAAGTTATAAAAGTCGCATTTGATGGTGAAGTTAAAGGTGAGGCACTGATAATCGACAGTACATCTAATACGCTACGCAGTGTTTCGCTAATGGGTGAAAAGTTATTTGCACAATACCTGGAAGACGTTAAGGCGCAAGTCCGAGTATTTGATCTTTCTGGCAAGCAGGTAGACGAGATAGCTTTTTCAGATATCGGCAACGTGAGTGGTTTTGTAGGGGGAGAGTCTGCAACAACTACATTCTACAAACTAACAGGCTTCACAAACCCTGGTCAGGTATTTAAATACGACGTTAAAACCGGTAAGTCAACGTTGTTCAAAACGATAAATACTGGGCTTAATTACGACAAATACGAAACCAAGCAAGTATTCTATACCAGTAAAGATGGCACAAAAGTGCCTATGTTCATTGTGCACAAAAAAGGTTTGAAGCTAGACGGAACCAATAAAACGCTGCTTTATGGGTACGGTGGTTTTAATATTTCGCTACTGCCAAATTATTCAGTGTCTAGAATGGTGTGGGTAGAGCAGGGCAACGTACTTGCCATTGCTAATTTACGTGGTGGTGGTGAATATGGACAACAGTGGCATAAGGCAGGCACGAAGCTAGATAAGCAAAATGTGTTTGACGATTTTATTGCTGGCGCTGAATACCTAATCGAGCAAGGCTACACTGCCCCTGAAAAGCTTGGCATACAAGGGGGCTCTAACGGTGGTTTGTTGGTAGGTGCAGCCCTTACACAGCGACCAGATCTTTTTGCAGCAGCGCTACCTGCTGTAGGTGTACTTGATATGCTTCGCTATCACACGCCAAGCGCTAACGCGAGAGCATGGTCTTCTGACTATGGCTTAAGTGAAAATGCTGACGAATTTGAAGCATTGTACGCTTATTCTCCGCTACACAATACTAAGCCAGGTACTTGTTATCCAGCAACATTAGTTACCACTGGGGATCACGACGATAGAGTAGTACCTTGGCATAGCTACAAGTTTGCGGCGCAGTTGCAAGCTCATCAGGGTTGCAACAACCCCGTGTTGCTGCGTGTTGAAACACGTGCAGGCCACGGAGCAGGAACACCTACATGGATGCGAATTGAAGGCTACGCCGATCAATGGGCGTTTTTAGAAACAGCCTTATAACGTTGTAATTCTATACTTGAAAATGAAGCCGCTTATTAAAGCGGCTTTTTTGTTTGCATTTTAAACAAATAACCATATACTGTATAAATATCAGTATGGTTTATTTTAAATCTAATGATGAGTCTGATTTTCAGACTTCATTTCTAAGGTAGGAGACTATCAATGCAAACAGGTATTAAAGCAGTCGACCAGCTTCTTGCTAAACATGGAATTATGGGCGAAGAGGGCTACGACCAGTTTCAAAAAAGGGCGCGGCTAACCGGTGGTGATAGCCGGGCAAATATGCTGCCATTTTGCATGTATCAGAAAGTGGCGTACGCGCCATTATCACAACGCTTTACTGTGCATCATTTTTATATGCCGGGTAATAAGGGCAAGCTAGCGAGCTTCTTATTTGATGAAAAAGGGGCGTTAATTGAGCAGGTGTACTATCAAAAAGTTAGCCGCTGGGTACAGGTGTGCCGAAAACTTCAGCAACTAGTGCAATCCACCCAGCACGATATGCATTTAGCGGCATAAAAAAACGGTATCGCCAAAAGCGATACCGTTTTTAGATGCATTAGCCGCTATTGAAACGGCCAAGTAATTTTTGTGCTTAGTAGTACGTGTACTTGAATTCAACACCCCAAACACGAGGCTCGTTCACGATACCTGTTAGGTTGTTGAAGTCGATTGCACCTTTTACGTTGTCTTCGTTTGTAATGTTACGACCAAATAGGGCAACAGTGTAGTTGTGCGCGAAGTTTTCGTAACCAATACGTAGACCACCTTCGAAGTTATCGTCAGTGGTAAATTCAACGGCTTCGTAAAGGAAGATATTGGTTTCGCCTTGGAAAGCCCAATCTGTGAATACGAAGAACTCACCGTCGTCACCCATAGGAACAGTGTAACGTGCAGTGAAGTTGAAAATAGACTCTGGCGCTTGAGGGAACGGGTTACCGTCGATGAGCGCGTTAAAGCCATCTGGACGAGGGTCAGTTACTGTACAGTTACCTGTGAAATCCAAACCTGCGTTCGTACCACAAGGTGATACTGTTAGCGTATCATCTTTAATTTCAGTGTGGTTGTAGCTGTAACCTGCTGTGAACGTAAGTTCATCAGTAGCAAGCCATTGTGCGTCTACTTCGAAACCATACGCTTCACCTTTATCTGCGTTTACAAGCGCAGTAAAGTTGTTGCCACCACCAATTGCAGAGAACTGCATATCGTCAACTGTGTAGAAGAATGCCGCTGCGTTTAAACGTAACGTGTCGTCAAGCAGGTCAGACTTAAAGCCAACTTCAAACGAGTTAATAGTTTCTGCGTCAGCTACTGAAGGCGCGCCTTCAAATGCTACGTCACGGCCCTGAATAGTTTGAGCACGGAAACCGTTTGCGTAACGAGCGAATAAAGACATATCGTCAGTTAAACGATAATTTGCACTTAGCTCGTAGCTTGCTTGACCGTCATCAACGTCAATGTCGTCGTATTCTTGGACTTGCGCTGCGCCGATAACTAGAGCAAAACCATCAACGTTCTGTTCGCCAACCACAAGGCTCTTAGAGTCGTGTGTATAGCGAATACCACCAGTAATGTTTAGCTTGTCGTTAACTTGGTAAGAGCTTTGACCAAATAGTGCCCACGTTTGGTTTTCGTGGAATACAGTGGTCGCACCGAAGAAACCGTCAACACTGGTTACGTTGAAAGATGCATCGTAGTAAAACGCACCAACCTGCCAGTTCATTGCGTCACGCGTGTTGCTTGATAGGCGGAATTCCTGCGTGTACTGCTCTAAGTCGTTTAGGCGATCTTGAGTTACCGCTGAGAAAGGAATGAAGCCTGGACCAGAAGTACCGTCAGGGCGGTTAAAGCCACCGTCGATATCACCTAAGCTCGAGCCTTCTGCAGTTTCAAGCGCAGAGATTGACGTAAACGTTACTTCATCCATGTCGTATTCTAGTTTCAGTGATGTACCGAAACCGTCGTATTCTTGAGGGTTATTGTCGATGCCGTCGCCTTGAAGGTCGCCATCATAGAATACTGTTTCACGGTCATAGTTCGCGTTTAGGTCGTTACTACCTTTATCGAACACGTTAGCACGGAAAATTGAAGCAGTACCTTCAAGATCACGGCCATGAACATTTAGTAGTGCAGAGAAATCTGCCGATGGCTCCCAAAGAAGCTGTAAACGGAATGCTTTTTCATCATAACCACCAATCGCATCGTCTTCACCGGTGAAGGCGTTGTCGATGTAGTCGTCACGCTCTTGAGAAAGCACAGACAAACGTGCAGAAAGCTCGTCAGTAAGACCGCCGCTGATTGCGCCTTCGAAATTCATAGTACCGAATGAACCGAAGCCAGCTTTCGCGTAGCCTTCAAGATCTTGAGTAGGTTTAACAGTATCGAATTTAATGATACCTGCTGTGGTGTTACGACCGAAAAGTGTACCTTGTGGGCCACGAAGTACTTCTACTTGTTGTACGTCGAAAAGCGGGAAGCTTTTCAGTACAACGTTTTCCATAACCACTTCGTCCATGATAATAGAAACAGGCTGTGAAGCTGCAAGGTCGAAGTCGGTGTTACCTAGACCACGAATGTAGAAACGTGGAGCAACACGACCGTTTGATGATTCTGCATATAGGCCTGGTACACGTACCGCTAAAGCTAGAATATCTTCACCGCCAGAGAAAAGGCTTTCGAATTTTTCACCGCTAAGTGTCGCAACAGAAATAGGAACTTCCTGAATTGACTGAGTACGCTTTTGCGCAGTTACGGTAATTTGTTCTAATGAGGCTTCTTTTTTTTCTGTTGTTGCGGCCTCTTGTGCAAGAACTGATGAGCTGAACGCAGCACTAACGGCAAGCGCTAGCGTGGCGATTTTATGTGATCTCATGTTTCCACCAAGATGTTTTTAGGTTTTTACTTTTGTAGTGTTTATCGCATATAAAAACGTGATACATGCTTGGGCCGCGATTTTACACAATGTAAAAGATAAATACCGCAAATTTATGATCATTTTGCACGCTTTTCACCGCTTTTCCTCACCAGCCCTTTAAAAGTACGCAATGGTCTTGACCATATGAACAAGTTTTTGATGTATTTTTCACCTTAAGTTAACGTTTGAATACTATTTAACTCGGTTAAACTTGGCGCGATATTGAGAAGGAGAGAGTCCAGTTTGTTTCTTAAATAGTCGAGTGAAAGAACTCATATCTTCATAGCCAACTGCAGCAACAATCTTTTCAATTGAACTGTTAGTGGTCTCAAGCAGTTTCCGAGCTTTTTCAATTCGAAGGTTCTGTAGATATTGTCGTGGTGTTATGTCACATGCACTTTTAAAACGTCTAAGTAACGTGCGCTCTGTCATATTATGATGCTTCGCTATAAACGAAAGCGGCAATTTTTCACTTACCTTTTCTTCTAAGAATGCTTGAACATTTTTAATTTCATTGTCTGAGTGAAAGTGTCGTTGGCGACTGCTGGCGTAAATATTCTGATTCGTTCTTGATGCATCAAGGACATGCGACTTTGCTGTGTCACTTGCCACTTGATGACCGCAATAACGCTCTATAAGCAATATAGAGAGATCTATCCACGCCATACCGCCGCCTGCGCAGTAAATCGCATTCTGTTCGGTTACCATTTTGTCAGGCTGTAAGTGCACTAAAGGAAACAGAGATTCAAACTTATCGGCATAACCCCAATGCGTAGTCGCCGCTTTCTCATCAAGTAACCCTGTTTTAGCTAGCAAAAATGTGCCCGTACAGTTGGCAGCAATATCTGCATTCATTTTATGTAGACGTTTAATGTGCACAAGATGTGAGGCCATCTCATGCAACACAGTATCTATGTCACCACCAATGGTTGGAATAAGCAGTATATCTGTGTGTGATACATCCTCTATTGCTATATGCGGTGTTAGTAAAACCTGATTTGAACAACGTATTGGCTGTCCATGGGGGGAGGCTAATTGCACTTTAAACTTTGGTTCGGCGGGCTGTTGGTGAATTCGCTGCCAACTTACACCGGCGAAAGCGAATACATCTAGCGCGCCTGTAATGGCTGATGCTAATGCTTGATCAAACCCTAACACAGTGACGACAAATGGATTTTCATTCATATAAGTAATTACATTTATTTTTTGTAATAAGTAAAAGTTATAGGTGTCGGTTTTCGCCATTATTGTGTCATTAATGACAATAAAGCGAGTGTAACGGATATGCCACAATGTGTTAACAAGAAATCGTGGAGGACACCATGGCAGATCAACTCATTCCCCGTCGTGAAATGCAATTCCAGCTTTATGAAGTAATGAATACAGCTGAATTATGCAACAAGACACGCTTTGAAGAGCACAATACAGAAACTTTTAACGCCGTCATTGATATGGCTGAAAAAATGGCTGAAGAACTGTTTCTTCCCCACAATGCCGTTGCCGATAAAAACGAGCCTACCTTTGATGGCCAAAAAGTATCGATGATTGACGACGTTAAAATAGCGTTCGACACGTATCGTGAATCGGGCTTTATTGCGGGTCATTTTGACTTTGAAGACGGTGGTATGCAGCTTCCGGTTACCGTTATGAATGCTTGTGCGGGCTATTTTTTAGCAGCTAACCCGTCTACAACAGCTTATCCATTTCTCACTGCGGCAGCCGCTAACGTTATTAAGCATTTTGCCTCAAGCGATATTAAAGATGCGTTTCTAGCGAAAATGCTAACGGGTGATTTTACCGGCACCATGGCGCTTACTGAGCCTCATGCTGGCTCATCGCTTGCCGATATTCGCACATCAGCGCGCTTGCAAGACGACGGCACTTATCGCTTAAAAGGCAGTAAAATATATATTTCGGGCGGTGAGCATGAACTGTCTGACAATATCGTTCATTTAGTTTTAGCGAAAATTCCTGGTGGTCCAGCCGGTGTTAAAGGCATAAGCCTTTTTGCTGTGCCTAAATACCGATTAGATGCTGAAGGCAACCCAGGCGCTCGTAACGACGTAACGCTAGCAGGTCTAATTCACAAAATGGGTTATCGCGGTACGACTTCAACTGCGTTGACGTTTGGTGAAAATGGCGATTGTCATGGTTATCTCATAGGCGAGCCTCACCAAGGTTTGCGCTATATGTTTATGATGATGAACGAAGCGCGCATTGGCGTTGGATACGGTGCCGCAATGATAGGCTACCGTGGTTATCGCTACTCGTTAGACTATGCTAAAGATCGCACCCAAGGCCGTGCAGCGCCTAACTTAGCGCCGGAAGACGACCCAACGCCTATTATTAATCATGGTGACGTGCGTCGTATGTTGTTAGCACAAAAAGCATATTGTGAAGGCGGTATGTCGCTGTGTTTGTATGGCAGCATGTTAATTGACGAGCTTGAAACAGAGACTGACGAAAGCAAACGTACTGAATTATCACAACTACTTGATTTGTTAACGCCGGTATTCAAAGCCTGGCCTTCGGAATTTGGCCCTAAAGCCAACGACCTAGCTATTCAAATTTTAGGTGGTGCTGGATATACAAGAGAATATCCGGTTGAACAGTGCTGGCGCGACAATCGCCTTAACCCAATACATGAAGGTACTAATGGTATTCAAGCGCTGGACTTACTTGGCCGTAAGCTATGGCAGCATGACGGTAAAGGCCTACAGGTATTGCTGTCACGCGTTACAGCTGACATGAAACGGGCAGAAACCCCGCGCGCACAAGCACTGGCCGGAAAGTTAAAGTCTTACCTAGACAAATTGGGCGCACTTATTCAGCAAGCTGCGGGAGATTTACGCTCTAGTAATCAATCAGTTTTGTTAACGAATGCAAGCTGCTTCTTAAACATATTCTCAAGTTGTGTCGTGAGCTGGATATGGCTTCGCCAGGCCAATGTGGCAGAGCAAGCGCTGGTTACTAATAACAGCCCACAGGACGCTGATTTTTATGAGGGTAAACTTGCAGCAGCAGAATACTTTTTAAATTGGGAACTTCCGCTGGTCTCTCGTGATATTGAAGTATTAACTTCAAACGACGCTACCTGCAACGACGTTAAAGCAAGTTACTTTTAAGTGCGACCTGTTTTCAGAGCCACTTATTTTTTACAGATACATAAGTAACGAACAACAACGCAACGCTGTTTAAAACGGAGCAATAACAATGAACGAAGCAGCAAACGTAAATGGAAAACATATTGTGATCACCGGCGGTGGTTCCGGTATTGGGGCAGCATCTGCACGCATTTTAGCAAAACGCGGTGCCCTTGTTGGTGTGGCTGACCTTAATGAAGAGAATGCAAAACGTGTGGTTGCTGATATCCAGCAAGCAGGCGATAAAGGTTATGCTGTTGGTGTAGATGTAACCGACCCAGAACAAGTAAAAGCCATGTTTACCACTGCGCTATCACACTCAGAAAAAATTGATGTCATCATCAATAACGCGGGCATAGACCATTTCCCAGCACCGCTCACTGAAGTAGACGATGCTATGTTTATGAAAAACATTCAGGTGAATCTAGCGGGTGTGTGGTATTGCATGAAAAATGCGCTAAAGCACATGACGGCAACGGGCGGAGGCCATATTATCAATATAGCTTCAGTGGCTGGTTTACGCTCAGCTCCCATGATTAGTGCTTACAGTGCGTCTAAGCATGGTGTTATTGGCTTAACAAAATCGGCAGCAGTGGAATATGCGCGAGCAAACATACGTGTTAATGCGGTATGTCCAAGTTTTGTCGATACGCCAATGGTACAGGGCGTACTTTCAAAGTTAGACGAACGTGGTCAAAAAGGCCTAGTAGGTGCAAACCCAATGAAGCGCTTAGGAAAACCAGAAGAAATTGCCAATGCCATTGCGTGGTTATGTAGCGACGAGTCATCATTTATGACGGGTCAATCGGTGGTACTTGACGGTGGTATGCTGGCCTAAAGCCAACAACAAAAAGCAAAGGAAACGTACATGAAAGAGTTATTCGATTTAACAGGTAAAGTGGCTTTAGTAACAGGCGCTAGCCGCGGAATTGGTGAGTCAATTGCGCGCCTACTGGCACAATACGGCGCTCACGTAATTGTATCGAGCCGTAAGATTGATGGTTGTGAAGCGGTTGCCTCTTCTATTCGCGACGCAGGTGGAAAGGCAACTGCGCTTGCGTGCCATGTAGGCGAGATGGAGCAGATTACGGCAACGTTTGAAACCATCAAGCGCGATTTTGGAAAACTAGACATTCTAGTGAACAACGCGGCGGCTAACCCATTCTTTGGGCATATCCTTGATACCGATTTAGGTGCTTATAACAAAACAGTAGATGTGAATATTCGCGGTTACTTCTTTATGTCTATTGAAGCTGGCAAAATAATGAAAGAGCAGGGCGGTGGCGTTATCTTAAATACGGCGTCGGTAAACGGTGTTACACCTGGCGACATGCAGGGTATCTACTCCATTACAAAAGCAGCGGTTATCAGCATGACCAAATCGTTTGCTAAAGAGTGCGGTAAGTTAAACATTCGCGTAAATGCGCTTTTACCTGGGCTAACCGATACAAAGTTCGCTTCTGCACTAACCACTAACGAGCAGATTTTAAAACACGCACTTAAGGTTATTCCACTGGGCCGCGTTGCCGACCCTGACGAGATGGCAGGAACGGTACTGTACCTAGTTTCAGATGCTTCAAGCTACACTACTGGCACGACAGTAGTGGTAGATGGTGGTATGCTTGCGTAAAAAGATATAACGTTTACGAGAGCACAACATGCATATATGGGTAGATGCTGACGCATGCCCAGCCGTTATCAAAGATATTTTGTTTAAGGCAGCCCGACGTACCGGGTTGCCTTTGTCTTTGGTGGCTAACCATTCTATGTCTGTACCACCAGACAAACATATAACACTAACTCTAGTGCCATCAGGCTTCGATGCTGCCGACGATTATATTGTTGAGAAGTGTGAGGCTGGCGATCTTGTTATTACTTCTGATATTCCGTTGGCATCTGATGTGCTAGGTAAAAACGCGCTTGCACTTAACACACGTGGCGATGAGTTTGACAAGTCATCAATTCGTGCAGCCCTCACTATGCGAGATTTTATGGATACCATGCGCTCTAGTGGTGAGCATACTGGTGGACCAAAGGCATTTTCACAGCGAGATAAGCAAAATTTTGCGAATGCGCTCGATAGATTATTAACGCAGGGGCTTAAGGCAAAAAAACGGCAGTGACGCAACCGTTTTAACAGGTGTACCGACCAGCGTCTGTTAAGTTGATTAGTAAGCGCGTTCTGTTTATTCTCAATATAACTATTAATGCAACTAAACCAATAGAGATTTACGCCGATAAAGATTTACGCCAATAGGATTGGGTAAAAAGAGGGGGTTCTCTTTCGTTGCGTCTACTAGCTAAAAAATAATGACAGCTGACCCGTTAAAAAGTCAGTGATAAAAAGAAGTGTGGGAACAATGCTAATTGATAGCAAGACAAAACCTAAAAAGCATGGATGGGCTGAAGAGAAGCTTTCTCAAATTCCCGTCATGGTGAGCGAGATCTCACGGAAAATCACGGACTATCGCCAAAGCTATCAAGAACTAGTAAAAGACGCTGCGCATTTCTTTGAAGACTATCAAAACGATCATAGAACGCTATCTGTTCTAAAACGCAAAGTAAAAACATACCAAGATCAAATTGAAGTCATTGAAAACTACCGAAAAGAAAAAGGAAAGTACCCCAGCATAAAGGGCCAACCCTCAACACAGCGTTATATTGCCCGCCTTGTCGCGCAGCAAGCATCCAGCGATAACGAACTAAGGGCCTTAGAAGAAAAAATTCGGCGAGAGCGCAACAGGCGTTACGAACACGTCGACAATTTAACCGACTACATGCTTAATTTGCTAAATGGCGAGCGTATTTTTAGTCAGTTTTTAGGTACTATTGCGCTTTCAACGCCATCGCCTCAAGAAAAAGTACGTCATGTACGAAACGAACGATGCAAACCTATTTACGTAACTGCGTTAGTTATTGCGCTCTTTGACGAGTTGCGTAAAACCAGACACTTCGACGACCCATTTCTTAGCAACGAGATTGCCCGTATTTTTCCAGATGGTGAAACCTTCAGCCTGATGGCGGACAAAGTTAGCAGCAGCGCAAATAGTGCAAGAGATGTTAAGTCAATGCCAGCTGATATGAAAATGGCGTATCGTGAAAACGTGTTAAAGCCTATTGCTAAAGCTGCGCTATTGCAGTCAATTGGGATGCATAGCCCAGAAGCCAACGCGCTTTTAGGTGATGATCGTTATCGTAAGCTTGATAACGATGATCGCATAAAACTTCTGTCGATAATTGAGCGTAAAACGAATGACTATTTACGATTAGGCATAGGCATTCCATCAATGCCCTTTAACAGCAAAGAACAAAAAGCGGCGTTTGAAGAGCATGAAAAGCGGCAGCTTGCTTTTATGCTTAAGCTTTTGAGAATGCTGAATGCACCGCGAAGCGAATTAGGTGACTTACTGCGTATTCCTATGACTTACGCCTCTTTTGTGTTGTCTACTAAAGAAGAGTTTGATTATCAGCAAATTTATCAAGCTTACGATGTACTGAGCGACGGGGCGTCAGCCAATCGCTACAGAAACGACTACGTTAATGCTTTTTGTAAAATGGTAGGGCGTTTTCCACTGGGGTCAGGGCTTTATGTTGTTCAAAAAGATTCAGGTGAAATAGAGAAAGCCATTGTGTCTTCGCTGTTTCCAGAGAATGTGGACGAGCCTATTTGTAAAATCATAACGCGCAGACAAATACAGTTTTTAAGTCACGCCGAAGTAGTTATATCGAAAGCAAGTAATTTGTTTTTTGCTGAAAGTCGACGAGAAAGCCATTTCGATAGAGAGTTTCTGGAAGCGCGTTATCGAAAAGAATATACATGGAACGCAACAGACGTTTGGGAAACTCAAGTACCGTCTATAGAGTTTTGGAAACGAGATGAAATTCGCCGATACAACGGCGCTTATAATCCAGACTCATATTAAAAAAGCCGCTGTTAAAGCGGCTTTTTTTTGCGTTTTCATAAACCGCCTACTGTGGCAGGCGGGTAAAACTGTTGATGTGTTACAGCACAGACACTAGTGCTTTTGCAAGCGTCTCAACATTCTGCTGATTGATTCCCGCAATGTTTACACGGCTTGAATCGACAAAATATACGCTGTGTTTTTCACGTACTTCGCGTACTTGTTCTGGTGTAATGCACAAGAACGAGAACATGCCTTTTTGTTCGTTTACGAAGCTAAAGTCTTTAGGCGAGCCATTGTCATGAAGGTTTTGAACTAACATGGCACGTAGTGACTTCATGCGGTTACGCATATCGTTTACTTCCGTTACCCATTCGTTGTTCAAGGCTTCATCAGCTAAGATGATGTCTACCAATGCGCCGCCATAGCTTGGTGGCATAGAATAAATACCACGTGCAATAGACTGAATTTGACCTTGTGCAATTTTACGGGTTTCAGAATCAGCTGTAATAATAGCTGCCAGTCCTACACGTTCACGATATAGGCCGAAGTTTTTCGAACATGAAGCCGCTACGATAACCTCTGGTAGGTTTTCAACTAATAGACGCATGCCGTAAGCATCTTCATCTAAACCTTCGCCGAAGCCTAGGTAAGCAACGTCGATGAAAGGTAAGAACTCACGCTCTTTCGCTACTTCAAGCACTTCATCCCATTGTGCGTTAGTTAAATCAGCACCCGTTGGGTTATGACAGCAGCCGTGAAGCAACACTATATCGCCTTTCTCTACTTTACGTAGCGTGTCCATCATTGCGTCGAAGCGAATACTGGCAGACGCTTTATCGAAGTAGGGGTAGGTTTCAATAGTAAGACCTGCAGAGCCGATAAGTGGAATATGGTTTGCCCATGTAGGATCGCTCACCCACACTTTTGCGTTGTCGTTACAACGCGCAAGTAAGTCAGAAAGTATACGAAGGGCACCACAACCACCTGGTGCTTGAACCGCGGCAACACGATCGGCAAGTAGAACCGGGCTGCTTTTGCCTAAAAGCAGTGCAAGCATGCCGTCGATGAAACCTTGATTACCCTGCGGCGTAATGTAGGTTTTGCTTTTCTCTGAATCTAGAAGCACCTTTTGTGCTTTTGCAACACTAGTAAGAATAGGGGTATTACCTTGCTCATCCTTATAAACGCCAACACCTAAATCAATCTTATTTGGGTTGGTGTCTTCGCGATAAGAGGCTGAAAGGCCAAGAATTGGATCTGGGGCAAGATGGGGTAATACTTCAAACACGATATGTCCTCACGTTGGTATGCAAATATTAGCAGGCTGGCATTATGCCATTGATGGTAGAAAAAACGACCCCTAATGGTTGAAAATATTTCAATTAATCTGTTTGTAAAGCTGTAAACGAAAGCGCTATTTCAAAAATGCCGTCAATTAGAAATTTATGTGTAAGCTTCACGCATAAAAAAGGCCACGTAAAAACATGGCCTTTTAAATGTTATACAAACTTAATCACACTTTGAGTGCCGTGGTGTTATTTAACAATCGTCATTTCTTCAATAAGATTGTTAGCGCCATCTACGTATTCCATCACCCAAAGCATATAGCGACTGTCTACATGAATTGTGCGGGTGGTTTTAGGGTCGAAATCCCAGTCTGAGTTTACGCTTTCAAATGTACCGTCAAATAGTAAGCCAATAAGCTCAGCGTTTGCATTTAGCGTAGCCGATCCTGAATTGCCACCAGTAGAGTCTAAATCGGTAAGGAAATTTACTGGTACGCTGTTAATGGCATCTAATTTATAAGGGCCGTATTGTTTTTCATTGATAAGCGTTAGTTGCTTTTTCGGTGAATCGAATGGCGTTTCGCCAGTATCTTTTTCTGTTATACCTTCTAAGCGCGTGAACGGCTCGTAAATAAGCCCGTCTTTAGGCGAACCACCCATTACATTGCCATAAGTTACGCGAAGCGTACTGTTGGCGTCAGGGTACGCTAGGCTTCCCATCGACTTCTGCCATTCAATAATTGCCTGCATGTACTGAGGTCGAAGCGCTGCGGCTTGGCCACTTAGTGCTTTGCGTTTGTCTTCAATGGCCATCTCAGTATCAAAAAGCGCTACCGCTAGCTGAATGAATGGGTCTTCACTCTTCTCAAAATCTTCACGGCTTGCGCTAAGCAGTTTTAGTCGCGTTTCTGTGTCGGTCAGTGTGGTATTAGCATAAAACGCTGATAGCAGTGATTTAAGTTCTTCGCTGCTGGTGTCGCTGGTAATGCCTACTGCTTTGTCAAAAGCGGCTACGCGATTCTCTTCAGGCTGCTGAAGATACATGCTAATCATTTTGTGCCACACGGCCATGTCTACTGAAGGCTCGAAGCGGCGCTCAATACGCTCTACACTTTCTTTTAATCGAATTTGATCGCGCTCTTGGTACCCCGATTCTCTTTTCGCATCAGGCTTTTCGCGTTCAATTGCATTGCGATAAAGGGTTTGTGCAGACGATAGAAGCTGAGCACGACTTAGGTTGTTGTACCAAAAGTTTTGCTTGTTCATTTGCATTTGCTCAACGCTAACCGCGTCTAGCTCAGCAAGCGCCGTTTTAAGTGCTTGTTTGTCGTTCTTTTCAAGCCACGCTGATAGTTGCTCTTCGCGCTGGGCACGGCGTGGTACTAGACCTACACGCTTGGCACCCGACAACTGACCTAACGTATTCTTGTGAAAGTTATTCAAACCGGCTAGTAACGCTTCGTACTTAATACGAGCGTCGCTGCCTTCTTCAGAGGCGTTTTCAATAGTGTCAATCCACTCGTCAACTAGCGTTAGGTAAGTTGGGTAAAGCCAATCAAACGTGTATTCCACTTGCGATAAGCGAGCATAACGATTTGTTGAGCCTGGGTAGCCTGCAGCCATAACGAAATCGCCGTCTTTCAAACCTGCTGCTGAGACTTTCAAGAAATGCTCTGGTTTATAAGGCACGTTGTCTTCACTGAAATCGGCAGGTTTACCGTCTTTACCTACGTAAGCGCGATAAAATGAGAAGTCGCCAGTGTGTCTTGGCCACATCCAGTTGTCTATATCGCCACCGTATTTGCCAATTGAGTCGGCAGGTGCATAGGCAATACGCACATCGCGAATTTCCATTTGCTTTATAAGCTTGTATTCAAGACCTTGGAAAAACGACGGCACAGAGCAACGAAAGCCAGCTTCAGACTCACACTCTGCAATTAAGGCTTTGCGGTTTGCTTCTATTAGGTCGTAGCGTTCACGACCTTGAATGGCGCTGTCGATAGTGCCTGTCACCTTGTCGGTTACGTCTGCAAAATCTACGGTAACAAACATTCTTGTTCCCGGCGCTGCTGGCAGCTCTTCACCAATTTTCTTGGCAAGGAAACCATCTTTTAAATAATTATTTTCTGGTGTGCTGTTGTACTGTACCGAACCGCGAGCGCAGTGGTGATTGGTTACCGCTAGCCCTTTGTCAGAAACAAATGAAGCGGAGCAGCCGCCTAATGAGACAATGGCGCCCATAGGAAATGCGGTAAGGTCGTTAATGCTATTTGCTGGAATAGCAAGACCTGTCTTTTTTAAGTCGCCAGCAATAGAGGGGAGCTGTTCAGGCGTGAACATGCCTTCCTTTGCTTCAACGTGCAGCGCGCTACCTAAAAGCGCCGCTGATAAACACAATACACTTATCTTAGACATTGATTATCCTTTTTAACTGTCTTTTATTCTTACGTTTTTATTATTAGCTGTTGAAAGCGTTGGTTGAAGCTATACGTGTTTGTTTGTAGCGTATGCTTTCAACGTGTGCTCTCAAAATATTTCCTTAAGGTATTTTTTAAGGTATTTGCTAAATGTAGTGTTATTTTGTAACACTAATGCGTAAACGAATCTAAGCTTTCTTGCAAAAACAACACTAACCTGTGTTAGCAAATGTAAACACTTCACTTTTAAATTACTAAAAAAGCGCGTGGTGTCAGCGAAAATCAGACATCACCAATACGAAATGCATACTCGCGTGTATCCACTGTGTCCCCAGATACAGAGAATTGGCGTTCTAACCATCTTACTTGCTTGTTGTTATCAACCAGTAAAAGGGTAGAAGTGCGGGTTCCATACTCAGGGGTTTGTATAAAAATTGAGGAAAGTGCTTTTTCCCATTCATATCCAATGCCGGTATTGGGTAACACTTCATCCGCGGCCTTGTTGTCTTGGCGTAAAATTGCAAACAGTGCTTCAGTGTGAACCGTAGCCGAGTTTCTAGTGTAATCTGTTAGGGCATTAACGCCCTGGGTTACTTTTGGCCATGGCGTTACTATGTCAGCATTCGATAAACCAATTACGCCGTCTTCAATAGTATGCAGAGTATTGTTTGCGTTGTTATACACACTCAAATTGCCCGTGCCTTGTTCGGTAACTTGGCCAAAAACTAGGTTGTAACCATTATATTGCTCGCGCGTGGCTTTTAATGTTGTGGCGTGTGCCGATGCACCGTAATCAGAAGTACTTAATAACCAGTTTACTGCCAACTCACCTCGCGAGACCGCGTTTTGCTTGATGTTGCCTGGCTGTCGCACATTTGTAAGAGCTGCTATTTTTCCGTTACGCGTAACCCCCATCCAAGTGCCTTTTGCTTCCAAATCACGGCCAGCTAATAAATTAGGGTATTCATCCCAAAACTGTGATGGTGCCGTTGGGCGCGCGTGAAACTCATCTCTGTTAGCTGCGATAATAAGGGGGTAGTCTTCTCGAATATTGTTAGCAATAAACAGTATGCACATAGTCACTCTTAAAGGTGGTGTTATAAAAAGCACAAGACAAACGGCGGAAGACTTTTGTTAAAAGCAGCACGCCGTGGTTTTCTCGTAGAATAGCATCCTTGGGCAAAAAATATGTTAATGGTTTGTTATTGGTGGCCTTGTGGGCGCGGTTTTATTATTATCACTTCATCGTAAATTCATAAGTAGAATTTCTTTCAGTTTTAGCGTCAATGCAGTTCTTTTAGCTGTGCTATACGCGCATTTTAGTAGTAAGAGAATAATAACAATGACAACCCCTTCAAATTACAGCGCGAATCAGAATGTTCAACGACGCTCATTGTCACAGGTAACTATCGGTAATAATGTGTCTCGTAAATGGCCAATGTGGTTATCGCGATTTGCGTCATGGCTTTTGGAAAAAAGAGGGTGGGCCGTAGAAGGTGAATTTATTAATAGCCGAAAAGCCATTTTGGCAGTAGCGCCTCATACGTCTAACTGGGATTTTTTCATTGGGCTATTTGTGGTGTTTTCTTTTCGCCTAAACCTAAATTTCTTTGGAAAACACACCATTTTTACGCCACCGTTAGGTTCAATAGTGCGCCGGCTAGGTGGTATACCTATTGAGCGCAGCAAAGCACACGGTGTGGTTACTACCATTGCCACGCAAATTAAGCATGCCGACGACTTAATATTAGCGTTAGCACCAGAGGGCACGCGCAGCCCTATTTATCCATGGAAAACCGGTTTTATGCACATTGCTCGCGAGGCTGAAATACCTATTCAAACCATTGGAATAGATTATAAAAAGAAAGCCATTGTGCTTGGCCCAATTATTCATAAAGTGACTAACATAGACGAACAAATGCAAACTATTTATGGGTTTTATGATAATGTTTGCGCAAAATATCCAGAAAACTGCATAACACAGCGTTAGATGCGTTTGCCCACATCTTTAATGTAGAGGGCTGTTAAATCGCTTCCCGTAAATGCGTGTTGCCTACTTATTAATCGGAGCTTCACCCGTGACAAAAATGGGATTCACAACCCGACAAGTACATGCCGATCGTATGCTTAACGCCCCAGAGCATGGTGGCGTTCATAGCAGTACTTCAAACTCAGTGCTTTTCGAATTTTCAGATGCACAAGGCATTATTGATGCGTTTCAAGGAAAGAAAGCGGCGCACGTTTATTCGCGTTCCTCTTCGCCGTCTGTATCTGCGTTACAAAACATGTTAAACGATTTGGAAGGTGGTGTAGGAGCACTTTGTTTTGCTACCGGAATGGCTGCCATCAGCAGCGCCATTTTTGCGCTAGTAAAAGCAGGCGATCATCTTGTGGTGAGTCAGTTTTTGTTCGGTAATACGCGCAGCTTTTTCGAAACCTTAAAAGACTTCGGCGTTCAGGTAACATTTACCGACGTAACCGATATTGAAGAAGTGAAACACGCTTTTCAGCCCAACACTAAAGGCGTTTATACCGAAACCGTGGCAAACCCAGTTACGCAAGTTGCAGACCTTCGTGGCATTGGTCAATTCTGTGAAGAAAAGAACATTCTGTTTATGGTAGACAACACCATGACACCGCCGCCACTGTTTTTTGCTAAGTCTGTGAAGGCGTCACTAGTATTTTGCTCGCTAACTAAATACATCGCAGGGCATGGCAACGTGCTGGGTGGAGCAGTAGTTGATACGGGTAATTTCAACTGGCAGGGCTTTGATAATATAAAGCCAGTGTATCAGGTTGAAGACAAGGCTCAGTGGGGCCTTACCCAAATTAAAAAGAAAGGATTACGCGACTTGGGTGCAACACTGTCGCCAAATGCAGCGACAGCCATTGCGCTTGGTATGGAAACACTCGATTTACGTATGTCTCGTAATCAATATAACGCAATGCAGCTAGCCACATTCCTAGATAATAACAATGCGGTTGCCAATGTTTATTATCCGGGCTTGGCAGATCATCCACAGCATTTTACAGCGCGTGAGCACCTTCAAGGTGGTTATGGCGCCATTCTCAGTTTCGATCTAATAGAAGGCGCGTGCCCAGTTAAATTTTTAAACGAAATGAAACTGGTTATATGTGCTACTCATTTAGGCGATAACAGAACATTAGCACTTCCTGTTGCGCCCACAATTTATTTCGAGAATACTGCTGAAGAGCGCGAAAATATGGGTATCTCTGAGAATATGATCAGGCTGTCGGTAGGGATAGAAGATACGCAAGACTTAATTGCTGATTTTGAGCACGCACTGTCTACCTTGTAAAATACTGTCGGCTTATTTAAGGCTAAAAGCGTAAAGGTGATGGTGAAAAGCAGTTGCAGAACGTATTAAACATATCAGACAACAAAAAAGGGGCTTTCGCCCCTTTTTTAATTCACTTCAATACTAGAATGTGTAGTCAGCGGTTATTCAAAGCCAAGCGTAATTTGGCCTCTAATCTCACCGCTTGGGAATGCCGTTGAATGGAAGTTGGTGTAGAGTCCACCAGCCGCCATGGTTGCCATTTGTTCCGCGGTAAGTGTTGTGCTCATAGGTACTGACCAAACGTTAGTTGAACCTTCACCTAGGCCTAACAACACAGGACCATTTTCGCCTGCTGCACCTTCGTGAATATGCGCCATTGTGGCAGTCATTCCCGAAATGGTTACTGCGCCCGATAACGCACCTGTTGTGGTATTCAATGTAAATGCGCCCGCACCAGTTGCGTCTGTAGCTACTGCTGGCACTTCTTGTGCGCCAGTTGCAATGATACCGTACACCTGAATGTTATCTGGTGTAATTTGGCCGCGTATTTCACCGCTAGGATTAGCTTCTGTGTGAATGTTAACGTAATGACCACCAGAGAGAAGCTGCGTTGCGGTTGCTTCATCTAACATAACATAGCCATCTGTCATCCACGTGCCTGCTGTCATCATACTTTCAGTAAGTGTAACAACAACACCACCTGTTTCGCCGGCAAAGCCACTATGTATATGCGCCATCGTGGCGTTTTCAATAGTGGTTACTGCAACAAGCGACACAGAGTTATTGGTTGTATCAAACAATGCATAACCCGAGCCTGAAGCCATAGTCGTTACCGCTGGTACAGACTGGCTTCCGCTTAAGCCAAATGTTACAACTGCTGTAGTGTCCGGTACAATTTGACCGCGTACTTCACCGCTTGGGTTAGCTTCGGTATGTACATTTAAGTACCACTCACCATTGGTAAGTGCCTCAAAATTACTTGGTGAAATATTTGTTTCTGCTAGTACGTATGTGCCATCGCCTGCGTCAGTTAGTGGGAAGGCTACTGGGCCATTCATTCCAATGCCGCCATCGTGCACGTGTACGCCTGTTACGTCAGTTAAACCTGAAACATCAACAGATACGCTAAATGCCGGTAGGTCTTCGTCAATTTCAACCACTGCAGTAGCAGTAGACATGGTGTCAACGGCAGGCACTTCCTGCGAACCGCTTAGGCTTACGTTGTAAGTCATGTCTGCATTAAATGCTGGTGGTGGTGGCGCAAGACCGTCAAGCAATGCTAGTTGTGGTAGGTCGCCTTCCATTGCGCCGTCTAACGCAATAGCAGTGTAAATTTCGCCGTTTTCTAACGACAGTACACCTGTTTCAATGGCTGCAGTTTTTGTACCTGTAGGCGTAACGGTTACAACATAGTCGCCTTCAGCCAAGCTTACGTAGCCAGTCTCTACCAAATCTTCTGTCGAGTATGCAATGTCTGCAAACGCTGGGTCCACAGCATCAATCTCTCCATCTGCTGTAACATAAATGTCTACATTACCTGCTGACGGTGAAGCGTGAACAATACGAACACGCGCTTCTGTAGCAACCGCGCGAGTGTTGTCCACTAAAGCATCTAACTCTGCCATAGCCAACGTGTTGTTTGCGATAGCGGTGTACGACATACCAACTTCTAATGTAAGTTCGGCGTCATCAACTGCCACAACGCTGTTGTCTGCATCTGCCACAACATCAATTAAATAGTCGCCTGGCGCTACCGACAAGTAATCAGTGGTGCGAGGGAATTGAATTCCATCAACCAACAATACTTCGTTATTTGCAATAACGTCGACTGCAGGTGCATCACTAATGCCGTGCACAACACGAATATCGGCAGTAGCGTCTGCATCCCATACTTTGAAACTCTCGGTTCCATCGGCTGCAAGTAACGTCACTGGCGAGTCACCGGTACCCACATTGTTTGTTGCCGCAATCAATAGGTCAGCACCATCAGCGAGGTTGACCGTACCAGAATCATATACCACCGTTGTTTCACCAGCTGGCGTTATACGAATTTGATAGTCACCCGCAGGTACCTGTAGCAAGTCGGTAAAGTCTTTAAACTCTGCTGTAACCAGAGGCTGTTCTGCTGTAATGTCAGTGTCTGGGGCAGTAACGTAAATATCTACCGTTGGCGCCATCGACGCTGCGTGAACAATTTGCACCTGTGCATTGCCCGCGTCAACCGCTGTTTCTGAACTTGTAACCGTTAGCAACTCTAGCGATTCATCGCTCACGTTACCTACAGCGAAAATGTCATAGTTTATGTCTTCTTCTAGCGTTACATCAGCTTGAAGTACTTCAGCATCATCGCCTGGAAGTATTCCCGTAACGCCAATGTCGTAACTACCCGTTGCCACTTCAAAACGCGCTGAAGCGGTTTGGTAGTCAACATTTTCTAAATCGTTAAGTACTGCGTCATTGGCTGTAATTGTAACAAGGGGAGCGTCAGATGAAGCGTGAATAACACGAACGTTTGCAAACGTTGGATCTGGCTCTGGAGTAGGCTGTACAACATTATCGTCGTCGTCATCCGAGCAGCCGATTAAAAATAATGGTAATATGGAACATGCAAGGAGCGTCTTGGTCCTTCTCATATCTTTTATCCTCATAATTGTGTTGTGGCAAACTCGATTACGCGACTTAAGTATGAGAAGATCAAACTCCTTGCAACATTACTTCAATGTAATATTTCCAAATAAGTAACACTTTATAAACATCCAATAAGTCTTACACTCGTATTTCATTCTATTAAGTAGAATGGTTGCGGTACATTTTTGATATTTTTATTCTGGCCCGTTGCACTAACATAGAGTCATAACATTTACTCGTGTCAAACAACGGAGCGAATTATGAAAACAGTACTAGCAATTTTCTCAAGCCTAAATGGCGAACAAGGTAACTCTTCAAAACTAGCAAACGAATACCTTGCAACACTTGAAAAGAATCATGACGTAACAGTAAAACGCGTCGACCTGTCTAAACTTGACCTTCCGCATTTATCTAGCGATGAAATGCAGTCTTGGATGACACCGGCCGACGAAAGAACCGACGCACAACACGCGTTGGCGAAACGCTCTGACGATATTGTTGAAGCGGTTAAGCAAGCCGATGAATTGGTACTTGCAGTGCCAATGTACAACTTTGGCGTTCCCTCTAGCTTAAAAGCGTATTTCGATCGTATTGCTCGCGCTGGCATTACGTTTAAGTACACAGAGAATGGCCCAGTAGGCTTACTAGAAAATAAATCTGCCACAGTATTTGCAGCGCGAGGCGGCGTGTATGCAGGAACAGACTTTGATACGCAATCACCGTTTCTTCAGCATTTCTTGGGCTTCGTAGGTATCTCTGACGTAAAATTTGTTTATGCAGAGGGGTTGGCAATGGGTGAAGAGCAAGCGAAAACAGCATTCGCTGCAGCAAGTGAAAAAATTATTGAACTATCTGCATAACACATACCCTAAACAAATACGGTTAGTGAAAACTTCGGAAATGCGTTTTTGCTAATTAGTGTGTTCCAAGTTGAGTGTGCTTGATTGCCCCGCGTAAAAACGCGGGGCTTTTTTATGCATTCTTAATAAGCGCTATTCGTTTAAAAGCGCTTCAACATCTGCAATAAAAGCTGCGTCTGTTGGTTTTGTCGAGCTTGGGTAGTGAGTAATTTTGGTACCAGTGCTATCAATTAGGTACTTATTGAAATTCCAAGACGGTTCTTTTCCTGTAGCGGCCTTCAACATGCGGTACATGGGGTCGGCATCATCACCTTTTACCGACGTTGGTTCGAACATGGGGAATTTTACGCCATAGGTTAGCTCGCAAAGCTCTGCGGTTTTACCTTCATCGTTATCTTCTTGGTTAAAGTCGTGAGACGGAAAGCCTAACACTACAAAGTCTTTGTCTTTATAGTCGCTATACAGTGTTTCTAAGCCTTCAAATTGAGGCGTGAACCCACAGTAGCTGGCCGTATTAACTACAAGAAGCGTTTTTCCAGCATATTCATTACACAAATTCACAGTTTCTTGTGAATTGAGTTTTCGTTTCATAAATTTCAGCACGCTAGGGCATTCGTTTGCCATGCTTGGTGCACTGAACAAAGCAAACGATAGCGCTGTTAACGCAAATAATCCTCTGACTTTCATTATTGTTACCTTCTGTATGGTGTTGTTTATCATTGTTTTGCTACAACATGTGGAACATCATTTTTATGTTGATTAGGCAATAACGCGTTTTGAATACGTTTGGTTCACAAACACTATCGACGAACGTTGGCTAAATCCCTTTCGCTCTGCGTATAATATTGATGGGATAAATATAAAACGATAGAAAATAATGAAAAAATACGCTTCTTTACTTATTGCCGCTAGCGTTACGGTTGCGCTAGGGGGCTGTGCGAGCACGGCCAGTGACACAAACACACAAACAAAAAGCACCAGCGCTCAAGTAGAACAATCAACGGTTATGCCGGTCGTTGCTTCATCGCAAAATGCTACCGCTGCTACAGGTGAAATAACCCTAAAGCAAATAATGGCAGATCCTCAGTGGATTGGTGCATTGCCTACCAATATGGGGTGGTCGGTTAACTCAGATAAAATCGTTTTCGAGCGTGAGCGTAAAGACAGCGCATTGTCTGATGTTTACATTGCTGACGTTAGTAGCCCAGAAAATGCCGTTAAAGCGCCTCTTTCTGATCTTCACAAATACCGTTTTGACGAGCGAGTAGTGCGCAACGACGGTGTGGTAGCCTATTCATTTGAAGATAGCGTATATGTGCAATTTACCAATGGCGACACGGTTCAGTTAACGCGCGGCGGTAATACGCTTTCAAGTCTTTCATTTATGACCGATGGCCGTCTAATGGCGTTTAGTGGCAGCAAAGTTGTTGCTATTAATTTGGAAAATGGCAGCAGAGAAGAGTTACTTAGCTGGGAGTTTGCCGATAAGCCTGAAGCAGTAAAACCCGCTGAGGATTACATAGCAGAAGAACAGCAAACGCTTATTCAGTATATTGCGCTACAGCGTAAGAATAGACAAGACCGCCAACATGCAAGCGATGAGCTAGCTAAGGCGAATAACAGCGTAGCACCCACACCGTTTTATTTCGACAAAAGCCACCGTTTAGCGGGCATTAGCGTGTCGCCTAAAGGTAATTTCGCCGTTATTGCAACAACTGAGAACAAGGCAACGCGCGATGATTCCGACATCATGCCGCATTATATTCAAGAAGACAGTCGTATAGCGGCTAAGCCAGTACGTCAGCGTGTAGCCGATGCAGAGCCAGTGAATCATGAATTGTGGCTGCTTAACCTTGAAACTGGCGAAAAAAGCGAACTCAAATACTTTAATTTGCCAGGCTATAACGACGACGTTTTGGCAAGCGTGAAAACTGAAAATGCGAAAGCAAACGGCGAAACCTACGAGGTTAACCGTCTTCCGCGACCTATTACGCTGTTGCAAAGCTGGTATTGGACGAAGCCGTCTATTCGTTGGCACAAAAACGGCGAAGCGGTTGCCGTAATGCTAGAGGCCTGGGACAACAAAGACCGCTGGATAGCGACAGTAGATTTAGCGTCTAAAACCTTGGAAAACCAGCACCGTTTGCATGATGACGCGTGGGTAAACTACCGTTTTAATGCGTTTGATTGGTTAAATAACAGCGAAACACTTTATTACCAGTCTGAGCATAGTGGTTATGCGCATTTATACATTCAAAAGCCTGGCGAGGCGCCTGTGGCGCTAACAAGCGGAAGCTATATTGTTGACGATTTAACGCTTACGTCTGATGACAGCCATATTTACTTCAAAGCGAATATGGAGCATCCGGGACTATACGAAATTTATCGAGCTGATCTTTCAGATAACACTATCGATACTATGACCGATTTAAACGGCATTACCGATTATGTGCTTAGCCCTGATGAGAACCATCTGCTTCTTAGCCACAGCAAAGTAAATAAGCCAGCTGAGTTATTTGTTAAATCGGCAACCCCAGACGAAACGGCGAAACAAATTACTAATAGCACTAGTGAGGCGTTTAATGCATTACCATGGGCTGTACCACAAATTGTTGCCATTGAATCTTCTCATACCGATGCGCCTATATATGCACGCGTATATTTGCCGGAAAACTATGACAGCAGCACGCCAAACAAAGCCGTAGTATTCAACCACGGCGCTGGTTATCTGCAAAATGCACATATGGGGTGGTCGGGTTACTTCAGAGAGTACATGTTCCACAGCATGCTAGTGCAGCAGGGTTATGTGGTTATGGATATGGATTATCGTGCAAGCGCAGGTTATGGCCGTGATTGGAGAACCGCTATTTATCGTCAGATGGGCACGCCTGAAGTACAAGATCTGCGCGATGGCGTTAACTATTTAGTAAACAATGCCAACGTTGATCGCAATCGTATAGGTACCTATGGTGGTTCTTACGGTGGTTTCCTAACCTTCATGTCTATGTTTACTGCACCTGATTTATTTGCAGCTGGCGCGGCACTTCGTCCTGTTACCGATTGGGCACATTACAATACGCCTTACACAGCGAACATTTTGAATACGCCAAGTATCGACCCGATTGCTTACGAGCGAAGCTCGCCAATTTATTTTGCAGAAGGCCTAGAAAAACCACTGCTAATTAATGCGCCAATGGTTGATGATAATGTTTTCTTCCACGATACAGTGCGCCTAGTACAGCGCTTGATTGAGCTTGAGAAAGAAAACTTTGAAACGGCAATCTATCCCGTTGAACCACACGGCTTTGTTCAGCCAAGTTCGTGGCTTGATGAATATCGTCGTATTTACAAGTTATTCGAAGAAAACCTGTAAGTAATATGCATTAAATAAAAACGACAAAGCCCAAGCAAATGCTTGGGCTTTTTACATTCTTCTTAGCTTCGTTTGGCCGTTGCGTACATAAGCAAGAAAATAATAATGCCGCTTAGTGCACCAAACAAATGCGCATCTACTGCAACTTTTGCATTAATTAAATTTGCTACCTGTTGGCTACTTCCATCTACTTGCTCGTATCCTACTTTAATGGCAAGCCCTATCAGCAGTAACCAGCCCGACTTCATCTTTTCTTTTATATCCATACAGGCGCCCCAAGAAAAAATGCCATGTAAGGCACCTGAAAGCCCTGCATACCAAATTAAATCGGGTGCGAAAAAATAAAGACCTGCGCTAGTTCCAATACAGCACCAAACAAACACTTTTAAGAACATACCTATGCGGTAGTGGTCACCATGCAACGCCCATAACAGCAATAATCCCGCTAAGTTTAACAGTAGGTGATAGCCATTGGTGTGCACCACGTTACCTGTTACTACACGCCACGTTTCAAGACCTTGAATAGCATAGCGGTCGTATGCAAGATAATTACCCGATAACGGTTCGAAGAAAAAAGCGATTACTGCGCACAGCGCAATTATTAACGGTCCAGCACTGTACTTCAGCGAAAACGGCAGTGATATCATCAGTGTTAGTTATTGTTTATTTTCAAATTTGGTCGCTATGATACAGAAATGACACAGGGGTGGAAACTTAAGTAAGCCTAATAGAATAACGATTGAAAAAAGGACTCACTATGTCTCACATCAATGCTCACATTGAAGATCAGTGTTTAACAATTACCATTAATCGCGCTGATAAGAAAAATGCACTTACCCGCGATATGTACCAAGATATGGCGCACGCCATTTTAAGTGTTAAAAACGATGGCAGCACCAAAGCCATAGTTATTAAAGGTGAGGGCGATTGTTTTACTGCCGGCAACGACATTAGCGATTTCGCTAAGCAAAGTGAAAACGCAAACGTGCCTGAAACGTCTGCTTTCATGCGCGCACTAGCGGCAACTGAACTGCCTGTTATAGCACAAGTACACGGTATGGCGGTAGGCATTGGTACCACGTTGTTGTTACACTGTGATTTTGTTTACGCTACACCAGACACCCGATTTGTACTACCATTCATCAACCTAGGGCTTGTTCCCGAATATGCATCAAGTTATCTTTTGCCTAAAATGGTAGGGCACATTAAAGCGTCGGAATGGTTAATGTTAGGCGAACCGTTTTCTGCAAACGATGCTTATCAATTTGGCATGCTTACTAAAATTGTAGATGAGACCGAAATCGATTCGGTAGTATCGTCAACAGTTGCTAAGCTAGTGGCTAAGCCAGCATTTTCGCTTCGCCAAACAAAAGCCTTGTTGAAAGGTGAAAACGATCGCATTAATCAACAAATGAGCGAAGAGTTCGACATATTTCTTGAGGCGTTAAGTGCGCCTGCGGCACAGGAAGCTTTTGACGCGTTTTTGAAAAAGCGCCCAATTAATCCAGAAAAATTTAAGTAAAAGGAAACCTATTTTGAGACCCAGTGTTTTGTTGCGAGCTTCAATAGTATCTCTTGCACTTTCAGCGTGTTTCACGTTTAACGTAAATGCAAAGCAAGCGCGAGAAGTAGGGGAGCCAGAGGCCGCAACGGGATATAACGAGAAGAAAGCGTTTGAAGCCAAAGAGTACATGGTGGTTGCGGCAAATCCTTACGCATCGTGGGCCGGTAAAAACGTTATAGAGAAAGGCGGTAGCGCAATAGACGCCGCAGTGGCCGTTCAGGCTATGCTTTCTTTAGTAGAGCCCCAGTCGTCAGGCATTGGTGGTGGTGCTTTCATTTTGTATTGGGATAACAAAAATAAGGTGCTTCACACCTTCGACGGGCGAGAAACGGCGCCTGCGTCGGTGAATGCGCATTGGTTTATGCAGGGCAACAAGCCCATGCGCTGGATTGACGCGGTAGTGGGCGGTAAGTCTGTAGGCGTTCCGGGTGCCGTAAAAGCCTTGGAGATGGCGCAAAACGAATTTGGAAAACTGCCTTGGAACACGCTTTTTGACGACGCAATTAAAACTGCTGAGGAAGGCTTTACCGTATCTCCCCGCTTGGCCAAGCTGGTGGCATTAGACTATCACCCAGGGCTTAAAAACTTTACATCAAGCTCGGTATACTTCTTTCCAGCAGGACAACCTTTGCAAGAAGGCGTAAACAAGAAAAATAAAAAGTTAGCAAAAACCCTCAAAGGTATAGCCGAGCAAGGCAGTGACTATTTATTAAAAGGCGAAGTGGCAAAAAAAATTGTTGATGCCGTAAATACCGCCGAGATCAACCCTGGTAGTCTAACGTTAGAAGACCTGGCAAATTACGAGCCCATAAAACGTGACCCGGTGTGTGGCACGTATCATGACAAACGCATATGTGGCATGCCGCCGCCAAGTTCTGGTGGTGTTAATGTGTTTCAAATACTCAAAATGTTGGAAGAGTTTAACCTAAGTCAATATGAACCTAACTCTGTTGAATTTGCGCATTTATACACGCAGGCCAGCGCCCGTTCGTATGCGGATAGAGAAAAATATATTGCCGACAGTGATTTCACTAACCTGCCGTTCGCGGCAATGATCAACAAAGCCTATCTAGAGCGCCGCGCACAAGAAATTGGCATTGATAAATCATGGCGCAGGGCAAGAGCCGGTAACCCTTACGCTGACGCAAATGTTGCTTTAGGTAGTTCGATGGAGCTGCCTAACACTTCACATGTGTCTATTGTAGATAAAGAAGGCAACGCTATCTCTATGACCACCAGTATCGAGTTTATGTTTGGCTCGGGTATCATGGTAGAGGGCTTCTTACTAAACAACCAATTAACCGACTTTTCGTTTACGCCAACAGCTAACCGCTTTCCTGTACCAAACCGAGTTGAGCCTGGTAAACGCCCACGCAGCGCAATGAGCCCAACAATGGTGTTCGACAAAAACGGTAACTTAGAGCTAGTGTTAGGCTCGCCTGGCGGCTCTAGAATAGTAAGTTATGTGGCGCAAACACTTATTGGCGTTTTAGACTTTAACTTGGATATTCAGCAGGCAATAAACCTGCCTAAAATTACCAATAGAAATGATTATACTGCACTTGAAAAAGGCACGCCTATTGCCGATCTAGAGGCGCCGCTTAAAGCACTTGGTCACAATGTGAAAGTCGTAGACTTGAACAGCGGGCTTCACGGTATTCAGTTCAAATCTGGCAAGCTAGTTGGTGGCGCCGACCCAAGAAGGGAAGGTGTTGCAGTAGGGCGTTAGTCATAGAAATGAATGTTTAAATCGCCGCCAAAGATTAGTTGTTTAACATGGCGGCGATTTGCTTTTTAGAAACTATTATTTTCTATAAGTAAGTATCTGCTTCAATTTCGTTAACCTTCCAATCGCCGCCCTCTTTTATCAAATTAAGGCTTCGAAGGTCTTCTACTTTATTATCGTTATACATACCGCTTAAAAATATAGTTACAGTAGATTTATCTGCGAACTCACTTCGTCCTACAGAGCCCGCGCTTTGTGGAGTAATTGTAACAGTGTCGTACTTCAAATTTAGCAAATGACGTTGTACGTTACCGTTGGTGTGATATCGAGTAAGGATGCGCTTCATTTTCTTACTTGCTAGGGTTTTAGCAAAGTCTAAATTGTCGTCTTCGTATATACCGCGTAAAAACGCAACGGCGGTGTATTCGGGAGTGCTGTCGTCTAGCATTCCAAAGCGTCCAAGCCCTTCTTCTTTCTCCTGACACCCACCAAGGAAGAAAAGGGTGAGAAGGCCAAATAAAGCGCACTTCATACGTGTTGTCATTGTAATAACCTTTTATACAAAAATAGAAACCATGCACCACAAGCAATGTATAGCCAAACTTTGTAGCTTCCGTCATTTTCAACGCAAGCTAAAACCGCGTGCTTAAATAGTGGACAATTATACTTGTAGGTGCAAGTTCATAGGTGAAATTAACGAATAACGTTCGCTTGGCTAAGCATGGACGCAGATTTGCCGATAATTTTCGTACTATAGCGCCCCGACTTTTGGTGCACGGCTACAAAGTATTCGATAGGAACCTTAAGTTTTAATGCTTCTTTTTTAGTAAGGATCACGTCTTTGTCGAGTGGTGATGGCCATTCTACCGTTACTGTACCTTGTGCGCTGTCTAAACGGCATGGGTAACGGCCTCCAACAAATTTGGTGGTTGACGTACCGTCAGTATTCGCAAATTGAACAGAGCATGTGTATTTGTTTACGCCGGCTTCGTAATCTTCAATAGCATAGTCGAACGTAACTTTAAATTCGTGTTCGCGATTGCTTAAGTTGTCTATTTCTTCCGACTTAACGTTAGATACCGTGGCAGTGCTGTATTTTGTGGTGTCGTTTTTCGCGGTTGATGCGCAACCCGCAATGAATAATGCAAGGGCAAGTGAGCTGAGCGTTTTCATATTTGTCCTTAAATAACTAGCCTGAAAATGCCATAGTGCTGTTTTTTAAAGACTAAGTCTACACCTTAAGTCTATAAACGCCTGCTAAAGCTCACTGCTAGGTGCCCACATAGTCTTTTAAACCAATCATTTCAAACAATAACTTTTCTAACAGAAAAAGCTCATCCTCCCGCTCAAACCCTATGCAACCATGATAGTGATATACCGTCTTCTTTGTATTAGCAAATTGCAGCGTGATAACAGTGCTAGAAGCGTCAGTCCATAACTCTTTGCATGGGCTTTCCTCTTTGTCTTCACCCCATCCGTAATGGTCGAGAAATTGAGTAAAGCTATGTTCATCAAGTTGCTGCACAATACGGTTAAACAGCTCTGGGTTATTTGGAAGCCTATAAACGCCTTCTTTTTGGGTATAAGCTTGGCCGTGAAAGCTTATAACCCCGTCTGCGAATACATTTACTTCAAAGGCTGGGCAGGTGCCAAAACAATACGTTTTGGTAAAGGTAAATACGTCGGTCGAATTCGCTTGCGTGGTGGCGCTTGTAACTAAAAGAAGAAAAGTAGCTATTAATGTCTTCACTGCGTTTGTCTTTAATTGATATGTTTCGTAAGTACAACGCGTCGTATCAATTAAAGGGGTGAAATGCACTTGCATTCAGCGCTATATGACCAAAGGTAAACGTGTACAGCTAAGCGTTTTGCCAATAAAGGTTATTCACGCTTATTCACCTTCCACGGTGGAGACAATCTGTTTTCACCAGCCCAGAATAGTTTTATTTTGTTTCCAGATGGGTCTTTTAAAATCGCTTCCTTCCACAAATAACGTTGTTCAGTAGGCTGTTGTTCGAACACTACGCCTTTTTGCACAAGTTCATCTACCAGTGAGTCGAGCTTTTCAGTTTCAAAGTAAATTACAGCGCCATTGTTGTAATCACCTTCATCAAGGGCAAGCGAAAAAGTTGAGTTGCCCTTTGGGCATGAAAACCTTGCATAGTGGGGAGTATCGACTATTTGTGTGAATCCCAGCGTAAGATAAAACTTTACAGCAGTATCCATGTTCCTTACTGGAAGTGTTACTTGATTCATTTCCATTATTGCGTTTTCTCTACTTTAGCGGTCGGTTTTTTCATAACCCACAATTTTTAGAAGTTTTTTATCCGGGCTGAAAAGATAGGTAAGGATCAAATTCTGTTTGCTTTCGTATAGGTAAACAAAGCGACCGTCAGGGTTATAATTTTCATGCTGTGGTTTCCCCATGCAGCGTAAAACCTGCTCTGATGTTGTAATGCCAATGGGAAACTGCGCTTTATTTGCAGGGCAGGGAGCATCTTTACTATCGCTGCCCATTGGTTTTATCTCAAAATTAGCGGCGCCTAAGCCCGATTCTGTAAACGTGATTAAAAACTGAGACGTACTTTTCGACGATTTTACAATCCACATTTCACGCCAAGCGCGAGAACCTACCTCGCCAACGGGTTGCTGTATAACAAATTTCAATAATTCGCTGCTATCTATAGCGCTGTTGATAACTTCTTCTAATCCGGCTTTTGTGTCTGCTGCTAGCGTTTCGTTCGCTAAAGAGCCTTCTTTTGCAACACTAGGCGCAATTTGAGAAACAGGAGCGAGGTTTTCGGTAGTTTTACAACCGGCTAAAAGCGCAATAAATAATAGTACAGCAACCATGTGTTTCATTGAAATTTCCTTATAGGTAATAGCAGCTTAGTAACCATAAACGATTAAAAAGGGAAGGGGAACCAAAAGATATTGAGGGCTTGGTTAATGAGTTATGAACGTCTGATTCAGTTATTACTTCCAAGGCATTATTTGGAAAGTGCTAATTATTGGTGCCAAAAATAGTTTTTCATCACCTGCAACACGCTATTTGTATATGTGCTGCGTTAGTTTGTTTCTTTTTCAATTGCGTATAGGTCTTCGTCAATTGTGCTTAACTTATTTTCAAGAACTGCTCTGGCATCATGTAGGCCTCTATTGTAAAAGTATGCGCCCAACTCTTTAGATACAAAATCTAGCAAAAACTCAGCATCAAACTGCCCTAGGTCTTGATCTAACTCTTTCTCAAAATACGCTTGCAGCATTTCAACCATTGCTTCTTTTTCTTTGCTTGTGAAGTCGATTGTAGACATTGAGTTCAATTTCCTTTTTGGTGCATGTTTTATGCTAAGTAATTGCTTGCACGAGAGAATATCAGGTCCCCGTGCTAGGAGTTGGCTCATTTAGCGGAGCGAGTGAGCTTGATCGGTTGTTATGCGTCATTGCTGCCCCAGCCAATTTTGATGTCTGGAATCTTAGCGGTGATTAAGTTTGAAAGCTCGATTACCAACCCGCTGTCTAAGTCCGGGTTTGCTGCTATAAATAGCGTTCTAGCCTCACATGGGTCTAGTCCTTTACCCAAGCGAGAAATGAATTCGCTTAGTAAAATGTCTTCCCCGTTTAAATTAACCACTGTGTTAGATTTTAAAATAATCGCATGGTGACCACATGTGGCTAACCCACAAATAACCCGGTCATGATTAACTGTATTCAGTACGAGTACTTTTTCTTCTGGCATAAAAGAAAGGTACGCGAAACACATTAATAAACCCAGAAGGATGGCTATAAATCCATATTGAGCATGGTTACTCATAGAAGTGTCCTTGACGCATAACTTTTAAATAAGGGGCGCTGGCACGTAGGGCATAATAGCGCAGCGGCCCTGCGTGTTAGCGTCCCATCGAGCGATAGCGAGTGACTTTATTTGTTATATCGCAAGACCTCTGAACCTCCCTAAGACCTTTTTATCGGGAATCTGACAATGCTTTGTACCACCGAAAAGCTTAATACGGTTGCGAGCAAAGATTTTGTAAAAGAAGTCTCTAAAAGAGCTTGGCAATATTTTAGTTACACCGAATAAAAACCAGAACCCAGTTAAGTCTTTTGCTATTTCTAATGCAGCGTCTGACCAAAGAAAAACGTGCCCACTCTTGACCAGCATAAAAGTATCAACACCTACAGTATCAACTTTATAGCGTTCGATTACTTCTTGGGCATATTCTGATTGCATTGGTGAGAATATAAAACGTTCAGATTTGTCGCGCTTCAAAATAAAGGCGACAGCTCCATTACAGAAGTTACACACACCATCGTAAATAATTAAGTCCTTTTCTTCCACTGAACTATCCCGCGATATAACTTTCGCATAAACGACACAAACACAGCGCTACAATTGCGAAGCAGCGCTGTGTTTATGTCCCAGCCCGCCACTGCGGGCGTGTTTAAGTTTTTGTTAGCTGACTTGTTCAGTGACATTAAATGCTAGACCACCCATTTGAGCAGTTCCTATGTCAACTTTGTACCGAAGCAATCGACTTTTGGATAAAATCTCTGCTTCAAAGCTATTTACGTTGTGAACTGACAGAAATTGTTTTAGATTTTGGATGGTATAATCTTCATCGAGTGTAAATGCTTGTAGTACCAATTCATGAATATGTGACTCATCTTCTTTCTGATTAGAATCACATGGGTTCAAATCAAACCTTAAAACACCGGCTCCATTCGATGCACTAATTTGAAATTTTTCCGCTCTTATTGAATCATCCACTGTTTCATATTGAAAACAAACTGTGGAGGACCCTTTTTTTAACCAACGATTCATCCTGATTCCTTTGTCAGCTAACTTTTAAATAAGGGGCGATAACGCGTAGGGCATAATAGCGAAGCGGCCCTGCCTGCGCCAGCAGGCGACTTAATTTTTTTGTTATATTGCTTAGTCACTATTACCGCTGCCGTCCGTAGGTTCAGGTTGAAAATTGTGGTCACGTTTTTCAGTATTACTACTTGAGCTATTTAGGTATGAGTCGACCAAGAAGCCAATGAACAAACCTAGTAAGGCAAAGGGTGTACTAATTGCCAGTAACTCTAAGTAGCTAATGTTTCCCCTGTTCGGCTCGTAATTTAGCAGTGCCCCAACGAATAACCCTAGTAATGAAAACAAAACCTTGACTTTAGATGCTAGTAATAAAGCAAAAAAGAGCTTATGCATAGAGAATCGTTTTGAATTCATATTATGGTGAGCTTCCTTGCAATATAACACCCCACTAAGGGGCGATAATACATGGGCTAAAATTAGGAACGAAGTGACGCAGCCCATGTGTTAGCGTCCCAGCGAGCAGCGCGAGCGCCTTTAGTGTTTTGTTATATTTCAAAGCCGCTGGACTCTAATATTGCGATTTTTTCCAATACTTGTTCAATATAAAAATTGTCTAAACATTTAGACCACTTTTTAAAATGTTCAAGGTCTCCTAATGCTGCATCCACATTGAATAGCATATGATAAAAAGGTCCTTTAGGAGAGAAACACCAAGAGTCTTCTTTTGTAAGCGCCTCTTGTGCTGCCTCTAAGGTCGTAAACCTTTCAAAAAATGGGAATGCGATTTTTTCTATTGCGCTTTTAATTTTTATAGCGACGTCTTGAGAAGATTCCTCAATATTAACTTCCCAATTGCCATCGCCGGAGTAATCAAGTCCAAGCATAGAATTAACGTTCGGCGAATACTGTTGAATTTGGTATGGCATCGGGTGGGCATTCAGTGCCTTTTCAACTTTTCTCGCATTATCAAAATTTCTGCCAAAGTAGAAAGATACGTCTATTAAAGGAGACCATTTGTTTGACCCAGCTAAGATTATAACGTCGAAACCTGAGGCTCGTTTGCGTTTAAGCATTAACTTTGATTTATAGAATGTAAACTCATCTCCAAGTAAATCTGCAATTTCTTGTCCAAGTTTCTTTTTATAAGTATCAGCCGCCGACACGGACCCTCCTTGGAATATAACGCTAAGCTAAGGGGCGGTTGCACGTGGGGCATAATAACGAAGTGGCCCCGCGTGTATGCGTCCCAGTGACCGAAGGGAACGACTTTAGCGCTTTGTTAGAAGCAGAGCCTGTTCCTTTGGCCTTTTTAAAAACTAATGAAGCCAGCATACGATTGATTGTTTAAGCAAACAAGTGAAACGACAGCGCGGTGATGTTTTTGATTTAGCTGAGGTAAGCCGCCGTTTGAACTAACAAACGCATTGGCGCTTGCTGACCCAAAATAAGAACTTGGTGATAAAGCGCCTAATGCGCAACCTTTGAATTTAATGTGGCGACATTAAAATTACCAGAAGCCAGAGCGATGCTAGTGAAGACAGGTGAAGGTAGTTGAACTTGTGAACTTATAGAGCCAAACGAAGTTTAGGCTGACGCCTTCTAACGCCCAACTTAGGGGCAATAACACGTAGGCTAAAATTGGAGCGAAGCGACTGAGCCTACGTGTTATTGTCCCAGTGAGCGCCAGCGAACGACTACAGTTTTTTGTTAGGCCTCATGCAATTCCTCGGTTCTGTCCCAAAATATCAGAGCGGACCCAAACATTACCCTTGGTAAATTGCTTAAGCTCTAGACTCCCACCGATAGCAGGGTCTAATTTAGGGTAGTAGATTTCGAATTTACCTAGTTTCCCAATACGTTTTTCTAATTCAGATAATGAAGAGTGGTCGATAGGGAATAATCCGTGATCTTGAAACAACGGCTCTTTTAGGATGGTTGCTTCAAATTCACCTAGTGAAGAAAAAATACCATAGTTTTTAAAATTGCTATTAAGTTTTAAAGGATAAAATACACCATATTGATTTGAAGTTGGTGAATACATGAAAAGGGAACCCGTTGCAGTATAACCAACGATATGTGTGAATTCCCCTAGATGTTTAGTCCAAACCCCGAGTACATCATTTAAGATAGGTTCTTCTAAAAGGAAATAAACCTTAGTTTTCTTTTTCCAAAACATCTTACGTTTCCACTGTCGGAGGCCTAACTTTTAAATAAGGGGCGCAGACATGTGGGCTATAATGCGAAGCAGCCCACGTGTATGCGTCCCAGCGAACGCAGTGAGTGACTTAATTTTTTTGTTAGGTACGTGCCGCATAAGATTTAAGAACCTCTAACTCCGCGCTGGATAAATAAGAGTTAGGGACGAGCATAGATCCATTTGGCAAATTAAAGAATACATTGCTAGGAAAGAAATCAACCGATGATAATTCCTCCCATTTGGTTGTTAAAACTCCTTTCTCTGAACTTCTTTCAATTCTGTCTTGATCGATTTTAAAGTGATAAGTGTCTTGAAGCTTTTTCTTTTTGGCAAAAGCGAGCGCAATACTTGGCATTAAAAAATCTCCAAGCAGACACGGGATAGCGTAGATTGAAAGAATTACCGTAGTAGCAATTCCCCACCAGCTAAAAATGAAATTGAAGTAGTAAAGAGCGGAAACCACAATAAATAAAATGCCCGAGGGTAAGTAAGTATGAAGATTCTTGTTTGGCATAACTGCCATTTTTTCCTTGATAGCTGCCTTATACTCTGCATCGGTATATTTGATAGTTAATTCAATGCTCATTCTCAAACACTCCTTGTAGTACCTAACTTTTAAATAAGGGGCGATAACACGTAGGGCATAATAACGAAGTGGCCCTGCGTGTTAGCGTCCCAGTGGGCTTTAGCCCACGACTTTATTTTTTTGTTATATGGCATTCTAACCCCAGCGCGCGATTATTTGTTTGAGAACCTTTAAGACCTTTTGTTTTCTTACACCTTTATTAATTCCTTTTGGCAGTTTGCAATACCATGGGTGCCAGTAATGCTCATGGGGAGGGTGTTGAGAAATGGTGCTGGGATGAGTTTTGCTTTCAAAATACGCTATGCACTGTCTAACTTGTTCAATGCTGGCAAACTGAAAAGTGAAATTGTATACGTCTGCTAGGTATACCCATTTTGGTACTAAATTACTCCGACTTTTTGATACAGGCATGCCGCCTTCAATCGACGATGACATGAAATCGGAGTGCTTTTTGGGATCTGCTAGTTCTCTATGAATTTTTGCCATTAAACCTGCCATATAACACCCCACTAAGGGGCGATAACACATGGGCTAAAATACGGAACGAAGTGACGCAGCCCATGTGTTAGCGTCCCAGCGAGCGAAGCGAGTGCCTTAAGTGGTTTGTTAGGTGCCTTTCGCATTTTTTAGCCGACCAACAATTATGAAATAAATGAAAATAGCACCCAAACCAATATACAAAAACGTATGCATATAGAACATTGTTGGATTATCGACTTGGGTGTAAGTACCTCCACCTCGAGCGTAGGTACTGCCGTTGATTAAGTCATCTATGCCTGAGTATAAAAAGACTAAGGACAATGCACCCAAGAATAATTGACTGCCAACTCCAAACTTTTTCTTTGAAGTTGTGCTAGGAGAGTTTTGTTTATGCTCATCCTGATTTGATTCCAACCTTATTTGAATCTGCTGCTTTATTTCAGCCTCTCGCTCTGGGTATAGCTCGCGATCAATTGTTGTGAGCGCTTCGTTTAGTTCGTCTAAAGAATATTTAGAATAATCTGGTTCCATATGAATACTGCTCCTCTGGGCACCTAACACTAAGCTAAGGGGCACAAACATGCAGGCTACAATGCGAAGCAGCCTGCATGTTTGTGTCCCAGCGAGCCGCCTTGGCGGATTGCGACTTAAGCGCCTTGTTATGCATATTTGTACCAGTTTAAAAAGAGTTCTAGTCCTTCTTTTGTTTTAATATGCAATCTATATGTTCTATTTTCGTAGCCTAGTTTCGAGGTAATATAATGAAGATTTGAATGCCTACCAACATTCTTTGGTTGAGGCATGTACTCTTCTTCTGCGATTACGTCAGGCATAAAACAAGGATAGACTTCTACGTACAAAGAAACTTTCTGCTTATTTTCTTCTATTAGCGCTAGTTCGCGGCCTGACTCCATTTTAAAAGAAGATAATTTATCTCTTTCATCAATAAATGTTGTTTCATTAGAGCTATTTAAAATTCTTCTTGCCTCTTTTGGAACCATCAAAATTATCCTATATGCATAACTTTTAAATAAGGGGCGCTGGAACGTGGGGCACAATAACAAAGTGGCCCCGCGTGTTAGCGTCCCAACGAGCGCCAGCGAGTGACTTTATTTGTTTGTTATATTGCCTTACCACCTATTTCACCCTTTTGAGCACGAAAGTATTTCCGTTAACGTGGATTAATTCCCAGCCATCTTCACCTAGCGAATTCAAAGTACTGGATACTCTATCGCTGTAGTCTTTTGATTGAATTGGCATTCCGTCATCTCTTTCGAGTTTGAATGGAGTAGCTTCGAGAAATTCCTTCGTTTTTTCGTTTAGGTAATCGACTGTAACGACCTTATACTCCCAATTGGTGTTTTGTACACTAGTTGAGACGCAGCCCGAGAGAGCTGATAACGAAATAAGAATAAGTCCAAAAAGTTTAATAACTTGCATGTAACCTCCGATGTTTATAGCAATATAACAATTTAATGTACGGAAAAAATCCTTTTTACAACGCGGACTAATTCCATATATCACTAAAATAATCTTTTCACTTTCTCACGTAAATAAATCCATATCAACGCCTTACAAGAAATTGGGCAAACATGGAAAGTAAAATACGGAAATTATCTTTTTTATTTTTTCGCTTTGAAAAATAGCGCCGGTCTGTATAAATAAACAGTGCTATTTGTTTGATTACAGAAACAAAAAAGCGAGGCCTAAGCCTCGCTTTCGATCCTATCGAGAAATGCTTACTGCACTTCTTCTTGGTCGTCGAACGCACCAGCAAACAGAGGGCTACTTAAGTAACGCTCTGTACCACTTGCTAGAAGCACTACAACAATTTTGTCTTTGTTTTCTGGGCGCTCAGCAAAACGCTTAGCTGCAACTACTGCTGCACCAGAAGAAATACCCGCAAGAATACCTTCGTCGGTCATTAGCTTGCGTGCCATTTCCATACATTCTTCGTTGGTAACTTGCTCAACTTCATCAATAAGGTCTAGGTCTAAGTTGCCAGGAATAAAGCCTGCACCAATACCCTGAATTTTGTGAGGGCCAGGGGTTAGTTCTTCACCCGCTAATGCTTGGGTAATTACTGGCGAGTCAGTCGGCTCTACTGCAATAGACGTAATAGCTTTACCTTTAGTGTTTTTAAGGTAACGGCTAACACCAGTAATTGTGCCGCCCGTACCAACACCGGCTACGAATGCGTCTACTTTACCGTCTGTGTCTTCCCAAATTTCTGGACCAGTGGTTTTTTCGTGAATAGCTGGGTTCGCTGGGTTGTCGAACTGTTGAAGCAGAACGTATTTTTCTGGGTCAGAGTTCACAATCTCTTGTGCTGCCGCTACTGCACCTTTCATGCCTTTAGGCGCTTCGGTAAGTACTAGGTTTGCACCCAGTGCTTTAAGCAGTTTACGGCGCTCTAAACTCATGCTGCTAGGCATGGTTAGCGTTAGCTTGTAGCCACGTGAAGCTGCAACAAACGCAA
>ENA-OWNT01000929-OWNT01000929.1-seawater-metagenome-genome-assembly--contig:-NODE-929-length-46959-cov-5.869545_pt1 | contig 46959 bp, 35 predicted proteins | sample MGYA00238136_ERZ651165 | MGnify/ENA primary metagenome ERZ651165 (study PRJEB26861, sample SAMN08777766) | seawater metagenome | isolation source: coastal seawater | place: USA: Florida | collected... | reverse complement strand
CGGCGGGGGGCGGGGTTGCCCGGCGATAGGCCGGCTCCCGGCGCCCGCTGCCCTCCCCGGCGGCCTCCGCCCCGGCAGGCACGGCCCCGCGCTCCTCGATCCGGCCCAGTTCGATCCGGCCCCAGAGCGCCCCGGCGATCACCCAGGTCAGCGGGGTGAGGCTGGCGTTCGGGATCAGGTCGGTCAGGTTGGCGGCCAGCATCAGCGCAAGCAGCCCGCTCTCGAGCCCGATGCCCGCGCGCCGCGCCTGCACCAGCAGCAGGCCGATCGGCAGGCAGAGCAGGCTGAAGATCGAGAGGTAGCGCACCCAGCCCCCGGTGCCGAGCAGGATGATCCAGTAACCATCGGTGATGCTGGTGTCGCGCCCGGTTTCCGCGTCGTAGACCCTGTTTCGGCCCCAGCCGCCCCAGCCGAAGGCCGCGCGCTCGTTGGCCCGCGCCAGCAGCACATCCTCGTTCCTGAGGCGGAAGGCAAAGGAACTGGCGCGGCTCTCGCTGATCCCGACGGCCAGCTCCTCGACCCTGTCGACCGGCACCAGCCCCGCCGAGCGCACCATCGGGTAGACCATCACCATCCCGGCGATGACGGTGGCGACGATCAGCATCGGGCGCAGGCGCAGCAGCAGCGCCACCGGCAGCAGCACGAGGGCGATCAGCAGCGCACCGAGCGACTTGCTGAGCACAAGGGTCATCAGCAGCCAGAGCGTGGCCCCGAGCCATGTCGTGCGCCGGGCGCGGTCCAGCCGCGAGAGCCCGGCGGCGGCGAGGATGGCCAGCACCATCACCAGCGCCAGGATCAGCCCGTGTTCGAGGAACACCAGCGGGCGGAACCCGCCGCCGCGGATGTGCTGGATCCAGCTGTGGGGGAAGAAGCCGTAGAGCATCCGGTTCATCTGCGGCGACATGCGGATCTCGTAGAGCGCCAGCAGCGAGTAGCCCAGCATGGCGATGCAGATCACCTTGATCAGCAGCAGGTGATGCTCGGGCCGGGCCAGCAGGCGGCGCGCCAGCAGCATCGGCAGGATCAGGATCAGGACGCTCAGGATCTCGGAGAAGGCATCGTAGGTCTTGAGGCTGCGCAGCACCCGGCCGCCCCCGGGGAACAGCATGTCGCCATTGCCCGAGACGGTCATGAAGGCGCCGACCACCAGCACCAGCACGGCGATGCGGATCACCCAGTGGCGCGGGAACAGCGGCGGGTGGGGCCCCTCCCGGTCACCGGCGAGGAACAGGGGCAGGAACAGCAGCACCGCCAGCACGGGGAGCGAGTGCTTGGTCAGCGCCGGCAGCATCGGCAGGTCGAGCGAGGTGTTTTCCGGCAGGAACAGGAAGCCCAGCAGGATGGCCAGGATAAAGGCCAGCGGACCGGCCAGGGCCCGGCCGAGGACGAGGACGACGACGGGCCAGGAGAACAGGGCGAGAAGTGGCGGCATCATCGGTCTTGGTTCGCGTTCGTCCTTCGGGGCCCTGTTTCGAAATCCCCGGCGGGGGGCGGTGGTCCGGGTATCCGTAGATCGGTCAAATAGGGCGTTTTTGCGAGAAATGACATGGCATCATTATGGAATTCCCCGGCCGGGCGAAAGGGCCGGAAGGCTTCGGGGCCCGGATCGGGAAGAGTTCGGGAAGGCTTCGGGCAGGCTTCAGGGCGCGCGGGCCCGGCAGCGTCCGCTGTCCTGAGACTTGCTTAACCGGGATCGCGGAGCCTGAGGGGCGTCCGAAAGCCCGTCAGCGATCCGAGGAGATCCCATGTCCGACGTCTTTGCCCGCCACCGCAGCGGCCTGGAGAGCCCCGCCGCCCACCTGGCCGCCGTCACCCCCGACGATGCCGCCGACCTTGCCGTCGCCAGCCGGGCGCTGAACGTGGCGGGTTCGGGCTCGGTGCGCCTGACCACCACCGGCGGCAGCACCGGGACGGTCTATGTCAGCGCCGGGGCGGCCTTTCCGGTGCGCGCCCGCCGGGTCTGGGCGACCGGCACCACCGCCACCGGCATCGTGGCGATGTGGTGAGGCGGCGATGAGCTCGATCGCCACCGGCATCGGCCCGACCCGGGGCCGTCCCGCCCCCGCCCTGCAGCTGCTGCTCTCGGGGGGCGGGGTCGAGATCGCGGTCGAGGCCGGGACGGTCAGCCTCACCGTCACCGGCTCGCCCGCCCATGACGGCACCTATGCCGCCGCCACCGACGCGCTGGCCGCCGGGCCGGTCTGCCTGAAGCCGCCGGCTCTGGCGGTCGCCGGGGGCGGCGCCGCCATCGCCGGGGCCGGGCTGGTCCTGACCCCGGGGCTCTGGCTCTACGACGGGACCGCCGGCACCCCGGCCCTCGCCCGGACCTGGCGGCGCGACGGCAGCCCCATCGCCGGCGCGGAGGGCACCGCCTACACCGTGCTGGAGAGCGATGCCGGCAGCAGCATCGCCGCGGAAGAGACCCTGGCGGGCGCCGGCGCCCCCGTCACCGCGGCCAGCACCGCGCTGGCCCTGCCCGGCGCCGCGTTCAGCGACGGCTTCGAGAGCCATGCGGACGGCACGGTGCTGAGCGACCTCGGCGACTACACCATCCTGCGCGGCAGCGGGGCGGACATCCTCGCCCAGGGCGGCCGCGCCGTGCTGAGCACCACCTCCGGCAACCGCGGGCTGGTCCATACCGGGACCCCGGAGGCGGATCACTTCGCCGAGATCGAGGTGGCGCTGGCCGGGTCGGGGACCACCGGGGCCGGGGTCTATGTCCGTGCCGCCGATACCGGCAACTACTACCAGGTCTATTTCAACGATTCCGATCCCTTCCTGGTCAAGCGGGTGGCGGGCACCCTGAGCATCATTGACCTTCTGGGCGGGGCGGTTATCTCTGACGGGGACATTCTTCGTCTGGAGGCGGAGGGGAGCACGCTCCGGGTCGCGGTCAACGGCACCGCGGTCTACACCGGCACCGATACCGCCCTCGCGTCCGGCGCCCCGGGGCTCTGGCTCTCGGATACCGATGCCCCCCTTCCCTGCCAGCTCGACCGTTTCACTTGCGGAGCCCTCTGATGCAACGACTGAAACTCCTGGGATTTGCCGCCGGCGACAGCTTCTCCCTGAGCGCGACGCAGAACGGCCACGTGGCCGGGCCGGTGCCGGTGGCCGACTGGCAGGACGCGCTGGCCCCCGGCGCGGTGCCGACCGGCGGCACCCTCGCCATCGTGCCGGACCGCACCCTGCTCGCCTGCGCGCCCGACAGCGTGCGCTTCTGGGTCGACCTCTCCGGCACCGCGTTCGACACCCCCGCCCCGGCGCCGGGCGAGATCTACGACGCACGGCTGCACCGGCTGATCTTCCTGTGGGATTTCGGCGACGGCGGCAGCTGGGACAAGCCCGAGCGCCTGCTCGAGGGCTGGCGCGACAGCGGCGTCGCCAAGGGGCCCTTCGTCAGCCATGTCTACAAGACCCCGGGCAGCTTCACGGTCTCGCTGCTGGTGCTGGAACCGGCCAGCGGCAAATGGGCCGAGGCCCATCTGGACCTGACCGTGGCCGACCCCGGCAACAGCTTCGCCGGAAGCAACACGATCTGCATCAACCCCGCGGGCGACGGCGACTTCACCGGGGCCCCGGTGGGCGCGCGCCTGGTCAATGCCGACGTGATCGACGAGGCGCTGATCAACGCCTACGCCCCCGCCGACAAGGCGGGCACCCCCACCCGCTACCTGTTCAAGCGCGGCGCGAGCTATACCAGCGACATCCTGCTGAAGGCAGGCGCGCCCTACATGATGACGCTGGGCGCCTACGGCAGCGGCGACCGGCCCCGGATGCTGGCGCGGACCGATACCGACGAGGCGGCCGAGGTCTGGGCCCGCGCCGTCTATGTCTTCGGCACCTACGGCAGCCTGAACGGCAGCTTCATCCCCGAGCTGCGCATCCACGGGCTCGACTTCGTGGGCAATTTCGACCCCACCACCATGGCCACGGCGCCGCGGGATTCGGCCGACCTCGACGGCGTCTCGGTGAACGGGGTGCTGATCCAGAAATATGTCGACGTGCTGATCGACGACTGCACCTTCTCGGGCTTCCAGCGCTCGACCATCGGGTTCAACGTGGGCGGCTACGAGGGCAAGGTGCACTGTCACATCAACGACTGCGCCCTGACCGATTTCGGCGGCGAATACCCGATCATCGGGGGCTGCAGCGAGCATCCGCGCAGCACCATCTGCGCCACCGGCAACAGCCTGGCGCAGAACCCGGGGGCGCCGACCACCTACGACGACCAGGGCGATTTCTCGGGCGGCAGCTCCAAGGCGCCGATCCGCTTCGACCACGGCCAGAACATGTATGTCGCGGGCAACGACTTTTTCCACACCGACCTGCGCCAGCCCTGCATCAAGGCGCAGAACTCGCCCAAGGCCGAGGGATCGATCGTGAACCTGCACTCCAACGTGATGGAGTTCGGCTATTACCTGATCGACATCGGCGGCAATTCGAGCAACACGATCGGCACCAGCACGCACAACATCATCGTCGACGGGGTGGTCGGGCTCGGCGGCTACAGCACCCGCGGCATCGTCCTGTGCAACCTGACCGGCGCCACCGTGCGCAACGTCAGCGGCATCATCCCCGCGACCCCCTTCTACTTCACCGACACCTGGGCCTTCGTCGTCACCGAGAAGAAGAAGACCCCCGGCGCCGCCGTGCTGGCGGCCCCGATCGAGGTCTACAACAACACCTTCTGCGTCCTGCGCTCGCAGGACCAGCAGTATTCAGGCAGCCCCGACTCGGTGCCCTTCCACCGCGATCCGGGCGGCGATTTCACCGGCGTGGTGACGCAGAACAACGTGATCCACGAGCCCGCGATGGATGCGCCGGTGACCACCTACGCGCCGCTCTCGACCGAGCTGTTCTGGCCCCCGCGCAGCGGCGGCAAGCGCAGCCCGGTGGACTTCAGCCTCGACACCACCTACGCGCCGCCCTCCGACAGCTGGATGCGGCTGGTGCCGCTGCCCGGCTCGGCGGCGCTCGGCGCGGCGCTCTCCGGGCTCGCCGCCTACCAGGATCCGCTGTTGCAGCCGCGCCCCGAACCGCCCTCGGCCGGGGCCTGGGAAGCCGACTAGGGGCATTTCGGCTTTACCCGCCCGGCCCGCTTGCCGATAACGGGCCGGACCCAGAGGATATTTTCCCGCGATGCCCGCCGCCGTTCCCGTTTCGCCTGCCGTTTCCGATCCCCTGCCCGTGGCCGCCCTGCCCCGCATCGCCTATGTCACCGCGCTCTACCCGGCGGCCTCGCATACCTTCATCCTGCGCGAGGTGAGCGCGCTGCGCGACCTCGGCTTCGAGGTGCTGACCTGCTCGGTGCGCCGCCCGCCGGAGGCGCAGCTGATCGGCCCCGAGGAGCGCGCCGCCGCCGCCGACACCTTCTTCATCGTGCCCGAGGCGCGGTCGCCCGTCGCGGTGCTGGGCGCGCTTGGCGCCGCGCTGGCCGCCCCGGGGCGGCTCTGGCGCACGCTGTGCCTTGCCCGGCGCACCGCGCAGCCCGGGCTCCGGGGCGCGCTCAAGCAGTTCGCCTACCTTGCCGAGGCGATGCTGCTCTCCCGCCACCTCCGCGCCGCCGGGGTGGCGCAGATGCACTGCCACTTCGCCAGCGCCGTGGCCCATGTCACCCTGCTCGCCTCCGAACTCTCGGGCCTCCCCTTCAGCTACACGCTGCACGGGCCCTCCGATCTCTACGAACCCCACAGCTGGAAGCTGAAGGAGAAGACGGCGGGCGCCCGCTTCGTCGCCTGCATCAGCCATTTCGCCCGCTCGCAGGCGATGCTGTTCTCCGATCCCGCAGACTGGCCCAAGCTCCGCATCGTGCATTGCGGGGTGGTGCCCGAGCGCTACGAAACAGACCCTGACAAGGCGGTTGCGAAGGCACGGGACGGTGGGCTGGACATGGTCTTCGTCGGCCGCCTCGCCCCGGTCAAGGGGCTGCGGGTTCTGCTCGGCGCCATGCAGGCGCTGCGCGAAAGCTGCCCGGGGCTGACCCTGACCATCGTGGGCGACGGCGAGGACCGGGCCCATCTCGAGGCCCTCGCCGCGCCGCTCGGCGAGGCGGTGCGCTTTCTCGGCTACCGCTCGCAGGCGGGCGTGGCCGAGGCGGTCGCCGCCGCCGACGCGCTGGTGCTGCCGAGCTTTGCCGAGGGGCTGCCGGTGGTGCTGATGGAGGCGCTGGCCGCCGGCAAACCGGTGATCGCCACCCGCGTCGCCGGGGTGGCCGAACTGGTGGAGGACGGTGTCTCGGGGTACATCGTGGCGCCGGGCGACGGCGTGGCGCTGGCCGGTGCGATCCGGACCCTCGCCGCGACCCCGCCCGAGGTGCGCGCGCGGATGGGCGCGACCGGGCGCGACCGGGTCCGCGCCGAGTTCGACGTGCGCATCGAGGCGGCCCGCATCGGCGCGCTCTTTGCCGGAACCGGGGGCAGCGACCCCCGCCCGGAGCCGCTGGACGTCAGCCGCTGAGGTTCAGGCGGCCCGTTCGGGCTGCCAGAGATGGGCGCGCTCGGCCTCGATCTCGGCCACCGCGCGGGCCTTGCCCACGCGCAGGGCGCGCAGCTGGTAGGCACGGATGAAGCCGATCAGCTCGGTGTCGCCCTGGCGCTGCTCGCCGCGCCACCAGGCGCCGAAGTAACCCGGCACCATCGACAGCCCGCCCACCACGTAGGGCGGGATCTTCATCCGGTTCACCGCCGAGGCCAGCAGGAACAGCGGGTGGGTGCCCATGTAATACTGACCGAAGCCGTGGCGGCGGCGGCCGGTAAAGATGCTCTGCTGGCTCGATCCCATCGGGCGCAGGTGCTCGAAGCGCAGCTCGGGGTCGTCCCAGCTGACCGGGGTCCAGCCCAGCTGGCGCGCCTTGTGGCAGTCGATGCCATCCCACATGACCTCGCGCACGAAGCCGCCGATCTGGCGGAAGCAGGCGACCGAGTAGAACTTGGTCATGCCGAGCGACATCTCGTCGCCGATCTCCTCGCTCACCAGCGCGCCCGCGGCGTTGCGGAAATAGGCCTTGCCCGAGCAGGTGCCGATGCGCGGGTTGGCCTCCATCCGGTCCATCAGCCCGGCGAAGTAGCCCTGCGGCAGGTCGAGGTCGAGGTCGAGCTTGCAGAGGTAGGCATAGGCGTCGAGGTCGACCGTATCGAGCCCGAAGTAGAAGGCCTCGATCACGCCGGGGCCCACCGCGCGGTGGCCGCGGTCGGGCTTCTGCACCACCCGGATCCAGTCGTGGCGGGCGGCGTATTCGGCCAGGATCGCCGGGGTCTCGTCGGTGGAGCCGTCGTCGATGATCACCCAGAGCGCCGGCACCTCGCTCTGCGCCACCATGCTGTCGAGCGTGCGGCGCATGTAATTCGCCTCGTTGCGACAGGGCGAGATCACCACGTAGGAACGCGGATCGGGGAGGACGGGGGAACGGAACTCGGTCATGAAAACTCGGCAACTTGATCAGGAATGAAACCTCGCGCCCGTTCTGCCCGAGGTTGTCCCTGCGCCGCAAGCCTTGCCGCGCGCCCGGCGCCCCGCCGCGGGGCGCTCAGGAGCCGGCCCCGCCCCCCCCGCACCACCCCCGGTCCGGAGGCTATCCGCCCGGAAACGTGGGGGTTTTCGCCCTCTGCCGCGGGTCCGCCCCGGTGGAATCGCGCCGCCCGCCGCGCCTGCCACCCCGCCCGCAGGCGCAACGGGCGCGATCTGAAACAGCTCCGGACGCGTAGCCCGACTGTTTCTGCAGCGATCACAATAAAGTGGCCCCGGCCCTTCCTGTCGGCGTTTTCTGGCCAAGCCTGCCAGAATCTGCAAAACTGACCCTGCTGTTTCTGGTGATCCACCACGCGTGAGTGATTGATGTCGATTTCGAGTACCGGCGCCTCCGAGCGCCCCGGGCTGTCCGCCTTTTTCCATATGGGTCTGTTCTGGTTCCTGATCGCCACCCTCGGTGCGCTGATCTTCTTCCGTGCCGGGATCGAGGAACTGCTGATCGCCTGGCAGCTGCCCGAATACAGCCACGGGCCGCTGATCCCGGTGCTGTCGCTGCTGCTGTTCCTGCGCCAGCTGAAGGAGCACCCGGTCACCCCGGGGGTCAAGACCGACCGCTGGCCGGGCGTCGCCCTGGTGGTGGTCTCGCTGCTGCTCGGCGCGCTCGGCACCTTCTCGCGGATCCACGACATCGTCGCCTACGCGCTGATCCTCTGGGTCGGGGGCATCCTGCTGATCAGCTTCGGCTGGCGCACGGGGCGGCATTTCTGGCCGCCGGTGCTGCACCTCGTCTACATGCTGCCGCTGCCGGGGACGATCTACTACAAGGTCTCGACCTCGCTGCAGTTCCTCTCCTCCGAGCTCGGCGTCTGGTTCCTGCAGCTGGCCCATGTGCCGGTCTTCCTCGACGGCAACATCATCGACCTCGGGGTCCTCAAGATGCATGTGGCCGAGGCCTGCTCGGGCCTGCGCTACATGTTCCCGATCCTCAGCTTCTCCTACATCTTCGCGGTGCTCTACCGCGGCCCGACCTGGCACAAGGCGGTGCTGCTGGTCTCGGCGGTGCCGATCGCCATCTTCATGAACTCGGTGCGCATCGCCGTGGCCGGGATCATCGTCCAGTACTACGGCGTCGAGTGGCTCGAGGGCTTCACCCATTTCTTCGAGGGCTGGGTGATCTTCCTCTGCTGCATCGTGATCCTCTTCGGCCTGGCCCGGCTGATGCTGTTCCTGCATCCCGACCGGCTCAGCCTCGCCACCGCGCTCGATCTCGACACCAGCGGCCTCGGCACCCAGGCCGCGCGCATCCAGCACGTGCAGCCCTCGGCGGCGCTGATGGTCACCGCCGTCCTGATGCTCGGCTCGGCCGCGGCGATCTCGGCGCTGCCCGAACCGGGCGGCCATGCCCCCGCGCGCGAGAGCTTCCTGACCTTCCCGCGCAAGCTCGGCGACTGGCAGCAGGCCGGCCCGCGCGAGATCCTCGATGCCCGCGTGGCCAAGGTGCTGGGCGCCGACGACTACCTGTCGATCCAGCTGGTGAAGCCGGGCGCCGGCGACCCGGTGAACCTGTTCATGGCCTGGTACGACGACCAGAGCGACGGCGGCGTGCATTCGCCCGAGGTCTGCCTGCCCGGCGCCGGCTGGGAGATCGCCTGGCTGGAGCGCACCGACATCACCGCCGAGATGGGGGCCGACAAGCCCTTCGAGATCAACCGCGCGATCATCCAGAAGGGCGAGACCCGGATGATGGTCTACTACTGGTTCCAGCAGCGCGACCGGCGCCTCGCCTGGGACTTCGCGGCCAAGTTCTGGCTGATGGTGGACGGTCTCACCCAGGGCCGCACCGACGGCGCCATCGTGCGCCTGACCACCCCCATCGACCGGCAGGAAACCGACGACCATGCCGAGGCCCGGCTGAAGGACATGCTGCGCGTGCTGCAGGATCCCCTGCCGCGCTTCGTGCCGAACGAATAGGCGGCAGGCCCGGGGAACGGGCCGCCCTGCCCGCAAAAGAAAACGCCCTCGCAGGCTCTGCTGCGGGGGCGTTCGCGTTCGGGGGGGCGGATCCGGGGGATCCGCCGCCGTCATTTTCCGGGGGCGAAGGGATCGCGGTAGCGGCCCAGCTTCTGCTTGAGGATGGCCCAGAGGAAGGGCGGCTCGTGGACCACGTAGCGGTGGAAGCGCGCGCGCGGTTCCTTGATCAGGCGGTAGAGCCATTCGAAGCCCGACTCGGTGATCCACGACGGCGGGCGGTCGAAGGTGCCGCTCTCGTAGTCGATGGTGCCGCCCAGCGGCAGCCACAGCTTCACCCCGGGCATCCGGTGGCGGTACTTCATGATGAACTTTTCCTGCCGCCCGCCGGCCAGGCCGACGAGGCAGACGGTGGCGCCGCTGGCGTTGATCGCGGCGATCATGCGCTCGATCTCTTCCGGGTCGCGGTCGAAGTCGAAGGCGGGGCTGTCGGTGCCCACCACCATCTCGCGCCCGACCTTGGCGTTGATGTTCTGCGCCGCCAGATCCGCCACCCCGGGCTTGCCGCCACAGAGGAAGACCGTCATCGAGGGGTCATCGGCATAGCGGGTGTAGAACCGGGGGAAGTAGTCGCTGCCCGAGACCCGCTCGCGCACCGGGGTGCCGAGCCAGTGGGTCGAGAAGTACATGATCTGGCTGTCGCAGGTGACCACGTCGAACTGTTCCAGCAGGTCGTGGAACGCACGATCCTTCTGCAGCTTCATGATCATGTCCACGTGCAGGGTCAGCATCACGCCCTCGCGGAAGTTCTCCACCAGGTCGTCCATCGCCACGTCGTGCACGAAGGCGTTCAGCAGGGGGACGCGTTTCATCGCCGCCCGGGGGCTGCCCGCCTCCTGCGGCGTCTCGTAGTAGTTGCTCGAAATCTCGTTCATGCGGCGCTCACCTGTTTGGGTCGTGCGACGTAGTTGAAGGCCATGAAGGGATAGGTGCGCATGGCCCCGAATTCCTCCAGCGAGATGGGCGCCTTGCCGTAGATGTCGCCGAACACCGGGCGGATCTCGTAGTCGAGCGGCCCGGTCAGGAGCGAGAACAGCCTGACGTATTCCTCGTTGTCGATATCGGCGTCGGTGGCCGCCCCCGCCTCGAACAGCATGACGGGCCGGTGGCGGCGCAGGATCTCCTGGGCCCCGCGCACCACGCTGTGCTCGAACCCTTCCACGTCGATCTTGATGAAATCGACCCGCGGCAGGTCCTTCAGCAGCAGGTCGAGGGTGGTGCAGCGCACGTCGATCTTCTGGACCCGGCCCCGGGTGTCCCGGGCCCGCAGCGAGCTGAAGCCGGACTGGTCGAGATTCTCGAAGAAGCTGACGTCCCCCTCGCTGTCGGAGACCGCCACCTGGTGCACCTCGGCGCCGGGAAAGGCCTGGCGGAGCCAGTCCGCCTTGGTCGGGCTGGCCTCGACGATCACCTGCCGGCCGCCGGGCGCGGCCCTGCGGAAGACATCGCTGATCGAACCGATGTGGCCGCCGACATCGACGCAGACCGAGTCCGGCGTGACACTGCGCTGGATCAGCGTGTGGATCATCGTCTCCTCCTCGCGCAGCAGCGCGAGCTCGGGATGACGCAGGTAGCGGAACCGGGACAGCCGGTGGCGCAGGTTCAGCAGCGGGACGCCCGCGGGCGAGGTCACCAGCCGGTGCTTGAGGTACAGCTTGTTCACGAACGCGGCCTCATGCACAGACTCCCATGTACTTGTCCACCAGCGCCTTGGTCGAATGGATGTTGCCTGCCGAAGAGGCGCCGAAGACGATCGATTCCACCCCCGGCAGCTCCGAGATCCAGTGGATCGCCTCGTCCGCCGGGATCGCGCCCGAGGCATAGACCGACATGGCCACCGCCCGCACCCGGCCCGACTTCAGCGCGTCGAGGTAGGCGTCGAAGCCCCCGGACATGCGGAAGCCCAGCTTGTTGATGTTCGAGCAGATGATCGGCCGCTCGATGCCTTCCTTCTCGAGCGCGTCGAGCAGCATCGGCATGTTCATGGTGATATAGGCCGGCTGGGCGCCGTATTTCTCGACCACGTGGTCGTGGAAGATGCGGAAGGCGCGGGTAAAGCCCATGCCGAGCAGCAGGTCGGCAAAGACGTTCTGCATGAAGACCACCGGCGCGCGGGCCCCGGCGAACATCTTCATCTCCATGTCGATCAGCACCTTGGCGATGCCGTCCACCTCGCGGGTGGCGAGCGCCTTGCCGCCCGCCAGCGCGGTGGCGAGGAAGCCGTCCTCGGGCATGAAGTTGCGCAGCGCCCCCACCATGCCGTGATCGGTCACCGCGTTGGCGTATTTGTGGGCGTAGGGCATGCAGGGATAGAAGGTGAAGTCGCCATAGCGCGCGGGATCCGCCTTTACCCGGGTCACGATCTCGGCGATGCGGTCGTGGGTGGTGCACATGAAGGTGCGGATGCCGGCATCGTAGGCGGTGTCGAGCACGTCCATGATGGCGTCGGTCTTCTGAAAGCGCATGGCCTGGGCCCGCGCCTTCTCCTCGGACATGTGGTTGATGCCGAAGAACTGGTTGTCGCCGAAAAGCAGCTTGTCCATGGTCCCGGCCCCTCTCAGCGTCCGAACCAGCGCTTGCGCGCGGTCTTTTCCGGTTTCGACATCACCGGCGGGGCGCCCACCGGCTGGCCGGTGCGGGCGTTCTCGATGATCATCGCCATGGTGCGGTCGGTCTCGGCCGCCGAGCCGAAGCCGTTCTCGCGCGAGGTGCCTTCGCCGGCGCGGACGGCGGCGATGAACTCGTCGAGCTGGGCGGAATATTCCTCGCCGCGCAGGTAGAACCAGCGGTCGTCGGTCAGTTCGGTGGTGTATTTCACCGTCCAGCCCGGCTCGTAGTCCTCCAGCCCCTCGACCGGGCTGCGCAGGTACAGCTGGCACTCCTGCCGGTCGGCGAAGAGCCGGCCGTTGGTGCCGATCAGGCTGATCTTGGTGGACATCTTGCGGTGGCTCTCGTCCGACCAGTTCACCGAGAGCTGGGCGGTCGGCCCGTCGTTCCAGCGCAGGGTCGAGAAGACCTCGTCGTCGATGCCCTCGGAAAAGACCGAGTCGAGCACCGAGCCGGTGACCTGGGCGGGGGCGCCGAAGAACCAGTTCAGCAGGTTCAGCGGGTGCGCGGCATAATCATAGAGACAGCCGCCGCCCTCGGATTTCTGGGTGCGCCAGGTCTGGCGCTTGGCGCGCAGCACCACCGGCCCGTAGGCCTCGGCCAGCACATGGGTGATGCGCCCGATGGCCCCGGCCTCGATCAGCCGCTTCATCTCGAGGAAGGCGCCGACATAGCGGTAGTGATAGCCCACCTGCGCCACCAGCCCCTTCTCGGCGGCAAGCGCGGTCAGCGCGTCGCTGTCCTGCCAGTCGAGGCAGAAGGGTTTCTCGCAGAACACGTGCGCCCCGGCCTCCAGCGCCCGGCGCACCATCGGCGCGTGCAGCCGCGAGGGCGTGGCGATGACCACCGCCTTCGGCGCCTCGCGGTCCATCATCTCGTCGAAGTCGCGGTAGACCGGCGTGCCGACATTCTTGCTCAGCACATCGACCATGAAGCCCGATCCGTCACAGGCGACGGCCTGGACTTCGGGGTGCGCATTGACCATCGCGAAGTGCGACAGGCCCATCTTGCCCAGACCCACGACGGCCAGTTTCAATTTTTCTTGAGTCATGCCCCTCAAACTACCTGAACCGGCGGGCGCTCGACGGAGCCGCTTGCGCGCCCACAAAAACAAACTGCCCGACCTATCAATCATTCCACCCCGTCATGCAACAATAATAGGGCCATTTTGAGGCTCCCGCGCGGAAGGGAGGGGGCATCTGCCGCGGAATCTACCGCGCGCACCGCACCTGTCAAATCCCTCCGCATCCCGCCCTCTCCGGGGCGCGCGCCGGGGCGAATCCCCTGCCCCGCGCGACGCCTCCCCGGCCGCCCCGGGCCGCCCCTCCGGGCGCGCCCCCCGCCCCGGTCGGCAGGATCGCGCCCCGGGGCGGCTCCGGCCCCCGGTCTGCCTGGGAAAAGCCACAATATTTGGCGGTTTTCCGCAGGCGACCCCCTACCTGTGGGCGGGTTTTCGCGGATCCCGGGGGGATTTCGGGACATCGGCTTTTCCCCGTTCTCTCTGCGGCCCACAGTCCGGGTGGGGACATGACACCGGCGCCACTCACGCCAACGACGGGACGAACATGCAGACTTGGGGCAGTCTGGCAGTTTGCCTCCCGCACCCGCGGTTTCGCGGGCGCGGGAGGATTTGCTGCAATTGGACAGACACAGCGCATCTTTTCCACATTTTCACACCAGTTTGGCCGTTTTTGGCGGCGAGACTGCCCTTCGGTCGTCGCGGCGTCCGTTGGGGTTTCCCACGGCATGACAGGACGCGGCAGCGACCGAATGGGATGCAGCAGGCACAGGCCCGAAGGGACACGGGCCAGGCCGGGCGGGAAACGAACGGGACATTGAATGCGCGGTAACATCACCACCTTCCGGGATCGATTCGCCTCCCACCCAGATCGCCGACGCTCCGAAGAACTGATTGCCCTTTTTGCCGGCATTGCCGCCGCGGGAACCGCGGCCGCGGCCGTCGCAGCCACCCGCCCGCAGCGCGATGCCGCCTGGAACGGCGAAACCGCCCCCGAGGGCAAATCCCTTTCCGGCACCCCCGCCGCCGCCGAAACCGCCCGTACAGAGCCTGGTGCAGAGTCTGTTACAGACTCGAATACAGAGTCTGCAGCGGCCAATCAGCCCGTTTCCGACAGTGCCTCGGCCGAGGCGGGCACCGCCCCGCAGAGCGCCCTCGCCGCCTTCCTCGCCGGGGCGCCCGCTGCCGGCACCCCCGCCGGAACCGGAGCCGGATCCCACGGCATCGCCGCCGCCGACATCATCGCGGATGCCGTCGCCGCGGCGGCGACCGGGGCCGAACCGGTCAGCCCGGGCACCTGGCGCAACCTGTTCCACGACACCGCCGGCGCGCTGCAGCACGCCGCCCTCCCCGCCCCTTCGGTCTCTTCCGGTGGCGGCGCGATGGCCCCGACCTCTTCGGTCTCGACGGGAACCACCTCTGGCACCACCGCGCAGGCCGACAACATCTTCACCGACTCGGGCGTCAGCGCGGCCTCTGCCCCGGCGCAGGAGACCGCGCTGGAAACCGCCCTGGAAACCAGCGTCGAAACGGTTGTCGAAACCGGTGTCGACTCAGGCATCGCCATGGGCTCCGGCGCCTCCCTCTCCGGCGAGAGCGCGGAGAGCTCCGAATCCGACGCCGTGGCCACGACCCCGCTGACCTTGGGCGAGACCGTTTCGGTCTCCGGCGGCATGGTCACCACCCTCGAGATCGAGACCGACCGCAACATCGCCTCGATCAGCGTGCTGGGCGACCCGGACGTGGGCAATGTCACCGTCAACCCCGACAACACGCTCGCCGTGGTCCTCTCGGGCAGCGACTACAGCGGCTCGCTCTCCTTCGACATCGAGGTCACCTACGGCAACGGGGCCATCAAGACCCAGACCGTGACCCTCGACGTGGCCGAGCCCGAAGAGGCTGCCGGCTGGGGCTTCGGCGAGCACTACATGCTCGAGACCGACGACAACGGCGACCTGATCGTCGAGACCGGCGAGACCCACCGCAAGGTCTATGTCACCGCCAGCGAGGACGGGCTGACCGCCGCGGACATCGCCAAGATCGAGGGCATCGACGCCAGTGCCGTCACCGCCGAATGGCTGGCGGACCACCCCGAGTACGGCGCCACCGAGGACACCGCCCTCGCCGCCGACATCGGCCTGGAACTCTGGTACGAGATCACCCGCGAAGACGGCGAGAGCTCGCACTGGCTGCTGTTCGAGAAGGGCTATACCTACGACGACATCGGCGGCACCGACAACTCGCGGCTGGTCAGCCGCGGCGTTTCGGGCGAGGACGCGCTACACCCGATCTACATCTCGTCCTGGGGCGAGGGCGACCGGCCGGTCCTGGGCGAAAAGGTCTATATCTTCCAGGAAGATAGCCAGTACATCGTGTTCGACGACGTGGCCTTTGCCGATGGCGTCACCAGCCTGAGCGGCGACAACATCATCTTCAACGACGTCTACAGCGAAGGGATGATGAACCTGAAGGACGGCTCGGGGCTCACCGTGCGCGATTCCGAGATCGCCAACGTGGTTCTCGACACGCCCTCCGGCGATACCTGGAGCGGCTTCACCCAGGGCCTCTATTCCTCCGGGACCAGCGGCCTGCTGCTCGACGGCAACATCTTCTGGCACAACGGCTGGGAAGACGGCTACGACCTCGACGGCTCGACCGACTACGGCATGCCCGCCAACGGCCACAGCCACAACATCTACCTGCAGAACGACACCACCGACGTCACCTTCACCAACAACATCTCGGCACAGGGCTCTTCCTTCGGGGCCCAGTTCCGCGGCGGCGCCTATATCGAGGGCAACCTGCTGCTCGACAACAACATCGCGCTGGCGGTGTTCGGCGGCATCTACGGCACCGACGGGGCCATCGGCAACTTCAGCTTCGTCGCCGACAACGTGATCACCTCGGGCGCGGGCAAGGAGAACAACTACTACCTGGTCGGGGCCTATACCGCGGGCGTCTGGGACAAGAGCTACGGCGCCACCTACCTCGACAACCTCATCGCCCATCTCGCCGATCCGAACAACGCCGAGGAACAGGCCGAGAAGGACAAGCTGAACTACGCGCTCAACATCGAGCAGGACACCACCTACAACGACACGGTGATCTACAACTGGGGCAACGAGACCGATACCGCGGGCGTCGACTCCAGCTCGGCCGACCAGACCACGATCCAGCTCTATGCCGCCGCCCTGCTGGGCGACCCGGATGCCACCATCAGCGACCTGATGGCCTATCTCGTCGCGCTGGCCGACACCGACCTCGACGACACCATCACCGCGGAAACCATCGTGGCCTGGTTCCAGGAAGGCTTCGGCATCGAGATCGACGGCGACGCGAGCGCCACCAGCCATACCTTCATCCCCAATGCGCTGGCCTCGGGCATGCGCTGGGGCAACAGCATCAACTGGGACAGCGAGACCGTGCCGGAGGACGGCGACAGCGTCGACCTGAACGGCAACTGGGTGCACTACGGCGCCACCACCACGCTGGCCAACCTCGACCTCGGCGACGGCGGCGAGCTCTACGTGAACTACGGCCGCCTGACGGTGGACGACACGCTCTCGGTCGGCAGCGAGGGCGGGCTGATCCGCACCCTGAGCGCCGGCCAGTTCTGGATGGACGGCTACAGCGACCGCGACCAGCTGACCATCGAGGTCGAGGGCGGCCGGTTCGCCAATACCGGCGACGTCACCGGCTCCACCCTGCTGGTCGCCAGTGACGGGCAGACCATCCTGGCCACCGACGGCGGCAGCTACCACGTCACCGCGGGCAGCGAGCTGCGGGTCACCGGTTCCAGCGCCGTCATCGGCTTCGACGGCGACGACGACAACGGCCTCGCCTTCCTCAGCCTCGAGGACTCGAGCATCCTGAGCTTCATCGCCGATGCCGCCGGGGTCAGCACCATCGAGGAATTCCACAGCGGCAAGTGGGAGGACTCGGGCGTAAAATCGGGCGTCTCGCTGAACGGGACGCTCTCGATCGACCTCAGCGACTATACCGGCGGCGCGGGCGAGTTCACCCTGATCGAGGTGGACGAGCTGATCGGCCGGCTCGACGACTACGAGATCACCGGCCTCGGCGCCGCCTACGACGCCCGCCTTGTGGTCAACTACAACACCGACACGGTGACCCTCGCCATCACCGCCGGGCATGGCGGCACCAGCCTCGACACCCTGGGCAGCTCCTCGCTCTCGGCCGGGATCGTCAGCGAGGATGTCGCCTACGGCTCCAGCGACCTGCCCATCGGCTGAGCCCCCGGCGGGGGCTCGCGCCGCTCGGTCGACCCGGGCCCGGAAATGCGCTATGCAGCGGCGGCGCAGCAATGGCGAGATCCTGACCAGTACCATGATAACGAATACTTTTTTCTCCCTGCGCGAGGGGATCGCCAGGCACCGGTTCTCCCGCGGCGTCCATGCCGTCCTGGGCTCGGCCCTGGGCGGGGGCTTTCCGGCCCGGGCCCGGCTCCGGGTCCTCGTCTACTATCACGCGAACCCGATCGGCTGGTCGCAGGTCTACCCCTTCTTCCGCTTCGCCGGGGCCTTCGCGGCGCAGTTCGGCGCCCATATCCGCGCTCTCCCGGTCGAGAACTTCCTCGAAGGGCAGAGGGGGCCGGCGGCCGATGTCGTCCTGGTCCAGCCCTGGCTCTCCACCACCGACGCGGACCTGGACACCGCCTTCGCCCGCTACCGGGAGCGCCACCCCGGCGCGCGGATGATCTTCCTCGACCCCTTCGCCCAGTGCGACCTGCGCTACGGCCGCGCCGTCGCGCCCCACGTGGACGTCTACCTGCGCAAGGCCCTGTTCCGTGATCGCGGCCAGTTCCTGCGCCCCATGCCCTCCGGAGACACCAATCTCTCCGAGTATTACGGCGCGCTCTACGGCGTCGACCAGGAACCGACCGACTGGCAGGTGCCCCCCGAACTGCTGGACCGGCTGCGCCTGGTGCCGAACTTCCTGACCGCTGCCTATCTCAGCGACGGCTTCCTCGGGCCCGAGCCCTCGTTCTCCGACCGTCCCATCGACCTGCACTCCCGGCTCGCGGTCAAGGGCAGCCCCTGGTACTCGGCCATGCGCGCCGAGGCCGACCGGGCCGCCAGGGCCCTCGACGGGGTCACCCTCACCCCGGACGGCCGGATCCCGCAGGCCGAGTTCCTGGACGAGATGCGCCGCGCCCGCCTGTGCTGGAGCCCCTTCGGCTATGGAGAGCTGTGCTGGCGCGACCTCGAGGCCTTCATGACCGGGACCGTGCTGGTCAAGCCGGACATGGCCCATCTCGAGACCCTGCCGGATCTCTACCTGCCCGGCGAGACCTACCTGCCGGTGAAATGGGATTTCTCCGATCTCGAGGAGGTCACCCGCGGGATCCTGGCCGATCCGGGCGAACAGCGCCGCATCGCGCTGAACGCCTTCCGTGCCGCCCGCGCCTACCTGACCGAGAACCGCTTCGTGTCGGACACCGGGCGCGACCTCGGCCTGGATGCCTAGGCGCGCAGGCCCGAAAACAGGCTCTAATCGCGCAACAGTCCCGCCAGGTAGCTGCCGTAGGTGTTCTTGGCGAACATCTCGGCGCGCGCCTTCAGCTGGTCGGCGTCGATCCAGCCCCGGTTGAAGGCGATCTCCTCGGGGCAGCCCGCCTGCAGGCCCTGCCGTTCCTCCAGCGTGCGCACGAAGTTGCCCGCATCCAGCAGCGAGGCATGGGTCCCGGTGTCGAGCCAGGCATAGCCGCGCCCCATGGTCTCGACCTTCAGCAGCCCCTCGGAGAGGTACATGCCAAGGAGCGTGGTGATCTCCAGCTCGCCCCGCGCCGAGGGGGTCACCTGCCGCGCCCGCGCGGGGGCCGTGCCGTCGAGGAAGTAGAGCCCGGTCACCGCGTAGTTCGAGGGCGGCACGGCGGGTTTCTCGATGATCTCCTGCACCGCGCCCGCCTTGTCGAAGGCGACGACGCCATAGCGCTCCGGGTCGGCCACGTGATAGCCGAAGACGGTGCCGCCCTCCGGCTGCGTGTCAGCCCGCGCCATCAGCTCGGGCAGCCCGTGGCCGAAGAAGATGTTGTCGCCCAGCACCATCGCGCTCGGCGCACCGGCGAGGAACTCCTCGGCAAGGATATAGGCCTGCGCCAGCCCGTCGGGCGAGGGCTGCGCCACGTAGGTGAGCGACACGCCCCACTGGCTGCCGTCGCCCAGCGTGCGCCGGAACTGGTCCTGGTCCTGCGGCGTGGTGATCACGCAGATCTCGCGGATCCCCGCCAGCATCAGCGCGGTCAGCGGGTAGTAGATCATCGGCTTGTCATAGATCGGCAGCAGCTGCTTGCTGACGCCCATGGTGATCGGGTAGAGCCGCGTGCCCGAGCCCCCGGCGAGAATGATGCCCTTGCGTTCAACCATGTCGGACGGCTCCCAATTCCTTCAGAATATCGTCGAGCCCCGCCCGCCAGTCGGGCCGGGGCATGCCAAAAACAGTCTCGAACAAGGTACAATCGAGCCGCGAATTCTTCGGCCGTGCCGCCGGGGTGGGATAGTCCTCGGTCGCGATATCCTCGACCGCGCAGGCAATCCCGGCCCGGGCAAAGATCTCGCGGGCGAACCCCGCCCAGCTCACATCCGGCGCGCCGGCGAAGTGATAGGTGCCGCTCTTGCCGGGGTCGGCCAGCCCCTTTGCCGCCGCCAGACAGGCCCGCGCCAGATCCGCCGCCGGGGTCGGCCCGCCGACCTGATCGGCCACCACGCGCAGGACGTCCCGCTCGGCCCCCAGCCGCAGCATGGTCTTCACGAAGTTGCTCCCATGGGCCGAAACCACCCAGGAGGTGCGGATGATGGCATGTGTGCCCCCTGCCCCGCGCACTACCTTTTCCCCGACCAGCTTGCTGGTCCCGTAGAGACCCAGCGGATTGGTCGCGTCGCCCGGCTGCCAGGGCGCGGTACCCGAGCCGTCGAAGACGTAATCGGTCGAGATATGGACGAAGGGGATGCCCTTTGCCGCCGCCGCCTCCGCCATCGCCTCGGGCGCTTCGGTATTGACCATATGCGCCATCACCACGTCGTCTTCGGCCTTGTCGACCGCCGTGTAGGCAGCAGCGTTTATCACCGCATCCGCATCGCTTTCCGCAATGCGTCGGGCGCAGACTCCCGGCGAGCCCAGGTCCGCCTGCTCCCGGCCGAGACAGGTCACGCCTTCCAGCCGTCCGAGTTCCGTGGCCACCTGACCGGTTTTTCCGAAAACAAGAACCTTCATTTGCTGATGCCCAGCCGCTCGCCCACCCCGGCGCGCGACTGCAGCGCCCGCCACCAGGGTTCGTTGTCGAGGTACCACTGCACCGTCTTCTCCAGACCCTGTTCCAGCGTGACCGAGGGCCGCCAGCCCAGTTCCTCGCGGATGCGCGTGGGGTCGATGGCATAGCGCGCATCGTGCCCCGGGCGGTCGGTGACAAAGGTGATCTGCCCGGCGTAGGGGTTCGCCCCCGGGCGCTTGGCATCGAGGATCGCGCAGATCATCCGCACCAGGTCGATATTCTTCGCCTCGTTCTCGCCGCCGATATTGTAGGAGCGGCCCAGCTCGCCCTTCTGCACCACCAGCAAGAGCGCCTCGGCGTGATCCTCCACATAGAGCCAGTCGCGCACGTTCTCCCCGGCCCCGTAGACCGGGATCGGCTTACCCGCCAGCGCATTCAGGATCACCACCGGGATCAGCTTTTCCGGGAAGTGGAAGGGGCCGTAGTTGTTGGAACAGTTGGTCAGCACCACCGGCAGCCCGTAGGTCTCGTGCCAGGCGCGCACCAGGTGGTCCGAGGCGGCCTTGGAGGCCGAGTAGGGCGAGCGCGGGTCATAGGGCGTCTCCTCGGTGAACTGCCCCGTCGCGCCCAGCGAGCCAAAGACCTCGTCGGTGGAGATATGATGAAAGCGGAACTGCGCCGGGCGGCGGCGGGCGACCCAATGGGCGCGCGCCGCCTCGAGCAGGGTGTAGGTGCCGGTGATATTGGTCTCTATGAAGGTGCCCGGCCCGTCGATCGAGCGGTCCACATGGGACTCGGCGGCAAGGTGCATGATGGCATCCGGGTGATGCTCGGCCAGCAGCGTGTCCATCGCCCCGCGGTCGCGGATATCAGCCTCGATAAAGGTGTAATTGGGCGATTTGGCCACCTCGGCCACGTTGTCGAGACAGGCGGCATAGGTCAGCGCATCGACGTTCACCACCTCGTGCCCGGCCCGCACCGCGCGGCGCACCACGGCGGATCCGATGAAGCCCGCCCCTCCCGTGACGACCAGCTTCATGCCGCCTCTCCTTCCCAGACGAAGGGGCTGTCGAAGTCCTTCAGCAGCGGCGCCGCCGCGTCCTTGTCCGAGAGCACCGCCGCGCCGGTCAGCCCCCAGTCGATGCCGATGCCCGGATCGTCGAAGCGCACCGCCCCGTCACACTCGGGCGCGTAGTAGTCGGTGCACTTGTAGATCACCTCGGTCTCGGGCGTGCGGGTGGCAAAGCCGTGCAGGAAGCCCGCGGGCACCAGCAGCTGGCGGCCGTTCTCGGCGCTCAGTTCCACCCCGACCCAGCGCCCGTAGGTGGGCGAGCCCCTGCGGATGTCGACCGCCACGTCGAACAGCGCGCCCCGCCCGCAGCGCACCAGCTTGTCCTGAGCATGGGGCGGCGCCTGGAAATGCAGGCCGCGCACCGTGTTCACCGCAGCCGAGAGCGAATGGTTGTCCTGCACGAAGTCGAACCCGATGCCGAGCCCCTCCAGCGTGCGCCGGTTCCAGCTCTCGCTGAAGAAGCCGCGCGCGTCGCCAAACCGTTTCGGCGTCAGGATCTTCACGCCCGGCAGGGCGGTGTCTTCAATCTGCATGCTTACTCAATACCTCGTCACTCTGCGGCTTCCTTAGCAAGCACCCCGGGCCCTGTCATCCGTTGCAGCACTCCCGGCCCCGGCAGCGGGACGGGCTGGGCCGGATTGGCAACAAAACCGGCACCCTTGCGCGGATTGTCCGGGACAGAGGGGGCGCTGCCCCCGTCGCGCGAGGCGCGCGACTCCCCCGGAGTATTTGGAAAGAAAAGAAGCCGGGGACGGCTCAGCCCCCCGCCCGCTTCCTGACCCAGCCGAGGAAGGCGGCGTCGGGCTTTCTCAGGCGCTGGCCGCCGGTGCGGGCCCAGACGGCGCGCCACTCGGCCTCGAGGCCGTAGACATCGACCCCGGGCATCAGGTCGCGGGCCTGCGCGCGGGCGCTGTCGCTGATCACCGGGGGCGGCATCTCGGTCACCGGGTGTTTCTGGGTAAAGCGGATGAGGTCGCCCGCCTCCTCGGCCATCGCGTAGTCGGGCAGGTGGCCCGACTTGATCATCTCGCGCAGCATGGCGCGGAACACCCGGCGCGGCGAGGCGGAGCCGGATTTCTTCAGCAGCGTGTCGACCGAGACGCGCCAGCTGTCCTGCCGGCCGCAGTGCTTGCGGGCCAGTTCGTAGATGCGCCGCTCCAGCGGCTTCCTCAGGCGGAAGTAGTCGCGGCTGAGGGTGAGCACCGATTTCGCCAGCACCGCGCGGTAGAGCCACTCCGAGAGGGTGACGGCCACGCTGACCATGCGCCCGCCGCGCGTCTTGCGCACGATCTCCCAGCTCTCGATCAGGCCGAAGCCGGTGGTGACCTCATGCGCACCGGTGACGATATTGGTGGTGATGCGGGTGCCCGCCAGCCGTTCGAAGGCCTCGCGCAGGCGGCGGTAGGCATCGCCGCTGGTCTCGCGGTTGGTGGCGACCAGCAGGTCGTGCGCCTTGAGCTGCAGCGTGCGGCTGACCTTTCTGCCTGCGTTGATCGCCCCCATCAGCTGGGAGATGCAGAAGATCAGGATGTCCTTGTCGTGGATCGTCGCCAGCCCCTTGACCGAGGGGATGACCTCGATCTGGGTGCCGTTGTGCTCGTAGGAGAGGATGCGCCGGTCGGGCCGCGTCGCCAGCGAGAAGATCGGATGCTCCATGCTGGCGATGTCATCCTTGGGGATCGCATCGAAGATGTCGCAGAGGAAGAAATCCCCCTGGCGATGACGATCGGGCAAAAGCCCGTCGCCGCCTGCGGCTGCTGCTGTCACTGCCTGCTCCCACTGCCCGTTTTCACGGCCGGTTTCCCCGACTCGCGATCGTGGTTTCAATGACACCCAGCCTAGAGTTATCCACATGGCCGCACAACGGGGGTTCGGAGTCGGAGGATCGGGGGAGCAGAGTCATTTTATCGGGGGTTCAGAGTCACCCCCTGCCCCAAAAGCCGCCGCCCTGCCCTTGTTTTCAAGGCTGGATGCGCGCGGCCGGATCTCCGTAACACTAAATAACAGGATTATAACTTGAGAAAAAAATCCGCACGCCCGCGAAAACCAAGGTAAACTGCCCCTGCGCACCGCTGATTTGCTGAGAAAAACCAGAGAAATCGGCAGGGCGTGCGCCTTTTTCTTCCATGTGCTGTCTTTTGTGGTAGTCTGACCAAAACACAGCACATCGAGCAGGATCATGGCCAAGGACACCGCTTTTCCGCAGAGCGCTCTGCCGCCCTATTTCAACATCGACCCCGACACCGCGCTGGCCGAGCTGGAGGCGCCGACCTCCACCGGGGGCTTCGCCGAGATCGCCGCCGCCTGCGCCCGGGGCCGGGCCGACCTCGCCAGCCGGGGGCTCGACGCGGAGGGCCGCAAGAGCCTGCGCCTGTTCTCGACCTGGGAGATCACCCGCTACCTGATCCCCGTGGCCCAGGCCCATTTCCGCCGCGTGCTGAAGCAGAACCCCGAGCTGCCCCAGGGCCTCTCGGAATCCGAGGGCGGCGCCAAGTGGTTCACCCTCGACGAGGTGCTGCGCCTGCGCAGCTTCTTCGGCGCGCAGGGGTCCAAGGCCAAGAACTACCTGCCCTACCGCCCCGAGGGGCTGCCCGCCAAGATGGTCGCCGTGGCCAACTTCAAGGGCGGCGTCGGCAAGACCTCGACCGCCGCGCATCTCGCCATGTCAGCCGCGCTCGACGGCTACAAGGTGCTGGTGATCGACCTCGACAGCCAGGGCTCCATGACCTCGATCTTCGGCGGCCGGGTGGAGGACGAATGGCAGACCGCCTTCCCCCTCCTCGCCCGCCACTACGGCGAGCATCTGCGCGCCGACAACCAGCGCCGGCTCGACCGGGGCGAGGCGCCCCAGCCGCTCGACGAGGCGCTGAGCGCGGCGCTGGACATGACCGCCAGGGACATCATCCAGCCCACCCACTGGCCCAACATCGACCTGATCGGCGCCCAGCTGAACCTCTACTGGGCCGAGTTCCAGATCCCGGTCTGGCGCATGCAGGCGCGCAGCTGGAAGCTCTGGGATGCCCTCACCGACCGGCTCGAGGCCGACGGGGTGCTCGACCAGTACGACGTGGTCTTCATCGACACGCCCCCGGCGCTTGGCTACCTCACCATCAACGGGCTCGCCGCCGCCGACATCCTGCTGGTGCCGCTCGGCGCCTCCTTCCTCGAATTCGACTCCACGGGCCGCTTCTTCGACATGCTGCACTCGACCTTCAACAGCATCGAGGAGGGCGAGAACATCGCCGCCCGGGCGCTGGGGCGCGAGGGGCTGGCCTTTGAATGGGACGCGGTGCGCGCGGTCATCACCCGCTACGACGGGGCCCAGCAGGGCGAGCTCTCGGCGCTGATGCAGGCCTACCTCGGGCGCACGCTCAGCCCGCACAAGCAGGATTTCACCGCCCTCATCGGGCAGGCGGGCGAGCAGGTCTCGGGCATCTACGAGGCCGACTACCGCGACTTCAACCGCGAGACCTATGCCCGCGGCCGCGAGACATTCGACGAGACCTATGCCGCCTTCAAACGGTTGCTGCTGGGCATCTGGCGGCGCGACGAGAAGGACCGGGACGAGGAAAGCGGGCAGGCGGCAACCAGCGAACGCGCTGTTTAGAGCCTGTTCAGAAGACTCTGACAAAGGGCGGGAAGAGGAGATCACATGGCCAAACGCAAGAGACTGACCCCGGCGCAGGACGGCTTCCTCGCCGCCGCCCCGGCCCCCTCCGCCGGCAGCCGCCCGGCCCTCTCGCCCTCGATGGCGGGAATGGGCAGCGCCCCCATCGCCCAAGTGGCAGGTGAGGCGGCCACCCGTGCCGCGCTCGACGAACTCTCCGCCGCCCTCTCCAGCGCCCGCAGCGAGGGGCGCCTGATCGAGGCGCTGCCGCTCGGGGTGATCGACCAGGGCTACCTGATGCGCGACCGTCTGGTGCAGGACGAGGAGGAGATGGGCGCGCTCATCTCCTCCCTGCGGGCCCGCGGCCAGCAGACGCCGATCGAGGTCATCGCCTATTCCGGGCCCAAGGACGGCAAGACCCACGGCCTGATCTCGGGCTGGCGCCGCCTCACCGCCCTCACCCGGCTGCACCACGAGGCGCCGGAGGATCCGCGCTTTGCCACCGTGCGCGCCCGCATCGTCGCGCCCGACAACATGCAGGCGGCCTATGTGGCGATGGTCGAGGAAAACGAGATCCGCGCCAACCTCTCGCATTACGAGCGGGCGCGCATCGCCCTGCGCGCCTATGGCGCGGGGCTCTACCCAACGCAGAAAGCGGCTCTGCAGGGGCTGTTTGACTCTGTCTCGCGCTCCAAGCGCTCCAAGATCAACAGCTTCATCCCGCTGGTCGAGGCGCTGGATTCCCTGCTGCAGTTCCCCACCAGCATCCCCGAGAAGCTGGGGCTGGAGCTGTCGCGGACCCTGTCGGAGGATCACCGCTTCAAGTCGCGCCTGGTTTCGGCGCTGATCGATCCCCCGGCGCGGAGCGCGCAGGACGAACTCGACCGCCTCTCCGCGGCGCTGGCGGGCCAGCGCGGGGCGGGCGATCCTTTCTCCGGCCTCGCCCCGGCCCCCGAGCGCAAGTCCGAGGCCGCCCCGCGCGGCCCCGCTCCGGCACCCCGGGTCACCGGGCTCGACGCCGAGGGCGTGGCCCATCGGCTGAAGGGCGCGGTGGAGGTGAGCTATGACCGGACGCAGGGCCGCATCCAGCTCAGCGGCGCCGGCGTCTCACCGGAGCTCTTCTCGGCACTGCAGGCCTGGCTGAAGGCACGCTGATACATTCCAATAGTGGAATGTTTCGCGCGCGAAACAAATTTCCGCTAACCCATTGAAATCATTTAATCTGACTTTCTGACGTTCCGCGCCTCACGCCCCGGGCTCGCGCCGGGGCCTCGCAGGCAAATGACACCGCTCGCCTCAAGAGGCTCCAGGGCAAGCCCCGGGCGCCGCCCCTCTTTCCAACACATCTCGAAAACAAAATGTTTCGCGCGCGAAACATTTTTCCCGTAAGTCATTGAAAAGACGTGTTCCGGAGGATCCTCCCCACCGCCCCGGGCTTGATCCGGGGCCCCGACCCCAGGGCTTCCCTCAGCGGGACCCCGGATCAAGTCCGGGGTGTGACCAAGTCCGGGTTGTGACGCGGCTTCCAAGCCTACCTCACACCCCGTAATAGTCCCGGTACCAGTCGACGAAGCGCTGCACCCCCTCGCGCACCGGCACCTGCGCGCGGAACCCGGTCAGATCCTCGATCAGCCCGGTATCGGCCCAGGTGGCGGGCACGTCGCCCGGCTGCATCGGGTGCATCACCTTCTCGGCCTCGCGCCCGCAGGCGGCCTCGATGGCCTCGATGAACTCCATCAGCGGCGTCGGTGTCGAGGCCCCGATGTTCACCACCCGGAAGGGCGCCACGGGGCTCAGGGAATCCCGCTCCGAGACCGGCGCGTCGCCGGGCACCGCCGCGATCAGCGCGCAGATGCCATCGACCAGGTCGTCGATATAGGTGAAGTCCCGGCTCATTTTCCCGTGGTTGTAGACGTCGATCGGCTCGCCGTTCAGGATCGCCCGGGTGAACTTGAAATGCGCCATATCGGGCCGGCCCCAGGGCCCGTAGACCGTGAAGAAGCGGAACATGGTGGTCGGCAGGCCATAGAGATGGGCATAGGAATGCGCCATGTTCTCGGTCGCCTTCTTGGTCGCGGCATAGAAGGACATCTGGTGATCGGCCTTCTGGACCTCGCGATAGGGCATCTCGGTATTGGCACCATAGGCCGAGGAGGTGGAGGCCAGCAGCATGTGCTCGGGCGGAAAGGCCCGCGCGGCCTCCAGCAGCTCGAAGGTGCCCACGAGGTTCGACTCCACGTAGGAGCGCGGGTTGTCGATCGAGTAGCGCACCCCGGCCTGCGCGGCGAGGTGGATCACCAGCTCGGGGCGGTAATCCTCGAACAGCGCCATCAGCCGCCCCGGCTCCTCCAGCCGCGCGCGCACCGGCACGAACTGCCCGGACTGCGACAGCATCCCCTGGCGGCGTTCCTTCAGCCGCACGTCGTAGTAATCGGAAAAGGCATCGAGCCCCACGACACGCCATCCGAGCTCCATGAGCCGGGTCGAGAGGAAGTAGCCGATGAAGCCGGCCGAGCCGGTGACGAGAGCGGTTTTCATAAGGACTTGGTGCCCTGCCCCGCCGCCCCTGTCAAATCTCAACGCCCTGATCCGAGGGCGTTTTCGGGGGCGCTGCCCCCTCTTGGCCTGCGGCCAATTCACCCCCGGGATATTTGGGACCCAAAGAAGGACGGGCGCGGGGCTGCTTCTTTGGGTCCCAAATATCCCGGGGGAGTCGCCGCCTGCGGCGACGGGGGCAGCGCCCCCCGCGTTGACTCGCAGGCCGATTTGTGAGTTTTGCCCCCGGCAGAGAAGAAGAGCAGGCAGGCATGGACAACGCGCAGACAGGACCGCAGCGCCTCGTGGCGGTGGTGGTGACCTACAACCGGCTGGAGAAGCTGCAGGCGACGCTGGCGCGGCTGCTGGAGGCCCCGGCGGAGGACCTGGCGGCGGTGGCGGTGGTCGACAATGCCTCGACCGACGGCACCGGGGACTGGCTGGCGACGCTGGACGACCCGCGGCTGGTGCTGCGGCCCAATGCCTCGAACCTGGGCGGGGCCGGCGGCTTCGAGGCGGGGATGCGCTTTGCCATGGCGGGGCTGGCCCCGGACTGGATCGTGGTGATGGACGACGACGCCCGCCCGCGCCCCGGGGCGCTGGCCGCCTTTCACCGGCTCGACAAGAGCGGTTGCGACGGGGTGGTGGCGGCGGTCTATTTCCCGGGCGGCGAGATCTGCGAGATGAACCGCCCCTCGCGCAACCCCTTCTGGCACGGGCGCGAGTTCCGCCGCACGCTGCTGGGCGGCGGGCGCGGCGGTTTTCACATCGAACCGGAGGATTATGCCGGGCCGGGGCGGGCGGTGGATGTCGCCTCCTTCGTGGGCCTGTTCCTGTCGCGTGCGGCGGTGGAGCGGGCGGGCTACCCGGACGGCAGCCTCTTCGTCTACGGCGAGGACGGCATCTACACGCTGGGGCTCAGCAAGGCGGGCGGACGGCTCTGGTTCGCGCCGGAGGTGGCCTTCGAGCATGACCTTTCGACCTTCAACGGCCAGCGCGGGCGGTTCCTGCCGCTGTGGAAGGTCTATTACTACCACCGCAACCTGCTGATCCTCTACCGCATGGCGGCGGGGCCGTTCTTCTGGCTGGCGCTGCTGGCGGTGCTGCCCAAGTGGCTGTCGAAGGTGCGCCACCATTCCGGCGAGCGCCGCGCCTTCCTGCGGCTGCTGGGGGCGGCGGTGCGGGACGGGCTGCTGCGGCGGACCGGGATCGATCACGCCCGGGTCCTGGAGATGGCCGACCGGCGCTGAACAGGCTCTGTTGCGGCGCGAAACGTGTCAGCTGTTGAGGATGTCGCGGTGGTAGCGGCCCAGCAGGATCAGCCCCATCGCCAGCAGCGCCAGCGACAGGCCGAGCACGTAGAGCGTGTTGACGTAGGCCGCCGCGTAGGTCGGGTAGAAGCCGGTGCGGATCAGCCCGATGACATGGATCAGCGGGTTGTACCACAGGATGTCCCGGGCCATCTGCGGCAGGTCCTCGTAGATGTAGAGCACGCCCGAGGCGAGGAACAGCGGGCGGGTGATGATCGACCATGCCACCTCCCAGACCGGCAGCAGCCCGATCAGGGCGCAGTTCACCGTGCCGACGCCGAGCCCGAGCAGCATGGTGAGCACGAAGCCCTCGATCACCGGGGGGGCGTCGAGGGCGGCGTGGGCATCCTCGAGGATGAGGATGCTGCCGCAGAGCAGGGTGGCGATCACCACCGAGGTCAGCGTGTTGAGCAGGAAGCGGGCGAGCACCGCGTCGAGCCAGGTGACGGCAGGATACCGCAGCAGGGCCCGCGAGAAGTTAAGGGCGCGCGCGGTGGTGTTGGAGATGCTGTTGAACAGGGAGAAGGGCAGGTAGCCGGTGGCGTAGAACAGCAGGAAGCTGGTGCCGAGCGAGGGTGAACGCAGCACCAGGGAGAAGCCGACGCTAAGCACCAGGATCGCGCCGAGCGGCTCGAGGATGGCCCAGACATAGCCGCCGGGGGTATTGCCGTAGCGCGTCGACATCTCGCGCAGCATCAGTGCCAGCACCGTGCGCAGGGTGGCAAAGCGCCGCCTGCCGGCGTTGGCGGGCGGCAGGGCGGGGGGCGGAGAAGGGGAAAGCGGCGGCGGAAGAGCGGCCATGAAAGCGTGTCCCGGCTGGCGTTTACCCTGCCGCTTATGTAAGAAAAGGGGGCAGAATACAAACGGCTTCGCATTCCGACGGGGCCGGGACAGGCAGGAAAGCGACCGCATGAACCGCACCCCCAGGGCAGCCGGCCCGGCCGGCAAGGGAGTCCGCCGCGTCCGCCGGGCGAGGCTGCAGGAAGTCGTGGCCGACGAGGCGGTCGCGCCGGAGCAGGAGGCGGCGCCCGTGCCCGCCATGGACCCGGAGGCCCGGGCCGCGCGCAAGGCCAAGCGCAAGGCGGAGAAGAAGATGCGCAAGGCGCTGGCCCGCGCCGAGGAGCAGGCCGCCTCGGTCATCGAGGTCCAGCCCATCGCCCGGCCGGCCCGGATGAGGAAGCGCCACTGGGGGCTGGTCGCCAGCTTCGTGGCGCTGGTGCTGGCACCGCTGGCGGCGGTGATCCTCTACCTCTGGATCTATGCCACCGACCAGTATCTCTCGACCACCGGCTTTACCGTGCGCAGCCAGGAGAGCGGCGGCGCCACCGAGCTGCTGGGCGGGCTGGCGCAGTTCGCCGGGAGCTCGACCGTTTCGGACAGCGACATCCTCTACGAGTTCATCCAGAGCCAGGAGATGGTCGAGGCCGTCGACCGCGAGGTCGACCTGCGCGCCCATTACGCCGAGGTCTGGCCGCGGGACTGGGTGTTCGGCATCTGGCCCGAGGCCACCACCGAGGATCTGGTCTGGTACTGGAACCGCATCGTCGGGGTCGCCTATGACTCCAGCACCGGCCTGATCGAGGTCAGCGCGGTGGCCTTCGACCCCGACACTGCCCGGCGGATTACCCGGGAGGTGCTGAAGCAGAGCCAGGAACGGATCAACACGCTGAATACGCAGGCCCGCGAGGATGCCCTGCGCTATGCGCGGGAGGATCTGGAGGAATCGGTGTCGCGGCTGAAGGAGGCGCGGCAGGCGCTGACCAATTTCCGGACCCGGACCCGCATCGTCGACCCGGCGGCCGACATCCAGGGCCGCATGGGGGTGATGAACAGCCTGCAGCAGCAGCTGGCCGAGGCGCTGATCGAATACGACCTGCTGCGCACCACCACCGCCGACAGCGACCCGCGGGTGACCAAGGCGCAGCAGCGCATCGACGTGATCCGGGAACGCATCCAGAGCGAGCGGCAGACCTTCACCAGCGACAATACCGACACCGGCGCGGTGGGCGAGAACTATCCCGAGCTGATCGCCGAGTTCGAGAGCCTGACGGTGGACGCCAGCTATGCCGAGGAGACCTATCGCGCCGCGCTGACCGCGATGCAGGTGGCCCGCGACGACGCCAAGCGGCAGAGCCGTTACCTTGCCACCTACGTGGAGCCGACCCTGGCTCATACCTCGGAATATCCCCGCCGCCCGATCATCATCGCGCTGGCGGCCCTGTTCCTGGTGCTGGCCTGGTCGATCATGGCGCTGATCTACTACTCGATCCGCGACCGGAGCTGAGGGCATGAGGGGCGGTGTGGTTCCCGGAGTGGAGGGCCGGCAGTGCCGGCCCGCGGCGAGGCCGGAGGTTTCGCCGTGATCCGTTTCGAGAACCTGACCAAGAGCTTCCGGGTGCGCGGCGAGAAGCGGGTGGTGATCGACAACCTCAGCCTGACGCTGCCCTCGGGCAAGTCGCTGGCGCTGATGGGGCGCAACGGGGCGGGCAAATCCACCTTGTTAGAGATGATTGCGGGCACCATCCGGCCCGACTCCGGGCGCATCGTCAGCGATGGCACCATCTCCTGGCCGGTGGGCTTCGGCGGCTCCTTCCACCGCGACCTCACCGGGGCGGAAAACGTGCGCTTCATCGCCCGGGTCTACGGGGTGGACACCGACGACCTGATCCATTTCGTCGAGGATTTCGCCGAGCTCGGCAAGTTCTTCCACATGCCGGTCCGGAGCTACTCCTCGGGCATGAAATCGCGCCTCGCCTTCGGCGCCTCCATGGGCATCCGCTTTGACACCTATCTGGTGGACGAGACCACGGCGGTGGGCGACGCGGTGTTCAAGCGCAAGAGCCGGGCGATCTTCGCCGACCGGATGAAGCAGTCGAGCGCCATCATGGTGAACCACTCGATGAACCAGATCCGCCAGTTCTGCAACGCCGGGGTGGTGCTGGAGCACGGCCGGCTGACCTATTTCGAGGACCTGGAGGAGGCCATCGCGGTGCACGAGGCCTCCATGCTCTAGAGGCCTCGCGGCGACGGGGGGCTCAGGCCAGCTTGCGTTCCCAGTAGCCCGGCGTCGTCAGCTCGTCGTAGCCGCCGCGGTAGGTGTCCTTCAGGGCGTCGAACTCGCGGCGGAAGCGCAGGGTCATCTTCAGCATCTTCCAGCAGATCGAGAAGAAGCGCGCCTTGGACTGGGTGACGGTATAGGCCTTGTCGCGGGTGGCGTTCAGGTAGGTGATCTCGGCCGCGCCGAAGGCCGGGTAGACGATGCCGCGGTCGGCCATGGTCAGCATGATCCGGTCCCAGCGGCGGCGCGAAAACGGCACAAGATGCCCGTTTAGAGTATAGATCCCGAGCCGCGTGCGGCGCGGGCGGGAGCGCCTGGTCAGGCGCTTCTTCTCGTGGATGGCGGCAGCGTCGACGGGGGCCCAGACCTCGGTCTGCATCATCGCCTTGATGTCGGCCCGGCGCTGCGACATGTCGATGTTGTCGTCGAAGAAGCCGGGGCCGCGCATCACGTCCTCCCAGGCCAGCAACTGGGCCTCGGCGCTCTCGTAGTGGAAGCGCAGCAGCGAGCGCATGATGAAGCGGATCGGCACCTTGGCGGTGCCGAGGGCGCTGCGCTGGAGCCCGGGGGTCACCAGGTGCTGGATGATGTGGTTGCGCAGGTCGAGATAGAGGGTCTGGGCGCTTTCCTTCTCGGAGAAATCGTCCTGGAACGAGACCACGCCGTTCAGCGTGGTGATGTCGAAGTCGTTCATCAGCGAGAAGGAGATGTCGTCGCCGCGCACGAAGAAGGGGAAGGGGCGGTGCCGGACCTCGGCGATGGCGAAGGCGAAGAACCACCAGCCGCCGTAGAGGGTGGCCGGGCGGTTCTTCAGGGTCTCGTGCTCCATCTCGATCACCCGGGCCGGATTGCGCAGGTCGGTGCCGCAGTAGAGCGGGTGGCAGGAGCCGTCGAACCAGGCGCCGTTCTCCCACATGGCCCACTTGTGGGTGTTGTTGATCATGGCGCCCGAGACGGCGGTCCTGGGGTTCCTGGAGAAGGCCAGGAACATGTAGGTGCGGGCGATGCTCTCCATGTCGAAGGAGGCGTCGTCATCCATGAAGAGCACGTGGCTGAAGCCGGCCTTCTCGGCCTCCTGCAGGCCGCGGGCAAAGCCGCCGGCGCCGCCGTAGTTGGGGTTGATGAAGGGCACCACCCTGTCGCTCGCGGCGATCCCGGCGCTGTCGCCGTTGTCGACCACCTGCACGCGGATCCGGTCGGCATAGGGGAAACCGGCGAGGAAGTCTTCCAGCCGGGCCACCGTCTCGCGCACCTGTTCCTCGCGCTTGAAGGTGGTGATCGAGATGGCGAGGCTCGGCAGGATCCCCTCGGCGGAGCCGGGGGTGTCACGGGTGGCGAAGCGCCCGCCGGTGATCCGGACGCCCTCGGGGTCGAGGCAGCGGATCTCGACGAAGATCAGGCTCTGCGCCGGGCGGATGATGAGGTCGGTGAGGTCGACCACCTGCGGGCTGCCCGGTTCCAGCGTGACGATGTCGCAGAACAGCAGCTCCCACGAGCGTTCGGAGATCGCCTGCACGACGCGCAGCTCGATCCGGCCGCTGCCGGAGAGCTCGAACAGCAGGGTCTGCAGGTCGCAGGCCCGGATCCATTTCGACAGGCTGAACAGGTTGAAGTAGGTGTCCAGCGCCACCGTGCCGCCCTGTCCGAGCCAGATCGTGCCCTCGCTCTGGGAAAAGCCGGCCGGTCCGCTGGTGTGGAAATAGAGCGGATGCTCGGTGCAGATCGCCGGTTCGGGGAAGATGATGTTCTGGAGCGTGATCATGATCAGTCTCTAACAAGGGCAAAAGCCGGGGGTCCGGCTGCCCGTCCGGGGCACGGGATCAGGCGGCCTGTTCCCGTGCAAGGGTGCGGATGAAGCTGCGCAGGGTCTCGTTGGGCAGCGTGGAGAGCGGGAGCCTGGCCAGCAGGTCGGCGGTGGCCTCGGCCTCGGGGACCGGGAGGGTGCGGGTCATCTCGTCGAGATCGGGGAAGAACGGGCGGCCGATCTCGGCCGACAGCCAGTCGTGGATCGGCGCGAAACGCTCGGCAAGATCGGCGCGGATCTCGGCGCCGAACATCTCGACATCGCGGTTGGGCACCGGGGTGACGTGCCTGTCGCAGGTCAGCAGGTACTGGCGCATCTCCTGCGCCTCGCGCGGGGGGAGGTCCTGGTTGGCGCGCCGGGCGATTTCCATCGCGGCGCGCGGCAGGCTCTCGTTGGCCCGGCCCGCGGGAATGGCCCCGGCGGGCATCTCGAGGCCGGTCTCGGCGAAGAAGTCCTCGACCGATCCGCCGCTCTTCAGCACGTCGGTGTAGTTGCGCAGGTGCAGGGTGGCGCCGGGGAAGCGGTCGCGCCAGGGCTCCACCACCTTGCGGTAGTCGAAATGGATGCCGCGGATGTAGGTCTGGAGCGCCCCGCCGTTCAGCGGCAGCAGCTTGTTGCCGAAGCGCAGCCGCTGGGCGTGCCAGGACACCAGGTATTCGTCGGGCCGCCGGAGCACGCAATAGAGACTGTATTCGGCCTCGGGGTAGATCTCGCGCACGCGGTCGATCAGCTCCGGGTGATCGGCGCCGAAGTTCGACATCACCTCGGAGCAGAGCACCACCGTCGAGGGCCGCAGGAAGCGCTGCTGCATGCGCAGGGCGCGGATCATCTGGCCGGTGCCGGGCAGGAGGGGGTGCCAGTTCGGCGCCTTGCCCTTGTGGGTCTGCGCGATCATCTGGAAGGCCAGCGCGTTGTGCGGCTCGCGGGCGTTCATCGGGGTCGGCCCGGTCTGCGCCTCGAGCATCTCCGCCGCCTGATCGGCGGAGATATCCAGCTCGCCGAGCAGCCGTGCGAGGGTGAGGGACAGGCTCTCGAAATCGACCCCGGGATAGAGCAGCCCCTGGCGCATCAGCGCCACCTGGTTCTGGTAGAGAAAGCTCTGCAGCGCGGTGGAGCCGACCTTGTGATGGCCGAAGTAGAGGATGGCTTTCATGGGCGGGACCTGGTTCTGCGTGCCGATGGGAGGGGCGGGACGGTCAGGAGAGCTTGGCCTTCTTCACGTCCAGGACCCGCTTGTTGTGCAGGAACGAAGACCATTTCACCTTGGGCGCCTTGAGCATCTCGAAGATGAACTCGGAGAGGATGGTCAGGGAGCGGATCTCGGAGGCGGAGAGGTAATCCGCCGGATCGGTGGACTGGGCCTCGGCAGCGGCGCTCTCGACGGCCTGGTTCAGCTCGGTCTCGAGCAGGGGACGCCCGTCGAAGAACTCCCGGTCCATCGCCCGGGCATCCTCGAGGTAGGTCTCGCGGATGTCTTCGGCGAGGCTCCGGTGCAGGCGCAGCTTGGTCTTGGTCTCCGGCGGGGGCAGGGTGCCCAGGATGCGCGCGAATTCCCAGCCGACGGTGCGGCGCAGGTCCCGGTCGGCGCTCTGCTGGATGCGGGCCTGGAGCACCTTGAGGCGCATCAGGTCGACCATGTCGAGGGATTCATTGGCCTGGTTCGAGGCGGTGATGGAGAAGTCCTCGGTCGCGAAGGTGTGGCGGACGAAGTCGTCGACCACGGATCCGCGGTAGAGTTCCGGGCGGATCATCGGGCGCAGCAGGAACCTGTCGCCGAAGGCCTCGCGCCAGGCACTGAAGCGGGGAAGGTAGAAGAATTCCCCGGCCTCGCGCGAGCGTTCGAAGAGACCCCGCAGGTCGCCCGAAACCACCCGGGGCGCCCCGGTCTTGGTGCGCTCGGTAAAGCTCGACAGCAGGCGGGCGGCGTGGGGGCGGACATAGGCGACCACGCGGATCTCGTCGGCGCTGTCGGAGAAGAACTCGCGGGTGACGTCCTTGAGCACCGCCGCGGGCACCCCTTCGAGGGATTCGGCGGAGATCAGGCAGAAGGGCGCGTCGCTGTTGGCGACCTGCCGGGCCTTCAGCCGGAAGGTCTCGATCGCCTCGGCCTTGGCCTTGGGCCGGTCGCCGGCATAGGCCTTGCAGTGCTGGGCGAGGAAGTTGTTGGAGATCTGGGCGGGGTAGGCCACCGGACCGTTCGCCAGCCGCACCTGGTTCTGTGCGAAGGCCAGCTGGATCGAGGTCGACCCGGTCTTGTGGTCGCCGATGTGGAAGATCAGGGTCTTCCGGCTCTGGCCGGCAGGGAAAGACATGTCGATCACGGTCCTTGGCTGTCGTGTTTTCGTCGGACACGTGCTTAGGCGCTGCGCCGGACGGGCGCAAGCACGGGGCACGTCTGCAGGAGGTTTTCGCCGACGGATGCGGCGGCAGGGGGCCTCAGTGCCTTATCCGTGCCGCGCGCTGCTGCTGGATGGTGAGGAAGTCGTCGAGATACTGGTAGTTCGGCTGTGGCTGGCCGTCCGCTCCCGGCGGGACGGCGGCGGCGGCGAAGAGGAAGCCCATGTACCAGGGCGGCCGGTTCGGCTGCAGCTGCTGGCGGGTCGGGGTGCCCTGGACCAGGCCGAAGGTGGCGCCGCGCACGCCGTACTGGCGGAACAGGTCGTAGGCCTGCAGGATGAAGTGGTCGATGTACCAGTCCCGGGTGGCGAAGAAGTCGTCCCATTCCGCCTTGCTGACCCCCGCGTTGCGGCGGCAGCCCTTGGCGAGGGCGAAGACCTCGCAGGACATGTAGTCGTGGATGGTCTCGTTCGCGTCGCGGCCCCAGCGCTTGGCAAAATGCGGCCCCAGCCGGTCGCCTTCCTCGATGGCCTGCTTCATGCGCCAGACGAAGGTGAACTCGGTCACCACGATCGGCTTGGAGGTATGCTCGCGGGCGAAGGCCAGCGCCTTGCCGATCTGGTTGACGTTGACGACATGGGTATGCATGTCGACCCCGTCCACGTAGGGCGCCGTCTCGGCGAAGTCGAGCAGCGCCAGAACCGCCGGCTGCCGCTGCATCTTCTCGGTGTGGAGCCGGGTGAATGCCCCCATGTAGAGACTGATCTGGTCGCGCAGCCCGCGGTCGACGAGATAGGCGTCCACGTGCTCGGTCAGGCGCTGGTAGAAGACCACGATGGGGATGCCGCCATAGGCCTCCTGCGGGTGCCAGTCCTCTTCCAGCGTGTTGACGAAGGGTTCGTTCCCGGTGGTCAGGATGTCGACGTGGGGCGCCAGCTTGTCGAGGATCTGGAGGTCGAGATAGGCGAAGAGGTCCTTTTCCTCCTGCGAGCCGGGCAGGGGGGGATGGCTGCCGCGGGCTTCGAAATCCCACATCAGGTTCAGGATCGCCCGGCGCTCCCCGGCATCGGCGGCGGCGGTATAGGTGTCCCAGTCGGCGAAATCCCAGCGCTCCAGCTTGGCCTGGTTCTGCACCTTGCCGTCGTGCTGGTCCTTGTAGGTCAGCACCTCGACGTTGGAGCGGATCCAGGTGGTGCCGGTGCGGGCCAGCAGGGCCGGGTCCAGTTCGCCCGGCTTGCGGTTGGTGTTCACGCCCATGAACTCCTCGAGTTCGATGCAGTCGTGATAGCGGTAGGAGGCGTTGCCGCTCAGCCCGTCGGCCCCGCAGCTGCGCGGCTGGGCGAGGGCGGCGCATTCGGAGCCGAGGGGGACGCTGCGGGCGCTGTAGAAGACATGCTGCTGCCCCGCGCCCAGCGACAGGCCGTCGAGGCTGCACTGCCCGCCCTGCGCGGCGCTCGCGCCCGGCTGGAGGGCGATCAGGGCCGCGACCAGCACGGCAGGCAGAAGGGCGGTCGGTCGCATCGGGAAGACCCTTTCGGGGGAGGAGCGGAGTCCCGCGCATGATACACCGGAGCGGCCCCGCTCAAACAGGCGAGGATGCGGGCGGCGGAAATCCGCGGTGGCGCGCGGCGATCAGGGCCCGATCGGTGCCCGATCAACCATTGAGCCTCGCGGCTGTTTTCTGTTTAAGCGGTTCGTGAATTGAGGTCGCGGAAGGATGGGCATGTCCAGGGGCAAGTTCTTGATGGTGGGCGCGGGGCTTTCGGGCGCCGTGATCGGGCGGATGCTGGCAGAGCAGGGGCACGAGGTGACCGTGGTCGACAGCCGGTCGCATATCGGGGGCAACTGCCACACCGAGCGCGATGCCGAGACCGGGGTGATGGTGCATATCTACGGGCCGCACATCTTCCACACCGACGATGCCGAGGTCTGGGACTACGTGAACGGCTTCGAGCCCTTCCTGCCCTACAAGAACCGGGTCAAGACCACCTCGATGGGCGTCTCGGGCGATCGCGAGGTCTATTCGCTCCCCGTGAACCTGCACACCATCAACCAGTTCTTCCGCAGGACCATGCGCCCCGAGGAGGCCCATGCCTTCATCACCGGGGAGCAGGCCGACACCTCGATCGAGGATCCGCAGACCTTCGAGGAACAGGCGATGCGCTTTGTGGGCAAGGACCTCTACGAGGCCTTCTTCAAGGGTTACACCATGAAGCAGTGGGGCTGTCACCCCTCCGAGCTGCCCGCCTCGATCCTGAAACGGCTGCCGGTGCGCTTCAACTACGACGACAACTATTTCTTCCACAAGTTCCAGGGCATGCCCGAGAACGGCTATACCGCGATGATCGGCAAGATCCTCGACCACGAGGGCATTACCGTCAAGTTAGAGACTGTTTTCGACCGGTCGCAGGCCGATGAGTATGACCATGTCTTCTACTCCGGGCCGCTGGATGGCTGGTTCGACTACGAGCTCGGGCGGCTTGGCTACCGCACGCTGGATTTCGAGCGCTTCACCCACGAGGGCGATTACCAGGGCTGCGCGGTGATGAACTACGGCGAAGTGGATGTTCCTTACACCCGCATCACCGAGCACAAGCATTTCGCGCCGTGGGAGAGCCACGAGGGCTCGGTCTGCTACCGCGAGTTCAGCCGAGCGGCGGAACCGGGCGACATTCCCTACTACCCGGTGCGCCAGGTCGAGGAGAAGGCGCTGCTGGCCGACTACGTCAGGCTGGCGGAGGAGACCCCGGGCGTGACCTTCGTGGGCCGTCTCGGCACCTATCGCTACCTCGACATGGACGTGACCATCCGCGAGGCGCTGGACACGGGCCGGGCCTTTCTTGCCGACCTGGGCGAGGGGCGGGCGCCGAAAGCCTTTTACCAGGCGCCGCTCTGAGGCGGGCGACCCCCAAGATGTTGTGACGGGCGCAGGGCAATTCCCAAGTCTTGAAGCACATGGCGGTTTCTGGATAGTGTCCGGCGACACCTCCTGTCCGGGGCTTCGGCGCGTTGGCCCCGGTGCCTCCTCACCCACCGCCGCCATCGGCTGACGCAGCCGGGCAAGAGAGCAAGATGAGAAATTTTTTCTACAGGTTCGGGATTTTCCGCTTCATCTACCGCACCGTATTTGCCGTGCGCCAGCGGACCCGCAAGTCGCTGCTGCTGATCGAGGAACAGGGGCAGACCCTGGGCGGGCTGCGCGACGAGAGCCTGCGCCGTCAGGACGAGCTGGCCCATGCGGTCGGGGGGCTGCGCGAGGAGGTCCTGCACACGCTGCGGGAACTGCGCGACCGGGTGGAGCAGCTGGATCACGGCCAGAAGGAACGCGGCGATTTCCTGTTCCAGGCCCAGGAGGCGCTGCGTAGCGATCTGGGCAAGGCGCTGAAGACCCCGGGGGGCGAGGATATCGGCCGCCTGGTCGGGCGCGAGCTGAAGGCGCTGCGGGAGTCGCAGGTGAGCGCGTCGGCGCTGCAGGGTCTGCAGGACCAGCTGACGGCGCTGAAGACGCTGGAGGCGGAGCGCGGCGATTTCATGCACCAGCGCCACGAGGCCTTCGAACAGGACCTGCGGGCCCAGTTGCAGAAGGCCCGGCGCGAGACGCGGGAGATCCAGGAAGAGGGTCTGAAGCGCATCCGGCAGGAGGTGGCCTCGGCCCGGGCCGGCGAGAAAGAGACCCTGAACAAGGCGATCGCGGAGCTGGGCAAGGGCACGGGGGCACCCGCGCAGGTGGCCGAGCGGGCGCGGCTCGAGGATTACGGCCGGCTGTTCGGCGGCAAGGCGGCCAAGCTGCGGCGGATCCCCAAGCTCAAGGACGCGCTGAACGACTACAGCCTGCTGCTGGAGGAGGGCGAGCCCTTCCGGCTGTGGGGCTACGAGATCGGCTATCTCGACCGCAAATCGCTCTGGATCCAGCTCAACGAGCTGGTGTTCCGCGAGGAATACCATTTCTCGGAGGATTTCGACGCGCCGCACCGGATCATCGACGGCGGTTCGAACATCGGGCTGTCGCTGCTCTTCTTCAAGGCGGTCTACCCGAACGCGGAGATCATCGGGTTCGAGCCGAACGAGGAGTGCTACCGGGTCGCGATGGAGAACATCACCCGCAACAAGCTGACCGGCGTGACCCTGATCAAGGCCGCGCTCAGCACCGAGACGGGGCGGCAGACCCTGTTCCTCGATTCCCGTGACAGCATGGCCGCGTCGCTGGCGCCGCGGGAGATCACCGAGGACCTGAGGGACAGCGCCGTGGAGGTGGAGACCGTCGCGCTGGCGGACTGCCTCGACAAGCCCGTCGACTTCCTCAAGCTCGACATCGAGGGCAGCGAGGCCGAGGTGATGAAATCCGTGCGCGACAAGCTGGACGGGGTTGGCAGCATCTTCTGCGAGTACCATTTCGGCAAGGGCAACGGCGGCAACAGCCTCAGGGACATCATCGACGTGCTCGACGACGCCGGGTTCGACTACCAGGTGGCGAAGTCGGTCTGGTTCGGCGATCATTCCGAGTACCGCCCGCTGCAACACGTCGGAGAGAACTACAGTGGCGTCGTCTATGCCAGGAAACGCGGCGACTGACCTGCCAACCGAAGGGTGACCGTTATGCTGAAGAAGATGTTCCAAGGGACGCCCGCCCCGGTCGCGGACGCGGCCCCGCCGTCCCCCGAGATGCCCCCCGAGGTGCCCGCTGACGTGGCGCCCGCCGCCTCGGCCGAGGCGCTCTTCGACGGACGCCTCGAGGCGCTGGAACGGCGGCTGGCCGGGATGGACGCGCTGGAGGACCGGCTGGCCCGGACCGAACAGACCCTGCAGAACCGGACCAACGAGCTGAACAGGCTCAAGTACAACGCTACCCTGGTGTCGCGGACCATGGAGAGCGTGTTCCGCGCCATGTTCGGCCGCAGCCTGCAGGATTTCGCCGGGATCCACGCCGGCGAGCGCTGCTTTGTCATCGGCAACGGGCCGTCGCTGAACAAGATCGACATGACCCGCCTCGCGCACGAGATCACCCTGGGCTCGAACCGGGCCTTCCTCGGCTTCGAGCAATGGGGCTTCGTCTACAATTACTGGATGCTGCAGGACCGTGTCCTGGCCGAGCAGAACGCCGCCGAGATCGCCGAGCGGATGCCGGCCGAGGTGGTCAAGTTCCTGCCCTACACGATCCTCAAGCACTTCGACGTCTCGAAGCTGGAGAACCTGGTGCCGGTGCACCTGGACTATACCCGGCAGTGTACCTTCTCGAACGATCCCTCGGCCCTGCACGAGGGCTTCACGGTGACCGTGGGCCTGTTGCAGATCGCCGCCATCATGGGCTGCCGGCAGATCATCCTGGTCGGGGCCGACCACAACTACCCGATCCCGGACGAGAACGTGAACGCCGACCGCAAGTGGTCGGGCAAGGGGCTCGAGACCCATTTCTCGGCCGCCTACACCAACCACGAGAACGGCCAGGTCTGGGAAATGCCCGACGTCGAGAAGATGAACCGGGCCTATGACGCCGCCGCCCGCTGGGCCGAGGAGAACGGCATCGAGATCCTGAACGCCACGCCGGGCAGCAAGCTGAATTCCTTCCCGAAGGTGGACTATGACAGTCTCTTCTGAGGCGGCGGCCCCGGGCGGGGCGGAACCGGCGCCGCTGATCTCGGTCGTGGTGCCGGTCTACGGCACCGAGGCCTACCTGCCGCAGTGCCTCGACTCGATCCTCGCCCAGACCCATGCCAACCTCGAGGTGCTCTGCGTCGACGACTGTTCGCCCGGCAACGCGGCGGAGATTATCAGGGACTACGCGGGCCGGGATGCACGGGTGCGGCTGATCTCGCACGCCGAGAATCAGGGGCTGGGGTCCGCCCGCAACACCGGGATCCGGGCCGCCCGGGGGGCGCTGATCGGCTTTGTCGACAGCGACGACTGGCTCGAGCCCGAGATGTACGCCCGGCTGCTGGAGCTGATGGAGCGCGCGCAGGCCGACATCGTGCAATGCTCGGCGGCGCGGATGTCGGAGGGGCGCAACATCGGCTCCTACCCGGTCTCGGGCGGGACCCGGACCCGCTACACCATCCACAGCATGTTCGGCGAGGGGCCGACCTTTGTCGGCGCGGCCTGGAACAAGCTCTACAAGACCAGCCTGTTCCTCGACAACGACATCTTCTACCCGGACATCCTGTTCGAGGACGTGGCGACCACCCCGCGGCTGGTGCACTGCGCCAAGCGCATCGCCAGCCTGCCCGAAAGCTACCTGAACTACCGCTACCGCGACGATTCCATCGTCAACGACATCAGCATCGCCCGGGTCGAGAAGCGCATCGACGGGCTGTTCTCGGCGATGATCATCCTGGCCGGCTACTTCGCGGCCCGCAGGGCCTATTCGCTGGAATTCGTCCTGAACTTCCGCCGCTACCTGATGCCCCAGCTGGAGCGCAACATCCGCATCGCGCAGGAGGTGGAGGACCGGGGCGAGGCGCTGGAGCGCTGCCTCAGGGCTATCGAGGTGCACCTGATGGGGAGCGACCCGGGGGTGCGCTACTTCTTCCCCGACCAGGTGAAGGTGATGCAGGGCTTGCGCAACCGCACCCGGCCCGGCTGAACCCGGCGGGGCAGGGGCCGGGTCAGGGGGTAGGTCCGGGTCAGACCGCCTCGCAGAGGTGGCGGTAATAGAGCCTGCTCGCCAGCCATGCGACGTCGCCGGCATGGCGGCGCGGGGCCTCGACCAGGTCGGCCAGGCGGGCAAGGTCGACATCGGAGAAGTCGTCGAGCCAGCTTTCCAGATCCAGGGCGTTGTCGGGCAGGCCCGGGTCGTCGAAGACGATGCCGTGGGCGCTGCGCAGGTAGTCGAGATCGGAATGGTCGGCGTGCCGGACGAAGCGGGCCGGATCCACCGCCCCGGTGCCCGCATACAGGCTCTGCAAAGAGGAAATCAGCTGCCGCCGGGCCCGGACCAGGGATTTCTCGCCGTAGAAGCAGGGGTTGGTCCGGTTGAAGGTATAGAGGATCTTGAGCGCGGAGGCCGAGAGGCTCTCGTTGCGGCTGGTCTCGGTGACCCGGTCGGGATCCATCCCCGCCTGGGTGCAGAAATCGCGGACCACGCTGCCGCCTTCGAGGTGCCTGCGGTCGAAGACCCGGACCCGGACCCGGCCGGTTCCGAGCAGCTCGTCGTAGGTCTCGAGGCAGTTCCGGTAGCCGGGGCTGATCGAGGCCTGCACGTTCTTGATGCCGCTCTTGACCCGCTCCTGAAAGGCGGAGGCGGCGAAGGACACCGGCGCGCGCACGTAGCAGAGCACCTCGATCTCGCCGAGGTGGCGGCGGGCGAAGTCGATCAGCTCGGCCTTTCCGGCGGGGTCGATCCGGCTCATGCTCTCGCCCGAGACCACCAGCGCCGCGCGGTCTTCGCGCGCGAGGTCCTGCTCGAAGCGGTCGCGATAGGCCCGGCGCTTGTCCTGCACCTGCGCCCGGGTCAGCCCGTGCCGGCGCCAGATCGCGTAGGATTCGGGCGCCTCGGCAAAGGCGGTATACATCGCGTCGGAATGGTTCGGCATGTTGAAGCGGGCGTAGAACAGGGTGCCGTCGTCGTAGCCGTCGACCGAGGCCTGGATCGAGGAGGACCCGGTCTTGTGGGTGCCGATGTGGAGAAGGAGACGCTCAACCATTCGCGGTGTCTTTCGTTCTGGGGACCCGGCGGGGGGCGATCCGCCGGGCGAAGGGGATCAGGAAGGGGATCAGGACTGGGCGAGGGCGCCGGCGATGCGCTCCTCGACGCGCCGGGCCGCGCGGATGATCTCCCCGGGGCGCACCGTCGTGCCGCTCGCCAGCGAGACGAAGCGGGCGGAGTTCCGCAGCGCCTCCTCGTCGAAGTCGAGCCCCTTGCGGACCAGGTCGCCGTGCTCGGGCAGCAGCCGCAGGACCGTCTCGGTCACCGGGTCGGCGAGGGCGGGGGCGATACCGGGGGTGACCTCGAGATAGAGGCAGACCGCGGGCCAGAGCAGCGGGTTCAGATCCGGCAGGGCCGCGGCCACGAAGGCGCTGGCCTCTTCCGACCAGGCGTCTGCCACCGGGGCGCTCTCGGTGCCGTCGTCGCAGTACTCGGGCCCGAGCACCTGCCGGTACTTCTCGTTTTCCTCCATGATGCGCTCGTACAGAACCTGTTGTTCGCCCTCGGTGAAGACGAACTTGCGCCCCGGCAGGTCCCAGAGCGGGCGCGCGTCGTCGTAGAACCGGTGCGGGTTCGGCTTGCGGTCGGCCGAGATCGGCTGCACCCGGTTCACGAAGCCGATCAGCCGGGTGGCGCGGTCGCTCATGCTGTCGTTCTTGCGGAAGATCTCGAAGGCCTCCGGGTCGCCGAGGCCGAGGGTCTCGATGAAGAAGCCGACCGGCCCGAGCGGATGGCGCTTGGCGCGGGCGAAGGGGTAGGTCTCGAGATGGCCGAGCTCGGCCTTCAGCCGTTCGATGGCGTCGAACTTGCGCACCGGCTTGAGCATGAACTTGTGCCCGTGCTTGATGTTCTCCTGCATGCCGCTGGCGGCCATCTCGGAGGGGCTGCGGACAAAGCAGATCGGGTCGAGCGCCACGCCGAGGTCGTCGAAGAAGCGCCGGACCTCCGCCAGTTCGGGGGCAGCGAGGAGCGAGATGCCCTCGCCCGACATCAGCACCCTGTCACCGCTCCGCACCGCCTCGGCCAGCCGCTCGCGGAACATCGGCCGGGCCCAGGATTCCTCGTAGCCGCGGGACAGCAGCTGCTGGCGCCCGCGATAGCTCTCGAGGAAGGCCGCGTAGAAGGGCATGGCGTGGTTCGGGAACTGCCGGTCACGCTCGTTCAGGACGACCGGGTAGTTCCAGCCGTTCCGCGCGAGGAGATCCCGGTTCCGGGACAGGGTCTGCTGGATCGACGTGGTGGCGGTCTTGTGCAGGCCGACATGGAGTTTCAGGCGCACGGGGATCCTCTCTGGCTCGGCGGTCTGGTCGAGGTTCCGACTGTCCGGGTTTGGCGGCGGGAGCGCAAGGGGCCGGTCATGCCGTCACCCGGGGTTCGGGGAGGCCGCGCCCGGCTCCGGGGACCGCGAAGGTCTGTCCTGCCGTCGCCTGCCAGCCGGGGCGGTCCTCCGGCAGTTTCTGGGTGGCGGAGGTGACGAAGAGGGTGGCGAGCCCGGCGCCGCCGAAGGCGGGGCAGGAGGTATGGCCGGTGGGCAGGTCGATGGCCGAGAGGAAGGCGCCGTCGGGGCTGTAGCGGGCCACCCGGGCCGAGCCCCACTGCGCGCTCCAGAGGCAGCCCTCGGCGTCGATCACCGCGCCGTCGGGCTTGTGCTCGGGCGCCTCGGGGGTGGCGCTCAGGTCGAGGAAGACCGCCTTGCCGCCCTCGGGCCAGCCGGTTCCGGGGTCGAGCGGCTGGCGCCAGATCTGCCGGGTTTTCGTGTCTGTATAGTAGGCACAGAGCCTGTCCCGGTCGAAGCAGATGGCGTTGGGCGTGGTCAGCCCGGTCTCCAGCACGCGCAGCTCGCCCCGGTACCAGCGGTAGAGCGTGCCGGCGCCGGCCTCGCCCGCCTTGCCCATGGTGCCGACCCAGAAGCCGCCCCAGGGGTCGGCGCGCCCGTCGTTGGAGCGGGTCTCGGGGCGGTCGGCCTCGATCGGGCAGAGCATCTCCTCGGCGCCGGTGGCGAGGTCGAGGCGGGTCAGCCCGGTCTCGCCCGCGATCAGCAGGGTCGCCTCGTCGATCCAGCCCGCCGCGCTGACGCAGCGGCCGAGGTCGCGTTCATGGGTCTCGTCGCCCCGGCGCGACAGCAGCCTGCCGTTCACGATGTCGAACCAGAACAGCTGCTCCAGCCGGGGGTGCCAGAGCGGCCCCTCGCCGAGGGTGCAGGTCCGGGCGTCGAAGATGCGTACATCGCTCATCAGGGCTCTCCGCGCGGCGGGAACAGGCTGTCGAACCCGGCCCGTTCGAAGATGTCGAGGGCGCTCTGGCGCGAGGCGTTCAGCACCCGCACCCCGCGCGCGGCGCAGGCGTCGCGGGCGCGGGCGTAGGAGACCTCGAGCACCTCGAGGTTGGGCTGGTTCCACTTCTCGCCCATGGTCCGGTATTCCGGGTGGAAATGGTTCTGCTCGCCCTCGTGCAGGTAGTACTGGTCGCGCCGGACGCTGGGCAGCTGGTAGCTGTGATCCAGGCCGATCAGCACGATCTCGGTGCAGCCGAGGAAGAGGGCGATCTGGATCTGGCTGTAGACGATGGTGGATCCCCAGCAGAGCCCGACCTGGAGATCGTCGCTGAACCCCGGGAAATCAGGGTCTGACAAGGGATCATCGAAGGATTTCGGGCCGATGAAGGGGGCAAAGACCGTATCCGCCGAATGGTAGCCGAAGAGGCGCATGTTGTCGGGGAAGATCTTGATCGTGCCGGTCAGCGCGGCGATCCGCTCGCGGTTGTTCTGGATCACCAGGCTGTCCTCGACCGAGTAGTAGTCGGGCCGCCACGAGGTCTGCTCGAAGGCGAGGTAGATCTTGTTGGAGGCGAAGGTGACCGCGTCGCCGAGGCGTTCGAGGTCGGAGATCGCGAGGCTGGGGCCGTTGCCGACGATGACGGCGCGCTGCCCGGCGTGGCGGTTCTTCAGCAGGGCGAGGGCAAGCTGGCTGGCGCGGTCCTGGTCGGCATGGGTGCGGACCGGGTCGTCGAGCCGGTTGCGCTGCAGCAGGGCCCGCATCCGCACCTCCTGGTCGCGCAGGGCGAGGTGCATCTCGTCGCGCAGCCGCTCCAGCTTGAGATGGGCGGCGGCCAGCGCGCGGTCCTGTGCATCCGGGCCGGGCAGCGCGTCGGGGGCGAGGCGCCGGGCCCATGCGGAAATGGCGCTCTCGCGCTGTTCGGCCCCGGCTTCGGCGGCGGCCCGGGCGGGCAGGCGCCGGGGCAGCG
>ENA-OWNT01000926-OWNT01000926.1-seawater-metagenome-genome-assembly--contig:-NODE-926-length-47115-cov-4.625877_pt1 | contig 47115 bp, 47 predicted proteins | sample MGYA00238136_ERZ651165 | MGnify/ENA primary metagenome ERZ651165 (study PRJEB26861, sample SAMN08777766) | seawater metagenome | isolation source: coastal seawater | place: USA: Florida | collected... | reverse complement strand
CGCGGCCTATGTCAGCTATTTCCCCGACCTCGCCTTCCCCGGCGCGGCTGAGAAGATCGAGGCGCTGGCGGCCCTTGCCAAGAAGTTGGGCACCGGTCGGCTGGTGCTATTGTCGGGCCGGGGCGAAACCCATGCCAAGCATTGCGAAGACATCGTCCGCAATTCCGGCGTCGATTTCACCCTCGTGCGCTGTTCATGGTTCGCGCAGAACTTTTCCGAAGGCTATCTGCGCGATCCGGTGATGGGTGGCGTGCTGGCCATTCCGGCGGGCGATGTGCGCGAACCCATCGTAGACGTGGACGACATTGCCGAAGTCGCCGCCGCCGCGCTGACCGAAGACCGCCATTCGGGCGAGCTTTACGAGATCACCGGCCCCCGCCTGCTGCATTTTTCCGATGCCGCCGAAGCGCTGTCAGCGACCGTCGGCCGCCCCGTCCGTTATCAGCCAATCACGCTTCAGCAATTCCACGACGCCATGACCGGGATCGGCGGCAGCTTCATCGCGGATGTCTTCACCCATGTCTGTGAAGAGGCACTGGATGGCCGCAACGAATGGCTTGGCGACGGGGTGCAACGCGCACTTGGCCGCGAACCCACGGATTTCACCACGTTCTGCCGTCGCGCCGCCGAAGCGGGGGCATGGGCTGACACCGTTTCGGGGAGGATCTGATCATGTCCATCTGGATTCTTTTGATCGCACAAGGGTCGGTCCTGGCCTACGGGCTGCTTGGCGGCGTCTTTCTGGCGTTCTCTGACTTCATCATGCGTTCGCTCGGGCAGGTTGCAGGCCATGGCGGCGTCGAGGCTATGCAGGTCATCAACAGAGAGGTGTTCCGCATCCTCTTCATGGTGCTGTTTCTTGGGATGGCACCGGTGTCGATCCTGATGATCGTCCACGGGCTGGCCTGGGGCGAGAACGCCGGATCGCTGCTGATCGCGGGCGCCGGGGCCACCTATCTGATCGGGGCCTTTCTGGTGACGGTTGTCTTCAACGTGCCGTTGAACGAAACGCTCGCCGCGATGGACACCGAAGGCCCGGCCACCGCGCGGTTCTGGCGGGACGCGTACCTGCCGCGCTGGACCTTCTGGAACTCGGTCCGCACGGGCGCCTGTGCGCTGGCCTCGGTCCTGATGATGCTGGGGCTGATCTGGTCCGTGCAGACAACGCCCGCCTGAACGCCCCACTGCCCGTCATCCGCCCCCGGGGGCGTTTTGGTGCCTTGGGACAAGCCGCTGATACACAGGGTCATGGCAGACCCGGCGCTTGATCCCTAGATTGGGGCCATGAAACACCGGCACCGTCCGGATGAAACAAAGGGCCTGGATATGGGGATCGGCACCGTGTCGGAAAAAGTCATGGGGATGGATGACGCCACTTGGGCGCGTCACGCAAACCCATGGAGCGGCTGGACCCGGATGAGCATCCTGCCGCTCTTCGCGCTTGCGGTCTGGAGCCGGGTCTGGCTTGGCTGGTGGGCGCTTGGCCCGGTGGCGCTGGTGCTGATCTGGACCTGGGTGAACCCACGGATCTTTCCCGCGCCCCGCAGTCTGGACAACTGGATGAGCCAGGGCGTCTTGGGCGAACGGATCTGGCTGGCGCGCAAAGAACGCCCCATTCCTGCCCATCACGCCCGCGCCACACAGGCCCTGACCATTGCCTCGGCCCTCGGGGCGCTGACGATGCTGGCGGGGTTGGCCCTTTTGGACGCCGGTCTGACCTTGGCGGGGCTGGTTGCGGCCATGGGCGGCAAGCTGTGGTTCCTGGACCGGATGGTGTGGCTCAAGGCCGATATGGAAGGACAAGACCGTGACTGACACTGCCAAAACGGTGCTGATCGCCGGGGCGACCGGCTATCTGGGGCGATACCTGGTTGAGGAATACGCGCGACGGGGCTGGCGCGTAAAGGCGCTGGTGCGCCGCGACGCCGATCTGCCGGCAGAGATGGTCCATGCCGAAGCCACCCGGCCCGAAACCCTTGAGGGCACCATGAAAGGCGCCGATCTGGTGATCTCGGCCCTTGGCATCACCCGCCAGCGCGACGGGCTGACCTATCGCGATGTGGACTACCAGGCCAATGCCAACCTGCTGGCCGAGGCCCTGCACGCGCGGGTGCCGCGTTTTGCCTATATCCATGTGCTGAACGCCGATCGCATGGCGGATGTGCCGCTGGTGGCCGCAAAGGCCGAATTCGTCGCATTACTGCGTGCGGCCCCCATCACCTCGACCGTGATCGCGCCGTCTGGCTATTTCTCGGATATGGCGGATTTCCTGTCCATGGCACGGGCCGGGCGGGTCTGGCTGTTCGGATCGGGGACGCATCGGATCAACCCGATCCACGGTGCCGATCTGGCCCAGGCCACGGCCGAGGCGATTGACGCAGGCCGGGACTGGCTGGATGTGGGCGGACCGGACACGTTTTCCCATACCGATCTGGCGACCTTGGGCTTTGCGGCGCTGGACAAGCCGTCCCGTATCACCCGCCTGCCCGATGCGCTGCGCCGCATGGCACTGCGGCTGCTGCCCTGGGTGACGCCCGCCCATATCCACGGACCGGCGCAATTCTTTCTGACCGCCATGGGTAGCGACATGGTGGGGGAACCGCACGGCACCCACCACCTGGCCGATCACTTCCGCAACCTCGCGTGACCCGGAGGATGCAGTCAGCCCTCAGCCACGCCCCAAACGGGACGCCCCAAAGGCGCTAAGCGCCACCATCACAGCAGCCGTTGCAAGACAAAGCGGCAGACCGCCAAGCTGATAGCTTGCCCCCGACAGAACCGTTCCCAGCAACCGCCCCGCCGCGTTGGACATGTAGTAGAACCCCACATCCATCGTCACACGCTCATCGCTGGTGAAGGCCAAGATCAGATAGGAATGCAACGAGGAATTCACCGCAAAAAGCGCGCCAAAGACAAGCAGCCCAGCCACGATCGTCGCGGTCAGCCAGGGTGCGGGCGCCCCCGCGATGGCAACCAGCGCCGCCAAAAGCGCCGGCACGACCATCAACGCCATCACCCAGGCCCGTGCGGCCTGGACGATCTGCTCGGCCGGTCGGTCAGCCGCGCGCAGCAGTTTCGGGGCCCAGGCCTGCACGCCGCCATAGAGGATGATCCACAGCGCCATGAAGCTGCCGATGGTGAAAAAGGCGGCGCGATTGCCAGCCTCGGACCCGTCGGACAGCACGGCGTAGAAATAGATCGGGATACCGACCACGAACCACACATCGCGGGCGCCGAACAGAAACAGCCGAGCAAAGCTGAGCCAGTTGATATCGCGGTTCTTGGAAAAGACTTCGCTGAACTTTGCATCCTTGCGGCCCGTGGGCAGGCCAGAGGGCATCTTAAGCGCGATGACCAGCAGGATCACCGCCAGCACCGCCGCCATGCCAAGCACCGAGGCCTGGAACCCAGCCAGACCCAAAAGCGCTGCGCCAAGCAGGAAGCCAAGCCCCTTGACCGCGTTCTTGGACCCGGTCAGCAGTGCCACCCACCGGAACAGGCCGCCATCCTCCTTCGGGGCCAAAAGCTTGACCGCCGACTTGGAGGACATCTTGGCCAGGTCCTTGGCCACGCCCGAGGCCCCCTGCACCGCCATGACGAAGGCAACGGACGCCGCGACCGACCAGCTTGGGTCAAGCTGCGCAAGCGCGATCAGCGCCGCCACTTGCAGCGTCAGCCCCGCATAAAGCGTCGATGTCAGACCGAACCGCGCCGCGATCCAGCCTGCCGAAAGGTTCGTCACCACCCCCGCGATTTCATACAGCACGAACAGATAGGCCAACTGCACCGGCGAAAAGCCGAGCGTGTGGAAATGCAGAAGCACCAGCATCCTGAGCGCCCCGTCGGTCAGCATGAAGGCCCAGTAGGCTGCCGTCACGGCCACATAAGCGGCAAGGCCCTGCGGTCGGTTCACAGGCTGTCCCCCACCATGCAGGCCACATCCACCAGACGGTGCGCATAGCCCCATTCGTTGTCATACCAGGCATAGATCTTCAGCTGCGTGCCATTGACCACCATGGTCGAGGGTGCGTCCACAATGGTAGAGCGGGGATCGTTGGTATAGTCGGTGCTGACCAAAGGCCGGGTTTCATAGCCAAGGATGCCTTGAAGCTCGCCCTCAGACGCCACTTTGAAGGCAGCATTGACTTCGTTGACGGTGACCTCGCGGTCCAGTTCGAACACCATATCGGTCAGCGAGGCATTCAGCAGCGGCACCCGCACGGCGTGGCCGTTCAGTTTGCCCGTCAGCTCAGGGTAGATCAGCGTGATCGCGGTGGCGCTGCCGGTGGTGGTGGGGATCAACGAATTCAGCGCCGACCGGGCGCGGCGCAGGTCCTTGGCGGGGCGGTCCACGATGGTTTGCGTATTGGTCACGTCATGGATCGTGGTGATCGACCCGTGCTTGATGCCAAACTGTTCATGGACGACCTTCACCACCGGCGCGATGCAATTGGTCGTGCAACTGGCCGCCGTCACGATGCTGTGGGCCTGCGGATCATAGTCATGATTGTTCACGCCATAGACGATATTGGCCGTGGGGCCGTCCTTGACCGGGGCCGAGACGACGATTTTTTTCACACCAGCGGCGAAATAGGGGGCAAGCTTGGCTTCCGTCTTGAACACGCCGGTGCAGTCGATAGCCACATCGACCCCATCGAGAGGCAGGTTTTCAAGGCTGCGTTCGTTGTAGACAGGCAGCCGGGTGCCGTTGATCGTGATACTGCTGTCATCCCAGGCGAAATCGGCGCTCCACCGGCCATGCACCGTGTCGAATTCCAGCAGATGCGCGTGCATTTCCGGGCCGCCGACGGCGTCGTTGATCCAGGCGATATCAGCGCCGCGTTCCAGCAGCGGGCGCAGGGCAAGCTTGCCCATCCGGCCAAGGCCGTTCAGTGCATAGGTGGTCATTCGTCGTGGTCCTTGGTGTGGGCAATACGGTCAATTTCGGTCTGCAGCGAAATCCGGTCGAGCGCGTGCAGCGGCAGGGCGGTAAAGGCGGTGATGCGATTGCGCAGCGCGCCATAGGTCAGTTGGAAGGCCAGGCGCTTTTCGGCCTCGGTGCCGGTGGCTTTCACCGGGTCGGGCAGGCCCCAATGGGCCGTCAGGGGCTGCCCCTCCCAGGGCGGGCACTCCTCATTTGCAGCCAGATCGCAGACGGTGAACACAAAGTCGAGCGCGGGACTGTCGGTCGCTTGAAACTATGACACGTTCTTGGCGCGTAGCCCGGTTACATCATGGCCCTTTTGGCGCAGCATTTCGACCGCGACGGGATTAAGCTCGGAATAGGGTGTCGTGCCTGCGGAATGGACCACAAACCGGTCGCCCCCCAGATCCCGCAGCAGGGTTTCGGCAATGATCGACCGGGCAGAGTTGCCGGTACAGATGAACAGAACGCTGTAACGGTGGTCAGGCATTGGGCTGGTTCCCTCATTGGAGATAGTCAGGGAGGGCGGGCAGGTATCGGGCCGTCCCCGGCAGCAATCGTTGAACAGGAAATCGACCAATCCCTGTGCGGCTGTTACATTCGCGCGATATAGTAGCGACGTGCCCTGCCGCGCCTGCCCGATCAGGTCGGCCTCTCGCAACGCGGCCAGATTGGCCGACGCGGTTGAGGCTTTCTGCCCGAGGGCCGACGCGATCTCACCTGCCGGGACCGCATCGGGATAGCGGCGCATCAACAGGCGAAAGATGGCATTTCGACCTTCATGCGAAAGGGTGGCGAGCTGGGTGAGTGAATCTTTTTCCATATTTCATGAATTACAGAATTAAGAGAGATGCGCAAGCCTCTCCTCACGCAATCGCCCTTATTTTACAGAAATTTCACAATTGGCTTCGTGGCGATTTGGGTCCTATTCTTTAAGCTTGAAATAAATTCCGACGCTGCTAGCGTGAAACACAAGGCTGAGTCTTGCGGCCCGAGCGAAGGGAAGTTCGAATGAAAATCATCTGTCTTGGCGGCGGTCCGGCGGGGCTTTACTTCGCAATCAGCATGAAGCTGCGCGACCCCTCGCATGATGTGACGGTGCTGGAACGCAACCGCGCCAATGACACGTTCGGCTGGGGCGTGGTGCTGTCGGATGACGCGCTGAGCCGGATGGAAACCAACGATCCCCAGTCAACTCGGGCGATCCGCGATCACTTCGCCTATTGGGACGATATCGCCGTGGTGCATGACGGGGTGCGGACCGTGTCGGGCGGCCATGGCTTTGCCGGGATCGGACGCAAGCAGATGCTGATTTTGCTGCAAAAGCGGGCCCGCGAATTGGGCGTGGCCCTGCAATTTGAAACCGAGTTCGCCAGCGCCGAGGACTATCGCCGCGACTATGACCTGGTTGTCGCCACGGACGGCATCAATTCCCGTGTCCGCGCTGAATATGCGGATGTGTTCCAGCCCGATATCGACACGCGGCTGTGCAAATTCGTCTGGCTGGGAACGCATCAGAAATTCGACGACGCCTTTACCTTCATCTTCGAAAAGACCGCGCATGGCTGGATGTGGGCGCATGTCTATCAGTTCGACGATCAGACCGCGACATTCATCGTCGAATGCCTGCCCGAGACCTGGGACGCCTGGGGTTTCGAGGGCATGACCAAGGAAGAAACGGTCGAAACCTGCCGCAAGGTGTTTGAACGGCATCTGGGCGGTCACGCATTGATGTCGAACGCCGATCATCTGCGCGGCTCGGCGGTGTGGATGCAGTTTCCCCGGGTGATCTGCGAGAAATGGTATCATGAAAATGTGGTCCTGATGGGCGACGCCGCTGCAACCGGACATTTTTCCATCGGGTCGGGGTCACGGCTGGCATTTGACAGCGCCATTGCGCTGGCCGAATACCTGCATTCGGAACCGACGATGGAAGAGGCATTCGAACGCTATCAGGAAGAACGCCGCGTCGAGGTGCTGCGCCTGCAGTCGGCGGCGCGGAATTCTCTGGAATGGTTCGAAGAGGTGGAGCGATACCTGGATCAGGACCCGGTGCAGTTCAACTACAACCTGCTGACACGAAGCCAGCGGATTTCCCATGAAAACCTGCGCCAACGCGATCCTGACTGGCTGCAAAGCGCCGAACGGTGGTTCATGACCCAGACCGGGCTGTCCGCCGACGCGCCGCACCGGACACCGATGTTCACGCCCTTCCACCTGCGCGAGATGGAGCTTAATAACCGCGTCGTGGTCTCGCCCATGGCGCAATACAAGGCCGTGGATGGCTGCCCGACCGACTGGCATTTCGTCCACTACGCCGAACGTGCCAAGGGCGGCGCGGGGCTGGTTTATACGGAAATGACCTGTGTCAGCCCCGAAGGCCGGATCACGCCGGGCTGCCCGGGGCTTTATGCGCCGGAACATGAGGCCGCGTGGGCACGACTGGTGGCGTTCGTCCATACCGAGACCCCGGCCAAGCTGTGCTGCCAGATCGGCCATGCCGGCCGCAAAGGGTCCACCCAACTGGGGTGGGAGCGGATGGATGCCCCCCTGAATGAGGGAAACTGGGACATCATTGCGCCGTCAGCATTACCGTGGTCAGACGCAAGCGCCGTACCGCGCGAGATGACCTGCGCGGATATGGACACGATTACTGTGCAATTCGTGGAGGCCACAAAGATGGCGGATCGCGCGGGCTTTGACATGGTCGAACTGCACGCGGCGCATGGCTATCTGATCTCGTCCTTCATTTCGCCTGTTTCGAACACGCGGGGCGATGCATATGGCGGATCGCTTGAAAACCGGATGCGCTACCCGTTGGAGGTATTCGCCGCCACGCGCGCCGTGTGGCCTGCGGAAAAACCAATGTCGGTCAGGATCTCGGCCAATGACTGGATAGGCGCGGCAGGCGTGACCCCGGAAGAGGCCGTCGAAATCGCGCGGATGTTCCGTGACGCAGGCGCCGATATCATCGACGTGTCGGCGGGCCAGACCAGCACCGACGCGCAGCCCATCTATGGCCGCATGTTCCAGACCCCGTTTTCCAACCGCATCCGGAATGAACTGAACATGCCGACGATGGCCGTGGGCAATATCTTTGAAACCGACCATGTGAACTCGATCCTGATGGCAGGCCGTGCAGACCTTGTCTGCCTCGCCCGTCCGCATCTGGCCGATCCCTACTGGACGCTTCATGCGGGCGTGGAGCTTGGCGACACCAGCACCGACTGGCCCCTGCCCTATCTTGCGGGCCGCGATCAAGCCTACCGGTTGCAGGAAAAGAAAACGCAAGAGGAGATCCGGGCATGACCGACAAAAGGCGGGTTCTGATCACCGGGGGCGGCACAGGGATAGGCCGCGCCATCGCCCATGCGTTTGCCCGGGCCGAGGATGCCGTCACGATCACCGGGCGACGCGACGGTCCGCTGCGCGAAACCGCTGAAGGCTTCGATATCGAGACCGCGACCGCCGACGTGACGCATGAGGCCGAGGTGGCCGCCCTGTTCGCGCGGCCCTTCGACATCGTCATAGCCAATGCCGGGGCGGGCACTGCGAAGAAGCTGGTGGATGTGTCGCTGGCCGAGTGGCAGGCGACACTGGACGTGAACCTGACGGGCACTTTCCTGACCTTCCGCGAGGCGCTGCGCGTCATGCCGGGGGGCGGGCGGCTGATTGCCATCGCCTCAACCGCCGCGCTTCAGGGTGGGTCGAACATTGCGCCCTATTCGGCCTCCAAACACGGGGTTTTGGGGCTTGTGCGTTCTGTCGCGAAGGAGGTCGCCAAGTCGGGCATCACCTGCAACGCGATCTGCCCCGGCTTCGTCGATACGGAAATGGCCGATGCGGCGGCGCAGTCGGTCATGGACCGGTTCGATGTACCCCGCGACAAGGCCCTATCGATGATCACCAGCGGCAATCCCATGGCCCGGCTCATCGCGCCTCAGGAAGTGGCCGCCGCGGCGCTGTTCCTGGCATCAGATGGCGCAAGCTCGGTCAATGGGCACGCGCTGTCGGTTTCAGGGGGAGAGATATGATGCGCGAGACCGATCTGCCCGCCCGTCGATTGCGCACTTGGATCCGGCTTTTACGCCTGACACGATCCACGGAAAATCATCTGCGCGAATTTCTGCGGCTGCAGCATGACACCACCCTGCCCCGCTTTGACGTAATGGCGGCGCTGCATCGCGCCGAAGGCCCCATGAAGATGAGCGACCTGTCCCGGCAGTTGCTGGTGTCGAACGGCAATGCCACGGCGGTTGTGGACCGTCTGGAAAAAGAAGGGTTCGCGATGCGCGTGCCCTCGGACGGGGATCGGCGCGTGGTGCTGGTGGACCTGACCGACCGGGGCCGGGCGGAATTCGAAGCCCAGGCCAGCGGGCACCGGGCCGAAATCGACAGGCTGTTCGCGATGTTGGGACACGAAGAACTGGATGCGCTGCGGGATATCCTGCACCGGGTGGAGGAGGCGAGCGATGGCCAGACTGGCTGATCTGAAACCGCAGCATTTCGACTGGCAGGTGCGCGAACGCGTGGCGCGGGTGCGGCTCAATCGCCCCGACCGCAAGAACCCGCTGACGTTCGACAGCTACGCCGAGCTGCGCGATACGTTCCGGGCGCTGGTCTATGCTGACGACGTGGACGTTGTGGTTTTCGCCTCGAACCAGGGCAATTTCTGTTCGGGGGGCGATGTGCACGACATTATCGGGCCCCTGACCAAGATGAACATGAAAGACCTGCTGGCCTTCACCCGCATGACCGGCGATCTGGTCAAGGCGATGATCGGCTGCGGCAAGCCCATCATCTCGGCGGTGGATGGCGTGGCCGTGGGCGCGGGCGCGATCATTACCATGGCGTCTGACATGCGGCTGGCGACGCCGCAGGCGAAATGCGCCTTTCTGTTTACGCGCGTGGGGCTTGCTGGTTGCGATATGGGGGCCTGCGCGATGCTGCCCCGGATTATCGGTCAGGGTCGCGCGGCGGAACTGCTCTATACTGGCCGCACGATGCGCGCCGAGGACGGGCTGGCCTGGGGATATTGGAACGCGCTGCATGACGCGGACGTGCTGGAAGAGAAGGCGATGGAGCTGGCCGACCGGCTGGCGGCGGGCCCGGTCTTTGCCCACGGGATCACCAAGACGCAGCTTAATCAGGAATGGAACATGGGGCTTGATCAGGCGATCGAGGCCGAGGCGCAGGCACAGGCCATTTGTATGCAAACCGCGGATTTCGAACGCGCCTACCGGGCGTTTGTGGCGAAAGACAAGCCGATGTTCAGGGGGGATTGATGGCGGACAAGACCTTCCTCAGCTGGCCGTTTTTCGAGGCTTGGCACCAGGAGTGGGCCGAGAGCCTGGATGCCTGGGCCGCGGGGACCGTGGCCACGGTCGATCATGGCGATGCGGATGCGGCTTGTCGGGGTCTGGTGAAGGCTCTGGGTCAGGCCGGATGGTTGCAGCCGACCGCCGCCGGGGAAGGCGAACGGTTCGACGTGCGCACCCTGTGCCTGAGCCGCGAGACCCTGGCACGCCATGACGGGTTGGCCGATTTCGCCTTTGCCATGCAGGGGTTGGGAACCGGGGCCATCTCGCTTTTCGGCAGCCCGGCGCAAAAGGCCGAATGGCTGCCGCTGACGCGGACGGGTCAGGCGATTGCCGGGTTTGCCCTGACCGAACCCCAATCCGGGTCCGACGTGGCAAACTGCACCATGACGGCGGAAGAGGATGGGAACAGCTTCGTCCTGAACGGCGAAAAGACGTGGATTTCCAACGGTGGCATCGCGGATGTCTACACGGTCTTTGCCCGCACGGGGGACGCGCCGGGTGCGCGGGGCCTGTCGGCCTTTGTGGTGCCTGCGGACACGCCAGGGCTGAAAATTGTTGAGCGACTGGAAACAATCGCGCCCCATCCACTCGCCCGTCTACAATTCAGAAACTGTCGCATTTCCGCCTCGGCCCTGATCGGGGCACGCGGGGCGGGTTTCAAAATCGCCATGTCGGTTCTCGACGTCTTCCGCTCCACCGTGGCCGCCGCCGCTTTGGGCTTCGCCCGCCGGGCGCTGGACGAGGCGCTGACACGGGTCAGCACCCGCCATGTGCAGGGTGCGCCACTCTTTGAATTGCAGATGGTGCAGGGCCATATCGCGGATATGGCCGTGGATGTGGATGCAGCCGCCCTGCTGGTCTATCGCGCGGCCTGGACCAAGGATTCCGGCGCGGCGCGGATCACGCGAGAGGCGGCGATGGCCAAGCTTTTTTCCACCGATCAGGCGCAAAAGGTCATCGACCGCGCGCTGCAATTGCATGGCGGCGATGGGGTGAAATCCGGCGAGACGGTCGAAAGGCTCTACCGCGAGATCCGGGCACTTCGGATCTACGAAGGCGCGTCAGACGTTCAGAAAGTCATCATCGCCCGCCAGGCCATGGCGGCGCATCTGGGAGGCCCATGATGCTTGGACCAACGGCCCATACCGATACGTTTTCCCGCGACGGCTTGCCGCCCGAGGATCAGTGGCCTGACTTCCTGCTTGGGGGTTTCGCGTACCCAGACTATCTGAACGCCGGGTGGGAACTTACGGATTCCATGGTGGAAAAGGGGTTTGGCGACCACACCGCGCTGATCGGGAACGGACGACGACGCACCTATAAAGAACTGACGGACTGGACCAATCGGCTGGCGCATGTGCTGGTCGAGGATCTGGGCGTGAAACCCGGCAACCGGGTGCTGATCCGCTCCGCCAACAACCCCGCCATGGTCGCCTGCTGGCTGGCCGCGACCAAGGCAGGCGCGGTGGTGGTCAACACCATGCCGATGCTGCGCGCGGGCGAACTGACCAAGATCGTCGACAAGGCCGAGGTGCAGTTCGCGCTGTGCGACACGCGGCTGATGGAAGACATGATCGCCTGCGCGAAGGACAGTCGGTTCCTGAAATCGGTCGTGGGTTTCGACGGCACCGCCAATCACGACGCTGAGCTTGACCGGCTGGCGCTGACCAAGCCGGTGAGATTCGACACGGTGCAGACCGGGCGCGATGACGTGGCGTTGCTGGGTTTTACCAGCGGCAGCACGGGAGAGCCCAAGGCCACCATGCATTTCCACCGCGATCTGCTGATCATCGCCGATGGCTATGCGAAGGAGGTCTTGCAGGTCACGCCCGAGGATGTCTTTGTGGGCTCCCCTCCTCTCGCCTTCACCTTCGGGCTTGGCGGGCTGGCCATTTTCCCGCTGCGCTTCGGGGCGGCGGCGACATTGCTGGAAAACGCCTCGCCCCCCAACATGATCGAGATCATTCAACAGTTCAAAGCGACGGTGTGCTTTACCGCGCCGACCGCTTATCGCGTTATGCTGCGCGCGATGGATGAAGGCGCGGACCTGTCCAGCCTGCGGGCCGCAGTCAGCGCGGGCGAAACCCTGCCTGCCCCGGTCTATGACGAATGGAAGCAGAAGACCGGCAAGCCGATGCTGGACGGGATCGGCGCGACCGAGATGTTGCATATCTTCGTCACCAACCGCTTTGATGACCACCGCCCCGCCTGCACGGGCCGCCCAGTGACGGGCTATCAGGCGAAGGTGGTGGATGACGATATGACCGAGATGCCGCGCGGTAAGATCGGGCGGCTGGCCGTGCGCGGCCCGACCGGATGCCGCTACCTGAACGACCCGCGCCAGACCAGTTATGTGAAGGATGGCTGGAACATCACCGGCGACAGTTTCACCATGGACGCGGACGGCTACCTGCATTTCGCGGCGCGCAATGACGATATGATCGTCTCTGCCGGCTACAACATCGCGGGACCAGAGGTGGAGGCGGCCCTGCTGTCCCATGCCGCCGTGGCCGAATGCGCCGTGGTCGGCGCCCCCGACGAGGCGCGCGGCCATATCGTCGAAGCGCATGTGGTTCTGGCAGAGGGGCATGAGGGCAATGCGGCGCTGATCGAACTGCTGCAAACCCATGTGAAGGCGCAGATAGCACCATATAAATACCCGCGCCGGGTGGCGTTCATCGAGGCGCTGCCCAAGACGCCCACGGGCAAGATCCTGCGTTACAAGCTGCGCGAGGGGGGCTGATCATGCAGACCGTTTTCGTCCAGATTCGCTGCCGCCCCGGCACCACCTATGAGGTGGCCTTCGCCATCGTGCTCAAGGAAATCCACGCGGAACTCTATTCCACAAGCGGGGAATATGATCTTCTGGTCAAGCTTATCATACCAGAGGGACAGGATATCGGCCGCTACATCAACGATCACTTCCGCGACGTGGACGGGATCGAACGGACATTGACGACACTGACCTTCAAGGCATTCTAAAGAAACGAACAACAGGGAGAGTTACAATGAAACTCAAAACACTTGCGCTGGCGGGCCTGATGGCCAGCACATCCACAATGGCACTGGCAGACGATGTCAGCATCGGCATGATCACCACCCTGTCGGGCGGCGGGGCCGGGCTTGGCATTGACGTGCGCGACGGCTTTATGCTGGCGATTGCCCAATCGGGCCGCGACGATATCGAGATGATCATCGAGGATGATGAACGCGCGCCGGATCGGGCCGTGCAACTGGCCGACCGGATGATCCAATCCGATGACGTGGACATCATGACCGGCATCATCTGGTCGAACCTTGCCATGGCGGTGATCCCGTCGGCGACCGCGCAGGGCGTGTTCTACCTGTCGCCCAATGCCGGCCCCTCGCCGCTGGCCGGTGCCGGTTGCCACGAGAACTATTTCAACGTGGCCTGGCAGAACGACAACCTGCATGAAGCCGCTGGCGCCTATGCCAACACCGCGGGCTATGGCAACAGCTTCATCCTTGCGCCGAACTATCCGGCGGGCCGCGACGCGCTGACCGGCTATCAGCGCATGTTCGAAGGCGACGTGGCCGAAGAGGTCTATACCCAGCTTGGTCAGACCGATTATGCCGCCGAAATCAGCCAGATCCGCAACTCGGGCGCGGACAGCGTCTATTTTTTCCTGCCCGGCGGCATGGGCATCGCCTTTGTCCGGCAATATGCGGAATCGGGCGTGGACATCCCGCTGATTGGCCCCGCCTTCAGCTTTGATCAGGGTATTCTGGGTGCCGTGGGCCAGGCCGCGCTTGGCGTTCACAACACGTCCCAGTGGAGCCACGATCTGGACAATCCAACGAACGTGGCCTTCGTGGAATCCTTCCAGGCCGAATATGGCCGCCTGCCCTCGCTCTATGCCAGTCAGGGGTTTGACACCGCGAACCTGATCATCTCGGCCATGGAGGTCGCCCATCCCGATGATGCCGATGCCTTCCGCGCCGCGCTGGAGGCCGCGAATTTCGACAGCACCCGGGGCGATTTCGAGTTCGGGCCGAACCATCACCCAATCCAGGATATCTATGTCCGTGAAGTGGTGATGGTCGGTGACGTGCTGACCAACGTGATCGTCGGCACCGCGCTGGAAGATCACGGCGACGTCTACGCAGAGCAGTGCCAGATGTAATGGCCTGACCGGCCGGGCCTGCCGTCGCGCAAGGCCCGGCCAGCAAAAGGATTTCCCATGTCGGCAGCTCTACTGGTCGAGCAGCTTCTGAACGGGCTGCAATTCGGCGTGATGCTTTTTCTGATGGCGGCGGGCCTGACCCTGATCTTCGGGGTCATGGGTCTGATCAATCTTGCCCATGGCTCACTCTACATGATCGGGGCGTTTGCGGCGGCGGCGGCCGCTGGTTGGACGGGGTCGTTTTTCCTGGCCCTCGTTGCGGCGCTGATGGCCGCCGCGATCGTGGGCGCGTTGGTGGAAATGCTGGTCATCCGGCGGTTATACGACCGCGATCACCTGGATCAGGTGCTGGCAACCTTCGCGCTGATCCTCATCTTCTCGGAAGGCACGCGGTTTCTGTTCGGGTCGCTACCTTTATATATCGACACACCCGATCTGCTGTCGGGGCCGACCATGCTGCCCGGCGGAATCGAGTATTCGAAATATCGCCTCTTTATCATCGCCGTAGGGCTGGCCGTGGGTGCCGGGCTGTTCTGGCTGATCGCGCGCACCCGGATCGGCATCCAGATCCGCGCGGGCGAGGCGGATCGGGAAATGATCGCGGCGCTCGGCGTTGATATCCGCAAGCTTTATACGATGGTCTTTGCGCTTGGCGCGGCCTTGGCGGGGCTTGCGGGCGCGATGATCGGTCCGATCCAATCGGTCGAGGTCGGCATGGGCGAGCCGGTGTTGATCCTCGCCTTCGTCGTCATCGTCATCGGCGGCATCGGGTCCATCAAGGGGGCCTTCATCGGCGCGCTGCTGGTGGGGCTGACCGACACGCTTGGCCGGATCATGCTGCCGCAACTGTTTGGCATGTTCATGGACGCCAGCAGCGCCACGACCGTTGGGGCCTCACTCGCATCCATGTCGATCTACATCCTGATGGCGGGCATCTTGCTGTTCAAACCCTCGGGCCTGTTCGGAGGGCAATCCTGATGCGGCGTGAAACGATCCTGAATATCGCCATTCCCGGGATCCTTCTGGCCACCGCGCTGATCGCATGGGCCATGGGCGAAACCTATATCATCACGCTGGCCACCCGCGCCGCGATCTTGGCGCTGGCGGCCGTGGGGCTGAACATCGCGCTTGGGCTTGGCGGGCTGGTCAGCTTTGGACATGCCGCGTTCTTTGGCGTGGGCGGCTATGCCATGGGCATCCTCGCCTTCCATGCGCAGAACTACATGCCGCTTTGGGGCGTGATCGAGGGAACCAAGTCGATGCCGATCATCTGGCTGGTGGCAATCGTCGCCTCGGCCCTGACGGCGCTGGCCATTGGGGCTATGTCACTGCGCACCTCGGGCGTCTATTTCATCATGATCACCTTGGCCTTTGGCCAGATGCTGTATTACTTCGCAATCTCCTGGCCGACCTATGGCGGCGATGACGGCATGTCGATCTACCTGCGCAACGACTTTCCCGGTGTGAACACGTTGGTGCCGCTGAATTTCTTCCTGATTTGTTTTGCGATCCTTGCTGTGGTGATGGTCCTGGCCGACCGGCTTGGCAAATCCGCCTTCGGGCTGGCCTTGCAAGCCACAAGACAGAACGTGGCGCGGGTGGAGGCCGTGGGACTGGCCCCCTACCGGCTGCGGCTGGTGGCCTTCGTGATCTCCGGCGCGGTGACCGGGTTGGCGGGGGCCCTGTTCGCGGATCTCAACCGCTTCGTCAGCCCCTCGATGCTCAGCTGGCACATGTCAGGCGAGATCATGATCCTGATTATCCTTGGCGGCATCGCGCGGCTTTCCGGCCCTGTTGCCGGGGCGATGCTATTCATTGCGCTGGAATACTTCCTCGAAGACCTGAGCCACTATTGGCATGTCTACCTTGGGGCGATCCTGCTTGGCGTGGTGCTGTTTGCGCGTGGCGGTGTGGTGGGGCTGATCCTTGGCCGGGAGGTGGCCCATGACTGAGGCATTGCTGCAAACCCGCGCGATCTGCAAAAGCTTTGGCGCGCTGGAGGCGTCGAAAGACGTAACGCTGGACCTGCACAACGGCGAAATCCACGCCCTGATCGGCCCGAACGGGGCCGGGAAATCGACGCTGATCGCGCAGATATCCGGCGCGCTGCGCCCCGATAGCGGCCAGGTCATCTTTGACGGGCAGGATGTGACGGCCCTGACGACGACGGAGCGCGCAAGGCTGGGGCTGGGGCGGACCTTCCAGATTTCCGCGTTGCCGATGGAATTCACCGTGTTGCAAAACGTGGTGCTTGGTGCGCTTGGCCAGCGGGGCCGCGCGTTCCGCTTCTTTCGCAATGTGATGCGCGACAAGGCGCTGCTGGAACAGGCCGAAGACGCGCTGGACCAAGTGGGGCTGGCCGAGTTCCGCAATTTCGTGACAGCAGAACTGTCCCACGGGCAGCGCCGCCAGTTAGAGGTCGCGGTGGCGCTGACGCTGCAACCCAAGGCCTTTCTGATGGATGAACCGATGGCGGGGCTTGGCGCGGAAGGATCTCACCGGCTGACGGGGTTTCTTGACGGGCTGCGCACCCGGGCGCCGATCTTGCTGGTGGAACATGACATGGATGCGGTCTTTGCGCTGGCTGACCGGATCAGTGTGCTGGTCTACGGACAGATCATCGCCACCGGAACAGCGGACGAGATCAAGGCCAACCCGCAGGTGCGAGAGGCCTACCTGGGCGAGGAGGACGCGGCATGAGCCTTCTGAAACTGTCCCATGTCTCGGCCTATTACGGCGCCAGCCAGGCGTTGTTCGATGTGCACCTGGAGCTTGGCGAAGGCGAGGTTCTGGCCCTGATGGGGCGCAACGGGATGGGCAAATCCACGACCGTCAAGGTGATCAGCCGGATGCTGAAGAACCGCGGCGGATCGGTCATGTTCGACGGTCAGGATCTGGGCAATGTTCCGGCCCACAAGGCCGCCCGCGCGGGCATCGGGCTGGTGCCCGAGGGACGGCGCTGTTTCGCACCGCTGACGGTGCGGGAAAACCTGATCGCCGCCGCACGCCGGGGCCATTGGGATCTGGCCCGGGTCTGCAAGTTGTTTCCCCGCCTGGGTGAACGGCAGGATCAGGTTGCGGCCTCGCTTTCCGGGGGCGAACAACAGATGCTGGCCATTGGCCGGGCCCTGATGACCAACCCGCGACTTTTGATCCTTGATGAAGCCACCGAGGGGCTTGCCCCGGTGATCCGGCAGGAAATCTGGGCCGCGATATCGACGCTCAAGCGGGAAACCGGGCTGTCTATTCTGGTGATCGACAAATCCCTGCGAGAGCTGGGGACGGTCGCCGATACGGGTGTCATCATCGAAAAGGGCGTTTCGGTCTGGTCGGGGGCGTTTTCAACGCTGGACCGGGCGACGACCGACGCCTATCTGGGGGTCTGATCACATGGCCTTCCTGTTTCCGCAAAAGGTGCTGTTCCGGCATTGCGACCCGGCCGGGATTGTTTTTTACCCGCGTTATTTCGAAATGATGAACGATTGTGTGGAGGCGTTTTTCGACACCGCCCTGGACATGCCCTTCCAGACGCTGCACCGCACGGGCGCGGTCCCAACCGCCAAGATGACCACCACGTTCCAGAACCCAAGCCGCCACGGCGACCTGCTGACCATCGCCCTGACCGTCACCCGCGTAGGCCGCAGTTCGCTCGACCTGGCGTTTCAGGCCAGCGCGGGGACGGAGCCAAGGTTGAGCGCGGCCTCGACCCTTGTTCATGTGGACGAAACCGGGCGCCCCGCGCCCTGGCCCGCCCGCGTAAGACAGACCCTGCTGGAGCGAGAGGAGAGCCCGGCCCATGACGCATAAGACCATCCACCCCGCAAGCTGGCCAGAACCCAAGGGCTATGCCAACGGCATCCTCGCATCGAACGGCACGCTTTACGTCGGCGGGCAAATCGGCTGGGACTGCAACGGAGATTTTGCACCCGGCGGCTTCATCGGTCAGATGGAACAAGCGCTGCACAACATCCGCGCAGTGGTCGAGGCCGCGGGGGGGTGCCCGCAGGATATCGCGCGGCTGACATGGTATGTGACCGACAAGCGCGACTATGTGGATAATCAGCGCCAGGTCGGCGAGGTCTATCGCCGGGTGATGGGCCGGCATTTTCCAGCCATGGCCATGGTCGTCGTCGCCGGGTTGATCGAGGATGAGGCCGTGGTCGAAATCGAGGCCACCGCCGTCATCGGCTGATCTGCCCGAAAACTCTGCCTGAAAATCATTGCGTTTCGGGGTCATGCGCGGCTTGCTTGTCGCCATGAAGATCCTGAGTTTCAATATCCAGAACCTGCGGTTGCGGCGCGCAGGGGGCGGCCAGCGGCTGGATGGTGCGCGCGACCGGGACGAACCCGGCGAAAGCCCCGCCTTCGACCGGGCCGACAGGCGCCTTGCCGCCGCCCTGCTGGCACAGGCCCGCGCCGATCTGGTGCTGCTGCAAGAGGTGTTCGATGCGGACACGCTTGTCTGGTTCAACACCCGGCTGCTGCCCGCTGCCGGTTTGCCCGCCTATCCCCATGCCCATTGCCCGCCGGGAAATGACGGGCGTGGGCTGGATATCGCGGTTCTGTCCCGCTTGCCTGTCAGGGTCACCAGCAACGCCCATCTGACCGCCGCCCATCTGGGGCTGGAGGCTGCCTTGCCAGATCAACCGGTGTTTCGCCGCGATTGTCTGGAAGTTGACACAGGCGGCCTGACCGTCTTTGCCTGCCATTTCAAAGCCCCCTACCCCGATCCCGCAGCCGCATGGCCCGTGCGCCGGCTGGAGGCGCAGGCGACCCGCACTGTGATCGAACGGCGCTTTCCCGATCCGGCAGGCGCGACCTGGCTGATCGGCGGCGATCTGAACGACCCGGGCGCGCCCGGGGCCGCGATGGCAACCGCCCCGCTGCTGCCGCCCTTCAGCGTCGATCTGATGCAGCGCCTGCCCGAAGCCGACCGCTGGACCTATCACGACATCCATTCCGGACGCTACAGCCAGCCCGATACGCTGCTGGCCTCAGCCGCCCTGGCCGCCCGCTACCCGAATACCCAGCCCAAAGTACTGCGCGCGGGCCTGGCCTATGAGGCCACCCGCCACAAGGGCGAACACCTGCCCGGCGTCGGTCGTCACCGGCCCCACGCCTCGGACCACGCCGCCCTGATGCTGGACCTTCCGGGCCTGTGACGCGATGTCTTGATCCATGTCATGAAAGGGTGACGCGGTTTGTGGCACTCTCTTCGCAGATGCAGCATTTTCCGGATCCGTCATGACCGCCACAGATCGCGAAACCGCCACCAGCCGCCATTACGACACGCTTGACCGCGCCACGCGCGCGGGTATGGCCCGGCTGACATCCGGGGTGTCACTGCACGCAGCGGCAGCGGCGTGGATGGATTGGGGCCTGCACCTGTCACGCGCGCCGGGGCGGCAGATGGAACTGGCCGAACTTGCCCGCGATAGCTGGTTGAAGCTGATGTTGGGGGGCTGGGCCGCGCAGGAAGACAGCGCAGAAAGCGGGTTTACCCCCGGCCCGAACGATCACCGGTTCACCCATGAAGGGTGGTCGCAGCCGCCCTATTCCTGGTGGAAGCAAAGCTATCTGGCGACCGAACAGTTCTGGGACGAAGCGGGGCAGAACCTGCGCGGGATGCGCCCGCGATCCGGCGATCGGGTACGGTTCATGGCGCGGCAGGTGTTGGACGGTTTTTCGCCTTCGAATTTGGCCTGGATGAACCCCGAAGTGCTGGATCGGACCCGCGCGGAAGCGGGCGGGAACCTGGTGAAAGGCGCCAAGGCCCTGGCGCAGGACATGGTCGAGGATCTGACCCATCAGCCCCATGACGGCCACAGTCACTACAAGGTCGGCGACAACATCGCCTGCACGCCGGGCAAGGTCGTCTTCCGCAACCGGCTGTTCGAACTGATCCAGTATGCGCCAAGCACCGACACGGTCCGGCCCGAACCGATCCTGATCGTGCCTGCCTGGATCATGAAATACTATATTCTCGACCTCAGCGCGCAAAACTCGCTGATCAAGCATCTGGTCGACCGCGGCCACAGCGTCTTTTGCATAAGCTGGACCAATCCTGATGATCGTCTGCGGGATGTCAGCCTGGACGACTACCGGCAAGAGGGCGTGATGACAGCACTTGATGCGGTCGGCACCATCGTACCGGACCAGCCCATCCACGCCTGCGGCTATTGTCTGGGTGGCACCATCCTGTCGGTGGCCGCCGCCACCATGGCGCGCGACGGGGATGATCGCCTTGCCTCGATCACGCTGCTGGCCGCGCAGACCGATTTCACCGAAGCGGGCGAGCTGATGCTGTTCCTTGACGACAGTCAGGTGGCCTATCTGGAAGACATGATGTGGGATCAGGGCTATCTCGATCGTGACCAGATGACCGGGGCATTCCGCACCCTGCGCGCCGAGGATCTGATCTGGCAAAGGGCCGTGAAACGCTACCTTCTGGGCGAAGACGACCCCGATGCCGACATTCTGGCCTGGAACGCCGACAGCACCCGAATGCCCGCGCGGATGCATTCGGAATATCTGCGCAGCCTGTTTCTGGAAAACCGGCTGACGGGGGGGCGTTTTTCGGTAGAGGGCAAGGTCATCGCCCTGAACGATATCGACGCGCCACTGTTTGTTCTGGGCACCGAAACCGATCACATCGCGCCCTGGCGGTCGGTCTACAAGGCCAAGCTGTTTACCGATGGCGATTTTCGCTTCTGCCTGACCTCGGGCGGGCATAATGGCGGCATCCTGACCCCGCCCGGCAAGCGGCACCGGCATTATCGGATCGGCCACCGTGTTCCCGGGGCCCTCTATATGGACCCTGACACCTGGCTGGAACAGCACGCAGCCCAGGAAGGGTCCTGGTGGGGGGCCTGGTTCGACTGGCTTGATCAGCACAGCGGACAGCCCGTGGCGCCACCGGACATGGGGGCGGAAACCCTGCCCCCGATTTGCGACGCGCCGGGGACTTATGTCTTTCAGGTATAAAAAACGGGCCGCCCGATTGGGGCGGCCCGTGTGATTCCTCGTGTAATCCGCTGTCAGAGCGGGCGTTACTGAACCGGCTGGTCCGGGTCACCCCCTGCGTCGCTGTCCGGTGTGGCGGGGGCCTTGCCGTTCAGCGCCGCCTCTGCGACCTCGGCCAGGCCACCTTCCAGCGAGATGCCAAGGTCTTCGCCCAGCTTCTTCATCGCAGGCAGTTGCAGCGCCATACCAAGGATCGAGTCCATCGCCTGGTTCACCGGCGCCTTGCCCTCGCCAGAGCCACCGCCGCCGGTGCCGCCACCAAGGCCGGAGACCTGGTGAATGCGGATCGAGTCGATCTTTTCGGCGGGTTTGACCATCTCGGCCACCACATCGGGCAGCGCTTCCAGACGGGCCAGGGCCACCTTCATATCGACAATCGCCTCGCTGATCGCGTTCTCTGCCTCGACGATGGCGCGCTTACCTTCGGCTTCTGCCAGCAGGTCGGCCTTTTTCGCGGCGGCGCGGATGGTGATCGCGTCGGCATCGGCCTGTGCTTCCTCACGCCGGGCGGCCGCGCGGTCTTCGGCGGCGTCCTTCTCGGCCTGTGCGGCCAGTTTGATGCGGGTCGCTTCCCGCTCCGCCTCTCGCTGAGCCTCAATGATGGCAATCTGCTTTTCCCGTTCCGCAGACGCAACCGAGCGCGCGGTTTCGATCGATTCCTGTGCCTTGGTCGCCTCGGCGCGGGCCGCATCGGCGCTGGCACGGGCGCGGCTTTCTTCCTCGGATTTCTGGGCGATGATGATCTGGCGTTCCTGGTCGGCCACTTCCAGTTCCCGGTCGCGGGTGATCTCGGCCTCTCGGATTTTGCGTTCGCGGGCAATATCGGCGGCGCGAATGGCCTCTTCCCGTGCGATCCGGGCCTTTTCGGTTTCGCGGACCGAATCCTCCATACGCGCGGCAATCTCGGCTTCTTGCGCGGCTTTCATGGTTTCGATCTGTTCCGCCTGCTTGATCGCGGCTTCCTGTTCGTCACGTTCGATGGCAAGACGGCCCCGTTCGGCCTCCATCGCCGATTGGCGCACGGCGATGCTGGCCTCGGCATCGATCTGGGCGCGCTCTTTCTTTGAGGTCGCGATGACCTCGGCCAGTTTGCGCATCCCGACCGCGTTGAACGCGTTGTTTTCATCCAGTGCCTCGAACGGCGTCTGGTCCAGCGCGGTGAGTGAGACGGCCTCCAGCTCCAGCCCGTTTTTCAGCAGGTCCTCGGAAACGGTGTTCTGAACCTCCTGCACGAACTCGGCGCGGTTTTCATGCAGCTCGTCCATGGTCATCTGGGCGGCAACGGCGCGCAGGCCGTCGACCAGCTTGCCCTCGATCATGTCGCGCAACTGATCAACATAGAAGGTGCGGTCACCAAGGGTTTGCGCGGCGCGCGAGATGCCCTCTTCGGTCGCGTTGACCGAGACGTAGAATTCCACGCCCACATCGACGCGCATCCGGTCACGGGTGATCAGTGCGCCTTCGGCGTTGCGCTGCACCTCCAGCCGCAGGGTCTTCATGTTGACAGGGCTGATTTCGTGCAGCAGCGGCACGACAATCGTGCCCCCGTCCATGATCACTTTCTTGCCACCGGCCCCAGTTTTCACAAGGCTCATCTCACGCGTGGCACGGCGATACAGGCGGCCTAAGACAAGACCGATCAGAACGATGAATAAAAGGGCGGCACCAACAATGGTGACAATGGTCATAAGATCCATGGGGGTAATCTCCTCTCTTTGAATTGGCCGGGCGGGTTACCCGGAAAATGCGATCAGCCTGTAGCCACCGGTTCCCCGGTGACGCAGAACCAGAACCTCAGTGCCGCGGGGCAGGTCATCCTCGTCGGCCAGCGGCTCGGCGCGGATATAGTGCAGGTTGCCCCAGTAGTCGGTGACGCGCACCTCGGCCGGGTGGCCGCGACGGGCGATCCCTTGGGTGATCACCCCGCGACGGCGCGCCAGACGGCTGCGCGACAGAACCTGCGTTTCGGTCTTGGGCAGGATCGCCGCAAAGACGGCGGCAAAGCGCCCGGCGAACCAGACCCCGGCAAGGGTCGCCACCGGCAGGCTGATGATCAGCGGCAACGCAAAGCCAAAACTGTTGCCCACGATATTGACCAAAACGGTGCCGGTCAGGCCGAAGCCAAGCAATAGCGAGGCCAGCCACAGCACGAAAGGCGCTTTGCCCATGCCAAGCCAGGCCAGCAGGCCCGAGGGTTCAGGCGCGGCATCGGCCAGCGGCTCTCCTTCAAAGGCGGGCAAATCGTAGTCCGCCAATTCCGCTTCCATCCCCGCGAAATCGAAATCGAGCCCGTTTTCCAGATCGAACCCCGGTTCCAGGTCGATATCCATTTCAAAGGGTTCAGCAGCGAAATCGGGGCCGTCCAGATCAGCCTCGGCCCCGCCGGCCCCCAACAGGGTGCCGCCAAGCAGGGCAAAGACCAATTCCAGTGCGAAAAGGCCAAAAAGCAGGGCCAAAGCAAGGGTATAAGGCACCATGTTCGGCGCCAGAAAAAACTCTGTCATTCGGAACCATTTTGAAATTGCTTCCCTCAAGATATGGGGATTTCACAGCGCCGTTACCAGCTTTTTCGGTCTCATAACCCCCAAAAATCGGGTATTTTCATATGGTAAAGGTGCCATCGGCCAACTTGGCCCGACCGACCGTATTATTCATAAAACAAAGGGCGAACCATTTCCGGTCCGCCCCCTGAAACATTAAAATGCACCCGGGTCAGTCGGCCCAGGCCCAGGGCCGGGTAAATTCACCCAAAACATCGGCGACGACGTCATCCGTGACCTCGCCGGTGCGCTCCAGTTTGGCCACCAGACCCAGCTTTTTACTTTCGGCCACTTCGATGACGCGGGCGTTGACCCCCGCCTCTTCCAGCGCGGCATTGTAAACGCGGGTGATCGCCATTTTGCGCAGGGCCGGTTTGAAGACCTTGCCAACGGCGGTTTTGGGCAGCTCGTCCATCAACTCGATATGCTTGGGCCGCGCGGCGCGTTCGTGGACATGCTCATCGCAGTGGTGTTTCAGATCCTTGATGGTTACCTCGGCCCCTTCGACCAGTTCGACATAGACACAAGGCAATTCGCCCGCGAAGGAATCTGGCTGGCCGATGGCACCCGACATCGCCACGGCGGGGTGGCTGGCCAGCGCCTCTTCGATTTCGGCGGGGTCGATATTATGGCCACCGCGAATGATCAGATCCTTGGCGCGGCCGGTGATCCACAGGTAGCCATCGGCGTCGATGCGGCCCAGATCGCCGGTGCGCAGGAAGATATCGTCGTGGAACAGGTCGATATTCTTGTCGCTCTCGGTATAGGTCGAGCCCTCGTAGACACCGGGGTTGTCGATGCAGATCTCACCCACCTCGTCGGTGTCGCATTGCACGATGCCATCGGGGGTAGTCTTGAGGATTTTCACCTCGGTATGCGGGAAGGGCACCCCGACCGAGCCGATTTTCTTGGCGCCTTCAACCGGGTTGCAGGACACAAGGCAGGTCGCTTCGGTCAGGCCGTAACCTTCGACCAGCGTCACGCCGGTGGCTTTCTCAAACCGCTTGAACAGCTCGACCGGCAGCGGAGACGAGCCGGAAAAGGCGGTTTTCACGGTCGAGATATCGCCATTCACCGGGCGCTGCATCATCGCGGCAATCGCCGTGGGCACGGTGATGATGAAGGTGATCTTCCAGCGTTCCACCAGTTTCCAGAAATTGTCGAACACGCCGTCGCCCCGATAACCCTGCGGTGTCGGGAAGATCACATGCGCACCCGAGGCGACGGCGGCCATCAGGATCACATGACAGGCGAACACATGGAACAGCGGCAGCGGGCACATGATATTGTCGGTTTCATCGAACAGGATCGTGGCCCCGAGCCAGCCATTGTAGATCAGACCCGAATACTTGTGCTGCGCCACCTTGGGCATACCGGTGGTGCCGCCGGTGTGGAAATAGGCGGCGACGCGGTCCTGCTTGATGTCTTCGAAGATCAGACGGTCGGCGGGCTGCTTGGCGATCTCGGCAGTAAAGTCGATGATCTTGGCCTGATGGTTGGACGGGTTCTTGGGCCGGATCAGTGGCACGATCAGTTTTTTGAGACCCGTGACGTAGCGCAGCAGATCGACCTCGATCACGTGTTTCACATTGGGCGCGTGGCCCACGGCCTCGGCCACTTTCTGGGCCACGTCGGTTTTTGGAAACGCCTTCAGCGTCACCACCGCCTTGGCCCCGGTTTCCCGCAGAATAGCGCTGATCTGTTCTGCGTCCAGCAACGGGTTGACCGGGTTGGCAATGCCTGCCACGCAGCCGCCCAGAAGGGTCAGCACGGTTTCATTGCAGTTGGGCAGCACATAGGCGACCGAGTCCGTCTCGCCTATGCCAAGCGACCGGAACAGATTCGCCGTCTGGGTCACCTTGCCGTGCAGCTGCGACCAGGTCAGCGTTTCGGCTTTGTCTGTGGGGCCGGAAAACAGCTGGTAGGAAATGGCGTTGTTGTCGGGGAACTTGTCCCGGGTCTTGGTCAACAGCTCATAAAGCGTGGTGGCCGGTTGGCTTTCGGGCCAGGGCATCTCCTGCTCCATAGCCTTCACATCCGCGAGGTTCGCAAACCGCGTCATTCAACATCCTCCCCTTTTATCCCGGACCGGCCCGTCATCCTCGGGTGCGGGCCTGTCTTTTGCCGGTCAGGATGAAGCCAAAGCAGCCCGTAACGCAAGCGTAACCCCACGCAAAGCACGCGCCACGGCCCATTCCCCGCGGATTTCGACCGTTTTCGGCAGCGTCTTGTTTGTCTATTACTCTGCCGCCAGGCCCTCGGTGAATTGCAGACGGGCCAAGCGGGCATAAAGCCCGTCGCCGACAACCAGTTCCTCATGGGTGCCTTCGGCGACGATCCGGCCTTCTTCAAAGACCACGATCCGATCGGCTTTCTTCACAGTGGCCAGGCGGTGCGCCACGATCAGCGTGGTGCGATCCGCCGACAGCTCTGCCACCGCCTGCTGCACCGCACGTTCACTTTCAGCATCAAGCGCACTGGTCGCTTCATCCAGCAACAGAACCGGCGCATCGCGCAGGATCGCTCGGGCAATGGCGATGCGCTGTTTCTGGCCACCCGACAGCATGATACCGCGTTCGCCCACATAGGTGTCATAGCCATCGGGCAGTGCGGTCAGGAAATCATGCGCGGCGGCGGCTTTCGCGGCGGCCTCGACCTCGGCATCCGTCGCCTCGGGGCGACCGAAACGGATGTTCTCGCGGGCAGAGGCGGCAAAGATCACCGGGTCTTGCGGCACCAGCGCCATGGCATGGCGGAAGGTGGCGCGCTCCATCTCTCGCAGGTCGATGCCGTCAAAGGTCACACGACCGGCAATCGGATCGTAGAACCGCAGCAGCAGCTGAAAGATCGTGGATTTGCCGGCACCGGACGGGCCGACAAGGGCCACCGTTTCGCCGGGGTTGATTGTCAGGTTGATCCCGGCCAGGGCCGCCTGATCGGGACGTGTGGGGTAGTGGAACCGCACCCCCTCGAATATGATCGCACCCCGGCCCTCTTGCGGCAAGCCCCGCCCCTGGGCGGGGTCGGCGACACTGTCTTCGCCGGTCAGCAATTCGACCAGCCGTTCCGTCGCCCCGGCTGCGCGCTGCAGTTCGCCCCAGATTTCCGACAGGGCCCCCACAGCCCCCGCCGTCATGATCGCGTAGATCAGGAACTGGATCAGCTCACCGATGGACATGTCCGCGCCGCGCACGTCGCGCGCGCCGATCCACAGCACCCCGACCACACCGGAAAAGATCAGCGTGATCACGATCACGGTCATGACCGCGCGGGTCAGGATGCGGGTCTTGGCCGCCTCAAAGCTTTGTTCGGTGACCGCATCGAACTGCGCCGCCGTCGCGCCTTCATTGGTGAAGGCCTGCACGGTCTGAACCGAAAGCAACGCCTCGGACGCCTTGCCCGAGCTTTCCGCGATCCAGTCCTGGTTCTTCCGGCTGAGCGCCCGCAGGCGGCGGCCAAGCACCACGATGGGCACGATCACGACAGGCACGATCAGCAGCACCAGCGCCGTCAGCTTGGTCGACGAATACAGCATCATTCCAAGGCCGCCCATAAAGATCAGGGCGTTGCGCAGTGCAATGGAAACAGACGATCCGATCACCGACAGGATCAGCGTCGTGTCGGTGGTGATCCGGCTCAGCACCTCACCGGTCATTACCCGTTCGAAGAAAGCCGGGCTCATGGTTATCATACGGTCGAAGACAGCCTTGCGGATGTCGGCAATCACCCGTTCGCCCAACCGGGTCACAAGATAGTAGCGCAGCCCGGTACCGATGGCGAGCATCCCCGCCAACCCAAGCGCGGCCAGGAAATACTTGTCCAAAAGCGTGACGGCCTCGGTCTCGAACCCGTCGACCACACGACGCACCGCAAGCGGGATGGTCAGCGACACGGTGGCGGTCAGCACCAATGCCGCGAGCGCGGCCAGCAACAGCCAGCGATAGGGGGCCATGAACGGCACAAGCGCGCGCAGCGACCCGATGCGCCGGGATTTTTCACGCTCCTGCTCGGATACGGCAGGATGAGGCTGGCTGGGGCTTTCGGCCATGGTTGGGTCCGGTCCTGTTTCGCTTGAACCGGGATAGAACGGCCACGCCCCCGGCACAAGGCCCCGGGGCGGCGCAAATCGGCGCGGGGCCCCTCGGGATATTTGAAGAACAATGAAAGGATCAGCCGCGGGAATTTCCAAGCAGGCCGCGGACCGCACTGGACAGGACAAACAGGATGGCGGCCACGCAAACAATAGACGGTCCGGTCGGGCTGTCCCAGACCAGCGAGGCCTGCAGCCCGCCGATGACCGAAACCGCGCCGATGATCGTGGCCGCCAGCGCCATGCGTTCCGGCGTACCCGCGAAGGGGCGCGCGGTCGCGGCAGGAACGATCAGCATCGCGGCGATCAGCAGAACCCCCACCACCTTGATCGCGACGGCCACCACCAACGCCAGCGCCAGGGTCAGCACCAGCTGTTCGCGCCTGGGGTCGATGCCTGCGGCATAGGCCAGATCGGGGTTCAGTGTGGCCGTCAGCAATGCCGACCAACGCCACCACAGCAGCGCGATAACCAGCGCCGCGCCACCCCAGATCACCGCAAGATCCGCGATGCCAACGGCCAGAATATCCCCGAAAAGATAGGCCATCAGATCCACCCGCACCCCTTGCAGGAACGATACGGCGACAAGGCCGAAGGCCAGCGCCGAATGGGCCATCACCCCAAGCAGCGTGTCCATCGCATAGCCCCTGTTCGACAGGGTCGAAACCGTGAAGGCCATCAAGAGCGAGACCACCAGAACCCCGCCGAAGACCGATGTATCGAAGGCCAGCGCCAGCGCCACACCCAATATGGCAGCATGGGCCGTGGCATCGCCGAAATAGGCCATCCGCCGCCAGACCACGAAACAGCCCAGGGGGGCCGCGGCCATCACCAGGCCGAGCCCGGCCAGCGTGGCGCGGACCAGAAAATCATCCAGCAAGGTCATTCCGCCGCCTCGTGATCATGGTCATGGTCATGATCGTGGTTATGCCCGTGTTCATGACGGTAAAGCGCCAGCGCCCCCCCGGTGCCGGTGCCGAACAGCGCCCGGTATTCAGGGGCCGAGGCGACATGTTCGGGTTCGCCCTGGCAACAGATATGACCGTTGAGGCAGATCACCCGGTCCGACGCCGCCATGACCACGTGAAGCTCGTGACTGACCATCAGCACCGCGCATCCCAGGTGATCCCGCACATCGGCGATCTTCTGATAAAAGGCAGCCGATCCCGGCTGATCCAGCCCCTGCGTCGCCTCATCCAGGACCAGCAGTTCCGGCCTGGACAGCAGCGCGCGCGCCAACAGCACCCGCTGGAACTGCCCGCCCGACAGGCCCGACATCTGCCGCCCGGTCAGCGCCCCTGCCCCGGCATCGGCCAGCGCGGCCTCGGCGGTGGCATCGCTGACCCGTATTGGCAGATCCAGAAAGCGGCGCACAGTCATCGGCAGCGTCGGGTCGATATGCAGTTTCTGCGGCACATATCCCAGGCGCAGGCCGGGTTTTCGCGTAATCGTGCCCGAGCTTGGCTGAACCGCACCGATGATCGCACGCAACAGCGTGGATTTGCCCGACCCGTTGGGGCCGACGATGGTCACGATCTCTCCGGCGTTGATGTGCAAATTCACATGGTGCAGCACTGTGTTGCCGCCCAGTTGTACGTTCAGGCCCGATATCTCCACCAGGCTCATGCCGCGTCTTTCTTTTGGCAATTGGGGCAGATGCCCTCGGCCTCGGTCACGGTGCGTTCGATCTTGAAGCCCGTTTCGGCGGCGACGCGGCCCAGATTGCCCTTGGCGGGTTCGGCCATGCCCTCGGCGACGGATTTGCAGATCCGACAGATCAGGAAAACCGGCGCGTGATTCTGACCCGGGTGGGTGCAGGCGGTAAACGCGTTCAGCCGTTCGATTTTGTGGGCAAAGCCATGGGCGGTCAGGAAATCCAGCGCCCGGTAGGCCACCGGCGGTTGCGATCCCAGCCCCTCTTCGCGCAGCCGGTCGAGAATATCATAGGCCCCGAGCGCGCGGTGGTCCTCCAGCAAAATTTCCAGCACCCGGCGGCGGACCGGGGTCAGGTTCAGCCCCTGCGCGGCGCATTGGGCCTCGACCGCCTCTAACCCGTGGGCACGGCAGGCGGAATGGTCGTGGCGGTCGAATCCGATCGTATCCATAGGGCATCCTGGAAGAGGCATTCGGGGGTTGATACGTGATGTTATTACGTTTATCAAGTCGCGCAATGTTATAAGATAACACATGGAGATATCATGCTGCGCCTTGCCCTAATTCCGTCGCTGTTGCTGTCGACCGCTGCCCTGGCCGATGTGCCGCGCGTGGCGACCGATATCGCACCGATCCACAGCCTCGTGTCCCGCGTGATGGAGGGCCTGGGCACGCCGGATCTGGTGGTTTCCCCCGGCGCGTCGCCGCACGGCTACGCCTTGCGCCCATCGCAGGCCGCGGACCTTGACCGCGCAGAGGCCGTCTTTGTGGTGGGTCACGCGCTGACCCCCTGGCTGGAAAATCCCTTGGAACAGCTGGCAGCCGATGCGGTGGTGATCGAACTGCTGGAGGTTGAGGGCGCGACGGTACACATGTTCCGGCAGGGGGCGGTGTTCGAAAGGCATGACCATGATGACCATGATGACCATGATGACCATGATGACCATGATGACCATGATGACCATGATGACCATGATGACCATGATGAGGCCGCGCATGACGGCCACGATGTCAACACCGAAGATCACGCCATGGACGACGAAGACGCCCATGATCATGACCATACTGGCCAAGACCCTCACGCCTGGCTGGACCCGGAAAATGCCCGTCTTTGGCTGTCGGTGATCGCTGCACAACTGGCCACCATGGATCCCGAAAACGCAGCCACCTATCACGCCAATGCCGAAGCGGGCCGGGCAGAACTGGCGGAGCTGAGCGTCGACATTGCCGCCGATCTGGCCCCATTGCGCGACCGGCCCTTCATCGTCTTCCATGACGCCTATCAGTATTTTGAAACCCGGTTTGGCCTGACCAACGCAGGTGCCATATCGCTTGGCGATGTCTCTGCCCCTTCGGCGGCCCGGATCGCGGAAATCCGTGAAACGGTGGCAGATCGCGGCGTAACCTGTGTGTTTTCGGAACCGCAGTTCAACCCGGGCCTTGTGGATACAGTGCTGGCGGGATCGGGGGCCAACACGACAGTGATCGACCCCTTGGGCACGTATCTGCCGCTTGGGGCCACGCTTTACCCCGATCTTCTACGCCAGATGACGGCCTCGATCGCCGACTGCCTATAACCCTTGTACAATCGCGGCCCGGCCCCTGATCCGGGGGCTGGGTGGTGGCGGCGTATCGATTTTCGAAAAGCTTTGGAGCGGGCGGCGGGAATCGAACCCGCGTCATTAGCTTGGAAGGCTAAGGTCTTACCACTACACAACGCCCGCGCTCCTGCTCCGGTTCGTATTTCATGGCAAATCCGAGGTCAAGCACGCCTTCGCCGAAAGCCACCCCCCACCGGAAAAAAGACCGTGGCCCAAACGGCCCATATGACCTTTTGTCCAGCGCACAAGACCGATACTGATGCTTGACTCCGTCACGCCCTCAGCCATGAAAGAGATGGCCCCAAGGACGGATCATGCCCAGTCAATCGCCTTTTTCCACGCTAGACGCACCGGATACGCTGGTTCCGGTCCGCTTTGACGATGCCGATCTGATGCTGCCCCTTGGCATGAACCTGGCTGCGGCGTTGCTGGCTGCCGGTATCGACACGTTTCGTCTTACCCCGACATCCGGGGCGCCCCGGGCACCATTTTGCATGATGGGTGCCTGTTTCGATTGCCTGGTGGCGATTGACGGCGTGACCCGGCAGGCCTGTCAGCAGGATGTGTCAGAGGGTATGATCATCACCCGCCCCGCAGGCCAAACCTCCGATGGCTGATCCCGATCTGGCCATCATCGGGGCGGGCCCTGCCGGCATGGCCGCTGCCGTCACCGCCGCGCGGGCGGGGCTGTCTGTGGTCGTGCTGGATGAACAGGCCCGGCCCGGCGGCCAGATATACCGGGATGTGGACCGGGCTGGACCGGAACACGGGGCAATCCTTGGCGCGGACTACATGCAGGGCACAACACTGACCCAGGCGCTGCGCAGCACGCCGGTGGCGCATATCCCCGGCGCGGTGGTCTGGGCCATCGAGGACGGGTTTCGCCTGTCCTACACCATTGGGGATAGATCCGCCCAGATGACCGCGCCGCGCCTGTTGCTGGCCACCGGGGCACTGGAGCGGCCCATGCCGATCCCCGGCTGGCCCCTGCCCGGCGTGATGACGGCGGGGGCCGCGCAGATCCTGTTGAAAGGGTCAGGCGTGCTGGCCAACCGGGCGGTGTTGGCGGGCAGCGGGCCGCTGATCTATCTGGTGGCGACGCAGATGGTGCGCGCGGGCGTGCCGCCACTGGCCCTTGTCGAAACCCGGACGGCAGGTGGTGACCTGATCCGCGCCATGCGTTACCTGCCCGGCGCCCTGCGCGGCTGGCGCGGGCTGGCCAAGGGGCTTGGGTTGCTGGCCCAGTTGCGTCGCGCCGGGGTGCCCCGGTTCACCGGCGCGACCAAGCTTGCCGTCGAAGGTCTGGACAGGGCCGAGGCCCTGCGGTTCCACGCCGGTGGCCGGGACCATCGCATCGCTTGCGATACCGTTCTGCTGCACCATGGGGTTGTGCCCAATACTCAGGCCGCGCGGTCGCTTAACGTGGGCCACTGTTGGAACGCGATGCAGCAGGCTTTTGTTCCGGTTCTGGACATCTGGGGCGGCACCGACCGGCCAGGCGTCTTTATAGCGGGCGACGGGGCCGGGATCGGCGGCGCGGGTGTGGCCGAGATCGCGGGCCGCCTTGCGGCGTTACAGATCGCGCAAGAGGCCGGACATCTGAGCAAGGCGGAACGGGATGCGCAGGCCGCGCCGCTCAGACGCGCCCGGGCGCGCGAATTGGCCATCCGCTCCTTTCTGGATACAGCCTACCCGCCCTGCCCCGAAGCGTTGCGCCCCGCCGACAACACCCTTGTCTGTCGCTGCGAAGAGGTGACCGCAGGCGAGATTCGCCGCGCCGCCATGCTCGGCTGCCTCGGCCCCAATCAGGCCAAAAGCTTTACGCGCGCGGGCATGGGCCCCTGTCAGGGCCGCTATTGCGGGCTGAGCGTAACCGCCCTGCTGGCCGAAGCAACCAGCCAAAGCCCCGACACCACCGGCTATGCCCGCGTCCGCCCGCCTTTGAAACCCGTCACCCTCGCAGAATTGGCGGCCATGGACATCACCACATCCCAAGGAGACCAAGATGATCGAACGGATCGACACCAGCCAACGCATGAGCAAGATCGTCAAGCATAACGGCGTGGCCTATCTGTGCGGTCAGGTCGGCGCGGGCGACAGCGTGACGGACCAGACCCAAGACTGCCTGTCCCGCGTGGATGCGCTGCTGGACAAGGCGGGATCATCGCGGGACCGTATCCTTCAGGCCATCATCTGGCTGTCGGACATGGACGATTTCGCCGAGATGAACGCCGTCTGGGATGCCTGGGTGCCCGAGGGCCATGCGCCCGCCCGCGCCTGTGGCGAGGCCAAGCTGGCGCGCGAGGTGCTGAAGGTGGAGATCATCATCACCGCCGCCTGCGACTGACCTTAACCATGGGCAATACGGGGGCGACCGGTGGCCGTGACGGTCACTTCGGCCTCGACGAACATCGCGCGGCCCTCAATCTCGACCTCGCGGATATCGCGGCTGTGGGTCAGGGTCAGATGCTCAGCCCCTGCGCGCTGTGCACGGTCGCGCGCCTGATCTGACAGGGCGTCCTGAAGGGCATCCAGCGCCGCGTCGCGGCTGGCAAACTGTGTCGGCCCCTCGGCCAGATGCACGGTGAACCGCCCCTCGCCCGCGCTGGTCACAACACCCGACACCACCTGCCGGATCTGTCCGACCACCGCGCCGATGGCATTGGCCACGCCCGCATGGTCCGGCAGGATCATCCGGCACCCCAGGCGATCGCCCACGGCGCGGTAATAGTTGGGGGCCGAGGCGCCAAGCCCGATCACCGGAACCCCGATCCGCGTGGTCAGTTCCACAATGCCGCGATGTGGGACAAGGCCCGACCGGGTCAGCACATGCCGCGCCAGCGTGGCCGGGGTGTGGTCGCCAAAGGCGCGATCCTCGGCAAACGCCGCCTCCAGCAGGCAATCGACGGTCTGTTCGGTCAGTTGATCCACGACCATCCGCGCCAGGGCATCCGCCCCCTCCGCCAGCCGGGTGCCACTGCCGCCCCGTTTACGCGCCATCAATTGCAGCCCAAGTCGCGCGGCATCCGTGTTCCAGGCGTCTAAAAGACCCAGAACATGGCTGGCATCGGACGGCGTGACGCCCGACAGCATCACCAGACCGCGCGCAACTAGCCGGTCCAGCGCCGCGCCTTCCAGCCGCGATTTCAGCAGGCCCTGCACTGGCATCGGGCCGGTAATCCGCTCCAACAGGCTCGCATCGCGGGGTGGCAAGCCAGCTGGATCGCCCGCCATTGGCACCACGAAACGGCCCGCGTAGTCCAGCGCCACCTCGGATGACAGCGCGCGCTCCAACGCGTCGATCACCATATCGGGGTGATCATGCGCCAGCAGCGAAAGCGGCATCAGCCGCCGGGGGCCAAGCCGCACGCCGCCCTGCAATCCTTCGGACAGGACATGCACCTCGCTGTCGCCACCCAAGCCGGTGGTGCGCATCGCCACCGCCTCGACCATGGTGCGATAGCCGCCAACCAGCGCCCCCTCGGGGTCGATCTCGGGCAGGCCGTCGCGCAGCAGGGCCACATCGGTTGTGGTGCCGCCGATGTCAGAGACCAGCGCATTGCGTTCTCCGGTCAGCCAGCGCGCGCCGACAAGGCTGGCGGCCGGGCCAGAGAGGATGGTTTCAATCGGCCGTTCCCGGACCATTTCCGCCGAAATCAACGCCCCGTCGCCGCGCACAACCATCAGGGGCACGGAAATCCCAAGCTTGGCCAGATGCCGTTCGCAGGCCGCCACCAGCCGCGCGATGGCCCCTACAAGCCGCGCGTTCAGCAGTGCCGTCAACGCCCGCTTGGGGCCATTGAGCTTGGCGGAAAGCTGACAAGAACAGGTCACCGGCCGCCCGCTTTCCTGCCCGATCAGATCCCGCGCGCGTTTTTCATGCGCGGGGTTGCGGGTGGCGAAACGGGACACCACGGCGAAGGCTTCAACCTTGCCCTTCAGCGCGCTGACCGCCGTCAGCAGCGCCGCTTCGTCCAGCGCCGCCGCCTCGCGCCCGTCATGGCCGTGCCCACCCGCGATGGACACCATCGGATCGTGGCCAAGCGCGTCGGTCAACCCGCCCCGGTCCAGGTCTTTCTCGGTGAAGCCGATCGAAATCAGGGCCACGCGCCCGCCCTGCCCTTCAACAAGCGCATTGGTGGCCAGCGTGGTGGACAGCGAAACCAGCGCAATCTGGCTGGCGGCGATCCCCGCGGCCTCCAGCGCCGCATCGACAGCGCCGCCGATGCCGATGGCCAGATCATGCCGCGTGGTCAGTGCCTTGGCCGTGCCCACGACGCGGTCTGCCGTCTCGTCGATGATCGCCGCATCCGTGTAGGTGCCGCCCGTATCCACGCCGAGCAGATAGGCCATATGCGCGTTCCTTACCTGTGTCCTGACACCGGAAATAGGCCAAAGGCCCGGGCTGTCACCAGCCCTGTTGCGACTTTGGCGGTAAATTCCTGTCGGTTTCCAGATGCCCGCGCAGGAGGGTGGGCCAGTTCAGCATCTGGCCAAAGCGGCGGGACGGTCCAGGAACGAAATTGCGAAAACAGAAACAATCGCCCCATTTCAGCCATGATTGATTGCTATTGTTTACGAGACGGAAAAGAATCAACAATGATCGAGCAGCCGTCCAAACAATTCCTCCCTGGACTGACACCGGGTCGCCCTTCGTGGGCGGCCCGTTTCTATTTGGCCCTGCGGCGCAGAATCATGTCCTTGGCTGCGACCGTGGCCCCCAATGTGATCAGCAGGCAGGCAATGGCGATGACCCATGTAAAGGGGCTGGCCCCAAGCGCGACCAGCAGCAGCGTGGACAGCAGCGGGGCGGAATAGCTCGCCGCGCCAAGCACCTGAATATCGCCGTGCTTCACCCCGATGTCCCAGACAAAGAAGGCCAGCCCGACAGGGCCGATCCCAAGGCCCAGAACCGCCAGCCATTGGCCCGTTCCCTGCGGCCAGACCGTGTCCTCCAACGCCAGATGCGCGCCGGCGGCCAGCAACGCGGTCACCAGGCAGAACCCGGTCACCACATCGGTCGGCACCTCTTTGAACCGGCGCGACAGCACGGAATAAGAGGACCAGAAGAAGGCCGCCAGAAAGGCGATGCCATAGCCGAACGCGTAGTCGGGGTTCAGCGAAATCCCCTGCCCGCGCGTCACGATCAGCACCGCCCCGGCAAACCCCATCAGCGCGCCCACCACATGATGCAGCCCCAACCGTTCCCCTGGTCCCAGGGCGGACATAAGGACGATTAACAGCGGCCAGAGATAGGCAATCAGGCTCGCATCGACCGTGGGTGCGTTTCTAAGCGCCGTGAAATAGAGGAAGTGGTAGCCAAACAGCCCCACGATCCCAAGCGCCCAGACCTTTGCGGGCTGCCGCAGCGCCGAAATCCCCTGCGGGCGCACGATCCAGGTCAGCGCCCCGGCCAACCCGCCGATGCCAAAGCTCATTGCGGTCAATTGAAACGGCGGCACCTGACCGCTGGCGGCGGTGAAATAGGCCAGCAGCGCCCAAAGAAGGATCGCGATGAAGCCGATGCCGGTGGCAGCGTTGCGGGTCATTGTCGGGGCCTTTCGCGCGGGTCTTTTCGCCTTATCAAGCAGCGCGTTGCCCGGCAAGCGGGGTCAGATCGGTTCGATCAGCTCCGCCCACCCGGACGCGGTTGGAATTCACGGCTATGCCCACGCGGAAGCTTTCGAACCGCCCGGGAAAGGGCCGCTGTCATCAGCAGCGCCGCGCCCTTGCCCTCTTCGCCCAACCATTTTCCCAGCCCTGCGGCGCAAGGCTGACCGGTTCGCGGTGATGGATATGCGCCGCACATGGCGGCGAAGGTGGGGCCACCGGACCGCCCCCGCACGCGCCCGAAACGCGAAAGGCCGCGCACAGGCACGGCCCCCGTCAGGTCATGTGAGGTCGAAAATCAGTCGCCATAGACGGCATTGCGGGCAATCTTGCGGATGTCACCGGCATAGATATCGAGATCCAGCAGCGATTGCAGCGGCAGTGCATTCAATTCCCGCAAGGTACGGCGGAAGGCGGCGTATTTGCGGACATCTTCGACAAGTTTAGCGTGAGAGAAGGACATAAGCGGTTCCCTTCATAGTCAGGTTTCTCTGCCCTGCATATGTTAGCGCCACCAAGAATCACAAATGCCAAAGCAAGATGCCCGAATTGCATATGCTGCATAGCAGCAAAAAGGGCCGGGCAATCACTGCCCGGCCCAATTGATCGCTGCGAAGGATGGCTTATTCGCCTTCCATGATCCGATCTTCGAGATGCGGGGTGTAGGGGCTGTTCTCGGCCAGATAGTCAGCCACCACCTGTTCCAGCCCCGGACCGAAGTCATAGGCGTTCATCCCCTCGGACGAGAAGATGCGATAGCCGTCACCGCCGGACCGCATGTAGTTGTTGGTCACGACGCCATAGATCGCCTCGGGGTCGATCGGCACGAAACCATCGGCGGTTTCAATCTCAACCGATACGATGCGGCTGCCGGGCTCGCCTGCCGGGTTCCACGTGTAGCGCATGCCCGCAACCTGCGGGAACCGGCCTGCGCCGTCTTCAACCTGGCTCACGCCGTTTTCCAGCGCGGCGATGATGCCAGCCCCGGACAGCTGGAAGGTTGCCACGGTGTTCTGGAAGGGCAGAACGGTAAAAACCTCACCCATGGTGATCTCGCCCGCGTCGATAGACGCCCGCAGGCCGCCACCGTTCTGGATGGCCACGTCCATGCCCTGATCGCGGGTGCGCTCCAGCATGGCGGTGGCGACCAGAACGCCCATCTGGCATTCCCGTGCGCGGCAATTGTCGCGCGATCCGTCGATCACGTCGCCCGCTTCGGCCACGACCTCGGCCATGGCTTCCTCGATCGGGGCGGCCAGCTCGGCCACGCGCGCCGCAATGGCGGCATCGGGTTCCACCGACGCATCCAGCACCATGGTGTTGCCGTCCGCGAAGATCAGGTTGCCCTCATCGTCGAAGGTCACTTCCAGATGGCCCAGATACTTGGAATAGGCATAGGCCTGCACGATCGGCACCATGGTGCCGCCGGGGCCATCGACCCAGGTCGGATAGGGGCCGTGGCGGTCCGGGTCATCGGCCGACAGGTAAGTATGCGAATGGCCGCCAACGATCAGGTCAAGCCCGGTCACCGCCTCGGCAATGCGCATGTCCTGCGCCAGCCCCACATGGGTCAGCGCGACGATCATGTCGACGCCCATCTCGGTCAGCTCATCCACATCGGACTGAATCGCGTCGATCTCATCCTGGAAGATCACGTTCGGACCGGGGCTGGAGGTTTCAGCGGTATCGGTCGCCAGCGCCGAAACGACGCCAAGCTGATGCCCGTTCACGTCGAGCACGACATAGCTTTCCACCTGCCCGTTGAGTTCATCGGACTGGCTGAGGTCGAGATTGCCCGAGATCACCGGGAAGCTGACCGTGTCGAGGAAGCGGCGGAAATTGCCGGGGCCGTCGTCGAATTCATGGTTGCCCACGGCCATGACGTCAAAGCCGATGGCTTCCATCATCTCGGCTTCCACGTCGCCTTTGAAGGTGGTGTACATCAGCGAGCCCTGGAATTGGTCGCCCGCATCCAGAACCACCACGTTTTCGCCCGCGGCGGTCAGTTCGTCGCGCAGGGCGTTGATGGCGGTGGCCACACGCGCCACGCCGCCAAAGCACTCGCCCGCAGCGTCATCTTCCGCGGAACAGGTGCTGTCATAGCGATTGATCGGCTGGATGCGGCTGTGAAGGTCGTTGATATGAAGAATGTGAAGGGTCACGTCGGCAGATGCGGTGGTGCCTAGGGCGGCCAGCATTGCCGTCGAACACAGGATTCGAGCAAACATCGGAAAAGACTCCCTGTCGGTTTGATATGCCCACAGCTTGGCGGGGGCCTTCGCGCAAGTAAAGGGGGTCAATGACTGCCATGTGACACTTGACGCCGGGTCGCGCTCGGGCCACTTCGGGCACATGCTGATTTTCAAGATATTCCGGCCCGCAGAATGGGCAGAGCTGCGCGAAAACGGGCAGACGGCGGGGGCCCCCGTCGATCTGGCCGATGGGTTCGTGCATTTTTCAACGGCGGACCAGGCCGTTGAAACCGCCACAAAACATTTCGCGGGCGAAGAGAGGCTGGTGCTGCTGGCCCTGGAGGCGGAGACGTTGGGCGACGCCCTGAAATGGGAGGTCTCGCGCGGCGGCGCGCTGTTCCCGCATCTTTATGCGCCGCTGCGGCTGCGCGATGTCCTGTGGTCCAAGCCGCTGCCGCTGGTGGACGGAAGCCACGTTTTCCCTGATCTGGAGACCTAAGATGCTGGAACGGATGGGCATGGCGCTGATGCGCCGGATGGACCCCGAGGCCGCGCATGGTCTGGCACTGACTGCGCTGAATATGGGGCTTGCGCCCCTGCCCGGCGTCGTCACATCCGACCGGCTGCGGACACAGGTCGCAGGGCTGGACCTGCCCAACCCGGTGGGGCTGGCGGCGGGGTTCGACAAGAACGCCACCGCGCTTGGCCCACTGTCGCGCGCGGGATTCGGCTTTGTCGAGGTCGGCGCCGCCACCCCGCGCCCGCAGCCGGGCAACCTCAAACCCCGCCTCTTTCGCCTGACCGAAGACCGCGCCGCGATCAACCGCTTTGGCTTCAACAATGACGGGATGGAGGCGATTGCCGCCCGACTGGCCAAGCGCCCGACCGGCGCGGTGGTGGGGCTTAATCTGGGGGCGAACAAGGACAGCACAGACCGGTCAGCGGATTTCGCCCGCGTTCTGACCTGCTGCGGCGGCCATGTGGATTTCGCAACGGTGAATGTCTCCTCCCCCAACACCGAAAACCTGCGTGATCTGCAGGGCAAAGCGGCGCTGCAAGCGCTGTTGGCGGGGGTGATGGCTGCGCGGGCCGAGCTGCCCGTGGCGATCCCGATATTCCTGAAAATCGCGCCCGATCTGGAGACGTCGGAAATCGAAGATATCGCCGAGGTTGCCCTCACATCCGGCATCTCCGGCATCATCGCCACCAACACGACCCAATCCCGCGAAGGCCTGCACAGCGCGCATCGGGACGAAACGGGCGGGCTGTCCGGCGCGCCACTGTTCGAGATGAGCACCCGGGTGCTGGCACGGCTCTCACACCTGACCGAGGGGCAGCTGCCCCTGATCGGCGTGGGCGGCGTGGGATCGGCGGAACAGGCCTATGCAAAGATCCGCGCCGGGGCTTCGGCGGTGCAGCTATACACGGCGCTGGTCTATGGCGGGCTGTCCTTGGCGGCAGATATCGCACACGGGCTGGACAGGCTGCTGGCCCGCGACGGGTTCGATACGGTTGCAGACGCCGTGGGAACCGGGCGCAACCACTGGACCTGAGCGCGCCCTCGCGATCAGGCGGTGGAAAAATCTTCGAAGATTTTTATAAGAAGGATTTTCGAAAATCCTTCCCCGCGCCTAGCCCACAGCGCGCTCCAGGGCCGGATAGCGGGCACCAAGCGTCACCCCCCGCGCGATGAACGAGATGTGCAGCGCCAGCCACAATCCATGGTTGCCCATGGGCTCCAGCAACAGATACAGCACCGCGTAATAGATCAGGGCAGAGACGATCATCATGTTGCGCATATCGGCGGACCGCGTGGCCCCGATAAAGATCCCATCGAACATGATCAGCCCCAGGAAACTGATCGGTGCGGCAATCATCCAAGGCAGGTAGCGCAGTGCCTCGGCCTGGACCTGCGCATCTTTGGCCATCACCCCGATCAGCCAGGGCCCCAGCAGCGCAAAGCCAATCGCCAGCAGCCCCGCCGTTCCCGCCGCCCAGGCAGAGCTGCGCAGCGCGGCCTGACGGAGCAGCCCCCGTCGCCCTGCACCGAAGGCCTGCCCCACCAACGCCTCGGCCGCAAAGGCATAGCCATCCAGCGCATAGCCCGTGATATGCACGAATTGCAGCAACACCTGATTGGCCGCCAGCGTCACGTCCCCGAACCGGCCGCCCAGCAGCAGGAAAGACACGAAAATCGTCTGTAGCAGAAGCGACCGCACGATAATGTCGCCATTCACCACCGCCATCCGCCTGAGCCGAACCTGGTCGAAAACGCGCGCCCAGTCCCGCCAGCCCGGACCCGAAAACGCCGCCCGGCACAGCCACAACCCCAGCGCCAGCCCCGACCATTCCGCCAGGAAGGTCGCGACGGCCACACCATTCACGCCCCAGCCCAGCTGCAGCACGAACACCAGGTCCAGCGTGATGTTCACGCCGTTTATCCACAATTGCAGCATCAGCACCGAACGGGTTCGCTCCTGGGCGATCAGCCAGCCCGAAATACCATAAATCGCAATCGCCGCCGGGGCCGACCAGATACGAATGGTCATATAGCCCCGCGCCAGCCCCTCGACCTCGGCGCTGGCTGGCGTGACCCAGAACGCCCCGGCATAAATCAACCGCTGAGCCACAATCAGCACAACCCCACCCGCGACGCCGACCATCAGCGCCCGCGTCAGCAGGGCCACGATCTCGCGCTGGTCACCCTCGCCCGCCGCCTGCGCCGTCAGCCCCGTGGTGCCCATGCGCAGAAACCCGAAAATCCAGTAAACCGCAGACAGCACAATCGCGCCCACCCCCACGGCGGCAATCGGCGCGGCCTGTGGGATCTGGCCCACCACGCCGGTATCCACCGCTCCCAGGATCGGCACCGTCACATTGGCCAGCAGGATCGGCAGAGCGATTTTCAGAACGCGCCGGTTGGTGATTGCCTGGGCAGCAGTGCCACCGTCAGCCATCGCTGGTGCCGTTGCGCACGGGCATCAGGAAATGCGCCGTGGCCTGGGCGAACAGCTTGTCGCGATTGTCCTGCCAGGCCTCCACATGGACGCTGGCATAGCGCCGGCCAGACCGGTTGACCCGCGCCCGCGCATAGGAATCGCGCGGCAGGCCCGCACGCAGATAGTCGACCGTGAAATCAATCGTCTTCGGCAGGCGCGGCATGGTGTCCGGCGTCAGATCCTCGCTGGCCACGCGGCCCGTCTCGATATCGTCCCACAGGGTCTGCCAGCTCAGCCCGACAATCGAGGTCACCTCCAGAAACGAGGCAATCGCCCCCCCATGCAGCGCCGCCAGGAACGGATTGCCAATCAGCTTTTCGTCATAATGCATGATCGCTGTCAGCTCGTCCCCGCGGCGATCGAACTCGATCCCCATGAAGCGGGCATAGGGCACGCCCTGCACCAAAAGCTCCAACGCGCGGTCGCGGCGTTCCTTGATGACCTGAACGGGTTCGGGGCGCCTGTGGCTCATGCTTTGGCCTCCTTCGGGCGTTCCACGGTAAAGGCACCGGCGGCGGTGGCCACCGGGCGATCTTCATCCGCGTCAAAGGCACTGGCCCGTACGAAGCCGACCGACCGGGTAATGTTGTAGCATTCCGCCCGCGCGATGATCCGCTGGCCGGGTGTTGCGGGGCGCATATAGTCGATCCGCAGGTCAATGGTGGCCGTACCCGCGGGCGCGTCCGGGTGGCTCATCACGGCGGCACCGCCACAGGTGTCCATCAGCGCCGACACCGCACCGCCATGGATCACGCCGGTTCGCGGATCGCCGATCAATTCCTCCGACCAGGGCATCGAGATAACCGCGAACCCATCGCCGATATCGTCCAGATTCATGCCCAGCGCCTTGGAAAACGGGATCGCTTCAATGAACTGCTTGGCAATGCGGGCCTTTTCGCCGGCTTTCAGCGTCATGGGGCGTCTCTTCCCTTTTCCTGCGGGTTTCTGGATAACGATACAGGGAACACGGTTTTGCATTCCCTGCAAGCCTGTTGCAAAATCCCGTTACGGCACAAGGGAGGGGTTCGTTCGAGGCTGCTATGGAAGAAGAAAGGCTGACCTTCAAGGAAATGTGCGCCCGGTTCGACGTGACGCCCCGAACGCTGCGCCACTACGAATATATCGAACTGCTGTTCCCCCAACGGGAAGGCCGCCAGCGGTTCTATGGCCCGCGCGAAGTGGCCCGGATGACCCTGATCCTGCGGGGCCGCCGCTTTGGCTTTAAGCTGGAACAACTGCGCCAATGGCTGGAGCTTTATGACGCCGATCCCGAACAGCGCCTGCAACGGCAGGTCTGGACGGAAATGGCCGACAGGCAGTTGAACGAACTGCGCTCTCGGCGGGTCGAACTGGACGAAATCATCACCGAACTGGAACGCCTGCGCGACGTCTGGGACCCCGACCACAGCTGATTCGACAGAATCGATGCCCTGGGTCTTTGCCTGTGCACCCTGTGAAATATGGGGGGCAAACCCGCTGACGCATGGTCAATTTTAAAGGTGACGCAACGTCTCTTTTACGTTAACGTAAACTTATCTTGTAGAACGGTCCCAGGAATCGCAAATCGGGGACCCTTACGATGCTCATGACCATAGGTGACCTCATGGACCCCGAAACCATGTCGATCCGCGAGATGTGCGATGCGTTCGAAGTCACGCCGCGCACCTTGCGATTTTACGAGTCCAAGGAACTGCTGTTTCCGATCCGCGAAGGCCAGAAACGGCTGTTCACCCGGCGCGACCGCGCCCGGCTGAAGCTGATCCTGCGCGGCAAGCGCTTCGGCTTTTCGCTGGAGGAAATCCGGCAGCTTCTGGAACTCTATTATGTCGGCGACCAACAGGAAACGCAGCTCAAGCGCACGCTGGAAGTGGCGCGCGAACGGCTGGACGACCTGGAACGCCGCCGTGCCGAACTGGACGATGCCATAGACGAGATGAAATCTCAGATGGGCATGGTCGATGACATGCTGGTCAGCCTCTCCGGCGGCCAGAAAACAGCCTGACACCATTCTCTGCTTCTTCGGGAGGAACCAGATGCCGACCTACACCGCCCCCACCAAGGACATGCAATTCATCCTGCACGACGTGCTGAAGGTGACCGAGCAGTCCACCCCCGGCTATGACGAGCTGGACCGCGATTTCACCGCCGCCATTCTGGACGAATGCGGTAAGCTGAACGCCGAGGTTCTGGCCCCGCTCAATGTCGTGGGCGATACCGAGGGCTGCGTGCTGGAAAACGGCGTCGTGCGCACCCCTACCGGGTTCAAGGCGGCCTTCGATCAGGTCCGTGAAGGTGGCTGGACGGGTTTGGACATGCCCGAGGAATTTGGCGGCCAGAACATGCCCTTCGTGATGGGCGCGGCCACGCTGGAAATGTTTGCGGCCTCCAATCAGGCCTTCGCCATGTATCAGGGCCTGACCCACGGCGCGGCCTCGGCCATTCTGGCGCATGGCACGGACCAGCAGAAGGCAACCTATCTGCCGAAGATGATCGCCTGCGACTGGACCGGCACCATGAACCTGACGGAGCCCCATTGCGGCACCGATCTGGGCCTGATGCGCACCAAGGCAGACCCACAGGACGATGGCAGCTACGCGATCACCGGCCAAAAGATCTTCATCTCGGCCGGTGAGCATGACATGGCCGACAACATCATCCACCTGGTGCTGGCCAAGATCCCCGGCGGACCCGAGGGCATCAAGGGCGTATCACTGTTCATCGTGCCCAAGTTCATCGTGAACGACGATGGCAGCCTGGGCGCCCGCAACGGCGTGTCCTGCGGTAAGATCGAAGAGAAAATGGGCATCCACGGCAACTCCACCTGCGTCATGAACTATGATGGGGCGAAGGGCTGGCTGCTTGGCGATCTTCACAAGGGGATGCGCGCCATGTTCACCATGATGAACGAGGCCCGGATCGGTGTGGGAATGCAGGGGCTGGCGCAGGCCGAAGCCGCCTATCAAAACGCGCTGATCTATGCCAAGGACCGGCTTCAGGGCCGCGCCGTGACCGGCGTCGAAAACCCCGACGGCCCCGCCGATCCGCTGATCGTGCACCCCGATATCCGCCGCAACCTGATGGATCAGAAAAGCTTTACCGAGGGCGCGCGCGCCTTCATCCTGTGGGGCGCGACCCTGATCGACCAGGCCCATCGCAGCAAGGATGCCGATGCCGACGGGCTCATTTCCCTGATGACCCCGGTCATCAAGGGTTTCCTGACCGACAAGGGCTATGACATGACCGTGCAGGCCCAGCAGGTCTATGGCGGCCATGGCTATATCGAGGAATGGGGCATGTCGCAGTTCACCCGCGACGCCCGCATCGCGATGATCTACGAAGGCGCCAACGGCGTTCAGGCGCTGGACCTCGTGGGCCGCAAGCTGGCAGCCGATGGCGGCAAGCATGTGATGGCCTTCTTCGACATGGTCAAATCCTTCTGCAAGGACAATGGCGACGAGGCGATGGAGCCCTATGTGGGCCCCCTCAAGCAGGCGTCGAAGGATCTTCAGGCCGCTGGCATGTTCTTCATGCAAAACGGCATGAAAAATCCCAACGCGGCGCTCGCCGGGTCGGTCGACTTCATGCATATGATGGGCCATGTCTGCCTGGCGCTGATGTGGGCGCGGATGGCGAAAACCTCGCTCGAGGCCCTTGCAAACGGCACCTCCGATCCCGACTTCCATCAGACCAAGCTTGTGACCGCACGCTACTACATGACCCGCCAACTGCCCGCCACGGGGATGCATCTGACGCGGATCCAGTCCGGCGCCGATACCGTCATGGGCCTGACCGCGGACCAGTTCTGAGGGGACCCGATGCCAAAACGCCTGCGCCTTACCCGCCGCCCCAATATCGCGATGTCCGAAGACGGGTATCGCAAGCTGAGGGCGCTCGCGGGTGAGGCCGGGCTTGATGAGGGGGAGTTCCTATCCTTCCTCTTCGAGAACTGGAAAAGCGTGGTGGATGAAGACAACTTCACCCATCGCATCCGCCTGTTCAATTCGGAACTGGAAACCCGCAAGAAATGACCTCCGGCATCAGCGCCGGGGGAGAGTGAGGAGTTTTTTTTGAGTATTTGAACCAAGAAGAAGAGAGAGAACGCTCTGCCATTCCGCGCAGCCCTGCGTCGGAGGCCGCATCAGCCTTGCACGCAGAGGATCGGATACGCAGAGCGCCTTCTCCTTGGGCGGTCATCGGCTCTCCAGCCTGTACCGCGAGTCGGAAGCTAGGCGGTTAACCTTAATATCCGGTTACGAGCCTTCTTCTTGGTTGAAATACTCCACGGGAGGTGCGGGGGGTGTGAAATCCCCCGCCTACGAAACATTGGCCAGGGAGGATGGCGTATGACAATCAAGCTTCATTGCTTTGGAGAAAGCGGCAATGCCTATAAGGCGGCGCTGGCGTTGGAACTGTCCGGCCTCGACTGGGAACCGGTCTATATCGATTTCTTCGGCGGCGAGACCCGCAGCCCCGACTTCCGCGCCAATGTGAACGAGATGGGCGAAGCGCCCGTTCTGATCGACGGCGAGACCCGGCTTAGCCAGTCCGGTGTGATCCAGCAATATGTGACGGATAAAAGCGGCAAGTTCGGCGGGACGCCCGAAGACACGTATGAAGTGCTCCGTTGGGTGCTGTGGGACAACCACAAGCTCTCCTCCCAGGCCGGGATGACCCGTTTCCTGATCAACTTCCTGCCCGAAAAGCACCGCGACCCGACTGTCATCGCCTTCATGCAAGGCCGCCTGAAAGCCGCCTACGCCACGCTCAACGCCCATCTTGAGGGACGCGACTGGATCGTGGGTGATGGGATCACCAATGCCGATCTCTCCTGCTGTGGTTATCTTTATTACCCCGAGCCCTTCGGCTTCGACCGGGCCGACTGGCCCCATATCGACGCCTGGCTGACCCGTCTTTCCGAAACGCCGGGGTGGCAACACCCCTACGACCTGATGCCCGGCAGCCCCGCTGACCGCGCCTGAGTAGAAGAGGACCATCATGACCAAAGCCTATATCTACG
>ENA-OWNT01000925-OWNT01000925.1-seawater-metagenome-genome-assembly--contig:-NODE-925-length-47127-cov-6.276366_pt1 | contig 47127 bp, 42 predicted proteins | sample MGYA00238136_ERZ651165 | MGnify/ENA primary metagenome ERZ651165 (study PRJEB26861, sample SAMN08777766) | seawater metagenome | isolation source: coastal seawater | place: USA: Florida | collected... | reverse complement strand
GGGGAGTCTGAGGAAGATGGGGCCCGTGAAACGCACTCACCAGCGGAAGGTGGCGAGGGCGGCGTCCACCTTCACCCCGAAGCGGTCGGCGAGCGCGGCGGTGGGGCCGGGGAGGGGAGCGTCGGTAGGGGCGAGGCCGAGGTCGGGACCGTGGATGCCGCGGGTCACGAGCACGGCGGTGAAGCCCACCCCGTTGGCTCCGGCGATGTCGTGTTCGAGGGAGTCTCCGAAGGCGGCCACGCGGGCGGGGTGGCCGAGGGCGGCGTGGGCGGCGCGGTAGATGTCGGGACGCGGCTTGCCGAAGGTGTGTACCGTGCCGCCCAGCTCGGCGAAGCGGACCGCGAAGGCCCCGGGACACCAGCAGTAGGAACCGTCGGGCTGGAGACTGCGGATGTCGGGGTTGGCGCAGAGGAGCGGAAGTCCGCGGTCCACGGCAGCCTGCAGAGGGGCGTCCCACAGCTTCGGGCTGCGGCGGGTGATGCCCATGACCGCAATGACGTCGGCGTCTGACACGGTGTCTGTGAGGTCGACCGCCAGTCCTCCGAGCAACCTCTCGGCGCCTTGTGGATGGGGAAGGGTGAGCACCGAGAGCCGTCCCCCGTGGGCCGCAATGTGCCCTTCCAGCCAGCTGGCAGCCAGCTCCCCGGCGGTGAAGAAGGCGTCGTAGTCGTCATCTTGGAGTCCGAGTGCCCGCACGACCTCCTGGGCTGGACCGAGGCGACTCGAGGTGTTGGACACCAGGGCGACCGGCCCATGCGCTCTCAGGTGGGCCAGAGCGTGGCGTGCGCCGGGGTGAAGGGTGTGGCCATCGTGGAGGACGCCCCACTGGTCCACGATGAAGGCATCGTGCTCGTGGGCGATCTCGTGCAGTCCGTGCAGAATGCGGGGCAGGGTGGACATGGGACCTCGGGGGCGGTCGGGCAGGAATTGTCGGCCGCACTGTAAGGAAGGCGGGGGCCTGGCGTTGAGGGGGCACACGCAGCGCGGCGGGACAGCGACCTCCTCCGCCGCCTCGGTCGCTACACAAGAGCCCCACGCACTGCCCGTCGATGGCGACGGGATGGAGTCCCCATGTCTGCAGTCCGCACCAGTCTCGCCCTCGCCGCTGGCCTCTTCGCGTCATCCGCGCTCGCCGGTCCCCGTGGCATCGACAGCACCATCGGTCAGGTCGCGCAGATGCCCTGGAACGCGCAGGTCACCACGCTGGCCGGTCGCCACGGGCTGTCGGTGGTCAACGTGACCTGGGAGGACACCGGACGCTCGAAGGGCTCCGCGCTGGGTCCCAACATCACCGACATGACCATCGGCGTGCGCGACTCGTCCGGGCAGCTCCACCCCATGCCGGTCTTCCGCTTCGACAACTTCACCGACGTCACCGCCGACCTGTCCGCCGACGCCTTCCACCTTCCGGTGGGCAACGCCTGGGGTGCCGACGACCTGCAGACCATCTCGCTGTCCGAGCTGCTGCAGGACACCCGCCGCTACCTGCACGACCCCCGCTCCTGGGGTGGCCAGGCGCGCTCGCTGTGGGACGACCGGGACGAAGGCGGTGTGCTGGTGAGTGCCCAGGCCTGCTTCCTGCCGGTGCCCAAGGCGGGCGAGGCCACCTTCACCCCCGTGGTCTACAACTACCAGTCGTCCCCCGGAAACCCCGCGGTGCTCACCATCATCGCCACCCGGGAGGGCACGAGCCTGCAGGTCGTGGAGAACGACTCCGGCTACATGTCCGAGCCCCTGTTCTTCAACGCCGACGGCGAGCGCGCGCCGTTCACGGCGGTGCGTGCCTCGGATGTCGCCAGCGGTCGGGTCGATGCCACCCCGGGCGGCGCCCTGTCCGCATCTGGCGAAGATGCCGCCAACGTGGTCGTTCTGGTGCAGGTGCCGCTCAAGCACAAGTCCCAGGCTCGCATGTGGGACATGGGGGCTTTGGAGATGGCCGAGGACATCCCGTTGGCCGCATCCCGCTCGGCCGGCGGCAGCGACGTCGAGAATGCCGTCATCGGGCATGGTCCCGCCGAAGGTCCCTACCGTGAGCTCCGGGGGCTCCCCATCGAGCGCGACGACCGCTTCCCGGTGCGGGTGACCGTGCAGTTCTACAAGGCCACCAGCAATGGTGTGGTGACCGACCGGGATGTGGCCGACATCCGCGCCCAGATCGACCGGGTTTACGCCGACAGCAACTACGTGAGCTCGCTGGTGACCGACGGCTACACCGGGCGCACGACCGAGTGGGTGGATGCGCCCGAGGTGGTGTGGGCCGACCACTGGTTCGGTGGACTCAAGGCCTTCTGAGGGCGGCGGTGGGCTGACGCAGGCATCCGCACCTTTCCGGGCACATCGCGTACAGAGTGCGGCGGAGAGCACCGAAGCAGGGCGCGAGCCGCCTCCGCAGGTACACGGTTGCTGCGGATGGCGGGTTCTCGGATATGCCCGTCTCAATGGAGCCCGCCGTGTCCATCCTGCCGGTTGCCTTCGTCCTTGCCCTGACCCCTGCGGTTGCAGATGCCACCGCGTCCTACCCTGCGAATTGGCGCGAGTGGACCCTGGTGAAGGAGACCGTGATTCCGGGCCGGGACACACCCATCCCAGATGGCCTGCCGCCGCTGTTTGTCGACACCATCAAGACCTACAACTGGATCAACGACGGCAAGGGCAGCACCCTGCGCATCTACGTCAATCCGACCGCGCTTGAGGCCTACGCGACCCACGGTCCCTACACCGACGGCCCCACCGTGGTCGGCGTCTACAATGACGTAGGCATCGTGTTTGTCACCGAATTTCTCATGGGCGAGCCCCTCTACGGCACCTACGACTTCGCCGGCAAGGACGTCACGGGGCAGCATCCCTCCTTCGCCGCCGAGGTCTGCAGTCGGTGCCACCAGGGCTACGCAGAGGTCTGCAAGGGCGGAACCTGCGCAGTGCCTGCCGACCCCCCGCCGTCGGCCGTCTCGCTGCCTCCTGCCACCCCAGCCCCCAGCGCCCCTGCCAGATGAAGCTGTCCCTTCGGGCTGCCCTGGCTCTGGGCACGGTGCTGGTCGTGTTCGGTCAAGGCCTGGCGCTCGGACTGGCCTGGGTGGCCTCGGACTACGACGCCCGCATCGAGCAGGCGGCGCAGGATGGCCGTGCTCGGGCGGCCGGGGTGAGCTTGCTGGCGCGCCGCAACATCACCGGCGCCAACTACGCCAACCTCAGCGACCGCGAGAGCCTACGCCTCATCGGGGAGACCGAGGGCCTGGTGTCCTTTCGGGCCGTGGGGACGACCGCGGGGGGCGCCCCATACGAAGCGCTCTACGACCGGGCGCTCGGCCAGGTCGTGCGGGGCGAGTTTCCGCCGGGGACCCTCGCCGAGCTCGACGGCAAGCTCGCCCGGGTGGACGGAATGTTGGCCGAGCATCCCGATGACACCAAGTACGCGCGCATCCGAAGCGACCTCGCCGCCCAGCGCGCCGACGTGCTGCTCACCGAGACCCACGCCGCCCGGCTTCGTGCCGCCCATCCGCTCCTCGACGGTGTGTCCCATCGGCGGGACCGCGACAGCGGGCTGTTGCATGTGCGGGTGGACGCTCCCGGCGGAGAGGTCCACTACACCTTCGACATGCCCCACCTCAACGACCTCGGCAGACAGGTGGCGGCCCGCGTGGCCCTGCCGGTGGGGCTCGCCATCCTCATCGGGCTCGTGCTCGTGCTGGCCATTGCGACCCGCCTCACCGCGCCCGTCACCGCGCTGTCCGCCGCCTTGTCCGACGACCTGCTCACGCACCGCCAGGGGGCTCTGCCCGGCGAGGACCGCACCGACGAGCTGGGCATCCTCGCCCGCCGTTTCTCGGAGCTCCTCGCGAGCAACCGCGCCCTCATCGCCGGCCTGGAGGAGCGCAACCGCAAGGTGGAGGCCGCCAACCAGGCCAAGAGTCGCTTTCTGGCGAACATGAGCCATGAAATCCGCACCCCCATGAACGGGGTGCTCGGCATGATTCAGCTCGCGCTCGACGACGAACTCACCGAGGCCACGCGTCCTCAGCTCGAGCTGGTGCAGTCCTCGGGGCAGGTGATGCTCCAGCTGCTCAACGACATCCTCGACCTGTCGAAGCTGGAAGCGGGCATGGTGAGCCTGGAGCCCCGTCCCACCCGCCTGGTCAGGGTGCTGCGGACCTCCCTCGGGGTGTTCGAAGGCAGCGCCCGTCAGAAGGGGATCGCGCTGGGGATGGACGTCCACCCCAACGTGCCAGAGGCCGTTGTCGTCGATGAGACCCGCTTGGAACAGGTGCTGCTGAACCTCGTCGGCAATGCGGTGAAGTTCACCTCGACCGGGCACATCGAGGTGCGCGTTCGTCCCGGTGAGTCCACAGAGGTCGCGCCACGGCTTCGGTTCGAGGTGGCCGACACCGGGCCGGGCATCGCCCCCGAGCGCCTGGCCACCTTGTTCGGGCGCTTCGTGCAGGCCGACGACACCATCACGCGTCGCTTTGGCGGCTCTGGCCTTGGGCTGGCCATCTGCAAGGAGCTGGTGGAGGGGGTGATGGGTGGACGCATCGGCGTCGACAGCGAGGAGGGACGTGGCTCCACCTTCTGGTTCGAGCTCGAGCTGGAGGCCTGCGAGCCGCCGGGCAAGCCCACCGCCATGTTGGACCCAGCCGCCTGGAGCACGCCGCCAACGGTGCTCGTGGCCGAGGACAACCCCGTCAACCAGGTGGTGACCCGGGCGATGTTGGAGCGGATGGGCGTGGCGGTGACCATGGTGGAGGACGGGGGACAGGCCCTGCAGCTGGCCCGCGACCAGCCGTGGGACCTCATCGTGCTGGACTGGATGATGCCGGTGATGGACGGCCTGTCCGTCGCGCGAGCGGTGCGGGCGGGACAGGGGGCTGCGGCGGAGGTGCCGCTGGTGGTGCTGACCGCCAACGACGCCGCGGGACACGAGGGGCTGGCGATGGAGGCGGGCGTCGACGCCTACCTGGCCAAGCCGGTGAACTACCTGGAGCTGCAGAAGACCGTGCAGCGCCTGGTGCGGCGCCAGGCCTGACGAGAGGACCTCAGGGAGCGGCGGGTTCGGGCGGGGGCACACAGGCCGCCACCACCTCCTGCATCTGTCCACTCAGCGTCCGCAGCGCCCCGCGCATCGCAGTGACCGCAGCGGTGTAGCCATCGCCCCGCTGGACCTGGGTGACGTCGAACTCCCGGTGTACCTCCCGGTCTCCCTGGCGAAGGGTGTAGCGACCGCTCACCATCACCTTCGCCCCTTCGCTGGCGTGGAAGCGGTCGAACTCCAGGCGAAGGCTGCAGTCGGCGTTTCGCCCGTGGCCCAGGGTGATGGCGTGGGTGGGCACGGCTTCGGCGAGATCCCAGGCGAGCACCTTTCGGACGGCGTCGTCGAGGGGCTCTCCCCAGTGGTGGTGCCGGGCGTGGATGACCTCGTTGGTGCTCACCTGGAGCACGAGGCTCCGCGACCGCAGAAAGTCGGGCATCGTGACCTCGACGATGTCGACCCGGGCTCGTGGCTGCCCATTGACCGCCAAGGAGCGGTCGCCGGCCGCCTCCAACACGAGCGAGTAGTAGCGGTCCTGCACCACGAGCTTCTTGCCGCAGCCCACGAGCAGGGCCGCTGAGAGGAGGATGGCCCGCTTCATGGCTGTGCCCCGGTGGGTTCGGTGTCCGGCTCGCCGCGGGGGCCGACCACGATGCTGTTGGGCTGCTGACGGAGCTGCCGCACCAACGGGGTGACCTCCGCCAAGGTGCGCTCCAGGGTGTTGAGGCTGCGCACCAGCTCACGATGGGACTCGGAGCCCGCCGAGTAGTGGCTGGCGAGGCTCTCGTAGCGTTCGAGGGTCTGCTGGGCCTTGGCGAGGGTGGCCAGCGTCTCGTCGGTGACCTCGTCGAGCGGGATGTCGTTGACCTTGCGGGCGGTGCGCTCGAGGAGGACCAGCAGCTGGTCGACCCGGCCCTTGGAGGCGGGAATGACGGTGTAGCCGGCGAACTGGGTTGTGCGACCCGGCCTGCCGGACAGGTGCTGCAGATCGATGATCTTCGCGCCCGTCACGTAGTTCGTGATCTTGATCTCGCCGCGCAGGCCGGAGCGCACGAGCTCCTGGATGCGGGTGCGCGCCTTTTCGGCATCCTCGGCGGTGTCGGCATAGCCGAGGCGCGCGGGCTCGATCTTGAACAGGATGGGGATGCGGGCGCCGGGTTCGAGCAGCACCACGGACTCTTCGGCGTAGTCGATGTCGGTACGCAGCACCTCGCCCACCTTGACGCCGCGGTACTCGACGGGAGCCCCGGGCTGGAGGCCCCGCACCGACTTGTCGGCCAGGAGGATGTACTCCAGCGACTCGGTATAGATGCGCTGGTAGATGTCGCCTTCGTGTCGGTACACCTCGAAGACCGAGTTGGCCGCAGTGATGGGCTCTCCCACCTCCTGCCCCTCGGGCACACCAAAGGAGATGCCGCCGGCTGCGATGGTCTCCAGGGTCTCGAAGTCGAGGCGAGCACCGTCGGCAGTGACCTCGACGGACACGCCGCTGTTGAACCAGAAGCGGGTGTTGCTGGTGACCAGCTTGTCGAAGGGAGCGACGATGAAGGCTCTGTAGGTGGTGCGGCGTCGCTGGATGTCGAACTGCACCCCCTCGATCTTGCCGGCCTCCATGCCGCCAAACATCACCGGAGTGCCCTGCTCGAGGTGTTTCCCGGCGGCGCTTTCGAGCGTGAGGTGCAGGCCGGGCGTGCCGATGGGGGTGGTGGGAGGGGCCTCGAGTCCCTTGAAGCCCTCGAAGCGCCGGTTGATGCGCTTGGACACCCCGGGCTCCATCTCGATGTAGGCGCCCGACAGCAGAGTGCCGAGTCCGGACACGCTCAGGGCATTGACCCGAGGCCGCACAATCCAGAAGCTGGAGTCTTCACGGAGCAGGTGCTCGTTTTCCTTGTGGATGCGCACGGTCAGCACCACTGCGCGGGCGCCTTCGGACAGCTTCATGCCCAGCACCTCGCCCACCTCCACGTTGCGGGTGCGGATGCGGGTCTTGCCGGGCTCGATGCCCTGGCCGTCGTCGAACTGGAGCTCCACGATGGGACCCTGGCCCACGTAGTGTTGGTAGACCATCCAGCTGGCGATGCAGAAGGCCACGATGGGAACCAGCCACACCGGGCTCCATCGGTTGACGTGCGAGACCCGCGCCTGGGCCGCCGGCTGGATCGGGACGTCGCCGTCGGATGGCTCGGGAGGGGCAGCGGTGGTGGTGTCGTCGCTCATGACTGCTTGTGCGCCCACAACAGCCGCGGGTCGAAGGAACCCGCCGCCAGCATGGTGGTAACTACCATTCCCGCGAAGGCCAGCGCAGCCGGACCGGGCAGCACCGACATGAGCTTGCCGAGCTGAATGAGCGCCACGAGGATGCCTACGACGAACACGTCCACCATCGACCAGCGGCCCACAAGCTCCGTCATGCGGTACAGGTTCGTCTTCTGCCGCAGGGCGGTGGGTCGTCCGAGCTGCACCGACAGGCACAACCACACGAGCACGAGAATCTTTCCGACCGGCACCAGCACGCTCGCCACGAAGATGATGATGGCGATGGGGTAGGAGCCGTGGTGCCACAGCGTGACCACCCCGCCGAGGATGGTGCTCTCCTTTTCGTCGCCCAGCTTGTTGGTGAACATGATGGGGAGGAAGTTGGCGGGCAGGTACAGCAGCATCGACGTGATGAGCCACGCCCAGGTCTTCTGGAGGCTCTCGTTCCAGACCATGCCCGCGGGACCCCGGGCGTGGCCGTGGGCGCCGCAGCGGGGACAGTGGAGGGTGCCGACGGGGACGACGAGCGTGCAGACCGGACAGCCCTGCAAGCCTCGGGCGGTGGCGGTGGGCTCATCCATGGCCCGCTCCAGACACGCCGGCCCGGCCGCCGACGAGCAGCTCCCACACCTCGCGGCGGTCGAAGTTGAGTGTGACCAGCACCACGCCGAGCGTGAACAGGCAGTAGGCCCAGAAGGACAGCCCGAGCTCCACGTTGGCGAGCGACACGATCTTGATGAAGCTGATGAGGATGCCCACCAGGAAGATCTCGGCCATATTCCAGGGCTCGAGGGCAATCACGGCGCCCAGCCAGGCCCGCGCCCACGGCAGCTCCCGGCCCAGGCGAATGCTGACCGACACGTAGGCGATGCCCGCCAGCAGGAAGGCGGGAATCACCACGATGGAGGCGAAGACCAGGGCGGCCAGCAGGCGGTGGTCTTCGGTGAAGAGGATGGCCACACTGCCGAGCAGGGTGACGCTCTGCTCCACTCCGCGTGCCTCCAGGGACAAGAAGGGAAACAGGTTGGCGAGGCCGAGGAAGATGAGGGCCGTGATGGAGTAGGCGAGGAGCCTGGCCTGGGCGCCGGGACGCCGGGCGGTGAGCAAGAAGTCGCACCGGGGGCAGTGGGCGTGCTGCCTTGGCTGAAGCTTGGGCACCGCGACGAGCAGGTCACACTCGTGGCATGCGATGTGGTCGGCGTGCGGTGGGTTCACCCCGCCAGGATAGCGGGACCTCGGGGGCGATGCACTGGGTGGAGGGGTTGGAGCCCGCGTGGCAGGCGGCGGTGCGCAGCGCTCGACGGACCGACCTCAGCCGGTGTGGGGCAGCTCGGGCAGGTGAGCGACGAACCACGCCTCATCGAAGGGGGCGTCGCGCCGCAGGGTCATCGCGGTGACCACGCGGCCCAGCTGGCGGCCCACCCGCATGATGGCCGGCTGGGCGGTCGCTCCCTTGAGCCAGGCGATTCCGTCGGACTGAAGGGACTGCAGCAGGTACCGGTAGATGGGCCAGGTCAGGCCTCGGCCGCGCAGGCGGGGGGCCAGCACGATGTCCACCCCCGCTGAGCCGCCAGTGTTGTGCGCGTCGTCTAGGCGGTGGTGCAGCTCCACCAGGCCGGCCGCGCCCTGGTCGTCTTCCAGCACCTGCCGGCGACCCGAAAAGGGGCGGGGACTCAGCACGGCGGCCCGGGCCTGCTGTCGAAAGCCGGCGCCAGCTCCGAAGAAGGCGAAGCGACCGTCCGAGAATGCCTCGACCTTGAGATCGGCCACTGCATCGGCGTGTTCGGGGGCCATGTCCACCCAGCGAAGCCCCTCGGGCAGAGGCTCGAATGCGGCGGCGCGGAGGCGGCCCAGGGCCTCATCCACGCGGCCCACCTGGGTCACATGCTGGATCCGCAGGCCGGCTCGGAGCAGGTGCAGTCGCAGGTCGAGCTCGTCGGCCGGGAGCATCACGGAGGGGGTGTGCCGCGCGTCGGCCAGCACATCCGGGAGGTGGGACACGACCCAGGCCAGGGCTTCGGGATCGGCGCGGCGACGGTGCATGAGCAGGTGGGTGGTTCCGACGCCGTGGGCGGGCACGTCGGCTTCGAGGCGGGCCACCATCGCGCGCGCTCCATGGGGGCCTTCCAGCACGGAGAGGTGGGCGGACCGGGCCAGCATCCCGCGGTGGAATTCCACGGCGGCGGGCGGCCCCTCGTAGGCAGGACTGCGGGCGAGGTCGTCGCGGCGCAGGCGCGCAGCCAGCTCGAGGGTGCCGTCTGGGTGGCTCGTCATCAGGGGCGGTCCTCGGTCGGTGGGACGCTCAGGCCATCCACGTCGCGCCCAGCGCCAAGAGGGCCGGCAAGCTCTGCACGAAGAAGATGCGGGGGCTCGCGGTGAGCGCGCCCACGATGCCCATCACCACGATGAACAGCAACAGAGCCAGCACCGTCGCGGTCTGGCCCGTCAGCACGGCCCACGCCAGAAGTGCGCCCACGCCGGCGTTGTAGAAGCCCTGGTTGAGCGCGAGCGTGCGCGTGGTGTCGGCATACGCACGGGTCTGTCCCATCCCCTTGACCATGCCGTTCCACCCCAGCGTCTCCATGTAGAGGAAGCCGAAGTGGAGCAGGGCGACAATCAGGGGGGCGGCGAAGGCGACGGTGGCCATGGCGGACTCCTTTGGGGGGCCGGGGACCGGCTGGGGAAGGCACGGCCAGCATCACCGATGCCAGAGAATCGCACAATGAACATGTAGATGGCATTGGTTGTATGATTTCTGGACATCCCTCGGGAACCCGATGTCCAGCCTGTCTGCCTACCGAGGCCTGTTGGCCGTGCTCGATGCCGGCAGCGTGAGCGGCGCCGCGCGGTCGCTCGGCGTGCCCCGCCCCACGCTGTCCCGCTGGCTGAGCGAGCTCGAAGAACAGCTTGGCGTGCGGCTGTTCCACCGAAGCCCGTCCGGGGTCGTGCCCACGCGCGCGGGCCAGGTCCTGGCGGACCAGCTTCGTCCATCCCTGCGTGCCCTCGAGGATGCCGAGGATGCGGTCCGCCGAATGGACGATGTGCCCCGCGGGCTGCTCCGGGTGTCGGTCCCCCCACCGCTGGTGGCCGAGCTGTGCGCGCTGGTCACCGATTACCTGAAGCGCTGCCCGGAGGTGGAGGTGGAGCTGCTGTCGGTGCAGCATGTCGTCGACCTGCGCGCCGAGCAGATCGACGTCGCCGTCCGAGGGGGCGCTCTGCAGGACCCCTCCCTGGTCGCGCGGCGGCTGCGGTCCTTCGATGTGGTGGCGGTCGCCAGTCCCGGCCTGTTGGCGGCCCATTCGCCGGTCTGCACCCCGGCCGACCTGGTGGGCCTGCCCTGTCTCCGGGCCCACGACCAGCGCGGGCGTCCCCAGAGCCGCTGGCCGCTGCGGTCGGGCGGACAGGTGGAGGTCGCAGGTCCCCTTGTCACCAACGACCGAAACCTGCTGCGGGAGGCCGCCATCGCGGGGGTCGGGGTTGCGCTCCTGGCGCGCTCGTCCGCGGCGCCGGCGCTGGCGGGTGGCCACCTCACCACCGTGCTGCCCGAGCAGGTGGGCACCACCTCCGCCCTCCACGTCGTCTACGCCGATCGGCGCTTCTTGCCCGCGCGGGTGCGGGTGTTCGTGGACACCCTGGTGGCGGGCATGATCGACGATGGCGCCTGAGCGGGGGAGCTACTCGACTTCAGACTCCACTGCGGCTTCCACCTCGCCCGCGGAGGTGGACCGGCCGTCGGCAACCCGCCAGGAGATGACGCCGTTGGCCTCCACCAGCGCGTAGCTGTGCTGAGAGGTGCCATCGAGGGCGCCCCACTCGGCCAGCCATGTGCCCTCGTGGTCGCCGAGCACCACCCAGCTCAAGCCGTAGGTGGTGCGGTAGCGGTCCGCGTCGTCGGTCTGTGCGGGCTGTCCGCTGCGGTCCTGGGTGAGGACGTTGAGGACCAACAGGTCGCCCGGTGCGTCGGCGAGGTACCACTCATGGATGCTCTGGACCAGAGCCGTGCAGCTTCCTCACCACTCGGCCGTGCCGAGGATCAGTACGCGTTCGCCTCGGTAGGCGCTGAGCGTCTGGTCGGTGCCGTCTGCGTCGGGCAGCGTGAAGTCGGGCGGGCAGTCGCCTTCCTCCAGGCCCACGTCGCAGTCGACGGTGCCATCGTCACCGCCGTCGTCGCCGCCGTCGTCACCGCCGTCGTCACCGCCGTCATCTCCACCGTCGTCGTCGTTGCCCGAGTCGACCTCGGAGGAGGTGCCATCCGGGTCGGTCCCATCGTCTTTCGTGTCATCCGAGGTGCAGGCGCTCAGCGCGAGCAGACTGGCGAGAATGGTGGTGCGCACTGGGGCTCCGGGTTGTCCTCGCACTCTACACAGCGCGCCGCGAGATGCCGACGGTCGATCGAGGCACGCCCGATGCGTTCAGCGCTTCAGCAGCTCGCTCAGGCGCCACTCGGACGTGTGGAGGTCGGCGACCCGGAAGTTGCCGGGGGCGTCGGGCACCTCCACCAGCTCCCAGGTGATGACCATGGCCTGACCGAGGTTGGTGAAGCGGACCTGCCAGGTGTCGCCGTCGACCGGCTTCATGCTGAAGTCGGACAGCTGGTGGTCCTGGGCGTTCACCAGGGGATCGAAGCCGAGGGCCACCCCCTGTTCCGACCCGGCCGAGGCCTTGAGTCTGGCGCCGAGGTCGTCGGTCCAGCAGGTGGCGTCCGCGAGCGGAGCCGGGGGCTTTCCAGCCTGGTAGGGCGCATAGGCCTTTGCCACGAGCTGAAAGGCGGGCAGGGCGCAGCTTCCGGCTGGCGGGGGGGCCGGCTTGGGGCGGGCCTTCTTCTTGGCGGCTGCGGGCGTGTCCTGGGGGGTCGGTGCGTGCGGCGTGGTTGGCGCGGGCGGGGGAGACTCCGTGTTGCCTCCACATGCGGCGGACAGCAGGACGAGCGGGAGCGGATGGCGCATGGGGACCCGAGGGACGGTGGGTGAGGCGGCTACGGACGTCGGCGCAATGCACCCAGGCGGTGGACGGCGCCGCGGGCAGCCGTATCCGGCTCGACGACGGGGGGACGGTGGGTGGTGCCCTGGGCGGTTGAGGGACCCCCGAGCCGCAGGTGAACATCGGCCCGCTGGCGGGGGGGCAGGTCGACCCAGAGCTGGTGAATGGCCTGCTGGTCGGCGTAGACGGTGACAAGCCAGTGGGTGGGACGGGCGAAGCGCTGAACCGCCGCACCCGCCGCGTCGGTCTGCAGCTCCAGCCGCTCACCGCCCCCGTCGAAGGACACCGTGAGGTCGGACACCGGCAGGCCCTGGGGGTCGGCCACATGCACCGCGATGGCGGGCAGGGTCTGGGGTGTCCAGCGCACGGTGTCGGTCGACTCCCCCAAGGCGGGAAGCGCACACCAGAAGAAGGCTGCGGGGAGCTGCATGTCGACCTCCCTGGTCTCGTTGGTCTCGTTGGTCTCGAGGGTCTCGTTGTCTGCGGGGTTTCCGCGACCACTCAGGCGAGGGCGGCGCACCATGCGTCCGCCGAGCCCCAGGCGGACGGCACAGCGCCGCACACCTCAAGTCGGTCGTCGTTTCCGGTCATCACGGCCAACAGCGGCAGTCCGGGGCTCGCGGGGGGCGCCACGAAGACCGCCGAGCAGGCCAGCTCGCCCGCCTGCCAGTCCGCCATCGACAGGCGCCCGAGGTTCGACACCGTGGCCGATGCTGGCACGGTCCCGCGCCGCTGGTCCCTGCGGGACAACGCCCCGCCAGCCGCTGCAGTCAGCCCGAGCGGCCAGCGTCGCATCGCCGCCGACTCCAGCACGGGGCCGTGGTGCGCGCCGGCCTCCACCGCCGCCTTGAGTCGCTGGCCCAGCTCCGCGGGATCGGTGTCTGCCGTGACGTCCAGGTGCACGAGTCCGGTGAGGTTGGCGACGCTTGGGGCCGCGCCGGCCATGTGGCGCCGCAGGTCGACCGGAAGGGTCATGCGCAGGCGCCTCTGCCCGGACCACCGGGCGAGACGCACCACCACCTCCCCGTACACATGGCGTCCGGGCACCGGAAGGGTGGTGCGCACCCAGCTGCCGCCGGCGGCACCCACCCGCCGGGCACCGGTTCGGGCGAGGGGGTCGCGGTCGGGGAGAAGCGGCTTGCTCGGGCGTCCGCCGGCCTTCGCGGAGACCTCGCCGTCGGTGCGGGTCTCGAAGACCACCGGCCCCAGCGGCTCGCCCCGCAGAGCCCGCATCAGGTCTGCGAGCACATGGAGTCCGCCACGCCCGTCGGTCACCGCATGCAGCACCCGTAGCATCAGCACCGTGCGACCGTCGACACCGGGCACCCGGGCGAGCAGGGCCACCGGACCGCGTTCGGGGTCGAGCTGCACACCCAGCTGCTCGGTCGACAGGCCCCGTCGGGCATCCCACCCCCCGGGCGAGGCTCCCACCGAAAGAAGCGGGGCGGCAGCGCCGTCGGCCACCCAGCGTCGACGTCCCAGCCGTCCCTTCAGACGCACCCGCAGGCCCGGATGCACCCGCTGCACGTCCTCCCAGGCCCGCCGCAGCCGAGCTCGGTCGAGGTTGCCCTCCACCACGGCCACGAAGTCGATGGCGAAGGGCGGCTGGATGCGGTGGGCCGCGAGCCACTTCAGCTCCAGGCCCGACAGCGCGCGGGATTCAGGCACTCGGGGTCGCCTCCTCCTCCGCATCTTCGCCTGTCTGTTGGGCCTTCGCCGGCACCGCGTGCACAAGGCGGACCGTGAGTGCCGCCAGGCCGGCCACCAGCACCGCCAGGCCGGCCATCAGCGACGCCCGATCGATGAGGGCCAGCGGGGCTGGGGCGCGCATCGACAGAGGTCCCACCGTGGCTTCTTCAGATGCGGCCTCGGTGAGGCTGTCCTCGTAGAGCTGCAGGTCGAAGTCGGCGTGGGCGCGCCGGGGGTCGCCGCCGTGCAGCAGGGCGCCGCCTTCGGGCACCACCGCCACCATCTCCCAGCCGGGGCGCGCGAGCTGCAGGCCGTCGATGGGCAGAGGTGGGTCGTCGCCGTTGTCGATCTCGATGATGAGCTGGTCGCCCACCACCGTATCGACGCCGATGCCCAGCGAGCCGGGCCGGTCGGCACCGGTCCAGCCCAACGAACGCAAGGGAAGCAGGTGGTCGCCCGCGGCCCGGAGCACGGTGACCCGCCGCTTGAAGGCTGCCGCCGAGGTGGACAGCGTGAGGGTGGAGATCGCGAGGTCGGGGTCGGCGACCGGCACGACCAGGCGCGAGATGCCGCCGTCTTCGATGCGCTCCACCGTGGCCATGTCGACCGACGTGGTGGGGTCGATGGCCGCGCGGCGCAGCAGGTGGGGGATCTGGCGCTGGGGTTCACCGGGCTCGGTGAGCCGGAGGTCGCGCATGCCACTGGTTCCCGCCGCCGTCTGCACCTCGGGACCCAGCGGGATGCGCACCATTCCGGCCGCACCGTCGACGGTGGCGGTCCAGGCGAAGGCCTCTGGTGAGGGGAGGGGGCGGCCCGGTCCCGACAGTCCGCTTCGGAGGACGGGATGCACGTAGGCGCCGTGGTCTTCGACGGGATCGAGCTGCACTACCGGGGTGGGCAGGCGGACGAGCTCCGACAGCGCGAGCTGCAGCTCACTGGGGGGACGGGTCTGGGCCGGCGCTCCGCCGAGCAGGGTGTAGGGACCGGGACCGCTGGGCTGGAACCAGATGGCCTCGCCCTCGAGCTCCACCCCCACCTCGGTCATCTCCAGCACGGGCTGGCCATAGCTCGCGAGGCGCACCACAAAGCGGTCGGCCGGGGGCGGCGCATCGAGGCCGATGCGCGTGGCGTCGAGTGTGGCCTCCCCCACGCGCACTCGGCGCACGGAGCCGCTTCCCAGGCGCCGGTTGGCCTGGCCCTGACCCGCGGGGGTGTCGACCGTGACGTCGCGGGAGATGACCGCCGCCTCCGCCGCGGCGAGGTCAACGGCGTGGACGGGCATGGGAAAGTCGAGCTGCACGGTGTAGTCGACGAATCCATCCTCGGTGACCCGGCGGTCCACCACGGGCGCGACCAGTCGGTCTGGGACCAGCGAGGGGGGCAGCTTCTGCAGACCCACCATCCCCGGCAGGCGGCGGGGAGCGCGTCCGAACCACTCGAACTCCACCCGGAGAGGGGCCTGGGTGGGCGAGAAGTGGACTGTGCGGTGGTCGCCGACCTCGTGGGTCCAGATGAGCGTGGGCCCGACGATGGTGCGGCCGGTGTTGGCGTCGATGACCGTCATGCGGGCCACCGAGGCGGAGTTCTGCAGGCTCACCTCGATGCCGTCGATGGACAGTGGGGGGGCGTCCACCTTCACCACGCCGGGGTCGTCGGTGCGCCAGACCTGCAAGGAGCGTCGGGTGGGCGGGGCCTCTCCTCGGGCGACCGCGAAGGGGACCGGGTGACCGTCGGCATCGAGGAGCAGCAGGTCGCTGCCGTCGTCGGGGTCGTCGATGGACCGCAGTCCGGGAGGGATCCGCACCATCACGGCCCCGGTGTCACAGTCCCCGCACCCCACGAGGCGCACCGAGGTGGTCTTCGGGAAGGCGGCCACATCGGGGAGCTCGGCGGGCTGGGCGAAGGCGCCCGTGGACCACACGGTCAGGGGCAAGAGCAGAGTGGGAATCACGCGCTACTCCGGGTTGGACTGGTTGGCGTCGGCGCGGCGCAGCACGAGGCGCTCGAAGACGAAAGCGGCGATCAACAGGGTGACCCCGAGGCCGGCAATGGAGCCGACGCGCACGAAGCCCGACAGCGACCACAGGTCGACCAGGAACACCTTGGCCGCGGCCGCGAGCACGACCACGAAGCCGACCATCCGGATGACGCGGTGGTCGCGCCAGGTGCCGACGGCGAGGATGGCGATGCCGTAGGCGGCCCAGGCGAGGGAGCGCACCATGCCCTGCCACAGGCCCTTTCCACCAAGCTCGATGGGACCGCTCGCCTGGAAGGCGTGGCTGACCTGCACGTTGACCAGTGCGAAGCCGACCGCGACGGCGCCGAGCAGCACCCCCAGGCGCACGAGGTCGGGCACGCGGGGGCGCTTGTCGGATGCCGACGCCGGGCCGAGGAGCTGGGAGGTGGCCAGCAGGCAGACGGCGGGCAGGCCCCAGGTGTACAGGGTCCAGTTGAACAGCACCGGCCCGGCGGCGTCGGCGTACTCCAGGGCCCACGGGTTGAGCGTGAGTCGGATGGTGACGGCTGCGGCCAGCGCCACGGCGGTCCACCGGAGCAGCGGATGGTCCAGTCGTCGGCTGGCCCAGGCCACCGCGGCGGCTTCGAGGGCCCAGGCCACGGTGACCCACTGGTCGCGCAGCTGCACGGGAATGGCGCCAGTCACGCCCAGCAGAGTGACTCCCACGAAGAGGGCGAGCGGTCCCGAGTCTCGGCGGGCACCGTGCTGCCGCACCAAGGTGAGCGCACCCACGAGGGCCACGGCACCCAGAAGCACGGGCAGCAGGCCAATCAGGTCGACGCCCGCCGCTTCCTTCCAGGTGGTGTAGAGCGGCAGGAAGAAGGCAGGGCCGGCGAGGGCCGCGGTGACTGTGCTTCGGGCGTCGCTGCGGGGGCCGCGCACCAACAGGGGTAGGGTGCCGAAGAGTCCGAACGCGAGCGCAGCCGGACCGGCGATGGCGAAGGGACCGACCGCGTCGATGTGATCTGTCGCCACCACGAGGGCGAGTGCGGCCCCCACCAGGGCGGGCAGCAGGTGCTCGGGACGCTTGCGGAGCGCACTGGCGAGCACGGCGGGCAGGGAGGCGACCAGGCCCATCGCCAGCACGCCTTGTGGTTGGGCATCGGAGTTTCCGAGCACCGCGGTGGCTCCCAGTCCTGCGGACACCATGAGCGGCAGGTGGGGGTGGGCCCACGCTGAGTCGGGTTCGGTCACCTTTCGAGGGACGAGCGCGAGCAGTGGCAGTCCGGCGAGTGCCACCACCAGGGCCGCCCAGGGCACATCGGGGACGGAGCCCTGCTGCACGCCATAGACCATGGCGAGCAGGACCACCGCGCCCGAGGCCAGCCAGCGGGTGAGGGGACGGCGTAGCAGCAACACCGACGGGGCCGACACCGCGAGCAGGCCGACCGCGGGCACCCACGGGCCCCACGGAGAGGGGCGGAAGACGGTGAGGCCCGAGCGGGGGTCGATGAAGACGGGATCGGCGGGGTCGAGCCACGGGACGGCGAGGATGCCGAGCACCGCGGCGGCGAAGGCCGCCAGCAGTCCGGCGGTCTTGTCGCCCTCACGGGTGGTGGCCGCCCGTGCCCAGGTGGCGAAGATACTGACCAGCAGGGCCACAGTGCCCAGGGCGATGGGCTGGTCGATGGGACGTCCAGCCTCCACCGTCCACCCGAAGAACACCGCGGCGAAGCCGATGGCCGCGCCCAGCACGAGCTCGCCCCAGCCGCGGCGCACGGCAGCACCGACGGCGCCGGTCACCAGCACGAGCAGGTAGCCGAAGAGAACAAGGGGGCGGGGCTCGGTGGCCTTCACAAGGGCCGGGGTTGCCAGTCCACCCAGCAGGCCGAGCCACGCGTCGAAGCGGGAGCCCTGTCGCACGCCCGACAGCAAGGCCACACCGGAGACCGCAGCCAGCAGCACGAAGGTGATTGGGCTGGAGACGAGGTCGTAGAGCACGTTGGCGGCGTACAAGGTGCCCAGGAGACCCGCGATTCCCGCGCCCACCAGGGCCGAGCCGACCCACTCGAGGCGGCGGTTGCGGGCGATGGTGCCCCCCCACCAGGCGGCCATGCCGAGCAGCAGGCCGCTGGCGATGCGCACCGACGGACCCACCCAGCCGCGCTCGATGGCGGCGGACAAGGCGAAGAGGGTGGCCAGCACCACGCTGATGCCGCCGAGACCCGCCGCGAGCCACATCGCCAGGCGCTCGATGGACAGCTCCGGCAGCTTGATGGGCGGAACCGGAACCGGGTGCAGCCTGGGTCGGGTGGGTGGGACAGGGGGCACGGACCCGGTGGGGCCGTCTGCGGGGGGGCCGTCTGCGGTGGGGCCGTCTGTGGTGGGGCTGTCTCCGGTAGCAGGGACGGACGCGGTGGGCGGAGGTGCGGCGGCGGGGACCTCTGGGGTGGCGACGGCTTTCCGCTCCACGGGCTGGGCGTTCGGTTCGGGACGCGGGGCGGGTGATGCGACGGGAGTCGGCGCCGAAACAGGGCCCGGGCGTGCCGACCCGCCGCGGTCCACCCGCAGACGAAGCGCGTCGAGCTCGCCCTCGAGCTGGTTGAGCCGCGTCTCTGCCCTCTTCATGCGGCTGAGCGTGGAGACCAGGAGCACCAGCAGGAGCACCGGCACTCCGAGGACCAGCCCGCCGGCCAACAGACCGAGCATCACCACCTCCACGGATCACCTCACGGTCACAACCCGTCGCACGGCTCCACCTTGGAGCAGACACCGTCCACATGGCTCGTTTGGCGGATTCGTGCTGTGGATTGCTCTGCACTTCGGTGTGCGTGAACGGTGCGCGATGGTGCATCCAGGGTGCAGGTGGTGCTGCAAGGTGGCCGTCTGTCAGGCCTTTGGCAGCCCCAGGCGGAACACCGTGCGCCCCGGTCGGCTCTGCACACTCACCTGGCCGCCATGGGCCTGCACGATGGCGCGCACCAGCGCGAGTCCGAGGCCGGTGCCGCCGCGCTCCCGGCCGGTGGTGAAGAAGCGGTCGAACACCTGCGGCAGGTTGGCCTCCGAGATGCCCGGGCCGTCGTCCTCCACCTCCACACCGGTCTCATGCTCGTCGGCCCACAGGCGCAGCACGATGGTGGGCTCGGGACCGCCATAGCGCCGGGCATTCTCCAGGAGGTTGTGAACCGCCATGCCGATCTGGTCGGCGTTGGCGTCCACCAGTCCTCCCGCGCCCTCCACGCGCACCTCGGCGTGCCGCTCCAACACCCCCCGCACCACCTCCTCCACCGCCACGACGCGCCGTCCCCCCCCTTCTTCGGCCCGGGCGAGGCGAAGGAGGCCCGACACCATGCGGGTGAGTCGGTCGAGGTCGGCGAGGGCGTTGGTGAGGAAGCGTTCCCGGGTGGCGGGCGGCATCTCGTCGTCGTCGAGCAGCAGCTCGACCGTGCCCCGCAGGCTGGACACCGGGGTCTTGAACTCGTGGGACACATGGCTGGCGAATTCGCCGATGTACTTGAGACGGGTCTGCAGGCGGGTGGCCATCGACCCCATGGCGCCCGCGAGGTCGCGCGCCTCCAGCACCCGGGAGGTCTGGGCCATGGCGAGGTCACCGATGGCGTCGAGGTCGCCGGCTGCCATGCGGTGGGAGGCCGCCGACAGCGACCGCAGCGAGCGCGACAGCACCCGGCCCGACACCACCGCCAGACCCACCGTGAAGGCGAGGCCGAGAAACACGCCCACCGACAGCCGGGGAGCCATGTGCCAGAAGGCCTGCAGCTCCTCCCGCGGCGTGCGCGAGACCACCACCGCGCCGAGCACCGCCCCACGCCAGATGATGGGCTCCGCCACGAACATCCGCACCGACGCCCGACGGCTCGGGCCGGCGAGTGGGGTGCGCATCGAGTGGCCGTTGTCGCGCTCCTCCCACCACCAATTGTTGCGGGCGGAGGCGATGACGTTGGCCACCTCGGGCTCGTCGGCGAGGCTGTCCCCGGTGGCGCCATTGCTGCTGGCGATGACCCTGCCCTCGGCGTCGACCACCCGGTAGCCCGCCAACGTGCGCACTTTCGCGGTGCTCAGCAGAGGGGACAGGCCGCCCGCCACCGAGTCGAGCGCCGCCGGGCCGGGGGCGTCGGCCGAGGCGAGCCGGTCCTCGATGTGGAGAGCGACGAGAACGGCTTGGTGGGCGATGTCATCGACGGTCTGTCGCCGCAGGTCGGTGGCGAGCGCACCGGTGCCCACCAGCACCAGCACAGGCAGCGCAAAAGCCACGAGGTGGGTGACCAGCAGCCAGTCGTGGAGGGGACGAACCAGCCATGGCGGCGTGCGCGAGCGGCTCATCGCGCCATCAGTGCACGAGCCGGTAGCCCACACCCCGCACCGCCTCGATGGGGTCGGCGCCGGCCTGTCGGAGCTTCCGGCGGGCCCGGCTCACATGGGAGTCGAGCGTGCGGTCGGCGACGTGGTGGCCGGAGCCGTAGGTGGCTTCGGACAGCGCGGCCCTGGAGAGCACCCGGCCGGGACTGCGCATCAGCGCCCGCAGCAGCTCGAACTCGGTGGCAGTGAGGGTGACCTCGTCGCCGTGCACGTAGACGCGGCGGGAGGCGGGGTCGAGGCGCAGGGCCCCCACTTCCAGGGCGGTCTCGGCCAGCTCCTCCGGGGCGGGAGGCTGGGCGCGCCGGAGCACCGCCTTCACCCGGGCCACCAGCTCCCGGGTGGAGAATGGCTTGGTGACGTAGTCGTCGCCGCCCATCTCCAGCCCCAGCACACGGTCGACCTCCTCATCGCGGCTCGACAGGAACACGATGGGCAGGCGGCCCTTGGCGCGGATGCGTCGACAGACCTCGAGACCGTCCATCTCGGGCATCATCACGTCGAGCACCACAAGGTCCGGCGGGCTGCGGTCGACCTCCACGAGCGCGGCGCGTCCGTCTCGCACCGTGTGGACCTGAAAGCCTGCGCGCTGCAGTGCATAGGTGACGACCTCGCGCAGGTGGGGGTCGTCGTCGACCACGAGAATCCGGGGCATCGGGCCTCCTCGGCGGCCTCCTATCCCGGATGCGCAGGCCGACGCGACCGGGCGCTACTCCCGCTCGATGTGCACCGCGCGGCGGGTGGCGATGTCGGTGTGCTCGCTCACCGAGCCGTCGGGCCAGGTGACCACGATGCGGTCGACCCGGTCGTGTTCGCCGAGCCCGAAGTGGAGGCGGTGGGGGTGTCCGGCGCCAAAGCTCTGGCCGCCTGCGGTGAGCCAGCGTGTGTGTACCCGGCCGTCGACGACGACCTGCACGCGGGCCCCGATGGCGCCGGAGTTGGGGGCGGGCTGCTCGAGGTGGACGGTGAGCCAGGCGGAGCCGTCGCAGCGGGCGCGCCACACGCGGGGGGGCTTGATCTGGTTGGCGAGGACCGCGTCGAGGAAGCCGTCGTTGTCGAGGTCGGCGAGCATGGCGACCCGGCCCAGGTCCCACCGGTCGAGCAGCCAGTGGGGCGCGACGTCTTCGAAGTGGCCCGTCCCATCGTTGAGAAAGAGCTTGTCGGGCTGCCGGCGGGCGTTCTCCCGGGCGGGGTCGTCGGCGCCGGGGATGTGGCCGAAGACCATGTAGATGTCGAGGTCGCCGTCGTTGTCGATGTCTGCGACGTCGGTGCCCCAACCCACCGACGCGCTGGGGGTGTCGACCACCCCGCGGGACAGAGCGGCGTCGTACCAGGCCCCGCCGCCGCTCAGCAGCATGGCGGGGGCCCCCCAATTGCTGATGACGAGGTCTGGCAGGCCGTCTTCGTCGATGTCGCCGACGCCGGTTCCCATCGATGCCATGGCGACCTCCAGGCCCGAGTGTCGGTCGTCGGCCGCGAATCCGGACGGGCTGTCCGCGCCCCCCCACAGCACGGCGTTGCCCGGTGCCGCGGAGCCGTGGTCGTTGGCGAAGTAGGCGTCGAGGTGGCCGTCGTCGTCGAAGTCGAGGAGGGTGGTGACGAAGGTGTAGCCGTCGTGGGCGCGCTCGGGCAGCTCCACGGTGGACTCCGCCAGCCGGCCGCCGGCCAGCTCATAGAGGGCGCCGGGCAGTGGCGGGGTCTCATCATGGGAGATGAACCGACGGGCCTGGTTGCCCCCCACCACAAGCTCGAGCTCGCCGTCCCCATCGATGTCGGCCACGGCGGGGCCCATGTGGGCGGTCCTGCCCGCGGCGGGGCCCAGGTCGTCGTGGACCTCGAAGTGGCCGTCGCCGAGGTTGGTGTAGCGAAGTGGGGGGCGGGTGCGGTGGGTGACCAGGACGTCGAGGTCGCCGTCGTCGTCGAGGTCGACGAGCAGCACTCCGCTGATGAGGGCGCCCGCTTCGGGGGCGGTGGGCCAGGCGTAGGGGGCGGGCGAGAAGCTGGCATCGCCGTCGCCGATGAACAGGCGCACGCCGGTGGGGTGGCCGACCGCCATGTCGAGGATGCCGTCGTTGTCGAGGTCGCCGAGGGCGATGCTCATCGTGGCGCCCGGCAGCGTGTCGAGGTCGACGTCGGGGAGGGCCCCGAGGCTGTCGGGGTCTTCCACCCACCTTCCCGGCCCCTCCAGCTCTCGCTCCTCGGGATTCTCGCAGCGGCGGCTGCTTGCCTCGGGAGTGGCCAGGGTGGCGTCGATGTTGGGCTCGGGGACGTCGACGTCGACGGCTGGCTCGCTGGAGTCGCCGGAGTCGGTGGTGTCCACCGGGGGGGCTTCGGAGCCCGTGTGTCCGAGGTCGGACATGGACGGCCCGCCCTTGTCGGCCACCGGTCTGCAGGCCACCGCCACGACCCCTGCTGTCCACCACAACCGTTGCATGCGCGTCCGTCCCCTCCGCTTGTCAGGGATGACTTTACATATCAGTGCGGTGCCTGTCCTCCAACCTCAGCTCCCTGGCTTCAGCAGCACCGTCTGAACCGTCTTGAGCAGGATGAGGCCGTAGAGGGCCGGGTTGAGCTCCTGGATGGCGTAGAGGTCGTAGCAGAGCTTCTCGCGGGAGTCGTCGACGCTGGCGCCATAGCGGTACATCACCTGGGCCCAGCCGGTCACCCCTGGCTTCACCGCGAAGCGCAGCGAGTAGTAGGGGATCTGTCCCTTGAGCTGCTCGACGAAGTGGGGGCGCTCCGGGCGGGGACCCACCATCGACATGTTCCCGACGAAGACGTTGTAGAACTGGGGCAGCTCGTCGATTCGGGTGCGCCGGAGGAAGCGGCCGACCCGGGTGACGCGGGGGTCGGCGGCGCCCTGAGACCACACCGCCCCCGACTTGGCCTCCGCGTCGACCCCCATGGTGCGCAGCTTGTAGATGGTGAAGGGCTTTTCATCGAGGCCCACGCGCGTCTGCCAGTACAGGGCGGGGCCGGGGGTCTCGAGCTTCACCGCCGCGCCGGCGACCGCGATGATGGGGGCGGACAGCAACAGGCCGACCGCAGACACGAGGATGTCGGACAGGCGCTGGAAGGCCTGGGTGGCACCGCGTCTGCCGGCGAATTCCGGGCCGAAGATGATGGAGGTGTCGGACACGTACTGGATGGGGACCTTGCCGGTCATGCGCTGGTAGACGACCCGCATGTCCTCGATGCGGATGCCCGCGGCCTTGCACTCGAGCAGCTGTCTGGTGAGGGTGGGCGACATGCCGCTGCGGATGGCCACGATGATGCAGCCGATGCGCTCGGTGGCCACCCACGCGCCCAGAGCCGAACGCCCGCCCACGATGGACAGACCGGAGGGGGCCTCGATGGGGTCGAGCAGCTCGTCGGGGTCGTCTACGAAGCCCACGATGTCGTAGCGGAGGCGATGCTCGGGATCTCGGAGGATGGCCGAGGCGATGTCGTGGCCGGTCTGGTCGGCGCCCAGGATGACGGTGCGGAGCCTGGGGGCGAGCCTCGGACGCACCTGGCACATGAGTCCACGCCAGAAGGTGAGACCGGCGGCGAGGGCCATGTTGGCGACGACGAAGAGACCGCGGCTGGTGCTCCAGTCGGGAATCATGAAGAACAGCGCCATCTGGAAGACGGCGGCCGCCAGCATCGCGCTCCAGAGGCGCATCACATTGGCGGGCTGTCGGAAGTCGCGGGCGGGGTCGTAGGCCTCGGAGATGTAGAGGAGGACGACGTGGGACAGCACGAAGATGTAGGAGGCGCCGGTGGACCGCTGCAGAAAGCCGAGCAGGTCGATGGCGTAGATGGGACGCTCGGTGCGGATGGCCAGGGCGACCGCGAGTGCGAGCACGGCGACGGCCACATCACCGAGCAGGTAGAGCACGGAGCGGCGCTCGACGTGGACTCCGGCGATCTTCATCGGTCGGACCCGGGAAGTGGGAGGCCGCGCTCTCTGCCGAGGGCGGCGTACACAGCGGCTGTGGCCTGACACATCCGCTCGGAACTGAAGCGACTCGTGAACTCACGTCGGCCGGCCGCCCCATGTCTTGAGCGGAGGGACGGATTGGACAGCATCTGGTCCAGTGCCTCGGTGAGCGCGCCAAGGTCGCCGCGCGGCACCAGCAGTCCGGTGCGGCCGTGGTCCACCGCCTCGCGGATGCCGCCCACGTCGGAGGCGATGACGGGAAGGCCGGCCCGCATGCCTTCGAGAATGGCCAGTGGGAAGCCTTCTTGACGGGACACCAGGGCAAAGACCTGGCTCGCGGCCAGCTGGTCGGCGACATCGCTTCGGGTGCCCATCCACTCGATCTGGTCGTGGATTCCGAGGGCCTTGGCCTGCCGCTCGAGGGTGTGCCGATCCGGTCCGTCCCCCACCAATCGAAGCACGAAGGGATGTTGGACCGCTGAAAGGGCCTCCAGCAACAAGGTGTGGTCCTTGGGTGGCGCCATGCGGGCGACCATCACGATCCGTGGCGTGCCCTCGGCGGCGGGCTCGGCCCTGGGTGCAGCGGAGCCGACGCCATTGTGGACAACCCGTACCTGGGCATCGGTTGCCACCGACCAGCGCGTGCCCACCTCCTTGTCGGCTTCGGACACGGTGATGAAGCGGTCGGTGATGCGGCCTGCCAACCACTCGACGGGAATGGCCCAGGAGCGGCGCTTCCAGGACAATCCATCCGAGAACGACCAGGCGTGGGCGGTGTGGATGACCGGCACCCCCCGGATGCGGGCGGCGAGGCGACCGAGCAGGCCCGCCTTGGTGCTGTGGGTGTGCACCAGGTGGGGTTTCACGGCGTCGATGGCCCGCACGAGTGCCCGCAGTGCCCGGGCGTCGGTGCGCGGCGATACGGCTCGCTGCAGCGATGGCATCACCTCGCAGGGCACCCCGAGGCGATCGGCTTCTTCGGTGACAAAGCCCGTCTCGCCGACGATCAGGTGGTAGTCCACCCGATGCTTGAGGCCCGCGAGGAGGTCGCGCACATGGACCTGGGCCCCGCCGCGCTCCCCCCGCGTGATGACGAGGAGGACGCGCAAGGGCCGCGGGTTGGCGCCCGAGCTTCCGGATGTAGACACGATGTCACCTGCCCGGCTTCGTAGAGGCCGGATGTCGCCTGGGGGCCAGTATGGCATAGCGGTTGGAGCCTTTCGGTCACTCTGCTGTTTGGGACGGCCCTGCCCGGTCCGCATAGGGGAGGCACACGGAGGGCGCATGGCCTCGCGACGACTCGACCTGCCGGACCTCGCCGAGTGGCGAAAGGCGGCCCCGAACTTCGCCCGTCGGCAGGCCAAGACCCTGCGTCAGGCGCGACACGGCTGGGGACACGCCCGGCGCCTCGGCTTCGTGTTCGGATGCCAGCGTTCGGGCACCAAGATGGTGATGCGGGTGCTCGATGAGGCTGCCGAGGCCCGCATCTTCCACGAAAACCACGGCGTGGCCTTCGACGACTTCCAGCTGCGCTCCGACCGGGTGCTGCGGGCCCTCATCTCGCTCACGCCCGCCCCGGTGCAGCTGTTCAAGCCCATCTGCGACAGCCACCGGGCCGACGTCGTGCTGGAGAGCTTCGCCGACGCCCGGGCGGCCTGGGTTGTGCGCCGCGCCGACGACGTGGCCAACTCGGCGGTGAACAAGTGGGGGGACCACCAACGACAGGTCGTCGAGGCCGTTGTGAGCGGCAATGTCGACACCTGGGGCTGGCGGACGGCGGGCCTCGGCCCCGACGCTTCGCGGAGCCTGCGGGAGGCCGCTTCCGGTGAGCGCCTCACCCCCCATGAAGGTGCGCTGCTGTTCTGGTGGATGCGCAACCAGTTCTTCTTCTCCCTCGGGCTCGACCGCTCGCCTCGGGTGCGCCTCGTGCGCTACGCCGAGCTGGTCACCGATCCCGAGGCGGCCTTCGCCCCGCTGTTCGCCCACCTCGGGGCCGCCTGGTCGCCCCGCTTCGTCGCCCAGGTGCGGTCCACCTCGGTCGGTCGTGCGCCGGCACCCGAGGCCCGGCCAGCCATCCGCGCCCTCTGCGATGCATTGCAGGCCCGCTTCGAGGCCTGGCGCCCCACCCCGTTGCCCGTTCCATCCCCTGTGTTGCTGTTCATCGACACTCTCGGACGCGGCGGCGCCGAGCGCTATGTGGTCACCGTCGCCAACCGACTGGCCGCGCAGGGGGCCGAGGTCACGGTGGTCCACGGGGGCGGGGAGCTCGAAGAGGAGCTGGTGGAGGGCATCGAGCGGGTGTGTGGACCCTTCGTCGCGGTCCGCGCCAGCCTGCCCCGAGCGGCGATGGAGCTGCGGCGTGTGCTCAAGCAGCAGGCACCGGTTGCCATCATCGCAAACAGCCTGGCCACGGCCATCATCGGCCGCACCGCCCAGTCTGCCCGCCGGATTCCCATCGTGCAGGTCGGCCATGGCTGGCCGGCGGAGCGCTTCGCCACGGTGGCGCCCCGGATGCGGGTGTCGGACCGTGTGGTGGCCGTGTCTCCGGATGTGAAGAAGCGTCTCGTGGAGGCGGGGCTCGACGAGGAGAGGGTGACTGTGGTGCACAACGGCGTGGATGTGCGTCCCTTCAGTCGCCTGCCCGAGGCGGAACGGACGCGCGTGCGCGCTGCATTGGGCGCAGATGCCGACACGGTGGTGGTGATGACGGTCGGACGGCTGGAGGACCAGAAGCGTCACGAACACATCATCGCGATGGCTCGGCAGCTGGCCGCGCGGGCCCCGCAGGTGCGCTTCTACCTGGCCGGCGGGGGCAGTCGGGCCCAGGAGCTCGCAGACCTCAACGAGGCATCCGGCACCCAGCAGCGGGTGCGCCTGCTCGGAAAGCGGCGGGACATTCCCGAGCTGCTGGGCGCTTCGGACATCTTCTTGAACTGCTCCGACTGGGAGGGAATGCCGCTGAGCACCATCGAGGGCATGGCGGCCGAGCTGCCGATCGTCGCGACGCGCACAGAAGGCGCCGACCAGCTGCTCACTCCCCAGACCGGCATCGTGGCCGCCGTGGGCGACGTCGACGCCCTGGCAGATGGGGTGCTGCGCCTCTCCGAAGATGTGGAGCTGAGGCGGCAGATGGGCAAGGCCGCCCAGGTGCGGGCCCGCACCCACTTCAGCCATGAACGCATGGTGGACCAGCTGGTTGACGTGGTTCGCACAGTTGCGCGGCCGTAGATTCTCAGGCGCCAGGGCGGTGGTGCTCGACCGATGGCGCCGCCATGTGGTTCATTGAAGAATTTTTCGGCGCCCGCCAGACCGCCCCGCAGCGCGCCGTGGATTGCTCAGGTGAATTCCTGTCGATCTCGGAAAAAAATTTTCGACGCGGGTGGATCGCCTTGCCCCGAACAAGGCAGAGACGCACACCCGTCGAAATTCGCGGCGGGAGCCAGAAGCGGTCGAGCAAACTTCGGTGTCGACTCGGAATGCCGCTGACAAAGGCTGCCGCGGCGGGCGTTCCACGGTCGGCTTGACTCGCGCGGGTCAGACCGGCTTGAGTTGTGCAGTTGACCCGTCTGGGTTGTGGTTTGGGACAGAACGGACAGAATTCGTGTCGATGACACGCCGATAGCACCCTGCAAGTTCGCGTGGAACGCTTGTCTTTGTCGGTCCCGCGGGACACGATTGAGTCCCCCCCCAATGGGGGACACTCCTTCGGCGGGAGCTGCCTTGACCACCCAACCCCACCTCAATTGGCTTGAGAGTGCCGTTCCACTCGGCATACAACCCCCGCCAGGGGCTGCACTGGCATGGCCCATCGGGGGGATTCCTTCTGGTTGTGCGTGTCCGTCGAATCGGGAGCTGTGATGCGGGTCCTGCTCACCGGAGGCGCGGGCTACATCGGCACACATCTGTTGGTGCAGCTGCTCCAGGATGGCCATGATGTCGTTGTTCTCGATGACCTGAGCTCAGGGAGTGCGGAGGCGCTCGCGCGTGCAGAGTCGGTGGCGGGTCGTCCGTGTCGGTTTGTTCTCGGCAGCATCCGACAACCCGACAAGATTCGACAGGCGCTGCGCGGCGTCGACGTGGTGTTCCACCTCGCGGCCCTCAAGCAGGTGTCCGAGTCGGTGCAGCGGCCCGGCCGCTACTTCGCGGTGAATGTGGGCGGCATGGCGTGCCTGCTCGATGGGATGGAGCGCCAGGGGGTGCGTCGCATCGTGTTCTCCTCCTCGGCGGCGGTCTATGGCCTGCAGGCGGAGATGCCTTTGTGTGAGACAGCCGAGCTGCGTCCGGCCAGCCCCTACGGCATGACGAAGCAGGTGGGCGAGCAGATGCTGGCGCAGATGGCCACCCACTGCGGCTGGTCGGCGGTCTCGCTGCGCTACTTCAATCCGGTGGGCGCGCATCCGTCGGGGGTTCTGGGCGAGCCCTTGAACAAGGCCGCCAGCCTCGTGCCGCGCGCGCTTCGGGCCCTGCTCTACGACGACCAGCCCCTCACCGTCTTCGGCTCCGACTACCCCACCTCCGACGGCACCTGCGAGCGCGACTACGTGCACGTCTGCGATGTGGCCCGCGCCCACCTGTTCGCGCTGCGGGCACTCGAGCGCCCCGGCCACCATGTCTACAACGTGGGCACGGGCCGGCCGGCGAGTGTGCGCGAGGTGCTGGCGACATGCGCGGAGGTGGCGGGCCGCAGGGTCCCCCACCGAGATGGCGCGCGCCGAACGGGCGACATTCCCGTGGCCGTGGCCTGTTGCGACAAGATCACGCGTGAACTCGGCTTCGAGGCGCGCTTCGACCTTCAGGCGATGGTGGAGTCCGCCTGGCGGTGGTCGTCGGCGAGTCCCACCGCCTTGTCCGAGCCCGGTCTGGGCACAGGCCTTTTGGCTGCCCGTCGTCGCCTGGCGTCGGTCCCTGGGGTCGCGGGCTTCGCACGGTCGGCCTGACCCGTCCCGCGCGGCCGTCCGCCCACTTTCCCTCCAGTCCGGTGGCCATCGTGCCGCTCTGGCAGACTGGAGATGAGGCTCGAGCAACTCCGGCGTCCACCACGGCTGTCGGACCGCCTCGGGACCTTTGATCTGTCGGAGACCAGGTGGCCTCGTCCTCCCAAAGCTCGCTTCCCACCATCGATGTCGAGCTCATTCGCCGAATCCTGCTCGCCCAGTGGTGGACCATCGTCCTCTTCGTGGTGGTGGGCGTGGGCGCCGTGGCGGTGGCCACACAGTTCTCGGTGCGCTGGTACACCGCGGTGGCCGTCATTCAGCTGCTGCCTCAGGCCGGGCAGGAGATCGAGACCAACGCCGTGCGCAAGCTCGATGAAGGCGGGTACATGGAGGGCCGCGACCGGGCCCGCACCCAGATCCAGATCATCCAGAGCAAGCCGGTGCGCGAGGAGGTCGTGCGCCGCTACCGCGACCAGGGCCAACTCGACCTCGCCGCCGGCGACGAAGGCGTGGAGGCGCTGGGCAAGCTGCTGAGCGCCGGGCCCCGGGAGGACACCCAGCTGGTCGAGGTGCGGGTCGAACACCCCGACCCCCGGGCCGCCGCCCTGCTCGCCAACCTCACGGCCCAGGTCTACTACGAGGCCAACCTGGAGTTCCGGCGCAACGCCGCCAAGGACACCAAGGTGTGGATCGACGGGCAGGCCGAGGAACACCAGGGTCGCCTCGACGTCGCCACCCAGTCGCTGCTCGACTTCAAGGAGCGCCACGGCATCGTCGACCTCGACGGCCGACTCGACGAGACCTCCGCGCGCCTCGTGGCTCTGCAGAGGGCGCTGGGCGACGCCAACACGCAGCGGGTGCTCCTGGGCGGACAGCTCGCCGAGCACGAGCGCCTGCTGTCGAAGGGCAGAACCGACGTGCTCGCGGGCATGTTCAACGATGTCGGGTTGCGCGCCATCGCCCAGCGGCAGGCGGAGATGCAGGCCGAGGCCGCAGAGATCCGGGCCCGCTACGGCGACAAGCACCCCGAGGCCAAGCAGGCCGAGGCCAACCTCCAGGAGGTGCGGGCGCTGGTGGGCACCGAGGTGATGCGCCTCATCCGGGCCGAGCGCACCGAGTACCAGGCCCTTCGCCGACAGGAGCAGCGCCTCGAAGACGAGATGGTGGGTGTCAAGGAGGAGCTGCTCGCCGCGCAGCGCCTGCGCAAGGAGTACGACGAGCTCGCGCGTGAGGAGTCCGCCGCCCGCGACATCGTGCAGTCCCTCGGCGACCGGGGCAACGAGGTCGACCTGCAGGCACAGACCCAGCTCAGCGACGTGCGCATCGTCGACCTGGCCACCCCGCCCGACTCACCGTCGCGACCCAAGCGTGGGTTGAACCTCGCCCTGGCCTTCATCGTGAGCCTCACCGGCGGCGTGGCGCTGGCCGTGGTGCGCTACCAGGGCCGCGACTCGGTGGCCTCGGTCGACGATGTGGAGCGGCGCGTGGGCGTGCCGGTCATCGCCACTCTGCCGAGCCTGCCGCCGGGGCTGCCAGAAGCGCAAAAGCCGCTGTACCCCCTCGATCACCCCCACTCCCTCACCGCCGAGGCCTACCGCTCGCTGCGCACGATGCTGCAGGTGCGGGCCCCCCAGGGCAAGCCGCTGGCCTTCCTGCTCACCAGCGGCGTGGCAGGAGAGGGAAAGACCACCACCGCGGTGGGGTTGGGTGCCGCCTTTGCGAGGCTCGGTCAGCGGGTGCTCGTGCTCGACGCCGACCTGCGCCGTCCCCGGGTGCATGAAGCCTTCGGAAGCACCCGTGAGCGCGGTGTCTCCGAGGTGTTGGCCCGGCGGATCGACCCCCTCACCCTCGTGCGCAAGACCCCGGTGGAGGGGCTGTACTACCTGCCGGCTGGCGCCGAGTCCGACAGCGGCGCGGAGCTGCTCTATTCGCCGGTCTTCGCCGAGATGATGGAGCGCCTGTCCAAGGTGTTCGCCGTCGTGCTCATCGACACCTCGCCGGTGGGCCTCGTGTCCGACGCCCTCGCCTTCGCAGACAAGGTCGACGGCGCACTGCTGGTCATCCGCCGCGACCATGCGCCGGCCCGCCTGGCGGTGGACGCCGTGCAGCAGCTTCAAGGCGCCGAGGCCCGCATCCTCGGCTCGGTGCTCAACGACGTCCCGCCCAGCCGCGACGCCAGGCTCTACGGCCGGGGCTACTACAGCGAGTCCACCGACAAGCGGACCGCCAAGGCATGAACGACCGCCCGGGGCTGGGAGCGGTGGCCGTGACCGTGCTGCTCGGCCTCGTGGTGGCCGTCGCCGTGATGGTCGATGTGCGCCTGCTCGTGGCCGGTCTCGTGGGGCTGGGCCTGGCGTGGGCGGGCGTGAAGCATCCCCCGCTGCTGGTGCTCGGCATCTTCTCGGCCATCCTCTTCGACCGTCTCGGGGTGACCGGCGCCAAGGTCGCCAAGCTGCCCGTCACCGCCTCCAAGCTCGCGGTGCTTGGCAGCATCGGCCTGTGGGCGGTGCACGCCTTGCTGGGACGACGCACCGCCGTGAAGCTGCATCCCGTGCTGTTGGCCATGCTGCTGATGACCTTCGTCTGTGGCGTGTCCGTGGCCAATGCGGGCAACTTCGACGTGGGCCGCTTCTCGCTCATCGGCCTCGGCATGGTCACCGTGCTCACGGGCCTCGTCTACGTCATCCTCGCGGAGCGAGAGCTCACCTGGATCTACCGGGTGATGGCCATCGTGTTGGGCGCGTCGATGGCGCTGTCCGTGGTCGGCGGCACCCACAACGAGTCGGGACGCAGCACCGGCACCTTCGGCGACCCCAACGAGTGGGCCACGCTGGTGTTGCTCGTCACGCCCGTGCTTCTGGGTGGACTGGCCACCGACCGCGCGACCGGGGCCCGACTGCTGCGGCTGGGTCTGCTCGGCCTGGCGCCGCTGTCCATCTTCGCGAGCGGCTCCCGGGCGGCGCTGCTCGTGGGGGCGGTGGTTGGCCTGAGCTGCCTGGTTGTGTTGCGCAACCAACGCGCGGAGCTGGTGGGCGCTGGGATGCTGGGCCTGCTCGTGGCCCCCTTCGTGGTGGACGTGGAGGCCGCCTACATGCGCTTCAGCCGCCTGTTGGGACGGGCCAGCGGCCAGATGGTCACCGACTCCAGTCTCGACGAGCGGGGCGAGCTGCTGCGACAGGGTGCCGACCTGTTCATGGACAACTGGTTCCTCGGGGTGGGGGCCGGCAACTACGAGTACGCCACCGGCTTCATCTCCCTCGAAGGCAAGCTGCGGCCCGCCCACAACACCTACCTGGAGGTGGCCAGTGAGCAGGGCATCGTGGGCATCCTCGCCGGGCTCGTGTTCTACGGCGTGCTGGCGGCCACCCTCTGGGCGGCCTTTCGGCAAGCGCCCGACGAAGGCCACCGGGCACGGGTGCTGGGAGCGGCCACGGGACTTGCTGCTTCTGCCGTGATGGCGGCCACTCTGGGCCTGCTCACCTTCTCGATGGGCTACCTGATGCTGGGACTCACCCTGGCGGTCGTACACCAGAGCGACGCTGCGAGACCCATGGCCGGGCGCGCCCATGCCGCCTGAGAAGAAGCGCGGCGGGAACCTCGTGCGGCTGGCGGCTGCGCAGTTCACCCGGCTGGCTGCCGGCTTGGGTGTCAACGTCCTGCTGATGCGTACTCTGGGGGTCGAGGGCTTCGGCGTCTATGGCTACGTCATGACCCTGGTGGGGCTGGCCTCCTTCGGCGCAGGCCTGGGCATGGACCGGCTCATCGTTCGGGAGGTGGCCCGCCAGCCAGAGTCCCGGGGAGCCATGGTGGCCACGGGGTTGGCGGCGACCACGGGGCTCGCGCTGCTCACCGGACTTGGCATCGTGGGCTGGGCGACGTTGGTGGACGGACGCGACCATGTCGTCCACACGGCCACGCTCGCGGCCATCGCCACGGGCGTGCTCGCCCTGGCCCGCGTGCCGGAGGCGGCCTTCCACGCCGACCGCACGATGGGGCCCTCCACCAAGGGGCAGATGGCCGGCCGCATCGCCCTCGTGGTCACCACTGCGGTCGGGCTGTGGGCGGGGCTCGGCCTCTACGCCGTCTTCGTCGGACAGCTCGTCGACGCGCTCGTCACCGCTGCCATCATCGGAGGCGCCTACCTGCGGTGGTCCGGCAGGCAGGGAATGGCCACCACCTTGTCCCAGGTGCGCGCGCTCGTCCGCCAGGCCTTCCCCTTCGGCCTTCAGCTGCTGTTCGGCAGCGTCTACCTCAGCGTGGATGTGCTCCTGCTGGAGATGCTGTGCGGCGACACGGAGGTGGGCGTCTACCGCGGTGCCGTGATGCTCATCAGCCTCTTCCCGGTCATCGCGGTCACCCTCACCACCGGCTACTTCCCGCGGCTGGCCCGCAAGCTCGGAGACCCTGCAGGGGCCGGGGAGGAGCTGAGCTTCATCGGCCGGGTGCTGCTCGCCATCTCGGTGCCCGCCGCGGTGGGCGGCATGCTCACGGCCGAGGCGCTGATGGTCTTTCTGGGCGGCGCCGAGTTCGCGGTGAGTGCGATGCCCTTCATCGTGATGGCACCGCTGTTGCCGCTGCGCTTCGTGAACAACGCAATGGCGACCACTCTGAGCACCCTCGACCGACAGCGGGACCGCACCCGAGGCGTGTTCCTGGCCGCACTCCTCAACCTCGGGCTCAACCTTGCCGTCATCCCCCACTACGGGGCGGTTGGCGCAGCAGCGACCACCCTGGCCACGGAGGTTGCCCTGTTGATCTGGAACCGCTGGCGTGTGGGTCCGCTCGTGGCGGGCTTCACCGTGTGGCGTCCGCTCCTGCGCATCGGCCTCGCGGTCGGGGCGATGGCGGGTGCGTTGGTGGTCGTGCCCTCACTGCACGTCGTGGTCGACATCCTGCTCGGCGTCATCGTCTACGCCGTCGTGGGCGTGCTCGTGCGCGCCTTTCACCCCCGCGACCTGCGTCGCCTCCGGAGGGTCTGAGTGCGCATCGTCCAGCTCATCCCCACCTTGTCCGTCGGTGGTGCCGAGCGCATCGTCGCTCTGCTCGCCGAGGCCTTGCGAGACCTCGGACATGAGGTCCACATCATCGTTCTCGGCGAGTCCGAGGACAGCTGGATCGAGCGCGACCTCCGCGAAAAGCGGATGTCCGTCACCTTCCTCGGCAAGGGGGCAGGCTTCGACCCCACCATCATCGCCCGCCTGGGTGTGGCCCTCCGGAATGTGCGTCCCCAGGTCGTTCACACCCACCTGCACGTCCTCAAATACCTGCTGCCCACCCGCGCGGTGTGGCGCCCCGACGCCATCGTCCACACACTGCACAACCTCGCCGAGAACGAAGCCGAGCCTGCCGACCAGAAGGTTCAACAGGCCGCATTCCGATACCGGGTCGCCCCCGTGGCCATCGGCGGGGCGGTCGCCGAGAGTGTGCGAGAGCTCTACGCCTTGGAACCCGCCACCACCATCCCCAACGGCATCGAGGTCGCCCGCTTCGCCGCACCCGAGGGCACCCGCCAGCGCCTTCGCGGTGAGCTGTCCCTCCCCGAGGATGCGCCGGTGTTCATCGTGGTGGGGCGGCTCAACGAGCAGAAGAACCACGCCCTGCTGCTACGGGCCTTCGAGAAGGTGCCCGAGCACGCGCACCTGCTCATCGTGGGGGACGGGGATCTCCGGTCGGAGCTGCAGGAACAGGCCGCCGGGATGTCCAGCCGGGTTCACTTTCTGGGAATCCGGAGGGACGTCCCGGACTTGTTGGCGGCGGCCGATGCCTTCGTGCTGGCGTCGGACTGGGAGGGCAATCCCCTGGTCGTGATGGAAGCCATGTCCGCTGGACTGCCCGTGGTGGCCACCGCGGTGGGCTGCGTGCCCGAGCTGGTGGTGGATGGCGCGGGTGCTCTGGTGGACAAGGGGGATGAGGCCGGCCTTGTCGAGGCCATCACCGCACTGGCCCTCGACCCCGCCCTCGCTGACCGCCAGGGGACCCGCGCCCGCGCACATGCCGAGCGCCGCTTCGATGTCGCGGCCATGGCAGCGGATTACATCGACCTGTACACCAGGCAGAGCACACGGCAGTTCCTTCGGGAGCGTCTGACCGGAGCCGCTCCATGAGCACCACCCTCCTCGCGTCCGTCCTCACCACCGTTCTCGCGGCATCGGCGGCCGACCCGCCCGCTCCGGAGGGTGCCGCCACCGAGTCACCCCCCTCCGGCAAGGCCGACACCTGCGGTGCCTCGGATGGCGGTGCAAGCGCCTATGTGGTGGGCACGGGCGATGTGGTGAAGGTACGCGTCTACGGCGAAGACGACCTGTCCGGCGCCTTTCCCGTCGATGCGGGCGGCCATGTCAACCTGCCTCTGGTCGGCCGGGTGGGCGTGGGCGGGCTCACCGTGGGATGTGTGGCTGCCCGCATCCACGATGCCCTGGAGGACGGCTACCTCCGCGACCCCGACGTCACGGTCACCCTCGATGGCTACAAGAGCCAGGCGGTGTCGCTGCTCGGTTCGGTGCGCAAGCCCGGTGTCTACTACCTGGAGGGACCCACCACCCTCCTGGAGATGCTCAGCAAGGCTGGCGGCCTCACCACCGACGGCATCGACGCCCTGCGGGTCACCCGCGCGGGGGCGGTGGAGGAGGTGGTGGACATCCCCTACGATGCCCTGGTGACCAATGGAAAGGGCAACCTCGTGCTGCGTGCCGGCGACATCATCTACGTGCCGGAGCTCACCATCTCCGTGATGGGCTCGGTGGGCGACCCGGGCGACGTGCCCTACAGCGAGGGCTTGTCGGTCTCCCGCTGCATTGCCGCGGCGGGCGGTGCCACGGAGCTGGCCAACCTCGGACGGGTGTACGTGCTCCGCAACAACCAGCGCATCCGGGTGAACGTGCGCCGGGTGCTCGCGGGCAAGGACCCCGACATGGTGCTCCAGCCGGGTGATCAGGTGTTTGTGAAGGAGTCCAACTTCTGAACCGCCTCCAGGCCCTCAGCCCACTTCGTCGATGGCGCCGAGGCGCGCGGAGAGCTCCCGCAGGCGGTCCTGCACCGGTGCCGTCTCGCCCACCAGGGCTACCAGTCCGAGCTGCACCCGCAGCTGCACCAGGCCCTTCAACACGGCCTCCACCTCGGCCGCAGCGGCCTGTCGGGCGGACACCAGGCGGGCGCCCTGTTCGGCCTGGCGGATGGCGGGGTCGGTGAGCATCCGGTCCACCGTGCCCACCCGGGCGTCGGCGGCGTGCAGCGCCCGGGAGATGGCCGCGAGGTCGTCTGGGGACACGAGGCCCTGCACGCCCGGCTCGTCGAGTGCGGTGCGCAGGTCGTGCAGGTGCTTGCGGATGTCGGCCGAGTAGGGCCCCCCTTTCGCGCTGCCTGGCAGTGGGGGCTCGGGCTCGCCGTCTCCTTCCAACAGCAGCGGCCAGGTGAAGACGGCGGCGGCGGCGGTGGCGGTGTGGCCGTCGCGGTGAAAGCGCAGCGCGGAGGCGAGGCCGATGGCGAGGTAGAGCAGCACAGCGGCGATGACGACGATGGTGGCGGTCATTGCACCCCCTCCGCGCGCGCGGCGGCTTCGAGGCTGGGCGCGGCGAGCATGTCGACGGGCGCCGGGGGAAGCTCGGGCGCTTCAGACTCGATGGCCTCGCCGGCGGCGTCCACGGGGGTGAAGGGGTCGGGGCTCCAGGTGCGCGGGGGCGAGGGCTCGGCCGCGGGGGCCACGATGACGTCGACATGGCGGTCCTGGAGCGTGGGCTGAGCCTCCACCGTCTTGCTCACGGGCGAGTCGGCGTCGCGGGCGAGGAAGCCGCTGCTCTTTGTCTCCCAGCCCGAGTAGTTGCCCCGGGCCGACCGTTGGGACGCCAGCAGGCTGCTGAACACGTCTTCTTCGAGCGAGCGCAGGAAGGTCACCTCGGCGGTGGGCCGCGCCACGAAGGGACGGAGCAGCCAGCCGGTCTGCGCGAAGACCGCGCCCAGCAAGGCCAGGCTGCCCACCATCGCAAAGCGGTGCATCTGGGCGGGACGGGGCAGGGCACGGAGCACGGTGAGCAGGCCGGGAATGCCGGCGAGCACAAGGGTTCCGGCAAAGGCCATCACGGCCGCATGGTAGTCCACACCCGCCGACGACCACAACCACACGAACGGGCCCAGAGCAGCCGCCAGCACGGCGGTTCGGGCCATTCCCACGAGGGTCGCGGCCCGGAGGCGGCGCACCGAGACCGGTGTGCCCACGAGCGCCCAGGCCGCCTCCACGGCAGGAAGCGCGAAGAGGGGCGGCACGACGAGCAGCAGAGGCGTCTTGGCAGCCGCGTACACGGTCTGCAGGCCGCCATGGTGGCTGCCGACCACGCCGCCCAGCAGCGCCCCCCCGAGGGCGGTGGCGGCAAGCAGGGCCGGGGCGTGGGCCGCGATGCCCCCGGTGGCGGGGTTGGCCACGTCGTCGACCAGCTCGCGGGGCTCTCGGAGCAGGCGAATCCAGGTGTCGAGGAAGCGAGGGGCGGGTGCCCGGCGGCTCGATGCAGACGAAGAAGCGGTGGCAGTGGTCATCTCGGGCTCCGTTCAGATCGAGGAGAGGAGGGTGATGCCGAGGCGGATGGCGATGAGCAACGACAAGGCGGACCAGGCGGTGGCCAGCAGGGTCATGCGGGCTCGGCGCTCGTGGGGCGCCACAGTGCAGTCCACCTTCATCCGGGCCTCGCGGCGGAGCAGGCGACGGCGGGCGAGCTCCACGCTGCCGATGCCGATGATGGCCAGCGCGACCATCAGCGCGACGGGTCCCAGGCCGGTGGTGGCGGCGTACAGGCCCACGGCAGGCACCACGCCGAGGGCGAGTCGACCGCCGAGCACGAACACCCGCCCGACGTCGGCCATCAAGTCGCGGGGGTCGGCGTGGAGGCCGAGGAACTGGTGTCCCACCAGCAGCGACGGCACGCTGAGGAACAGGGCTGCGACCGGGGGCGCGATGGCGGTGGGCAGCACCCCCATGCCGCCCACATCGAGGAGTCCGACCGCCGGCAGTGCGAGGTAGCCGGCCACACCCAGCGCGATGTCGCGGGTGGCCAGCGGGCGCTCATCGTCGGTGGGGGCGGCCTCCACGTCGATGGTGGACAGCAGGATCTGACTGGCGGTGCGCTCGGGCTTGCGGGGCGCCTGGGCGGCCGGCGAGTCGGAGACCGGGGGCGGAGGTTGGGGCAGGGTCGCGGCGGCAGACATCGAGCAGCTCCATGGCTTGGGCTCACGTCTGCGTTGTAGGCAGCGGGTGTTGCAGGCCTCCTCGCGCACTGTGGGGATTGGTCGGCGGAAGTGTGGCGGGGGTGTGCAGGGCGCGGCCTGCCCGGCCGATTGCTAATTGCAGCCCAGCAAGGCGTGGTCGAACATCGGCGCCTCGAGGTCGGAGTCGGCGGTCAGCAGGGTGCAGTGGGTCAGCGATGGCGTGCCCCGCACGTAGGCCGCATCGAGGTCGACGCCGAGCAGCACGCTGGTGTCGCCATCGTCGGGCACCCGCACGAGGCCGTGCCGGTCCGCCACCTCAGCCCAGGCCACCGCTTCCACACCCTCGAGACCTACGTCGAAGTTGAAGTCCCCCGCCATCCAGAGGGCGTGGTCGTCCCGGGGCGGGTTTTCGGTGAGAAAGGCGTCCACTGCGCCGATCTGCTCCAGTCTGCAGTCTCGGTCCTCCCCCGAGGCGCCCGCCTGGAAGTGCACGGCCAGCACTGTGACGGTCTCCCAGCGGGTCGTGAAGGTCTGGTGGGTCGTCCGGCCGGCGCGCTGGCAGTCGGTGGGCAGTCCAGTGGCCTGTGTCCTGGGTGACCAGCCGGGCGCGGTGGCGATGCACAGGTCGGGGTAGTCTTCTGCACACTCGAAGGTGTGGCCGGGCAGCAGTCGGTTCACCTGATGGCCCGACTGCGCGCACACATAGGGGGCCTCGTCGACCACGGTGGGCCGGTCGGGGTCCTCGCAGCGTTCGGGCGTCCACACCTCCACCAGCACCGTGAAGTCGGGGGACAGCCTCTCCAAGGCGCTGGCTGCACTGGCTTCCGCGGTGTCGAGGCACAGGTTGTTGTCGTACCAGGTCTCGCAGGTGGACCGGTGGGAGGACTCGCCCAGGGCGTCGAGGTAGGGGGTGGTGCCGACGTTGAAAGCGGCGAGCACCAGCGGTGTGTCGACCCCCTGGCTGTCGATGGACTTGTCCGCCTGGCAGCCCGGCAGCGCGGCGATGAGGAGCAGGCGGAGGTCTGGGCGCATCGTCGACTCCAGAGCTAGGGGCGAAGCCTACCTCCGCAGCTTCCTGGACTGGGCGGAAATGACCGCGGCGCGGCGCTTGTCGGCGGGAACGCCGGGGTCTTCCACCCGATGCAGGCCCAGCTCCGCCAGCTTGGACTCCAGCTCCACCTCGAACAGGGCCAGCACCTCCTCGCGAGACAGTCCCACCGTGACGTCGACCTGGGCGCCGGGCACGGTCGGCACCTCGATGACCACCGGCTGCTCCACGAAGCGCTCCACCACCTGGGTCTCCACCACGGCCACCTCCACGGCGTGGACATGGACTTCTGGCTTCACCTCGGTGACCCGGGCGAGGTCGATGTGAAAGTGCAGCGGCGAGTCGTCGTCGACCCACACCACACCCTCGCTTCTGCGCTCCACGAGGCGCATGTCGTCGTCTTTGAGCCAGCAGGTGAGGTCTTCGAGAACCCGGTCGATGGAGCCGGTGTAGGTGCGCTCGGGGGGACTGCGCAGCTTGCGGGTCCAGCCCCCTCGCGCATCGAGACGGACAGTGAGAACGACCATCTCGTCGCTGTACTCGGACAGGTCGAGCGCGAGTCTCTCGAGGTTCACGCGCGGATGGTTGGCATAGACCCGGTCGGCCCAGATGGGGTCGAGGATGCGCACGGGGTCGGGCAGCCTGTCGGGGGACGGCAGATCGCGGGTGGTGGCGATGGCGCGGTATCGGTCCCGCTCGGACTCGATGCGGCTGCGGTCGGCGGCGAGCGTCTTGTTGCGTTCCTCGAAGTAGGCGAGGTCGCGGGCCTTCTTGTCGAGGTCGGCCGTCAGCCGCCGCACCTTCACCGACGCATCGTCCAAGGCGTTGCGCCGGCTCAGTCCCCAGAGGCCGAGGGCCATGGACAGCACGAACAAGGCCCCGGTGAGGACAAACAGCAGGCTGGTCATGGGCGGTGCGCCTCCACTCCGATGAGGTGCAGGCCACCGGCCTGTCGAGCGCGTGCCACAGCCTGCCGCAGACCCTTCGGACCCTCGACGCGGTGGGCCGTCGCCCCGTACAGACCCGCGAAGCCAGGGTCGGCGCCTTGGAAGACCACCACCAGGTCGCTTCCCACGGCGGCAGGCAGGGCGGCTGCCGCAGGTGGGAGCCCCGTCGACAATACCGCCACCACCGGTGTTTTCGGATCGGTCCTCCGGCTCGCGATGGCCGCCGCGAGTGTGGCCAGGGGACCCTGGCAAGCCAACACCTCCTTGGGGGCCGCCGTCCGCACTGCGAGGGGGCGGGCAGCGTCGACGCACACCCGCACGGACTCCACCTGGGGGGCCTGGACCGCGCGAACCAGGGCCGCCAGTGCATTCCCAGCCTCTGCCCGCACCCATGCATGGCGGACCCCCTGCACCCGCTCCTCCGACCACGCGGGGTGGGCCTGGCAGGCGTCGGGGTCGTCTTCGGGGGCAGGCCCGAAGGCCGCGACGCGGAGACGGTCGAGCAGCTCCATCAGGGGGCCGGCCAGCTCATCCACGACGCAGCCGGGCAGGCTGAAGCTGGGAGGGTGGGCATCGAGGCTCACGATGGGGAGGCGGTCGGACCAGCCCGGATCCCAGCCCGGTGGGAGGTGGATGGAGGACAGTCCCACCGCGAGCAGGAGGTCGGCGTCGTCGAAGATGGCCTGCTGGTGGGCTCTGACGTCGCACCTCCACGACAGCGGACCCGCGTACAGGCCATGGTCGGGGTCGGCCACGCCAGAGGCCTGGGGAAGGTGGAAGACCACCGCACCTGCGGCATTCACGAGGCGCCGCACCCCATTTGCGGTGGCCACGCTGCGGTCGTCTGCACCCACCAGCACCACCACCCGTCTCGCGTCTGCCAACCGCTCGGACGCATGCCCGACATCGGCGGTGGCAAGGGGCTTCCGGCGAAGTCCCCACCGGGCCGAGGACTCCCCGGCGTCGGTGTGGTCGGCCACGGGGGACAGGTCGACGAGGACCGGTCCCGGCAGGCCCCGCTGCATGGCGGCGAGGGCTGTGAGCACCTGCATGGCACCCATTCCCTCTGACACCCGAGTGACCCGGCGACACCGTCCGGAGAGCAGCGCGAGGCTGGCTTCCGACAAGCGGCCGGGACCCGCATGGACGGCCAGCACGGGCGCCCGGTCGAGGTCGGCAGCGTGCAGCGCGCCCACCAGCTCGACCGCCTCTGCATCTCCGGCAAACAGGCAGACCTGAAGCTGACCGGACAGGCGGGCCGTGGAAGCGGCAAGTCGGGCGGCGACGGCGGCGGTCGGGCAGTCCACCAGCTGGATGGGGGAATCTGAAAATGCCGTCTGCACAGCTGTTCTCAGCCCCTTTCGCCAGGCGAAGACGGTGTGGATGCGGCGCACCTTCAGGGCGTCGACCAGCAGACCGGTGACAGTGGGCATGCTCAGCTCACCCGCTCGAACAGGCCGACGTGGCACAGGGCCTCGTCGAGACCGATGAGCCCGCCGGCATTCTGCTGAAGGCCGATGCGGGGGCTGCCGCTCACCTGCAGGTCGCCGGCCTCGCCACGGAGCTGCCGGGTGAGCTCGTCCACCATGCCGAGGCCGGTCGCCCCGAGGGGGTGTCCCTTGCTCACCAGTCCACCCGATGGGTTCACCGGCAGCCGCCCGTCTCGCGCAGTGGCCCCGCTCTCCACCAGCCGTCCCCCGCCTCCGCGTGCACACAAGCCCAGCAGCTCGGTGGCCTGCAGCTCGCAGTAGGAGGTGGCGTCGTGTACCTCGGCGATGTCCACGTCATCCGGCGTGAGCCCGGAGCGCGTCCAGGCCTTGGCTGCGGCATGGGCCACCACATTGTCTTCGTCGAGCCTGCGCCAGGCTCCACCCACCAGCACACTTGCCCGCACCTTGAGGCATCGGTCCCGCTGCTGCTGCGCCAGCCCGACCCGGAAGCGGTCGCTGCACACCAGCACGGCCGCCGCTCCATCGGAGAGCGGACTGCACATCGCCCGGGTGAAGGGGGCGACGACCGGCTTGTCGGCGAGTGCGGCCTCGACGGACACATCGAAGCGGTACTGGGCCCGTGGATTGTGGACTGCGTTGCCGTGGTTCTTGCTGGCGATGCGGGCAAGGTGCTCGGCGGTGGTGCCGTGGGTGGCCATGTGGTGGCGGGCCTGCATGGCGTGGACGTCGAGAAAGAGCACCCGGTGGGGATGCGGCTGCCAGCCCACGCCGAATGCCGCGCCTTGCTCGGCGAAGAAGGCGCGCCACTCGGCCTTGTGGTGTTGGTCGATGCCCCCCTGGAACAGCTTGAAGGTCTTCACCGGGTCGTCGGGCACCAGCGTCTTTTCGACCCCCAGCGCGAGGGCGACATCGACCTCTCCGGCGCGCACGGCCATCACGGCGGCATGGAGGGCCGCCGAGCCGGTGGCACAGCCGGCCTCCACATTCACGATGGGCAGCCGGGCCGGGAGCCGACCGTCGCGCATCATGGCGGTGAGGGCCACCTGACCGCGGATGTTGTCCTGACCGTGGGCCCCCATCGCACAGTTGCCGAAGACAGCGTGCTCGACCTGTTCTCCGTCGATTCCGGCGTCGGCCAGGACCGCCGAGGTGACCTCCTCGGCAAGGTCACGAAAGCCTCGGTCGGGCCACTTCTGGAAGACGCTGCTGGCGGTCCCGAGGACCCAGGCGGTGGACATGGTGCTCCGTCCCGACCCCGCTTGTGCAGAGGTGGGACGGCGCTCTAACCCCCGGTGTCAGTGGGCGGGCTCGGCGCGAAGGCGGTCCCCCAGGCGGGCCTCGAGTTCGGCGAGTACATCGTCGGAGAGGTCGTTTCCACCAAGGTCGAGCCAGCGGAGTCGGTCGAGCCCAGGCCATCCGAGCAACCGCCGGGCGCCGACATCGGTGAGGCCCACCTGTTGGAGCACGAGCTGCTCGAGGTGGGGGAGGGGGCGGCCCAGCAGGCTCTCCAGGCCGGCGTCGCCGAGGTCGGACCAGCTCAGCTCGAGGAAGCGCAGGTGGTTGTCGGACGGAATGGTGCCGAGCAGGCGAGACCAGCGGCGACCGCCGAGGGCCCAGGTGAGTCGGCAGGAGAGGAGCCGGCCGAAGCCCTCCCAGGCGCGCAGGCTGCGGATGGCCGGCACGTCGATGGTGAGGCCGGCGAGGTGGAGGTGCTGGCTGGGCAGGCGACCGGTCTGCAGCAGGGTGGCGAGGAAGCGACCGGAGCGACGGTGTACACCGCCGTCTTCGGTGGGCGCGCCGTCGAGCCAGAGGCTGTCGAGGTCGGCGAAGGCGGGGGCGGCGAGGAAGTTGACGAGCAGGTGCTCATCGCCGGCGAGGGGCGACTTCCAGCTCCACTCCACAGCGCGCACTGGAGCCATCTCGGGCAGGCGCCCCACCGCGAGAATCCCCGGCGGAACCTCCTCGGGCACGCCCTCACAGCACAAGGTGGCGGGTGCCACGCCAGCCTTGTCGAGCAGCTTCTTGGGGTTGCGGAAGGCGCGCTTGTTCTGGAGCGTGAGAACCGGGCCGGCGGGTCGGGGGGCCCGGTATCGCGCGTCTTCGGCGGAGAAGTGCGGGAGCGGGGGGACGGCGGACGGGACGGACATGGTGCCTCCATCGCGCCCCCGCCAGTCCGGGAGCGCTCACTGAGTGGGGCGCGCTCCCAACTGGGGGGTCCGCCACAAACGGCGCCCCCCGATGGTGGCCTGGGTGCGGACGTGAAGCCCGCGGGACAGGTGCATCGGGGGAAGTCGGAGGACGGATGGCATCGTGGGAAGCTTGTCTTGTCCGCGGGACACAGGGGTGTCGTCAGGGTGACGGGTGGGCAACGGTGTGGCGGCGACCGGGTTGGGTGGGCTGGGGCGCGACCGACCCTGGGTACGTCAACAGCACCATTCCCGCCGTGTCGCTGCTGACCGAAGGCGGCGTGGTGGTGGCCCTCGACGACGACGACCTGGGAGGCCGGGACATCGAGGCTGCGCTGCCCTGAGCCAGACCATGGGATAGGAGGCCACCCGAAAGGGGCGCGCCTCACGCTTGGGGGGGATGATGGGACCGATTGGTGTGCGGGTGGGAATCCTGCTGCTGGCCGCGGCCATTGTCGCGGGGCGGCTCGACCTGTTCGGGCTGTTGGAGCACCGGTGGGCCACGCTTGGATTGGTGGCCGCGATGGGCCTGGTGGCCCTGCGGGCGGCGGCCCGGGGCTGGCGCACTCACCTGTCCTGGTCGGAGAACCTGGGGCTTGCGTGGGAGGTCGCCGGACGCTGGGTGTGGGTGGTGGTGGCGGTCTTCGGGCTTCGCTGGGTGCTGTGGGTCGCGAAGATGAGCGAGGTCTACCCCCACGACTGGGCCGTGCCGCTGTTGGTCGGCGCGATGTCGGGGGGACGGATCGGGCTGTGTGTGTCGGCGGCGGCCTGGTTTCGCGTGGCGGTCCCCCGGCGCCAGTGGTGGGCGTTCGCTGCAATGGCCGGGGCCTTCGCGCTTGGGGTTCGCGACGCGACGGCCGCCCCGATGGCTGCGCACCTCCGGCCGGTGGTGGCTGCTGTGGTGGCCGGCCTGGTGGCGTGGGCGGCACTTCCCACCCTGCGAGACCGCAGTGCGCCGGTGTCCTCGTTGGTGCGGCGCTCACAGGAGGCCATCGAGCTGGAGCTTCCTGCCCTCGGACGCTCGCTGCCGCGCATCCTGGGCGCCCGCATCGGCGTTGCATTCCAGGCGGCGGTGGGGGTCGTCACGGTGTGGAGCTTCGCAGACGTAGGGATCCTGCCAGGGGCCCTGTTGTCCACGCCCCTGCTTGCGGTGCTGGTGGTTGGCGTCGCTGTCGCCATCGCCCTTGTCGTGCTCCAGGGGGTCGTGTTCTTCGTCTCGAGCACTCGGGTCGTGTTCACCCCGACCTCGGTTCTGGTGCAAGCCCGCCTGCTCTTTCCGCTGCGAGTCACCCGGGTCGACGCCAAGGACATCGAGCTGCGGGTCATCGACGACCTCGATGGACCGATGCTGGTGCTGGCACCCGGCGTGGCCGTCGCTGCCGACCTGCCGGTTGCGGTGCTGAAGGCACTGGTGGAGGAGCTGCGCACCGGCTTCGTCGTGGAGGAGGAGGGGGACGCCCGCGCGGCACGCTCGGAGTTGGGGTCTCATGCCCGCAGGCCTGTCTCCGATCGAGGGGGGGAGCTCGTGCGCCGAGGGACGGCTCTGTTGTGGTCGCTCGTCCCCATTCCGCTTTGGATGGTGCTGCTGAAGCTGGAAGGCAGCTCCCTTGCACTGGAACGGGTCGCCCCGGACTTCATGGCCCCACAGGGCGCGACCCCGCTGACCATGACCCCGAGTGTCGTGACCCTGGCGAGCGTGTTGGGAGCGGCAGCGGTCTGGGCGCTGGCCGCCTGGCGTTGGCAGTCGGCCGGAAACACCGTGCTTGCCACTCTGGAGGACACTGTCCCACAAGGTGAGGATGAGGCCTCCACTGCGGCCGAGGAACCGGCCAGCTACCCCGAGCATTCCGAGGACAGGCCCGGGGTCCGCCAACCTTCGGAGACCACGGGCTGATGGTGCAGCCGCACGGTCATGCCGGTCTCCAGCGCGCCCCTCACCTCCAGAGACCCGGTCTCTGCGGGCAGCCACTCCTCGAAACGCACGAGCCGGGACAGCCCCCCCTCGCCGACGCCCATCCAGGCCCGCACCCTGCCCGAGGACGGATCGGCGTGGAGCCTGAGCACCGCGCGTTGACCGGCGCAGTCGAACACATGGGCATCCCACCGGACGCGCCGACCCGTGAAGGCGACGTGGTCGACGACACAGGCCCCTCCGTCCAGTGCGACTGGGAGCTGCACCTGCCCGCTCACCCGCACCTGCTGGGGCCGGCCAGCCGGGATTGGCGAGGCGGTTTCAGCGGCCGGGCGGCAGCCTGCTCGACCACATCGGGTCTCAGAGCGCAGCTCCACTCCGCAGACCGCTGCCTTCGACAGGTAGTGGGCAGGGCGGTGGACCAGCGCCAAGGTGGTGGTCTCCAGATCGTCGGGCGGAATCGTGGCGCGGACGCCGGCCAGCACGAGCATGAGGGGGGCGAGAGTGGCGTAGAGCGCGGCATCTTCGAAGTCGAGCATCCTCCCCTCCGCTGGGTGAGGACTTCGACCGCAGCGTCGGCGTCCGGTTCCAGACACCCGCCAGCCAGGCCTGGGTCCGGATAGGCTGTCGCGACGCCCGAGCAGTGGGGTATCGGGACGGATGCGCGCTGTGGAACACATCGTCCGGCCAAGGTCTCCCTGCGGACCGCACATTGGTTGACCGGCTGAAGCGGGTGGGCGCCTGGGTGGGCACGCCGGGAGGACGTCGCGCGAATGCGGTGCTGCTCGTCTGGATGCTGGCCGCGCTCGGGTGGGACGGCGTGCTGCTCGTGGCGCAGTACCTCGGCCCTTCCAACGGGGTCTACCTGACCCTCACGGCGGTGGTGGTGGTGCGCAGCTGGTTCATCCACCATGACCGGCGGATGGGGTTTGTCGGCAATACGACTCGGGTTGGCATCGAGAGCTTGCGACCGCTCACGGCGCTCCTGCTCCTGTCGGGCTTCACCACCATGGCCGAGTGCATCCAGGTCAGCTTCGACCCGGCCTGCTACTCGGAGAGCTCCAACCGGGGCGTGCCGAACCGTGAAGGCGAGCCCATGTGGTTCCCGCGCTAGTTGAGGCGCGTCAGGCGATGTTCATGTCGCGCGTGACGGTCTCCGCTGACCTGGGCTAGCGCCTGGGCCAGCGACAGACGCGGGAATCCTCCCAAGTGTCGCACACGCATGATCGCCCGGCGGGACGCCGCCTGAAGAGAGC
>ENA-OWNT01000924-OWNT01000924.1-seawater-metagenome-genome-assembly--contig:-NODE-924-length-47157-cov-11.782965_pt1 | contig 47157 bp, 37 predicted proteins | sample MGYA00238136_ERZ651165 | MGnify/ENA primary metagenome ERZ651165 (study PRJEB26861, sample SAMN08777766) | seawater metagenome | isolation source: coastal seawater | place: USA: Florida | collected... | reverse complement strand
CGACCGCGAGCATCATGCCGCCCTGAGCGATGCCCGCCCAGTACATGAAGTTCACGATGAACGCGCCGCCCGTGCGGAGGGGGTCGGTGAAGAAGCCGAAGGCAGCCGCCGCGATGCCAAGGACCATGAGGCCCAGGCTCGCCATCTTGACGTTCGACGGCATCGAACGTGGCGCTTTGGCAATGTACTTGCCGTAGTCTACGTGGTGACCCATCTTTGGAACCTCGTGTCTCAGAGCCCGCCCGAGTAGGCGGCTCCGTCGAGAGTGCGAATGTAGGACACGATGGCCCACATCTCATCGTCATCCATGGCCTGGCCGTATGCGGACATGATGGCCGAGCCGTTGCGGATGGTGAGGTAGAGGTAGCCGTCGGTGCGAATGGAGGGCATGGAGCCTGCGCCGCTGAGGGCAGGCGGCGGAACGGGGTACCGCTTGCCGTTGGTGTTGTCGGCGACCGCAGCGCCCCCCTTCCCCTCGGCCCCGTGGCAGGTGACGCAGTAGATGTCGAACATCTGCTTGCCCGTCTTCAGGGCGGCATCATTGACCGGGTACGGGTTCTTGAGGGCCTGACCTTCGGGGGTCATGCGGTTGGCGTTTGGTGCCCAGCGGTTGATGGACACGGCCCCATCGGGGACGGTCATCATGTTCCACTCGTAGCCGCGGTAGAAGTAGGCATCGACCATGTCGATGTCCCACGGCAACGCCATGGCGGTGGAGGAGATGCTCAGGCCGCCCACCAGCACGGCGGCGGTCCGGGCGACAGCTCGGAAATCAGCCATTGTTGGCCTCCATTCCGGTGACTTCGGCGGCGCCGTTGTCGTTGAGGAGGGCGCGCACCTTCTCTGCGTCGGCCGGAGCCAGGCCGTTCACCACGAGCCCGAAGACGTCGTCGGAGAAGCGGGGGTCCTGCACCTCGGACTGGAGCCCGTGGGAGGGGAGGCCGCACATCAGCAGCAGACCCGCGAGGGTGAACAAGCTGCCGAAGAGAATGGTGGCTTCGAAGGTGATGACGATGAAGGCCGGGATGGACACCAGCGGCTTTCCGGCGGGAATGATCATGGGCCAGTTCACGTGCGTGAGGGACGCAACGCTGAAGCCCATAGTGCCGCCGAAGAGCGCGCCAATCAGGGTGAACCACCGGACGGGGCTCGGCTTGCCGCCGTAGATCTGCTCTTCGATCTCGTGCCGGGGCAGGGGCGCGGTGACCACCATGTTGGTGTAGCCGGCCTGCTTGAGGGCATCGATGGCATCGACGAGGCAGTCGAGGTGCGGGAAGACCGACTTCATCGCCCCGGGAGTAGGGGGCAGGTACTCGATGTTGTCGCTCATTTTGCCGCCACTTGGTCAGACTTGAGGGGAGGACGAACCAGTTCCTTGATCTCGGCGACTGCGACGCTCGGCATGATCTTGACGAACATCACGAACCACATGCCGAACCAACCGAAGCTGCCGACCATGATGCCGAGCTCCACCCAGGAGGGGACGTAGTAGGTCCAGGAGGCGGGATCGAACTGGTGGGCGAGGGAGCTGGCGATGATGTTGTAGCGCTCGAACCACATGCCGATGTTGATGATGATGGACACCACGAACAGGACAGCGAGGTTCTTCCGCATCTTCGGAATCCACCAGATGAGCGGAGCCAGACAGTTGCAGAACACCATCATGTAGAACACCCAGCCGTACTCTTCACCGGTGGCCCGGTAGACGAAGATGCCCCACTCGTACGGGTTGTCGGAGTACCACGCGATGTAGTGCTCGACGCCGTAGGCGTAGGTGAGGATGGTGCCCGTCAGCAGGCACATCTTGGCGAGCTGCTCGAAGTGCCACACGTTGATGTACTTCTCCCACTTGAAGATGAGGCTCATGGGGAGGAGCAGCGTGATGACCATCGCGCAGCCGGAGAAGATAGCGCCGGCGACGAAGTAGGGCGGGAAGAGCGTGGAGTGCCAGCCCGCGGTCTGAGCCATCGCGAAGTCCCAAGACACGACGCTGTGGACCGAGAGGACCAGCGGCGTGGCGAAGGCTGCGAAGAACCCGTAGGCGGCCATGTAGTGACGCCACTGGCGGTCGGTGCCGCGCCAGCCCAGGGACAGCGCGTCGTAGATGCGCTTGATGGTGCCGGTGGTGCGGTCGCGGACTGCAGCGATGTCGGGGATGAGGCCGATGTAGAAGAAGATGGTCGACACGGTGAAGTACGTGGACACCGCGAAGACGTCCCACATCAGCGGGCTCTTGAAGTTCTGCCAGAGCTGGCGCTGGTTGGGGTACGGGAACAGCCAGTAGGCGTTCCAGGCGCGCCCGACGTGAATCGCCGGGAAGAGCGCCGCGCTCATGACCGCGAAGATGGTCATGGCCTCGGACGCCCGGTAGACGCCGGTTCGCCACTTCGACCGGAACAGGAAGAGAATGGCGGAGATGAGCGTGCCTGCGTGGCCGATGCCAACCCAGAACACGAAGGTGGTGATGTACACGCCCCAGAAGACCGGGGGAGCGTAGCCGCCCACACCCAGGCCAAGGGTGAGCTGCAGGTACCAGCAGTACCCGCCCCACCCGAGGAGCGCGACGCACAAGCCGAGGAGCGCCAGGTAGGCGGCCGACGGCTTGAACAGCGGTTGAAGGATGTCGCGGGTGACCGCGCCGTAAGTAAGGCCCTTCACGGTCAGCTCCTCAGTGCTTGTCGCTGTGCTTGGCGTCGTGGCCGTGCTTGTCGCCGTGACCGCCGCCGTGGTCGCCATGGTCGTCTCCGTGGGAGTCGCCGTGGTCGCCGCCACCGCCGTGGCCACCGTGATGCAGTGGCTGAGCCGGGATGAAGTTGATTCGAGCCAGGTACCGAACACCCGGCTTGGTGTTGAGCTCGCCCAACATGGTGTAGGCGCGCTCGTCTTGGAACTGCTTGCTCGCCGCACCGGCCGGGTCGTTGGCGTTGCCGAACGTGATGGCGTCGGTGGGGCAGGTCTGGGCGCAGGCGGTCAGCTTGCGAAGCGCGACGTCGGGGACAGTCTTGCCCTCGTCGCGGAACGCATCCTTGGCGCTGCGAAGACGCTGAATGCAGAAGGAGCACTTCTCCATGACACCCATTTCCCGCGTGAGAACGTCGGGGCTGAGCATCATGTGGAAGCTCTCCGGCCACTTGTAGCTGTGGTAGTTGAACCGGCGCGCGGTGTAGGGGCAGTTGTTGGCGCAGTAGCGCGTGCCCACGCAGCGGTTGTAGACCATGGCGTTGAGGCCATCGAGGTTGTGGTAGGTCGCGAGGACCGGACACACACCCTCACACGGCGCATGGCTGCACTGCTGGCACATGACCGGCTGGAAGCGGACATCGGGCGTCTCGCCCTCGCCTTCCCAGTACCGGGAGAGACGAATCCAGCCCATGTGCCGCGACAGCGCGATTTCGTGGGGACCGACGATGGGCGTGTTGTTCTCAGCGAAGCACGCAGTCTCGCAGGCACCACAGCCCGTGCAGCGGTTGAGGTCGACCGCCATCGCGAAGCGGTAGGTGGGGTGCTCCGGCTCCGGGTACATGTCGAGGATGCCGGCGTCTATGGCGCGTTGGTCGACCGGGGGGTGGTGCATCGAGACGATGCTGGCGGGGCCATGGCCCTTGCCCAGGTCTTCCTTGCTGACGACGTAGTTCACGCCGCGACCATCGGTGTCGATGTTCCCGATGTACTGGTGCATGGTGGTTTCGGTGCCGGCCTTGGCGACCTTGGCCTTCGCGCCCACCTTGAGCGCACCACCGGCGTCGACTGCGTTGCCCACGAGCTTCATGGGGTTCGAGCCGAAGCTGGCGTAGCGACCCGCACCTTCGTGGCCGTTGCCCATCACCACCGCGACGGTGTCCTTGCGGATGGAGGGCGAGCCGAACCAGGCCATGGTGGCCTTGCCCTTGTCGGTGCTGACGGTGATCTCGTCTTTCTTGCCGAGGCCGAGCTTGGCTGCGGTCTCGGGGTGAAGCTCTGCCCAGGTGCCCCAGGTGTAGGAGCTCAGGGGCTCCGGCACTTCCTGCGCCCACGGCTTGTTGGCGTGCCGGCCGTCGAGCAGGAAGGGGTGGGGGAAGAGGACGAGGTTCATGTCGCCCGAGCCATCGAGCGCAGCGGCAGCCACAGCGGGAGCCGCGGCCATGGTGACCGAAGCGCCGGAGGTGGACGGACGCTGGAACCAGCCACCACGACGGAGGGCATCGGTCCAGAAGCTGTCGAAGGAGCCGGGCTTGCCTGCCTTGGCGTCCCAGACGGCGGCCTTCCACCAGCCCTGGAGCCAGGTGCGGAAGTCGGCGGAGTCGAGGCCGGGCATGGGCGTGGGGGGCACGACCGGTTCGGCGGCTTCTTCGCCTTCCACTGCGTCGGCCGGAGCGGCGTCTTCAGCGGCGGCGTCGCCTTCAGCGGGCTCGGCGGGTGCCGGGGGAGTGGCGAGGCCGAGCTCGGCGGACAGCTCGAGGAGCACATCGCCGATCTGGCGGGTGTCCTTCAGCGGGTTCATCGTGGCCTGCTGAAGGGTGTGCACGCCGGGGCGGGCTTCTGCGTCGCCCCAGGTCTCGAGCGTGGAGCCCGAGGGGAGCACGATGGCCTTGCCGGTGATGGAGTCGTTCGCTTCGTTGGCGAAGGCGACCACCTGCGTGCCGGACAGGGCGGCAGCGGCCTTGGCTTCTTCGGGGAGCGTGAACGCGGGGTTCGCACCGTCGACGAAGAGCACGCCACCGGCGCAGGCAGCGAGGAGGTCGGTGACGTCCTTGTGCGAGCCCAGGTTGGCCACGTTGGGGCCATCACCGAAGGTGACGGTCTTGCCGATGTTGCCAGCGACTTCGTTGAGGAGGAGCGTGGCGATGGCGAGCTGCGTGGCGTCGGCGGCGGTGGAGACACCACCGGGCAGGATGACGCTCGGGTGCTCGGCAATCCAGCCGGCGACTTCGGTGAGGCGCTCGGCCGAGATGCCCGCAGCGGAAGCAGCAGCGGCGGGGTCGCCACCGGCCACGAGGGACCGGGCGGGGCCGGAGTAGCCCTTCTTGTCGGCGACGAGCTTGGCCAGCGCCATGGCGACCATGGCTTCGGTGCCGGGGACCGCCTGGAGGTGGAGGTCGGCCATCGCGGAGGTGTTGCCCACGCGAGACTCGACGGCCACGGTGCGCCCGACGAAGCCACCCTTGTTGGGGTCGCGGCTGTCGGCCCAGCCGAGGCTGTGGGAGACGTCGCCCCAGGTGTTGAGGAACTCAGCCCCGAAGGTGACCACGGTGTGGGCACTCTGGAGGTGGTAGTTCGGGACGTCGTTGCGACCGAACACCGCCTTGGTGGCGGCGCGCAGCGAGTCGAGGCCGCTGACGGGCTCGTGGAAGACCACCTTGCCGCCGAGTGCACCGATGAACTCGGTGATCAGCGCGCCGGTGGCGCCGGTGCGGGTCTGGCCGAGCCAGCCAACCTTGCCCGAGCCCTTCGCGCTTGCGAGGAGACCCTTGACCTTGCCGATGGCGTCTTCCCACTTGATGGCGCTGCCGCCGTCCATGGGACCTTCGAAGCGGTCGGGGCTGTAGGTGGCGAGGATGCCCTGCTGGCCAATGGCGCACAGCTTGCCGCGGTTCACCGGATGCTCGGAGTTGCCCTCGAGCTTGATGACGCGGCCTTCCCGGTTGCGTGCGACCACACCGCAGGAAGCGGCGCACTCGTTGCACTGGGTGGCGAAGAATGTGGGCATGCCGGGAACAAGCTGTTCCGGCTGCACCGCGTAGGGGAGCGCCTCTTCCATCGGGACCCGGGGGTCACAGGCCACTGCGCCGGCCGCTGCTGCGGTGGCGGCGGAGGCCTTGAAGAAGTCGCGCCGGTTGAGATTCTGCATTTCAGGCTCCGACCGGAATCACTTGTGGCAGGTCCAGCAGTCCTTCATCTCGGACCGACGAAGCTCGGCGTGTGCGCCGTAGTTTTCGTCGACCTTCGGATGGGACTCGTGGCAGTCGAGGCACCAGCCCATGGTCAGCTCGCCGACCCGGTAGGCGACAGTCATGTCGTCCTGGACCTCGCCGTGGCACTCCTGGCACTCGACGCCACCGCGAACATGCCGCTTGTGGGTGAAGTAGACAAAGTCGGGGAGGTCGTGGACCTTCACCCAGGGAATGGGTTCACCGCTCGCGTGGTGCTCTTTGAGCTTCGCGAGGTCTGCTTGAGCCTGCTCGCTGCGCCCTTCGGTGGGCACCATCTTGTGGCAGTTCATGCAGGTTTCGGTGCTGGGGATACCCGCGTGAATCGACCGCCGCGCATTGAAGTGGCAGTACTGACAGTCGATTCCGAGCTTCCCGGCGTGCAGCTTGTGGCTGTACTGAATCGGCTGCTCGAGCACGCCTTCGGAGCCGGTGGCGCCGTACGCCACGCGTTCACCGTCCCAGCTGCGCTCGGGGTCCGACAGAAGCGGGACGGGCGGGGGGAGGAGATAGTGCACGCCCAGGGGAAACAGTTCTTCTTCCCCGGTGTCCTGCGCGTGGACGGTGCTTGCGACGGTTGCGATCGCGACACCGGCGGCGAGCACCGGTGTGGCGAACAGAACCGCGCCCTTCCATTGAGCCATGACGCCTTCCATCAGGAGCTTTTTTCTGCTCCTGTCGAGATGAGGAGCGGTTCTAATGCTTCCCCGAAGCCGTCACAACCGTGGATGTCTCCGAACGTCACATGCGGAAACAGCGGCCTGACCAGCCGAAACGCGGTGGCCGGTCGTCGGTATGGGCGTCCCCCGTGCCGGAATCGTCACCTCTGGCAAAGGTCCGACATCTGTGCACCAAGACGACAAAGCCCCGCCTTGGGCGGGACTCTTCACAAAGCCGTCACACGGGCTCGCGGAATCGACGGCGGGGGTGGGGTGTACGCCTCGATCTCGGGGGGCCGGCGGCTAGGGTTCGTAGGCCGGCGGCGACAGCGGATCGAAGCTGGTGGTGCCGATTTCGTGCGCTCCTTCGGACAGCACGGACTCCACCACGGCATCGCCTTCGAGCGACACCCAGCCCACTTCCACGGTGGGGATGAAGCGGATGGCTGCAATCTCGAGGAGGGACGAGTTGGTGAGCTCGGTGGTCACCGACATCGGATCGCCGTCGGCCAGCTCGACGCCGTAGCTGCGGATGTAGTCGCCCCACTCATCCGACTCCTGGTCTTCGATGAGGAGGTCGAAGGACCGGATGACGGGGAAGCCGGTGCCGTCGGTGGCGACCGAGATGCCGAGGTCGGACTCGGTGAGCGGCGGTTGGTCGGAGTAGTTGCCGTTGGGGTAGTCGACCGAAGACGTGCCCGAACCGGTGGTGAGGGTGCCGTCGAAGCCGATGACGGTGAAGTAGACGGACACCTCGGACTGCGCGAAGGGCACGGCTCCGTTCATGTCGGAGCGGTCGGCGGGGTCGGCGTCGTCGTTGGTGGGGGCCCAGCGCTTTTCGCCCGAGATGGTGAGCGTGACGGTGTCGCCGGAGAGGGTGGGTTCCCCGATGGAGAAGCCGAAGCCCTTGGTGGTGTAGCCGAGCGCGGGGTCGTAGTTGTCGGGGTAGTCGGTGCCCTGGGCGGTATCGGACGACACGCGAAAGCCAGCGAAGGCGGCCGTGACGTTGCTGGCGTTGGAGATGCCGGGGACGTCGATGCTGACGGTCTCGCTCAGCAGGCCGTCGGGGCCGACCACCACGTCGACCGAGCCGTGTCCTGTGTAGACGTCGGACGAGGTGATGACGCTCTGGGTGACCCGGAAATTGACGTAGTCGGACGCCACGTCGCCCGTGGAGAAGTCTCCGCCGATGATTCCGGACGTGATGGTGCCGTCTTCGGCGAGCTTGACCTCGGACAGGGAGATGCGGTGCGACAGCTGGAACCAGGTGTGGTTGAAGCCGGCGAGCACGCGGTGGGTGGCGGGTGTGGCGTGGAGGTCGGTGTCGCCCGAGTCTTTGTCGCCGTTGCAACCGAGAAGGAGCGCGAGGCTCATGGACGTCAGGAGGGGGAGGGGACTGGGGCGCATGGTTCCATCCAGAAAAGCGGTTGGGCCGACCTCGGCCGTCGCATCGACGCAGCGTCCGGCGCATTCTTCGCCGCCAGCGATTCAGGCGCAACCCGGACTCGTGACAGCGACAGTCTGCCCGCATTACCCCGGTCGCCTGCCCGACACGAACCGCGGCCCCAATCTTCAGGGAGCGCTCGATGCCCACGTCCACCCGTCTCCGGCCGACCCTCCTGGCGCTTGTGTTCCTCGCCGCTGTGCCGACTGGTCTCGGTGCTTGCGCAAAGTCCGAGTCGGTGCCTGGTCCGGCGCCTTCGGTCGTTGAGGTGCCGGCCCCCGAGCCCGTCGATGAAGCCAGCCCCAAGAAGCCGCTGCCCGGCAAAATCGGCGCGCCACCCATCCCGCCGGCACAGCTCTACGCCGACTGCAAGACCCGCGTGGAGGGGTCTGACCAGGCCGGGGAGTGCAGCTCCGACGCCGACTGCCAGAAGGCGGGGTGCTCCCAAGAGCTGTGCATCTCGAAGGCAGAAGCGGCCGAGGGCATGATGTCCACCTGCGAGATCCGGCCCTGCTTCGCGGTTCTCGAGACCTGCGGCTGCACCGAGGGCGTGTGCAGCTGGGCCGTGGGGGACTGAGTGCGCATCACCGGTGGCACGCTGAAGAACCGCCCGGTCCGGGTGCCCGACCGCAAGGGCGTCCGACCCACACCCGCCCGGGTACGCGAGGCCCTGTTTCACCGCCTCCTTCCGCACCTCCACGGCGCCCGCGTGCTCGATGCATTCGGAGGCTCTGGAGTCCTCGCCCTCGAGGCCTGGAGCCGAGGTGCGTCGACCGTGGTGTGCGTGGAGCGGGACAAGAAGGCGGCTCGACAGATCATCCAGACCGTCCAAAGCCTCGGGGCTGACGGCATCCAGGTGCGGGTGCGCGACAGCCGGCGGCTGAAGGACGAACGCTTCGACATCGTGCTGGCAGACCCCCCCTACGCCGACCCACCCGGCCCCTGGCTGCGGGTGCTGGCGCCCCTGGTGGCTCCCGACGGCGTGCTTGTGTTCGAGCACCGTGCGGGCACCTTGCCGCGTGGCCCCCACGACGGCCTTCGCGTGACCTGGCAGCGGCGCTACGGCGACACCGAGCTCACCTTTCTCGCGCCTGTGCCACCGACACCTTGAGTGCAGGGCGCTCACCGGTCGCCCGGAAGCGCAGCCAGTCCGACAGAATCTCGGCGTGATCGAAGGCGAACGGGAGCTTGTCGAGGGTGCGCTCCAGCTCGTCTACCGGCAGCCACTGCACTTCGGCTGCGTCGTCCGCTGCACGCGCCCTTGCATCGGCCGGAACGGTGCCTTCGAAGACGACCGACATCGTGTGCTTGCGGGGGTCGCGCGCGGGGTCGGAGTAGACGTGGAGGAGGTGGGTCAGAGCGACGTCGAGGCTGGCTTCTTCCCGCACTTCCCGCACCGCTGCGGTCTCGACCCGCTCCCCCTCGTCGACAAAACCGCCCGGCAAGGCCCAGCCGTGGGGAGGGTTCTTTCGCCGAATCACGAGCACAGCCGGCTGCGGACCATCTCGGACCACCACCACATCCACCGTGGGTGTTGGGTTTCGCCAAGCCACGTGTCCTCCTGGATCGAGCCGACGGGTGCCACGCCCCGCCTGGCACAGAGGGTTAGCACGACTTGTCAGCGCATCTGGACGCAGACGAGGTCGAACGCACGAGAGGACCCGCATGTCGCACGGAGCACACCTCGTGGTGGGGCCCGGTCACGAGGCCGGAATGGTCGCCGCCACGCTCGCCGCAACCGGCGCGACCGTCACACTGGTCCGCACGGCCCCGGGCCTCCCTCCGGAGCTGGCCTGCGCGCGCGGAGCCACCTGGCGAGCCGAGCCCGAGCACGCCGCCATCGGCGCCCGCGTCCACGGTCCCACCACCCCTGCAACCAGCGTGGCGGTGGGCGTTTTCGTCGCAGGCGCCCCGCGGGTTCTCCCCCTCGAGCCCTGGACCATGGGCGCCATCCTGCCCACCGGCCACCGTCGCTCCGCCGCCCGCAGCTGGCTCCGCGCCCGCGCCCGCAACGCCCTTTCCGTGGTGGTCGGAGGCGGCCAGGAAGAGCGCACCTACCGGGACTGGGTGGTCCGACGGATGGGCGCACCTGCATACGACCTCCTGTACGCCGACTACGCCGAACGCCGCTGGGGACGCCAAGGCGACCACCTGTCTGCTTCGCTCGCGCGGGTCGCCCACAGCCCTGCGCTCGCCACCTCCCGGGTCCAGCCCACCGATGTCCGCGACCACGGCGCCGAGCGCACGGAAGCCCTGCTCAGCACTCTGGGCGTCGAGGTCCACGCCAGCGAGGTCCGCCGCTTCCACATCCAGGGCAAGCGCATCGGCACGGTCGAGCTGGCCGACACCTTCCTCGACACCACCGACCACACCGTGTGGTCCACCCTGTCCCCCGCACAGACCGCCGACTGCCTGGGCGCCGACTGTCCGCCCACCGCGCGTCATCTCGCAGCATCCCTCGGGTCGCTCGCAGCGGGCAGGGTCCGGCTGAGCCACGCCCGCTCAGGCATCGGCGATGAGCTCCACATCCTCGACCCCGCCCCGTGCTGGCGCTTCGTCCGCGCCCCCGACGCCCCCGACCACTGGCTCGTGTCGTTCACCGGCAGCCCGTCGTCGGCCACCCTCGAGGACATCCGCGACTTCGCCGTCCAAGGAGGCCTGGTCGACAGCGGCAGCCGCATCGTGGCTTCCGGCGCACTCCCGGGTGGCGAGCCCGTCTGGGGGCCCGTCGACCACGCTCGGCTGCGCACCGTCCTCGACACCTGGCGCCCGCTCGGCCTCCACTCCACCGGCAGCGCCGGAACGCTCACCCCGCTCGACCCCACCAGCCTCGTGGCGCATGTGCAGCACCTCTTGAAAGAGGGAGCCGGCGGCTTGCAGGAAGCCTGGCGCACCATCGCAGCGCCACCCACCCGCGTCGACGACCTGGGTGCCCGCATCACGCACTTCTTCGCGGCCACACAGTAGGCACCTCTACTTCGGGCCGATGGGTCCGCCGTAGGTCTGGTGCAGCACGTCGGTCGCGAATCCCACCGCAGCAGGCGTTCCCCACACATGGCCACCGGCGGTGAGGCGCGTGGCGCGGCCCGTGTCTTGTTGCGCCGCCAGCTCGATGCCGCCGCGGATGTCGCACGGCCCCGTTCCTTCGAGTGCGAAGGTCCACCAGAAGCCGTCTTCGTGCTCGATGAGCCGCCGGCTGACCGTGGGGCTGTCGAGGTCGAGGTCGAGGGCGTCTCCCAAGCAGGCCCCGAGGAGGGGGTCGACCCACCGCCACTGGGCACGCCACCGGATGGTGTCGGGGGTGGTGCGCCACACCTTCTTGGCGGTGACCAGGACCGTGAGCGACGGGCGGGGTTCGTCCAGATCGACCGGGGCGTAGGTGGTGGCGGCGCAAGGCTTGATGCCCCGACACAACCCCCAGTCGTGGGGGCCATACCGGCCTTCGAGGTCGGGGGTGGCACGGTCGACCGCCGACCACTCGCGGGGGTACGAGATCTGTGGACGCGCCCGCACTTCTTCCGCCATGACCCCGTTGGCCTTGGCGGGCTGGTCGTCGTTCCAGCAGCCTCCGAGGAGCGCACCTGCAGCGAGGACGCCCCGCACTGGCACCAGACGGCTCAGCGGTCGGCCTTGAGGTTGTTGCACTCTTCGACTTCGAACGCCCCGGACACATTGCCATTGTCGAAGGTGAGCTCGAACTCACCCACCGCGTTGCCCTTCTTGGTGAACTCGGTGACGTCGATGTAGCCCTCTACGGCCTCGTGCACCGTGAGCGCGCCCCCCGAGACGAACAGGGCATGGGCCGTGACGAGCGACTCCCCTTCGACGCTGAGGTTCTCCGCTTCCACGGAGTCGTTGGCGTAGGTGAACAGGAGGGCGTTCTGGTCGTAGTCGGTGGGGGGCTCGCCGCCGCTTTGGTAGGAGCTGCCACGCCGCACCCACGACATGTCGAGGCACTCCGACTCGTGGTTTGTGAAGACGATGAATGGACCGCCGAAGTAGAAGGCGTTGGCGTTGATCTTGACGCCTTCGACCGAGCCGGTGATGTCGGCGTATGTGCCACCGCCGCACGCACTCGTGAGGGCGACAGTTGCCAACATCGCGGCTGCGCGGGCGGTCTGGTGAAGACTCGACATCGGGACATCCTCCTCGCGAGCCTCAGCCCGCCGTCTCGCCGCCCCTAACCGGATCTGTGATGTCCCACGCCCCCCTCGATGCCCCGCTCATGGTCCTCCGCAGCCTTCCGCGCGGGACGGGCCGCATCACCGGCACCGTCACCGGCAACATCCTCAAGCTTGTGCTCGACCACCCCGAGCGGGCAGGTGCGGTGAGCCCGGGGATGATGCTCGACCTCCACCACATCGTCGCCGCGATGAAGCCCGAAGACGGCACCGTGGTGCTCCTCTCCAGCACGGCTCCCCGCGCATTCTGTGCTGGCGGCGACCTCCGGAGCGTCCGTGCGCACCTGATGGACACGGAACGGGCCGCAGCCATGGTGGATGTCATGACCGCAGCGCTCGACCGCCTGTCTCGTGTCGCGGCGTGTGTGGTGGCAGCGGTGGAAGGGCCTGCGCTCGGAGGAGGGGCGGAGCTGCTCACCGCCTGCGACATCGTGGTGGTGGGCCAACGCGCGCGCATCGGCTTCGTGCACGCTGGGCTGGGAGTGAGTCCCGGATGGGGTGGGGCCCGGCGCCTCGTGGCCCGGGTGGGTCGACGACAGGCGCTGAAGTGGCTGCTCGACCCTGCCCCGAGATCAGCCGAAGACGCCGTGCTGGAAGGCATGGCCGACCACTGTGTCGCAGCGGGGACCGCGCTCGAGGCGGCCCGGGACATCGCACACCGCTTCGCTGCGACGCCTGTCCGAGCCCGTGCCGCGGCCGCTCGCCTGGCAAAGCATCCCAACGCCGACGAACGCGCCACATTCCTCGACCTGTGGGGCGGCCCCGACCACCGCGCCTCTCTTGCAACCGTGGGCGCAGGCCGATGAAGCAGCTGCTCCAGGCGATGCTGGTGGTGGTGCTGGTGGGGTGTCCGCGCAACCGGCCGCCGCCCGACCTGCCGCCCGAACGTCCTGCCACACAAGCGGAGTCCGATGGCCCCACCATCCGTGGTGGCGTGGTCGACGGTCGCTACGCCGACCCCACGCGCGGCTTCAGCGTCCCGGTGCCCGTGGGCTGGAGCTGGGAAGAAGGCCCGGAAGACGGCGCCCTCCAAGTCCAGCTTTCCGACCCCAACACCCGAACCCGGGTGGAGGTGTGGCGGTTCAGCGGCACGGATCTGTCGGTCCGCCCGCGGCAGGGGTGCACCTGGACGTTCGAAGACACCGGCCCGTACTGGGGTCCCGGCGGCCTGTTGGACCGAACGGTGGCGACCTGCGTGCCCCTCGACGCCAACGCCCCGCGCGTGTTCGCGTGGATGGTCCAGGGCGACCACGCCGCCTGGCAGCTCGAAGGGCATGTGCCCCCCGACGCCATCGTGCACGGCCTCGACACCGTTCGGTCGATTGTAGAACGGTTCGTGCTGGCGGAGTGAGCTGCCCTGCTCAGCTGTCGGCCCGTTCCTGGCGACGACGGAGCGCCACGACGAAGAGCGGCAGACCGAAGAGCGCGAACCGACCAGGAGAGGGGCCCACGGCACCACAGCCCATGTCGCAGCCGCCGGACTCGTCGTCGCAGCCCGCGGCTTCGTACGAGACGGCGCCCACGCTTGCGTAGAGGCCCAGCCAGTCGGCCGAGTCGCCCGCTGCGTCCACCGACATCGCGGTGAGGCCGAGGCCTTCGATGGCGGGGAGGGGGAAGGTGGTCTCGCCCAGCAAGCCTGCGACCATGGGGCCCACGAGGGTGTCGACCATGCCCGGCAGCGCGGCCTCGATGTCGGCGTTGGCCGACGGCACGAAGTCGTTGTGGGTGACCAGGGCGTCGAAGTTCTCGCCGGCGAGGTCGAGGTCGAGCGCGAGGGTGCCCGTGGTGCCGTCGAAGGGAAGGTTGATGCCGATGTCGGCGGCGAGGTCGACCCCGATGGTGCGGGACTGCCGGTGCTCGAGCTCGGCGTAGAAGTCGAGGCCCAGCTGCTGAATGGAGAGGTCGACGTCGTTGGCGCCCGAGAAGACGAGCTCGGGAGACTGGGCCGGCCGCGTGAGGATGACCATAGGCTGGGGCTCGGGGAAGAGCTCCTTGAACGACTCACCCGCGAGGATGCCCAACAGGAGGTTGGTGTCGAGGGAGATCCCGCCGGTGAGCTCGCTGTCGACGACCTGGCAGAGGAGGCCGGCCCGCCAGAGGGCGTAGATGGCCTGGTTGCCGAATTCGTCGGAGAGGAAGATGCCTGCGTGGTGGGCGCCGGGACCCGAGCCGATGTCGGGGGTGTCGGAGGCCATGTGGTAGCTGCCGCCGGGGTCGAACTCGGCGATGCAGTCGGCGGGCTCGCCGGCGTCGACCATGCCGGCCATGGCGAGTCGCAGGCCCTCTTCGCGGATGCGGATTTCGTGGGGGTAGATGACCAGCTCGGCGACCGCGCCCCCGAGGTCGAGCTCTTCTTCGATGTAGACCGTGCCCGTGGCTTCTTCGATGAGGGCTTCAATCTCCGGGATGAAGCCTGCGACGGCGTCGTCGATGAAGCCGCCCGCGAAGGACAGCACGATGTCGAAGATGGACAAGCCGAAGATGTTGAGGATGTCTTCGACCGTGCCGATGGCACAGTTGTCGAGGTTGATGTCGGTGCCGCTGAGCGTGTAGTCCACCGACACGTCGCCCACGTTGGCCTCGATGCCAGGCAGGCCGTCGTCGCCCGTCACCACGCGCATGTCGATGATGGTGGAGGCGGACACCGTGAAGGGGTCGACGTAGCCATCGCAGGTGTCGTCGAGGCACTCGAGCATCGTGTAGAGCTCGAAGGGGTCGGAGGGGTCGTTGATGGCGATGTTGATGTCGAGGTCGATGGAGATGTAGCCGTCGTGGGGGACGATGGCGGCATCGCCCACCGAGAGGTCGATCCACATGTTCTCGAGCGAGTATTCGTAGCCGCCGAGCCAGCACTCTCCGAAGGCGCCCTCGTACCCATCGCCGATGGGGTCGATGGAAATGCCCGAGGGAAGGAGGGTGGGGAGGACGTCGGTGACGGCGTCGAAGCCTTCAGGGGTGAGGTCGACGACCACTGCTTCATCGACCGGCTCACCCGCCGGGTAGGTCTCGGCGGCCGCTGGCATGCCAAGGAGAAGCAGCAGACCAGCCGGGGTGCGAAGGGAGATCATCGGAGGCTCCAGACGAAAACAACGTGGGGGCGAGGGGTCTCCGCCCACCTGACCCTCCCGGACACGACGACGCCAGTCCGAGACCGGGGGGGACACGGCCGTCGCATCGTACAGCCGTCGGCCGTCAATTGCCATGCGTGGGTGGACTTCGCACATCGATCCAACGAACGCAAAAGAATCCTTTGACGGCTCGGGGGGTACCGAGTACATGGCTGGCATTCGGCGGGCGAGCGACTCCACGCTTTCGAGTCCTCCTCCCAACAACCCACTTGGCCAGGTAGCTCAGTTGGTAGAGCAGCGGATTGAAAATCCGCGGGTCGGCGGTTCGAGTCCGTCCCTGGCCACCACTCTTCTCGGACTCGCATGCGCCGCAATGCTCGGCGCGTGCGGGTCCGACTCGTGTGACGAGCTCTGCGTCGAGATGTCGTGGCGAGTCAGCGCATGTGTGCGCGACTGGCCCGAAGACTGGAGCGAGGTCGGCGCGCGTGGACGGAACAACTTCCGCCGCGCGTGTCAGAACCAATGGGCCGACGAACGCGCCCAGCTCGAGTCGTGGGAGCTCGACGACGCCCTCGACCAATGCGACGAGACCAGCAGCGCCCTGCGTCGCGCCGACAACCGGGGCACGGCCTGCGACGAGATCCGCGCGCTGTACCTCGAGCCCTGAAGGCGCCTACCCGCGGCTTCGGTACTGTACGTCGGTGAGCTCGATGCCGAGCTTCTTGATGCGGTAGTGCAGGTTGCTCCGCGAGATCCCCAGCCGGCGCGCAGCTTCGGCCTGCACCCCGCGGGATGCACGCAAGGCCTCGATGATGAGGCGCTCTTCCACCGCTCGGAGTGCGTCGGGCAGGTGGGTGCCCGACGGCACGCTCGGCTCGGAGACCGGAGCAGGGGAGGGGACCTCCGCCGTCGAGTCCAGCTCGACCCCTTCCACCACCCGGCCGCTCGTGAGCAACACCGCTCGCTCCAGCACGTGGGCCAGCTCGCGCACGTTGCCGGGCCACGCGTGCCGTCGGAGCTGCGCCAGCACCTCGGCGGACATGGAGCGCGCCGAGCGACCGTGCTTGCGGGCGAAGTGATGCAGGAAGTGGTCGGCGAGGGCCGGGATGTCGTCGGTGCGTTCTCGAAGCGGCGGGACCGGGATCCGGAACACGTTGAGGCGGTAATAGAGGTCTTCGCGGAAGCGTCCGGCAGCCACCTCGGCGGCGAGGTCGCGGTTGGTGGCGGCGATGACCCGGGTGTCGACCTGGACAGGCGTGGTGCCGCCCACGCGCTGCACCACACCCGACTCGAGCACCCGAAGCAAGCGGACCTGCGTGGCGAGCGGGATCTCCCCAATCTCGTCAAGCATCAAGGTGCCACCCGACGCCTGCTCGAAGCGCCCTGCGTGCCGGCGCACCGCACCGGTGAACGACCCCTTCTCGTGGCCGAACAGCTCGCTCTCGAGGAGCTGCTCGGGAAGGGCTGCGCAGTTGAGGGCCACGAACGGGCGGTTGGCGCGTGCGCTCCGGCTGTGCACCGCCCGCGACACCAGCTCCTTGCCAGCGCCGGTGGGGCCGGTGACGAGCACGAGGGCGTCGGAGTCGGCCACGGCATCGATGAGCGCGTAGACCCGCTGCATGGCGGTGGACGCGCCGATGAGCTGCTCGAACTGCAGGCGTTGGTCGAGGGCTTCGCGCAGCCGCACCACCTCGGCTTCGAGCTGACGGGCCCGCAGCGCCCGCTCGAGGATGACGAGCAGCTCGTCGCGGCGGACTGGCTTGATGATGTAGTCGGCCGCCCCGGCACGCATGGCCTGGACGGCGTCTCGCACCGAGCCGTGCCCCGTCATCAACACCACGGGCAGCTCGGGATGCTCGGCCTGCACCGCTTCGAGCAGCAACATGCCGTCGAGCTTGGGCATGCGGAGGTCGGACAGCACGAGGTCGGGTGGGTGGGTCCCCAGGCGGGCCAGGGCCGCTTCGCCATCTTCGGCGACCGTGACGTCGTACCCGGCCTTCGAGAGGTTGACCCGCAGCGCCGAGCGAACCGCGCGTTCGTCGTCGACGACGAGGATCCTGGCCTTGGGGGCGTCGCGGTTCATGGGTGCGGGGTCAGCGGATCTGGAAGTGGTAGGGCATCAACATGACGAGGGGGTCGGCGCCGAGGGCCTGCCACTGTTCGAGCTGGGCGAGGCCGGGGAGCTTGGGCAGCTCGGGACGTTGCGTTCCAGGGAGCGAAACGGAGCGCGCCACGGCCTGGAGGAAGGGCTGGAGGGGCGGCTCGGTGCCCAGGGGACGGCCCACCACGTCGTCGGAACCGCCGCCACGGCTGGAGAGCTGCAGAAGGGTGACGGTGGCGCCTTCGGGGATGCCGGCCTGTTGACGAGCGGCGGCCACCGCATCGTGGAAGCCACCGAGTTGATCGACCAGGCCGCCATCTTGGGCATCCTCACCGGACCACACCCGACCACGCGCGACGTTCTCCACCTGGTCGGGCTGGAGGCCGCGCCCTTCTCCCACGCGGTCTTTGAACTGGGCGTAGGTGTGGGCGACCATGCGGTCGAGGGCATCGAACTCGTGGTCGTCCATCGGCTTGGACATCGACCACATCGCAGCGTTTCGGCCCCGCGTGTAGATCTCGGAGCCGATGCCCACCTTGTCGTACAGCCCCTGCAGGCTGAGCTTGGGGCCGGCGTACACCCCGATGCTGCCGGTGATGGTGGAGGGGCTGGCGAAGATGGAGTCTGCGCCGGCCGCGACGTAGTAGCCGCCCGATGCCGCCACGCTGCCCATGCTCACGATGACCGGCTTGTTGGCCTCTTTGACCCGCTCGACCGCGCGCCAGATCTCGTCGCTGGCGAACGAGCTGCCGCCGGGGCTGTCGACCCGCAAGACGACGGCCTTGATGATCTTCTCGTTCCGCGCGGCTTCCAGCTGGCGGACGATGGTGTCGGCGCCGGCCGTGTAGCCCCCACCGAAGAACCCGGGCCCCGAGGACTCGCCGGAGACGATGCCGCCATCGATGGTGATGACGGCGATTTCGCGCCGGGGCAGCCAGCCGATGGTGTCGCGGTTGTTGCCGTAGTCGTCTTCGACCACGTGGCGGTCGGTGAAGAGGCGGTCGAGCTGTTCGGGGATTTCGTCGGGGTAGACCAGGCCGTCGACCAGTCGCTTCTCGAGCGCTTCGTCGGCCGTGTAGGGGCCTTCGTCGACGAGCTGCCGGACATGCTCGGCCTCCCAGCCACGGTCGGCTGCAATCGCTGCCTGCAAGTGCGCGGAGAGGTCGTCGAGCAGGGCGTTCATCTGCTCTCGGGCCGGACCGGAGGACTCGGTGCGCATCAGGCCTTCGGGAGCCGACTTGTACTCGGCGCGCTTGGCCACCTGTGGCTCGATGCCGAGGATGTCGAGGGTGCCCCGGAAGTACTGCATCTCGGCGGAGAGGCCGATGAGCTCGAGGTCGCCGGCGGGATGCAGCAGGATTTCGTCGGCGGCGCAGGCCAGGTAGTAGGTGCGGTTGTCGGGGTACCGGTCGAGGTAGATGACGACCTTCTTCCCGGCTGCGCGCATGGCTGCGATGCGCCCACGGATTTCTTCGATCTGCGCGAAGGAGAAGGGGGCACGGTCGATCTCGAAGACCACGCCGGTGAGGGCGTCGTCGCGAGCGGCTTCGTCGAGGCGACCCAGCAGGTGGAGGTAGGTCTCGCTGCGCTGGGCGAAGAAGCCGGTGGGCTCGCGGTAGGGGTACGACTCGTCGAGGTGGAAGGCGGCCACCCGCGGGCCGAGTGAAAGCTGGTTGCGCGGGCCCGATGCGGACCGACCGTAGACCGTGGCGAGGATGTCGGTGTCGCCGTTGACGGGGGTGTCGACGAAGCCGCCCACCCCGCCGGAGCCCCAGTACAGCTCGAAGCCCGCCCCCACCCGACCGGTCTGGTCGCCGGAGAATCGGAGCACCCACCCGGAGCCGGCCTGGATGCGCAGCGAGCCTTCGACCACGCCGTCGGAGAAGCCCAGCTCGCCGGAGTCGGTGTCGCCGGGCATGGGCTGCACGTAGTCGACCCCGAGGAAGAGCTTTTCCTCCCACGGCCGGAAGACCACGCCGGGAACGAACTGGGCGCGCGCCAGGGAGTCGTCCCAGCGCCCCATGTTCCACACGGCGAAGGAGCTGCCGAACCACGGCGTGGGCCGCCAGGTGAGCGACAGGTCGCCGGTCATGAAGTTGTTGTCGGGACCTTCGGGGAGCTGCCAGCCGAGGTGCCCGCCGAGGGCAACCGTGCGGTCGAGGCGGAGCGCAAGGCCCGAGGAGACGGTCCACCAGGACTCACCGTCGGGACCGTCGGTGGTGTGGAGGCCCGTGGCGAGAGGGCCCAGGTTGCCCGCGAAGGCCAGGCTGCGCCCGGAGTCGACCGGAGCGTTGGCCTGCTGGGTGAACAGGGCAATCCAGGAGGGGTCGGGATCGAGGGCCAGGTTGGCGGGGTTGGTCCACAGGGCGCCTGCGCCGTCGTCGCCGGAGACCGACCAGCCCGGCATGTGGGGTCGATCGATGCGGGCGCTGGTGAGCGTGGGGGCATCGGTGGAGTCCTGCGCGGACGCAACCGACGAGACCCCTGCGGACGCGCCGAGGAGCAGGACCACCGCGGTCGTCGGGAGCACCCGCGTGGAGCGCTTCGACCACGACCGAAGAGGGGAGGGGGGCATCACCAACCGTGACATCGACACTCCGTCGCGAAGACACCACTCTCGCCCCCGCCGCCCCCTGGTAGCCCGGAGTTCGCACCGACGCCGGACCCGGGGCTTTGTGGAGCCCCATCCACCGACCCGCTACACTGCGACCCACGGCTCGTCTCCGCGGTCTCGAGCCGCTCCCGCCGGTGCACTCCCACGCACCGCACCCGCTCCCGCCTCCGCCATCCTCCCTCGGGTTCACCATGAACTCTCGTGCTCCAGCCAGGCGCTCGCCTCGGTTGTCCCGTTCCATCCTGAAAGCGGTCCTGGTGCCTCTGCTCGCGGTGGGTGTGGCCAGCGCCACATTCTCGGCAGACGCCGATGCCCAGCAGCCGGTGGTCACCTCTTCCGACCTCGAACCGCTGCTCGGCTCGTTCCGCGACCACCCACTGGTCAGCAGCTCTGCGGTGGCTGTGCAGGTCGTCAACGTCGAGACAGGCGACGAGGTCTTCTCTCTCGACGGCGACAAGACCCTTGTGCCCGCATCGGTCACCAAGGCTGTCACGGCCGCCGCCGCACTGCGCACCCTGGGCCCCACGTACCGCTTCCAGACCGAGTTCCTCCGCGACGGTGATGTCAACGAAGACGGCGTGCTCGAGGGCGATCTCTACATCCGAGGCACGGGCGACCCCAGCCTGGTGGTCGAGAAGCTGTGGAAGATGTTCCAGGACCTCCAGGTCGAAGGAATCGTCGAGATCGACGGCGACCTCATCTTCGACGACTCCTGGTTCGACCGCGACCACCTCGTGGCGGGCTGGCGAAAGAAGGTCGACCTCGCCGCAGGACCGGCGTACTTCGCCCCCATCTCGGCGCTGTCGCTGAACTTCAACACCGTCTCCATCGTGGTGGCCCCGGGTCCCAAGACCGGTGAGCCCGCGCGCGTGCAGCTCGAGACCCCCGCCAAGGTCATCGAGATCAAGAGCGAGGTCGAGACGGTCAAGAAAGGCAAGCGCTCCTGGATTCAGATCGAGCGCGAGATCGATCCCAAGACCCACGTCGTCACCTTCGAGCTAGAAGGTGCAATTCCGCTGGAAGGCGACACCGAGCGCCACTACCGGTCGGTCGGCAACCCGATTGCCTGGACCATGTCCGCCACCGACATCCTGTTCAAGCAGACCGGCGTGAAGCTCAACGGTCGCTTCAAGCTCGCCGAGACCCCCGACGACGCCGAGCTGGTGGTGCGCCACTACTCCCAGCCCCTGCACGAGCTGCTGAACCACACCAACAAGTACAGCAGCAACTTCATGGCCGAGCACATCCTCAAGGCCATGGGTGCGGAGCTGAAGGGCGACCCCGGCACCACCGAGAAGGGACTGGAAGTGGTGCGCGAGTACCTCGACGAGCTGGGCATTCCCCGAGAGGAATACACCATCGTCAACGGCTCGGGCCTCACCCGCGAGGCCAAGCTGGCCCCCAGCCACGTCAACGCCGTGATGATGGACATGTACCACCACCCGCAGGTGGCGCCCGAGTTCATGTCCAGCCTGGCGGTGGGCGGGGTCGACGGCACGCTCCGGCGTCGGTTCGACGAGTCGCCTGGCGCGGTTCGTGGCAAGACCGGCAGCCTCAACGGGGTGTACTGCCTCACGTCGTACGTCCGCGCAAAGACCGGCGACACCTACGCCATGACCTTCTTCGCCAACGATCTACGGCGGTCGCGCCCCGCACGCGCGCTCCAGGATGCGATCGGCGAGTCCATCATGGGCTGGACCGGCCAGATGCCCGAAGACGACACCAAGTGACAGCAGCCCGGGTGCGTTCCGCCTTTATTTTCGCGCACGTGAGCCGAAACGTTCGTGTCGAGTTCCCGGGCGAGTTGGAAGGTTGGCTTGGCAGACACACATCTCGAGACACACACCCGACCCATTGCGGGATGTCCATCCGCCAGTGATGGAATACCGTGTGGTCGCTCGGACCAGTCCGGGCCACACGACATCGGGCTCGAGCCGGCACCGGGAACCCCTTCCCGGCACCGGGTGTCCAACCAGACCAACCTTTTGCCGGATGTCGACGCACGTTGCCTCAGTCCGAGGCATCTTCGCCCGAGTAGCTCTACCGACGGTCGCACACCGACCGAGTTCCCGCCGGGCACCTCAGCCGGGCAGCGCCCGCAGCAGGACCGCACGACAGTGGAGAGGAAGCCGATGAACGCACCCAACCGCAGCTCCATCGGATGGTGGATGGTGGCCGCCGCGATGGCCGCCACGCCCGCTGCCGCCCAGGACGCGCCCGCGACGGAAGGGGAAGCGGCTGAACAGGCTGGCGACCCGAGCGACTTCAACCGCGCGTTGCGCACGGTCGAAGAAGACGTCCACGCCCTGAAAGAGCAGGTCTTCCGCTCCAAGGCCACGCTGCAGCTGCTCCAGGAAATCGTGGTGCAGGGCTCCGCCACCGGCGCCCGGTCCACCATCTGGCACGAGAACAAGCTGGGCAAGGGCTACACCGTCGAGTCCATCCGGTACTTCCTCGATGGTCAGCCCAAGTTCGCCAAGGTCGACACCGAAAACGGCCTCGACGACCTCCAGGAAGTGAAGGTCTTCGAAGGCGCGGTTCCGCCGGGCTCCCACCAGCTCGTGGTCAACATGCGCCTCCGGGGCAGCGGCTACGGGGTGTTCAGCTACGTGAAGCAGGTCCAGCTCACCGTTCAGGCCACCACCACCTTCACGGCGGAAGAGGGCAAGAGCTGTGCGGTCCGCGCGGTCCTTGATGAACGCAAGGGCCTCGGTCGCTCGTTCACCGAACGGCCAGCGGTCCAGTTCGAGACCCAATGTGTGCGGCTTTCCGGCTCGGCAGCCGGGAACTGATGTCGACGGGGGGGGCACACCGGGCTCGCTCGGTCCACCCGCCCAGACTCCACCGATTGAAGGGAGCACGCAGATGACCCACCTCCTCGAGCGGAGGAAGCGGAGCTGGAGGCGCCTCACACGGGCGACCGGCCTCGCATGCGGTGTCTGGCTCGGCCTTGGCATGGCACTCACCGCTTCGGCGGCTTCCCGCGGCGTCACCGACGGCCTTGCCCGAGTCGATGGCGAAGTGGCCAGCCTGGAAGGGCGGATGAACAAGCTCGCGCGTGAATACGGCGAGCGACGCGGCCTCATCGGCGCCGACGAAGCGGTTCGCCGATACGAAGACGCCGTCTACACCTTCCTCATCGAAGACTACGAGCGGGCGGCGCTGGGCTTCTACACCCTCGTCGAGTCCGAAGCCCTCACCACCGAGGCGCTGCACCAGGACTCCGAGTGGTACCTGGCCGAGTGCCTGTTCCAGATGGAAAACTGGAACACTGCGCTGGCCGCCTACGAAGCCATCATCGCCGACGGCACCAGCCACCCGTACCTGGGTGAGGCCGTCCGCCGCACCCTCGAAATCTACGGCATCCTGCGCGACAACGAGCGGTTCTACTCCGTCTACCGCCAGTACATCCTGTCCGGCACGGTGCCCGCATCGGACGGCGTGAAGTACACGGTGGCCAAGAGCTTCTACCGCCAGGGCGAATGGGGCCGCGCCAAGGCCATGTTCACCGAGCTGCCCACCAAGAGCCGGTGGTACGCCCAGGCTCGGTACTTCACGGGCACCATCCTGGCCGCCGAAGGCGACTTCCACGCTGCGCTCGCCGAGTTCAAGCGTGTCGAGGCCGTCAAGGGCGGAGACAGCCGCCTGCGCGAGCTGGTCCACCTGGCCATCGGTCGGATTCACTACGAGCTCGAGAACTACCGCGAGGCGGTCGAGTCGTACCAGCGTGTGCCCAGCTCGTCGCCGTACTTCGCCGACCAGCTCTACGAAATCACCTGGACCTACATCAAGCAGTCCGCGTGGCAAGAAGCCATCGACAGCGTCGAGATCTTCACGGTCGCATTCCCCGACCACCCCTACACGGTCCGCATGCGGCTCGTCGAGGGGCACCTGCACCGCAAGTCCGAACAGTTCGAGCGCGCCCTGGCCACCTACGAAGGTGTGGTCGACGAGTACAGCCCGGTGCGCGAGCGCCTGGTCGACCTCGAAGGCGACCGCCAGAGCCCGGCCGTGTTCTTCGAGCGCCTCGTCAACGACGAAACCCTTGAAGTGGCCGGCGTGAAGCTGCCCTCGTACGCAGTGGAGCTGCTGGTCGAACACGACGGCCTCCGCCGGGCTGTGGCTGTCCGACAGCAGCTGGTCGACCAGTCCACCACGCTGGACACCTCCGAGGCCGTCATCGACGACGTCGCCAGTGTGCTGCGGTCGCCCAAAGAACAGGTGGGCACCTTTGCACGCGGTCGGTCCGGACTGCAGCGAGTCCGCGACGACTCCCTGGCCCTGCGCATCCGGCTCCTCGAGCTGGAGCTCGACCACCTCGAAGACGGTGCCTCCTCCGGCCTCAAGTCCACTGTAGGCGAAAAGCGCGTGGAGCTCGAGGTGCTGGTTGGTGAAGCCCAGGTCGCACAGGGTGAAGCCGCGGCACGCAGCAACCGGTACCAGGCCTACGCCGACCAGGTCGCCACGGTGCAGGCCGAAGCCGGCCGGGTCTCGCTCTCCGCCAGCCAGGCCCGCGGCGAACTGTCCGCCATCGAACGCCAGTTCAAAGACCGCGCCAGCAACCTCACCCCCGACGCCCGAGAGTTCGTCGACGCCCAGCTCGCCGAGCTGCGCCAGACCCTCACCAAGGTCGAAGCGGATGTGGGCGGCATCACCTCCGATGCCCGCCGACGCACTCTGCTCGCCACCGTCCCGGCTGCGCGCGACCAGGGCAATGTGGCCATCGCCGGCGGCATCGCGGCCTCGCTCGACGAGCTGCACCGAAACGTCCGCACGCTGCGGGCCAAGAACACGTCGGCCGACGCCGCCACATTCAGCAAGATCGACCAGTTCTGGGTGCGTGTCCACGACGCCGATGCCCGCTCGCTCGCCACCCGCGAGGTTCTCGACAAGGTCGAACAGGTCGAGGTGGCCATCCTACGCAAGAAGCTCTCCGAGCAGGAAACCACCGTCGCCCACCTCGACGGTGAGGTCACCCGCGTGACGGAAGGCACCCGCGACCTGGCCGTCGACATCACCCGAGCAAGCCTCGAAGAGCTCGAGACCCGCCTGTTCGAGACCATCCTCGAGGCCGACATGGGCATCGTCGACGTCTACTGGCTTCGCAAGTCCGAGGTGGTGGACCGCCGCCAGGAACTCAAGTCCGAGCGCTCTGACCGAATCAGCGAGATGGAAGCCCGCTTCTCGCTCATTCGCCAGAAGCTGGAGGAATGAGATGACCCCCTTCCTCTCCGCCCGCGCAGTGCGCCTCCTGCTCCTCTCGGGAGTGGGTGTGTTCGGCCTGCTCCAGGGCGCTCCGGCACACGCCGAAGAAAAGCGCATCGTGCCCCCCGAAGGGGTCGATGCCAATGAGGTGCAGGCCTTCGAAGCCACCGTCAGCCGCTACTCCTCGCGGATGAACGAGTTCCGCGATGAAGCCCGCATCATGGTCGACCGCCAGGAAGCCCGCGAGCGCGCCGAGCTCAACAAGTCCTACGACGCCGTGCTCGGTCAGCTCCAAGACGACGACGACGCCCTCCGCACCACCGCCATCCGGCGCTTCGAAGCCTTCCTCACCCAGTACCCGCGCGCCACGCACTCCGCGCACGTGATGTTCCGCTTGTCGGAGCTGTACTTCGAGAAGTCCGAAGAGGCGTACGAAGCCGACGACATCGCCTTCCAGAAGGCCCTCGACAAGCTCGACGAAGGCGGCGACTTCGACGACCTCCCCGACGAACCGGCCAAGGACTACTCGGCCTCCATCGGGCTCCACACGCAGATCATCGAGCGGTTCCCCGACTACGAGTACCTGGCCGGCAGCTACTACATGCTCGGCTACATGCTCCGCGAGCCCAACTCCTCGCAGCTCGACGAAGCCGCAGCCCAGGACTGGTTCCGCGAGCTGGTCACCCGCTTCCCCGAGTCGGAGTTCACCTCGCGCGCGCACCTGCGCCTCGGCGACTACCACTTCGACTACAACGAGCTCGACCAGGCCATTCCGCACTACCGCAACGTGGTGGAGCTCGAAGGCGTGAACGGCCCGCTCTACGACGACGGCCTCTACAAGCTCGCCTGGACCTACTACCGACTCTCCGACTACGGCGAGGCGCTCAACCTCCTGTCCAAGCTCCTCGACTGGTCCGAGACCGTCTGGGAACCGAAGAAGGGCAAGGAGTCCGCCACCGTTCCGGAAGCCGTCGAGTACATCGCCATCTCGCTCGCCGACCTCGCCCACGACCAGGAGCGCTCGCCGCTCATCGTGGCCAAGGAGTTCTTCGGCCCGGGCAGCGACGGCTCCTACGAAGCCCGCATCTACAAGCAGCTCGCCGACGTCCTGGGCAAGCAGGCGAACTACGAAGAGGCCATCGAGGTCTACGAGTACTTCCAGACCCGCTGGCCCTACGACGCCGACAACCCTGTGTTCCAGCACAAGGTCGCCCGGCTGCACATGACCAAGCTGCCCCCCGACCGCGCAGCGGCCGATGCCGCCATCGCCACCCTCAACGAGCGCTTCAACGACTCCTCGGCCTGGTGGCGCGCCAACCGCAACAACCCCGACGCCCTGTCGGTGGCCCGCGGCTACATCGAAGAGTCCCTGTCGGCTGTGGCCGTCAACGCCCACACCCACGCCAACGAGACCGGCAACCCCGAAGACTACCTGCGGGCCGCCAGCCTCTACGGCGACTACCTCCAGAAGTTCCCGTTCGCGTCGGACTACTACGAAATCCAGTGGTACTACGCGCAGGTTCTCCAGAAGGGCGGCGACCTCTCCGCAGCCGAGCGCGAGTTTGTTCAGCTGCGCAAGGGCGGCGAGCACGCCTACAAGGAATCGGCCCTGTTCCGCCTGCGCATGATCTCGCTGCAGCGGGTGGTCGACAAGTACGAGAGCGTCGAGTCTCGCGACCCCTCCGCGCCCCTTCGCACCGAGGTCACCACCGAGTCCGGCACCAAGCGCCAGGTCTTCGACCTCGGCAAGGAACACGGCGAGCTCGTTGAGCGCACGGATGCGCTGCTGGTCACCGACTTCGCGCCCATCATCCGCGAGCTCGAGCTCCAGATCAAGGAAGCGAAAGACCGCGACATCGCGCGGGCCAAGCGCGACATCCTCGACGAAGTCAAGGAATACGCACGGGTCCTCGACGAAAACCGCGCCGCACTCGGCTACCAGGGCGGCCGCATCTACTTCGCTCACGGCGACTTCGACGAGGCTCGGGCCCGACTCGCCACGGTGGTCGAGCGCTACCCCGACACCGAGAACGGGTGCTACGCCGCCGACCTCGACGCCCGCACGTACTACAACGACAACGACCTCATCGGGTACCGCCAGAAAATCGGCCACTACATGAGCCTCAACCTGTGTCAGCAGGGCGGCGTGGCCAGCACGGGCGTCGACTTTGGTACAGCCAAGGAGCAGGTGGACTTCAAGCTGGCCGAGCGCTTGAAGGAATCGGGCGACTACCTGGCAGCTGCCGAAGCCTTCGTGCAGTTCTACCGCACGTACCCCGACTCCGAGTACCGCAAGGGTGCGCTGCGAAATGCCGCGAACAACTACGAACGCGGTGGTCGGCTCGACGACAGCATTCGGATGCTGGAGCAGTACGTCGCGGCCTTCCCCGACGACGACCAGTCTCGCGTCTTCTTGTTCCGGCTGGCCGGTGTCTACGCACAGGCGCTCGACCTCGACCGCGCCATCCAGAGCTACGAGCAGCTGTACGAGCGCACCAAGAGCTCCGGTGCAGCGGATGCGCCCATCGCACTCGCCAACGCAGCGTACCTGCGGGTGGGTATTGGCGACTTCGGCGGGGCCGCGCGCAACTACGAGAAGTTCGGCGTGTCGTTCCCCGACCAACCCGACACCGAGAAGCAGGTCTTCCAGGCCGGCGAACAGTGGGAACGGGTGGGACCGGACGAGGCCATCGCGTTCTACAAGCGGTACCTCAAGAACTACCGGGGCGTGAACCCCGACCACGAGATGACCGCGGTGTACAAGCTCGCCGCGCTGTCGGAAGAGTCGGGAGGCCGTCCGCGCGAGGTCGAGGCCCTCTACGACGACGTTCTCGACACCTACGCGCGTTTGCTTCCCTCCGGACAGCTCAGCGCAATGGGCCGGCACTACGCTGCACACGCCGCCTACCGTCGCCTCGACGCCGACCTGGTCGCCTTCAAGCAGGTCAAGTTCGGCTCGAACGACAACAAGAACGCTGAAATCATCGGCGCCAAGGCGGAAGAGCTCGTGGCCATCGAGGCCAGGGCCGCAGCTCTCGTGTCCAACTACCAGGACTTCGAGTACGGCACCGGCGCGATCTACGTCATCGGTCAGGCGTACCTCGCCTACGCGGACATGCTCTTCGACCTGCCCCCGCCACGCGGGCTCGACGACGACGAGCTCATGCTCTACGAAGAGGTCATCGCCGAGAAGCGAGTGCCCGTCGAAGACAAGGGCAAGGCCCGCCTGGTCCGGGTCCTCGAGAAGGCCAAGGAAGCCGGGCGCTGGTCCCAGTTCCAGACCTTGGCCCTCAACTCCCTCAACGAGCGCTTCCCGCGGGAGTTCGCGCCCGAAAAGCTCGAAGTCCGTGGCAAGACCGGGGCTTCCGCGGTCAAGCGGGCAGGTCCCATCCCCCTGCAGGCTGAAGAGAAGAAGCCGTCGTCGGGCGGCACCGGAGGTGGCCAGTGATGCGTCTCTCCCAATTCATCCTGGTGTGTGGGCTGGGGCTGGCCGCCTGCGGTCCGAAGGCTCCGCCACAGAGTGCCGCCGAGCCAGTCGCCACTGAAGACGGCGCAGCAGGGGAGGGGACCGAAGCCGCCGCCCCCGTCTGGGACGAGCGTCGTCGCGACGAAACCTACAACTCCGCCCTCAGCCTGCTCGCCACGGGCAAGTCCGACGACGCCAAGCGCGCCCTCGAGATGCTGGGAGAGGTCGGCCAGCAAGAACCCGACCTCGCCGAAGTCCCGTACAACCAGGGCGTGGCGTGGCTCACCATCGGCGACACCCAGCAGGCCCGCAAGCGCTTCCTGCGCGCCACCGAAATCGACCCGAACCTCGCGCCCGCGTGGCAGAACCTGGGGGCGCTGGCCGAAGAACGCGGTGAGCTCGACCGTGCCCTCCAGCACTACCGAAGCGGTCTCCGGTACGCCCCCGAAGATGGTCCGCTGAGAGCCGCCGAGATCGGTGTGTTGCGCCAGATGCGGCAGTACGATGCCGCCATGCGTCAGGCCAAGGCCGCCATTCAGGCCGACAGCAACAACGTCGACGCCTACAACCAGCTCGGGTTGGTCTACCTCGAGACCAACCAGGTGGAGCTGGCCCAGTTCATCTACAACCGCGCGCTGCAGATCGTGTCGCAGGCCAAGAACGACCCCCACATGCACGCCAACCTCGGTCGGGTGTACTGGGAACAAGACCTCAAGTCGTTGGCCTCCCAGGAATTCGAGAAGGCGCTCGCGCTCGACCCGAACCTGGTGCTCGCCCGGCTCTACGTGGCCGAGATGGCGATGGACAACCGCGACTACGCCACAATCGTCGCCACCCTCGAGCCCACGCTCGCATTCGCAGCTGACGACCCGGCCGTCCACCTGAACCTGGGCATCGGGTACCGGGGGACCGGTCGACTCGAAGACGCCAAGAAGAGCTACGAGAAGGCCCTCGAGCTGAACCCGAGCGACCCTTCGCCGTACCTCAACCTCGCTGTGCTGATGGGCGACCACTTCAAGGACTACGACAAAGCCTTGGGGCTGCTCGACACCTACCAACGACAAGGTGGAAAGCAGCTCGACCTCGTGGCCACCTGGCGCACCGACTTCCAGAAGCAGCAGAAGCGCCTGGAGATTGCCGCCAAGCGCCGCAAGCGTCGCGAAGAGGCCGATCAGCGCCGCAAGGACGCCGCAGCTGCCGAAGCCCGCCTGCAGAAGGAACGGGAGCGCAAGGCGCAGGAGGAGGCCGCCGCCACGCCCACTCCGGCCCCCACCGAAGCCCCGCCGCCGGCCGAAGCCCCGCCCCCTGAGCCGCCGCCCGCCGATCCGCCTCCGGCAGCCGCACCGAGTGCCGCATCCGCAGGTCAGAGCTGCTCGGCCATCGGCGCGTGCGGTGAGGGCCATGAGTGTGCGCACGATGCCGTCTGCCGGCCGTCCGCCACACCCGGCACCTACAGCGCCGGAATCGGCTGCTTCCAGGACGCCGACTGCGCCTACGGCCTGTCGTGCACTGCCAACAAGTGCGCTGAAGCGGGCGCCTCTTCCGGTGGCGCCAGCCCCTGGGGGAACTGAACCGTTCGAGCCGAGGAGATCTGCTGTGCGCTTCGACACCCACACCCGGAAGTTGTCCGGAGAAGGTCAAGCCACCCAACAACAGCAGAACCTCGGGAACCGAATCTTCGGTTTGTCGTCAATCAAACACGCAACGAGCGCCACCCGGCGCCCAACGCGATACCCCTCCCGCCCCGTGTTCGGGCTGTCTCTCGGAGGCCTTGTGATTTCGTCCACCGCTCGCATCTGGTCCGCAGTTGCTGTGGTCGCCGCAATTGGGGCCATCGCAGCCGCACAGCTCGGGTCCGTCGCTCACGCGCAGGGCCGCACGGTTCTTCTTCTCGAAGAAGAGGTCATCAAAGGTGAGGTCCAAAAACCCACCGTGACCCTCTTCGTCACCCGTCAAAACATCAACACCGATGCCACCCTCGAGCTTCGCGAATCGTTTGTTCCGCGGATCATCGAGAGCGTCGAGAAAAAGCCGTTTTGACCGCTGTCATGCGGGGTTTCGACCCTGTATGACAACGACTTCACAGGGGCTCGGTGACACGAGTCTCGCACTTCCGGTAAGGTTCAGCCGGCCTCTCGGGGGCCACCAGGATCGGTGGCCGACCGAGTCTTCCAATCAGCTGTACGCAGTAGAGGCCCGCGCAGGGGCCGTCCCGTAGGAGGGTTGCAGATGAATTTCTTCGTCGACGCGATGGCAAAGGGTGGGGAATTCATGTACCCCATCCTTCTGGCCGCCATCTTCGCGCTCGCCATCGCCGTGGAACGGATGTACTACGTCATGTTCCGCGCCAACATCAATGGCACCGCGTTCATGGCTCAGGTCCAGAAGCTGATCATGGCGAACAACATTGACCGCGCCATCAAGCTTTGCAACGCCGAGCCCAACGCCGCCCTTCCCCGGGTGCTCAAGGCCGGCCTCACGCGCGCCAACCGGAGCGAGGTCGAGATCCAGAACGCGGTGGATGAAGCCGTGCTCGAGGTCTTCCCGCTTCTCAACAAGCGCACCGGCTACCTGCCGATGCTCGCCAACGTCGCCACGCTGACCGGCCTCCTCGGTACCATCCAGGGCCTCATCGTCGCGTTCAAGGCTGTGGCCACGGCCTCCGCCGAGTCGAAGCAGACGCTTCTCGCCGCCGGTATCTCGACCGCCATGTACACCACCGCTGGTGGTCTGGTTGTCGCCATCCCGACGCTCGTGCTGCACTCCATCATCGCCGCACGCACCACCAAGATCATGGACGACGTCGACCAGTTCGCGCTCAAGACCGTCAACCTGCTCGGTGCCCGTCGTCGCGGAACCCTGAAGGAAGACGGCGCAGCCGCCAACGGCTGAGCTGTCCCCCCTGCGACCGCAGCACGAGGTCGGCCTCACCGACCTCTCACGCGTCCGCGTAGGGCTGAATAGTCGCCCCGCCCTCCGACCACCGCTGGTCGGGGCGGCATTTGATCCAACGCGGATAGGGAGCCGCGACAATGGCTGTCAAGCGTAAAGCTATCGAAGATCCGGATCTGAACCTCACCCCCATCATGAACCTGGTGACGATTCTGATCCCGTTCCTCATCATGGCGGCGCAGTTCGTCCAGCTGTCGGTCATCGACAGCACCCTGCCCGCCATCGGTCCGCCTCAGGAAGTTGAGCCGCCGAAGCCCGATGAGAAGCCCCCCCTTCAGCTCAGCATTGCGCTGACGGGTACAGGCCTCACCATTCTGGGCGCAGACAGCATCATCTACCCCGACGGCAAGCCCGAGTTTGCTGAGGGCGAAGAGAAGCCCCCCACCTTGCCCTGCAAGTCCGGTGGCTCGTGTCAGAACGTTGAGGACTACGACTGGAAGACGCTTCGGGAAAAGCTCAACCTGATCAAGGACGAGTACCCCGACGATGAAAACGTCATCCTCGTGCCCAACAGCGACACGCAGTACGAGATCATCGTCCGTGCGATGGACACCGCCCGGGATGACCCGGACGCCGACAACCGCACGCTCTTCCCGTTCGTCGTCGTGGCCGGCGGCGCGATGTGACCACCCGCGGGTCGGAGGCTTTGTCCTCCCCTGCGCCTGCGAGAGGCATCCACGATGAAGAAAGCACGTCGGCAGGAAGTCGACACAAACCTGAACATCAACTCGATGATGGACATGATGACCATCATCCTGGTGTTCCTCCTCAAGTCCTACTCGGCCACCGACGTCTCGGTTGCCCCGAGCGACGACCTCACACTTCCCTTCTCGTCCGCGCAGAAGGCTCCGGAAGTGGCGGTCAACCTCGTGCTCGAGCAAGGCCGCATCCTGGTCGATGGTGTTCCCGTCGTGACGCTCACGAAGCAGACCGACGAGAAGTCCGGCAAGGAACTTGTGGCAGTGCCCGAGTCCGAGATGCAGGGCCAGAACATCGGAGAGCTCTACGAAGTGCTCTACGAGAAGGCGGAACAGGCAAAGGCTCTTGGCGATCGGTCCAACAACCCCGACCTCGCCTTCAAGGGTCGCATCCTGCTCCAGGTCGACAAGGAGATGCCGTACTCGGTCCTCCGCTCGGTGATGTACACCGCCGGCCAGGCCCAGTTCGGTGAGTTCAAGTTCGTCGTCTACAAGCAAGAGTAGACGACCTCACGCCGCATGTTCGGTCAGGTGCGCCAGGGCTCTGTTCCCTTCGCACCGCGGACATGCGGCGTGTCCCATCTTGTCGCGGGTCTTCCGGCTCATTGCGCGCGCGAGACGCGTTGGTCTACGCTAGCGCTGGGAGCTCGGAGCACACCCAAACCGAACCCTTCCAGATCGCGCATTGCAAGGTGCATCTCCAATGGTCGCAGGTCAGATTGATTCGAGCCGTGACGTCCGACGTGAAGCCTACGAGGGCTATCGATTGACCCTCTCTTCACCTCTGACTGATCTTGTCGAGGCATTCTGATGACAGACCGAAAGGTTCACGAACGAATTCCGATTTCTATGGTCAGAGACCTTGGTGATCGGACGGTTTCGGGACCGGAGCATCCGTAGCCGGCCACGGCCACCGAACAGGGCAGAGGAAGCGCATCAATGGCTGACAAAGCGAACGACCAGCGGATTCGCGTCCTTCGGATCGGTGTCATCCGCGGCGGAAAGCTCGCGGAAGAACACAAGATTCGTCCGGGCAAGGGAGTCACGGTCGGCGACGGGGCCAAGTCCACCATCTCGATTGAGGGGCTGCCCAAGCGATTCACTCTCTTCCAGCCGAAGGGCGATGGCTACCAGCTCGCCTTCACGGCGAGCATGTCGGGCAAGGTGGCGGTCGACGGGGGCATCAAGTCCCTCAAAGACCTCACCACCGAAATCCCCGAGACGGGTGGCGTCCACTTCCTGACGCTCAAGCACCCGAACCGCGGCAAGGTCGTCATCGGCGACGTCACGGTCCTCTTCCAGTTCGTCCCGGCGCCGGTCGAGTCTGTGCGCAAGGTCGCACGCCAGGACTTCCGCCCCCGGCTCCTCGACGACGACGATCCGGTCTTCCTCGGCTTGCTGTCGCTGTGGAGCACCGTGGGTGCGGTGATGTTGGTCTACGCGGCCAACACCGAACCCATCGAGACCATCAGCCTGGAAGAGCTTCCTGATCGCTTCGTGAACATCGTCATTCCGGAAAAGTCGGACCCGCCCCCCGAGGCGCCCGAGACGCCCGACGGTCCGGAGATCGAGAAGCAGGAAGCGAAGAAGGAAGAGAAGAAAGAGGAAAAGAAGGACGACGAGCCGCCTCCGCCGAAGAACGAGAAGGAAGCCCGTGAAAACGAGGCCCGCCGGCTCGAGAAGAAGCGTGAAGAGCTGGCCAGCAAGTCTGCCGTCCTCGCCATGATCGGTACGCGCGGTGCCAACAACTCCGGCAGCACCGTTGCCGATGTCTTCGGCGACGGCGACTCCACGCTCAGCGACCTCGACTCCGCTCTCAACGGCGTCACCACCGCCGAAGCTGCCACGGGTGCCCCGAAGGGCCTCGAAGAAGGCACGGGTGGCGGCGGCCGCGATGACGCCTCCGTGGGCATCGAAGGCGGTTCCGGTGGCGGCAAGTCTGCCAGCGTGAAGAAGGTGAAGGAAGCCGCTCCCAAGGGACGCGCTTCCGTGGGCCGGGTCGAAGCCTACGACGGCGAAGGCGCAGACGCAGTGAAGGCTGCGCTGCGCAAGTACAACGGCCAGCTGAAGGCCTGCTACGAAGCCCGGCTGAAGCAGAACCCCAACATCTCGGGTCGTGTGGTCCTCGAGATCGATGTTGCCAGTGGCCGCGTGTCCACCGCCAGCATCGTCGAGAACTCCACCGGCGACTCGGCGCTCGGGAGCTGCATCTCCAAGCGGGCCCGTGGCTGGCGGCTCCCGTCGTCCACATCCGGCCTGTTTGCCTTCCCGCTCACGTTCGAAGGCAACTGACCGCAACCCGGCCAGGTCACCTCGGGGCGAGCTTCGGCTCGCCCTTCGCCGTTCTCGGATGCACGATGAACCGCGACTTCGCGAATGTCCGGCCGCTCACAAATTGCCTGGAATTGCCCGCAACGCCGCACTACTTGGTCGGAGTGAGGACACAGGCTCGGCAACCTCGCGGAAGCCAATCGCCAACACACCGTTCTCATGGGCGCTCTCAGCGTGCGGTTTTCAGCCTGGCCCGATCGTGTCTGTGGTCCGTTCTCAAGTTGGCCCACAACCGAGACGATGGGGGAGGGAACGGCCCCTTCCGGTCGTTTGACGACCGGAAAGCGGCGTTCTACCGTGCCCTGCGACACCCGGGCGCACAGTCCGAGGTCAAGAGAGGAATGATGGCACGACAACTTCCCATCCTCATGCTGCTGATGGGCGTGTCCTTGCCCGCGCTGGCCGAGCCGGACGGCGGGCGAGCCGTCGAGGGCGCTTCCGCGGGCTCCACGGAAGAAATGCTGCAGCAGGCCAAGGACACCATCTCGTTCGTCCAGGACGGCACCCGCCGGGCCAACAAGGTCCGCGAACAAGCCGACCGCGACAGCGATGGCAAGCTCTCCGAGTGCATTCAGGCGCCGTACACCAACCTCCGCACGCTCGAGCGTGTGGCCACGCAGCGCTTCGAAGAGCTCACCGAGATGATTGCGTCGGGCGACACCGCCAACGCAGGCCGGGTCTATCGGTCCATGGTCATCATCCGCGACAAGGCCTCGGCACTCGTGGCACAGGCCGACGCCTGCACAGCCGACGGCCAGGTGCAGGACGGCAGCTCGACGGTGAACGCCAACGCGGACGCCCTGTCCGACGACGACGACACCAGTCCGCTGCTCGGTGATGTCATCATCGACATCGACCCTCCGGACATCTCTCCGTTCCAGTAGTCTTCAAGTAGTTGCACCTTTGCCTCCAAACGGTGTAGGTGCCCGCCGAAAAGAGTTCACCGTCCGACGTTCAGGCGGCCCCCAAACGAGCAGGAAGTAGATGCAGATGCGAGCTGCCGTGCTGCCTTGGTTTGCGCTCGGAGGTCTGACTCTCGGCGCGAGCGTCGCAGAGGCCGGAGCCGGCGACCACATCCGCTTCGGGTCGGGGGGCGAGTTCACGCCTTCGCTGTCGCTCGCGGGTGTGTACCGCACCAACAACTACCTCACCGTGGGCGAACGCTTCGGCGACGGCCCGGAAGACGCCACCGTTGGCGGCATGCACCTCAATGTGCGGCCACAGATGGCGCTGGACTGGAAGTCTCGGGCCATCGAACTCGGCTTCGACGCCGGCTACGACCTCCGGAAGTACTTCCGTCAAGAGCTCACCAACCTCGACCGCTACCGCAACTTCGACGCCCGCGTGCGGATGAGCATCCTGCCGGCGGCCGTTGTGGGGATGAAGCTCGACTCGGGCATCGTGGTCACCGGCCGCGAGACCGAAGCGGTCAACTCGCAAGACGCGTACCTCCAGCAGCTCGTCTCCCGGAACACCGCCACGCTCACCGTGCGGCCCGGCAACGCGATGGAGCTCGATGTGGGCGGCGTGGTCGAAGCACGCAGCATCAAAGTGCCCGAAGGCTTCGTGCAAGCCCCGGATGCACCGCCCACCGCCAACCTGAACTCGCGCCTCACCACCGGCATCGTGTCCACGTTCAACTGGCAGTTCCTGCCCAAGACCGCCGTTGTTGCGGGCTTCGAACGGGTCAACAGCCGGTGGGAGTCGAACACCATCGCCGCGAGTGGGGATGGAATTGGCGACTTCGCCATCCAGTCCGACGGCTCCGGTGGCTTCACCCAGTGCGACCCCAACGGCACCAACGGCTCGGCAGACTGCTTCTTGCCGGTGCCCAACGGTGTCTTCACCAAGTTCGACGCCGGCATCCGCGGCCGGTTCACCGAGAAGGTGGTCCTGGGCGCGGTGGCCGGCTTCACGCGGGCTTCGTTCGACTCATCCACCGTCGATGCCCCCATCGTCGACCCCGACTCGGGTGCGGTCACCTACCAGAACATGACCGAAGTGGAAGACTCCGTGAAGTGCGGCGACCGCGACACCGCCGACGGTGTCAACGACGACCTCCGCGGCTTCCCGTGCGCCCTCACCGGCAACCTCGAGCTCCGCTACGACCTCCGCAAGAACCACAAGCTCACCGGTGGCTTCCTGCGCGAAGCCCAGCCTGTGTTCTTCACGAACTACCTCACGCTCAACCGCTACTACGTGGGCTACTCCGGCCGCTTCGCCGACCGCCACGCAGTGTCGCTCAACTTCGACGTCAACCAGCAGAACTACCGCGGCCAGGTCATCCGCAACGACCTCTGGTACCGCGCTCGCGGCGACATCGGCTGGGGCGTGCGCAAGTGGCTCATCGTCGACACCGGCGTGTGGTACACCGGTCGCCGCAGCGCCGATGGTGCCTACAACGACATCGAATACGACGACGTCAACATCCACGCAGGCCTCACGCTCACCTACTGAGCCGCCCGCGCTGCACCCGAGACGCCGCCCAAGTCCGGACGGCGTCTGCGTTCTCGATTGCCCCGAAGGCGGTCAGTACCGGGGGGAGCGCGCCCACTTGACCGCGCTGGCCACGATGTCGTCGAGGTCGGTGTGCTGCGGCACCCAGCCCAGTGCGCTCTGGATCTTGTCGGACTGGGCGTACAGGGCTGCAGGGTCGCCGGCTCGACGGTCGGCGTCGGAGTAGGGGACGGGTGTACCTGCCGCGCGACCGACTGCTTCGAGGACTTCCCGAACCGTGGTGCCGTTGCCGGTACCCACGTTGTAGGCATCACCCGAGTCGCCCTCGAGCAGGCGGTCCATCGCCCGGAGGTGGGCGTCGGCCAGATCGAGCACGTGGATGTAGTCCCGGACGCACGTGCCATCGCGCGTGGGGTAGTCGGTGCCGAAGAGCTTGAGTGGCGGCCGCTTGCCCAGCGCCGCATGGATGGCGAGCGGGATGAGGTGCGTCTCGGGGTTGTGGGCCTCGCCCAGCGAGCCGTCCGGCATCGCACCGGCGGCGTTGAAGTAGCGCAAACAGGTCACGTTCAAGCCCTCGCGCTCGCGGCACAGCTCCAGGAACCGCTCCACCATGGCTTTGGTCTCGCCATACGGGCTCACGGGCGCGAAGGGGAGGTCCTCGGTGAGCGGCAGCTGTGGGGGTGTGCCGTAGATCGCACAGGTCGACGAGAAGACCATCCGCCGCACACCCGCGGACAGCATCTCTTGGACGAGGCCGAGCGTGCCGGCCACGTTGACGTCGAAGTAGCCAGCCGGCTGGTGCACGCTGTCGCCCACCACCGAACGCGCGGCGAAGTGGAGAACCGCGTCGAAGGGCTTGGTGCGGAGGACCTCACGGAGGGTGGCTCGGTCGCGAATGTCGGCTTCGACCAGCTGGCCCGTGACCGCTGCGGCGTGACCCGTGGAGAGGTCGTCGTAGGTGACCACATCATGGCCAGCCTGCGCGAAGACACGGGCGCAGACGCTACCGATGTAGCCAGCGCCACCAATGACCAGGACTCGTGCGGACATCTGCAGAACTCCATGTCGACCGGACCGTCTTACCCAACAGCTCGGGTCGACTTCATTGAGGGAATACTTTAAGGTGGGGGTGACGTGTCAAGTCCATCTCGGATGGGCGCGCTGCCGCACTCCTCGCCCGGGGGCGGCGCGTCTGCGCTGCAGGGTGAATCGTGGAGGATGAGATGGCACGCACCCGTTCGACTTCGTCGGGGAAGAAGGCTCGGTCCAAGGCTTCGACCAAGACCCGGTCCACATCGCGCTCGCGCTCGAGTGCCAAGAAGACGTCGACCGCCGCCAAGCGGACTCGGTCGCGCACACCTGAGAACACCGAAGCAACCGAAACCACCTCGACCGTGACCTTTGGTCGCGGACGCTGGGTGGCGCTGTTCGATCTCTGCGGTCTGCTCACGTCCGTGTATCTCCTGACTGCGCTCGCCTCCTGGTCTCCTACCGACTCCGGCTTCAGCCGGGTGGGCGGGCGCGAGGTGGACAATGCAGCGGGTCCCGTGGGCGCCTGGCTCGCGGACTTCCTGCTCCAGACCGTAGGCTATGGCGCCTGGACTGTCGCGGGGCTCGGCCTGCTGTTCTTGGTACGGCTCACGGGCCGCCGACCTGGAGGCTTCGCGCGGTTCTCGGGCGGTATTGGCCTCTTCTGGGTCATCTTGTGCGCTCTTGCACTGCTGTTCCCGATGCAGGGCGCGGCCGACTTCCCCGCCGGAGGGATGATCGGTCTCGACTCCACCGAGACCCTCCTCGCCCTGGTGGGCGAAGCCGGCGTCTGGATTGGGCTCGCCGGGGTCACGGCCATCAGCCTCACGCTCGGCTTGGGTGTCCACTGGGAGCGTCTGGTGGGCGGCGCTGCCACAGGCGTGTCCAGCCGTGTCCCGAACGTGGCCACCTCGGGCGCCCAGCTCGGCCGGCGCGCAGCTTCTGGAGCCGCCGGTGTCCGCAGTGCGCTCGACCGCCTCTGGAGCCGCGACACCGAAGAGGAGTGGACCGACGCCACCGGCGCATACGACACCGGCGACTGGACCGACGCCACGGGTGCCTACGACACGGGTGCCTACGAGACCGGCGAGTGGGACGACGTCACCGGCGTGGTCGACACCCACACCAAGCCGCCCACCCGCAGCTCCGTGGTGGCTCCCGCGGCATTGGTCGAAGAGGTGCCGTCCTCCGCTCCGCCCCCCCGCAAGCGCACCCGCAGCAGCGCCCGCAAGGCCCGCCCCGAGCCCCGCAACAGCACGGCCTCCGAGCGCCTTCCGGCCCTCCCCATCTCCATCCACGAGCCGTCGCTCGGTCCGCTCCCGCGCCCCACCCTCCGTCCCCCCGACGTCGGCCCGCGCAACACCGGCACGGTCAGCCCCACCCGCGTCGCCGAGCGTGAGCTCGTGGAAGTGGAGTGGGAAGCCACCGCCGCGCCCATCAGTCGCTCCACCGGCCCTGTCTCGGAGCCCGACTACCTCGACGCCGACTTCGCCAAGCCGCCCGCTGCGCCGCCCAGCCCCGTCCGCCAGACCATGGCCGACGGCGACTGGAACCAGCCCGTGTTCGAGAAGAACCCCACGCCGCGGCCGTCGCTGCCCGATGCCTTCCACGACCCACGCGCCAACCTCGACGACCTCGATCACGAGCCGCCCACCCGTCCGTCCGCCGCCCCCCCTCCGCCCGCACCTGTGCGCGAGCTGCGTCCCCGACGCACGCCCGAACCGGTCCACACTCCCTCGGGTCGGGTCGCTGTGGAACCTGGCGCGCTGGTGAGCGGTGGCGACGACCACGGTGGCATCCTCATCGACGCCGCCGACGACATCGCCTTCGAGCTGCCCCACCTCGGCCTGCTCGACCGCCACGAGCGCAGCTTCGCCAAATTCGACGAAATCGCGCTGCGGGGCCTGGCCGACAAGCTCACCGCCAAGCTCGAAGACTTCGGCGTGAAGGGCGAGGTCACGGCCATCCGTCCCGGCCCGGTCATCACCACCTTCGAGTACCTGCCCGCCTCGGGCATCAAGCTCTCCAAGATCACGTCGCTCGAAGACGACATCGCCATGGCCCTGTGCGCGCTCCGCGTGCGCATCGTCGCCCCCATCCCCGGCAAGGGCGTGGTGGGCTTCGAAGTGCCCAACGAAAAGCGTCTCACGGTGTGGATTCGCGACATCCTGGCCAGCGAGGTCTTCCGCGGCAAGGGACGGGCTCTGCCCATGGCGCTGGGCAAGAACGTCGAAGGCAAGCCGCTCGTCGGCGACCTGGCCAAGGCCCCGCACCTCCTCGTCGCCGGCACCACCGGCAGCGGCAAGAGTGTGGGCGTCAACGCGATGCTGATGTCGATGCTCTACACCCGCACGCCCGAAGAGCTGCGCCTCATCCTCATCGACCCCAAGATGCTCGAGTTCGAGCTGTACCAGGACATCCCGCACCTGCTGCACCCGGTGGTCACCGACCCCGCCCTCGCCAGCGCCGCGCTCAAGTGGGCCTGTGACGAAATGGACCGTCGCTACCACCTCCTCGCGCGCTGGAAGACCCGAAACATCGCGTCGTACAACGAACGCGTGAAGGCTGCGCTCGCCAACTGGACCCCCGAGACCGCCCGCAAGCACGCGCCCAAGAACTGGCCGTCCAGCGAGCCGGTCCCGCCGCCGCGTCCGCTGCCGTACATCGTGGTCGTCATCGACGAGCTGGCCGACCTCATGATGGTGGCCGCCAAGGATGTCGAGGTCAGCATCGCACGCCTCGCTCAGAAGGCCCGTGCCGCCGGCATCCACCTCATCGTGGCCACCCAGCGGCCCGAAAAGACCGTCGTCACCGGCATCATCAAGGCCAACCTGCCCAGCCGCATCGCCTTCCAGGTGCGCAGCAAGCTCGACGGCCGCATCATCCTCGACACCTCCGGCGCCGAAGCCCTGCTGGGCAAGGGCGACATGCTCTACTTGCCGCCCGGCACCAGCGAGCTCATCCGCTGCCAGAGCCCGTTCGTGGAAGACGACGAGGTCCGCCGCGTCACCGACCACCTCCGCTCGCAGGGGGCGCCGGTCTACGAAGCCGAGATCAAGCTCGACAACGGTGGGGACGGTGAGGAAGCCGAGATCGAGTACGACGAGCTGTACGACCTCGCCGTGGCCTACGTGGTCGAGCAGGGCAAGGCCAGCACCTCCATGATTCAGCGCCAGTTCAAGATTGGCTACAACCGCGCTGCACGCATCGTGGAAGTGATGGAGATGGAAGGCGTGGTGGGAGCTGCCGACGGCGCGCGTCCCCGCAAGATTCTCGTGGGCGCCCACTGAGCCGGCGTTGTCGGGGGCATGGCGTTATGCGCCCGACGCTCTTGTGAATGGACCCCCGGCCACTTCGTCGAGGCCGCCACGCGCCCGGTTTCCCCGGGCCTCGCTCGCACCTGGAGTTGCCTTGCTGTCTCCGCGCTTGCTGCTTGCCGCCACCTGCGCCCTCGGCCTCGCGGTCGCCACGCTCCACCCCACGGATGCGCTGGCCACCGACACCCCCGCCACCGTCGACGACCTCGTCACCGCCCTCCAGGGTCGGTACCAGGACACCAAGACCCTCCAAGCCAGGTTCGTCCAGCTCCAGACCTCCGCTGTGATGGGCGAGGTGAAGAGCAAGGGCAAGGTGCAGGTCGCCAAGCCCCGGAAGGCGCGCTGGGAGACCGAAGGCGCACAGGGCTCGCTGTTCGTCACCGACGGCGCCAAGATGAGCATCTACACGCCGGCGTCCAACCAGGTCATCCAGATGAACGACATGAGCCAGGCGAGCAGCGGCAACGTCGACATCCTGGCCCTCCTCGAAGACATCTCGAAGCTCGACGAACAGTTCGAGGTCACCATGAAGGCAGACGACCCTGCCGCCAAAGACCACATCGTGGTCGACGCCAAGCCCCGCAAGCCCGGCGGCTACTCCAACGTGCGCCTGGAGTTCCACCGCAAGTCGCTCGACCTGGCGCGCGTGGTGTTCACCGACAGCATGGGCGGCACCACCGACCTCCGCTTCTCCGACCTCAAGCTCGATGCCAAGATTGGCGACGACGCCTTCCAGTTCGTCCCACCCGCCGGCGTCACGGTGATAGACGGCGGGGCAATGTAGGTCCGACCGTCCTCCGGGCGGGCCACCCACGTCATCCTGCCCCGAGAGTCGCCGTGTCTACGCCCCAGACAGGAACGCCCCCCGAGCGCGTCCACCTCATCAGCCTCGGCTGTCCCAAGAACCGCGTGGACAGCGAGGTGATGGTCGGCAAGCTGCAGCGCGGACCGTTCGAGCTCGTCGAAGAACCCGACGACGCCGATGTCATCGTGGTCAACACGTGCAGCTTCATCGAGCCCGCCACGCAGGAGTCCATCGACACCGTCCTGCAGATGGCCCAGTTCAAAGACGGCGGGAAGTGCAAGAAGCTCGTGGTCACCGGCTGCATGGTCCAGCGCTACGGCACCGCCCTCGAGAGCGAGCTCCCCGAGGTCGACTTCTTCCTGGGCACCGGCGAGTACCACCGCATCGACGAAGTGCTCTCCGCCCGCGCCGCGAAGGGCCCCAAGAGCTTCGTCGACACGCCGCTCTACATCCACGACGAGCTGGCCCCACGGGTCAATTCGTGGCGGCCCCACAGTGCGTACCTGAAGATCAGCGAGGGCTGCAATCACCGCTGCTCGTTCTGCATCATCCCCACCCTGCGGGGCCGCCTGCGCAGCCGCACCATCGACTCCCTCATCACCGAAGCCAGTGCCCTCGCCGCACAAGGGGTGAAGGAAATCAACCTGGTGAGCCAGGACTCCACCGCCTACGGCCGCGACCTGGGCGACGGCACCGACCTCGGCGGCTTGCTGCGTGGCCTCGCCGGCATCGACGACCTCGCCTGGATTCGGCTGCACTACGCCTACCCCATCGGCCTCCCCGACAGCCTGCTGCGGGCCATCGCCGAAGAAGACAAGGTCGTGCCGTACCTCGACATGCCGCTGCAGCACGCGTCGGGCCCGATGCTCAAGGCCATGCGGCGCGGCGTCACCCGAGCTGGCCAGGAGCGCATCCTCGACCGCGTGCGGCGCTACGTCCCCGACATCGCCGTCCGCACCACCTTCATCGTCGGCTTCCCGGGCGAGACCGACGCCGACTTCGAAGAGCTCGTGGACTTCGTGAAGGCCCAGCAGTTCGACCGGGTGGGCGTGTTCACGTACTTCCAGGAAGACGGCACCCACGCCGCCACGTTGCCGGGCCAGGTCCCAGAAGAGGTGCGCCTCGAGCGCCAGGCCCGCCTCATGGCAGTGCAGGCCGAGATCAGCCGGGCGCGCAACGAAGCCCTGGTCGGACAGGTGCACACTGTGCTGGTCGACGGGCCCGCCGAAGAAGACGACCGCATCCTCGCGGGCCGCCTGGCATCGCAGGCCCCCGACGTCGACGGCCAGGTGCTCCTCGATGAAGCCGACGAGGATGTCAAGCCCGGCCAGTTCCGGCAGGTGCGCATCACCGCCGCTTCAGACTACGATTTGGTGGGCCTGGTCATCGACGACGACCACGCCGTGCAGGGAGACGCCACATGACACGGATTTCCATCCTCCGCATCGCGCTCGGCTCCGCCGTGTTCGCGACCACCGGCTGCGGCGCCGAGGGGGCCAAGGCCATCACCGATGGCACCATCGACACCTCGGTCGAGGTCGACGAAGACGCCCCTGTCATCGAGCACGTGCCCATCGACTCCGCGCAGCCCATCTCGCAGGATGTGGCCATCAACGCGCTGGTCATCGACGAGCTGTCGGCCATCGACACCGTGTCGGTCATCTACAAGCGCTCGGATGCCGCAGAGTGGACCAACGCACTCCTCGAAGAAGCCGACGACGACTCGGGCACCTGGACCGGCGTCATCCCCGGCTCCGACGTCAACGGCTCCAACATCTTCTACTACATCACCGCCATCGACAGCGCGGGCAACGCAGGCTTCTACCCACTCGACGGCGAAGCCAACCCCATCGGCTTCCGGGTCAACCCCGACGGCTGATGGGGCGCGCACTGCACGGGATCTGCGCGTACCGGTGGCGCGGGTGAGGTGATAGGCGGCCGCCATGTCCAGCCACCGCCCGCATGTCGTCGACTGTGCCCTGTCGCTCGTCCTTCCCGCGTACAACGAGGAACAGAACCTCCTCCGGGGCCTACCCCTCGCTGTCGAGGCGCTGGAACGTACCGGGCGCACCTTCGAGATCGTCGTGGTGGACGATGGTTCCGCCGACACCACCGCACAGGTCGTCCAGGCCGCCGCGCAGGCCGACCCCCGCATCCGGCTCGTCGCACATGTCCAGAACGCTGGCTACGGCGCCGCCCTCCGGAGTGGCTTCCAGGCCGCACGCGGTCGCAGCGTCATGTTCACCGACGCCGACCTCCAATTCGACCTGGGTGAAGTGGGCCGACTGCTGGCCCACGCCGACGAATTCGACATCGTGGCCGGCTACCGTGCGCCGCGTCGCGACCCCTGGAACCGTCGGCTCAACGCCTGGGCGTGGGGTCGACTGGTCAACGCCACCTTCGACCTCCGCATCCGCGACGTGAACTGCGCCTTCAAGCTGTTCCGACGCGAAGTGCTCGAGGGCGTCGACCTCCGCTCCGACGGCGCATTCGTCAACACGGAGCTCCTCGCCCGCGCCCGCTCGCGAGGCTGGCGCATCCACCAGGTGCCCGTGTCGCACTACAAGCGCCAGGAAGGCGTCCAGACCGGTGCCCATCCCAAGGTGGTGGCCAAGGCCTTCGTGGAGCTCGCCCAGCTGTACGGCGACCTCCAGCACGCGCGTCGTGGGGTGCGTCGGGCCGCAGCACGCACGGTGGTGCACTTGTCGGCCGTGGCTGCGCGCTGAGCCCTACCGCTTCCGCAACAGCGTGATTGCGGCGTCGAGCACGGGGTCGTGGCCCACATAGTCCGACGCCACCGCCCCGAGTGGGATGGGTGCGGGCGCTTGCGGATCGACCGGGGGGTCGGACAGCTCGGAGAGGTCGGCGAGGAGCTGGTCGCGGATGGTGTCGTCGGGTGCGTGGGCGCGAATTGCCGCTTCGAGTCGGTCGCGGGCTCGCGTGGCGCCTGTGCTGTCGACTGGGAGGTCGGGCTGGAGCGGGTGGTCGTGGTCGATGGTGCGGCCGTTGGACAGCCGGTAGGCCGCGGTGGTGATGCGCAGTGCACCGCCGTCTTCGAATTCCACGATGCTCTGGACCGAGCCCTTGCCGTAGGACGGTGCACCCACCAATGCACCGCGCTCGTGGGCTTGCAAGGCGCCGGCCAACACCTCGGCAGCACTGGCAGACTGACCGTCGATGAGCAGCACGACCGGGAGGGTGAGGTCGGTGGGGCTGGCGACCGCGGCCACAGTGCCATCGACCACCCCGCCCCGCGCCACGGTCTCGACCACCAGTCCATCGCCGAGGAAGCGGTCGGCGACCTCTCCGGCTTCGGACAGGAGCCCCCCCGGGTTGCCCCGAAGGTCGACCACCAGGCCTTTGGCATCTGGTGCCATCCGGCCGATGTGTTGGTCGAAGCGCAAGGCGGTGCCGCGGGTGAAGCGACCGATGCGGATGTAGTGGAGGTGGTGGGGGAGGGGACCACCGCCCACGCGGACGTCTTCGAAGGTGTCGCGCACCACGGCGAGCTCGAAGCGGGCCCCGCTGCCGTCGACCCCGGCGAGCAGCACCGGCGTGCCCATTGGGCCCTGGATGCGTGCCATCGCTTGGCCCACACCTTCGACCGCCTGCCCGTCGATGGTCTGGACCACCATGCCCACCTGCACCCCGGCGAGGTCGGCCGGCGCTTCGGGCACCACACGCGCAACGCGGAGGCCATCGGAGTGGCGTTCGAGGTCGAGGCCCACGCCCACGCCTTCGCTCTCGGCTTCGTCGGCCAGAGCCCGCCACCGTTCGGGGGGGTGGTAGGTGGAGAAGGGGTCGAGGATGTCGGTCATGCCGCGCACGGCGCCGTGGGCCAGGCGCTCGGGCTCCACGGGGGTCACGTACCGGCGCTCGATGGTGGTGATGGCCCGCGCGAGGGTGTCGAGGCCGGCATAGTCGGACCACACGCCCGCCACGGCTTCTCGGACCACGCCTGCGCCCGCAAGCAAGCCCGTGGCAAACGCCCCGCCGACGATGACAAAGGCCCGCAGCCCGTCGCGCACGCTCACCGGGTGAGCCAGGGGAGGGGGTCTTGGGCCGAGTTGTTGTATCGGACCTGGAAGGTGAGGCGGTATCCCTCGGCGGCGGTGAGGCCCGTGTTGCCCACGAGACCGATGACCTGCCCGGCCACCACGGTGTCGTCGACGCGCACGCGCACGCCGCTCATGTGGGCGTAGACGGTGGTGTATGAGCCGTGCTGGATGGCGACGGTCTGGCCCAGCCCCTTGAGCGGACCGGCCATGCGCACCACGCCCCGGTAGACCGCCCGGACAGGCTCGGCGAACTCGGCCGCGATGTCGATGCCGTTGTGGTTGGACTGTCGGCCGGTGGCGGGGTCGACGCCAGACCCGAAGCGGCGGGTGAGGCGACCGCGAACCGGCCACGGAAGCCGTCCGTAGCTCTCACGGAAGGTGTTGGCGCTGCTGGGTGCGGTGGGGACTGCGGTGCGGCTGATGCCCATCCCACCCGCCCAGGCGTCGTTGGGGTTGACCGTGTTGCCGCCCCACTGGCCGGGCTGGGTGCGGGCGTCGAGCTGGCGGTCGAAGGCGGCGTTGGCGCGGTCCCACTCGCCGAGCACCTGCAGGGACAGCTCGCGGCGTTCGCGCACATCCTTGAGGAGGTCTTCGCGCACCGTGCGCTGTTCGCGGAGCTCGGTCTCTTTGATCTCGAGGTCGGCGCGGGCTTGTTCGAGGCGCCCACGGTCTGCGTCGAGCTCGTCGAGGGCGGCCTTTCGGCCATCTCGGACGCTCATGAATTCCCGCAGACGCCCGGCGTCGGCCTTCACCAGGTGCAGCAGGTATCGGCCGCGACGGCGCAGCTCACCGGGGTCGTCGGCGCCGAAGAGCACCTGGGCGAGCCCCTGGCGGTAGATGCGGTACAGCGAGCGGATCTGGCTGCG
>ENA-OWNT01000922-OWNT01000922.1-seawater-metagenome-genome-assembly--contig:-NODE-922-length-47414-cov-6.151721_pt1 | contig 47414 bp, 43 predicted proteins | sample MGYA00238136_ERZ651165 | MGnify/ENA primary metagenome ERZ651165 (study PRJEB26861, sample SAMN08777766) | seawater metagenome | isolation source: coastal seawater | place: USA: Florida | collected... | reverse complement strand
AGAAGGTGAACCTTATCATATGGGCGATGATACGTTTCATGATCGCTATGATGGCACACTGACACACAAACCAAACAAACCAGCGGTGTTAAAGCGACTTGTAAATCGACTGGTTAATTTCTTCAAAAATGACTGAAATGGGAGGCAAAATACACCTCCCATCAATAGCCTGACTTAATCTAAATCTTCAAATTCACTGGCATCAACTTCTGCAATGACATCATCAACATCATCGGAACTTGCTTCGACAGTGATTTCATATTCCGTATACTCACATTCGAGAATGTCATTATCATAGTCAGGGTTAAAGACCATGATATAGACATCGTCGTAATCATCGGTATCAATGGTCACTTCGTCATCGCCACCGTAAACTTCTGCGTCATCGCCATTAATGCCAATCACAAAGAGTTGCAGTTCATCGTCATCAATTTCAATGGTGTAAACATCATCGGACACGTCCAGGAAGAAGTAGTTTGCGCCCAGTTCTTGAATACCGTCACCACTGGCTTCCCAATCGCCTTCATCGTCGATTGTTTCTTCCAGCCAGACCGTTGCCCCTTCAAAGGAATCTACAAATTCGTAATCACGCATCAGGTTGTTAATATGATATTGTGCGACGAAGCTCTCGATCGTTTCATCATATTCTTCCAGTGTGAGTTCAAGCGGTTCCCAGCCATCTTCTTCAGCAATGTAATCCCAGAGCAGAACCGGTGCATCGTCATCCAGTTCACGCGCCATGAATTCGAAGAAAAGCCATGTACCATAAATACCGCCGCCACTCGGGTCAGCATCACCATCGCCACCGAAACAGGCTTCTGGATAGCCGTAGACATTATCGACATAGATGCTTGCTAATTCTTCATCGGGATATGTGACTGTTTCCATCCAGGAGGCAGTTGCTTCGTAGTACCAGTTCCAATCGCTACTATCATAGCCATATTGAATGACATGATGGAATTCGTGTGCTGCGGTTGCGTACAAAGCACGTTCAGCATCATCAAATTCAGCATAGTCGTTATCCAGAACGAGGAAAGCCGCCTGTGCATGTTCTTCTTCAAAACTGGTATTGGGATTATCACCTTCTGCCGAAGATGAGGAAGCATAACCATAGATGCCATCCTGATTAATCAGGTAAACATCGTAACGACTATCGCCACCCTGTGAACCATCAGAAGGAGGCAATGCCCAGCCAAGTTCTTCGGTCTGAATGACGAGGATTTCTTCCATGATTTCGCCGACCTCTTCGACATAATCTTCGTCGGTGGCGTCAACGCCTTCCAGAGTATAGTGAATACGGAAGTTATCGGTATCGTAAAATTCGACCGGACCACTCAGGAGAACACGCATCGCCTGTGCTGCCAGCAGATATTCATCTTCATCAGCAAAATAGATTTCAAGCGTATAATCACCGGGATATTCGGGATAGTTGCTGGCAACAATGGTATATTCGCCATCTTCCTCTGCTTCGAATGCAACCTGTGAATTAAAGGTGGAATAGTCACCCCGATCATCATTGCGTGCGATTTCGTTGCCATCGGGATCAAGCACATAGAGCAAAGTATCCATTTCCCCGTCGGTTTCGTACATTGCAGCGATAACGAAGTCACCTTCTTCAAGCTCAATTTCGTATTCATCAGGCTCTTCATCGCTGTCAATTGTGCCTTCATAGGTTTCATCGGGGTCGCGTTCCGGTGTGGTATCCACTTCCGGTCTGGTTGAGCCGCCGGAGGTTACACCAAATTGTTCGGCTTCCTCACCGGAGACAAAAGTCACTGTCAGAACATAGTCACCGGATGAATCAGGGTAGTTACTGACAATAATCGTGTATTCACCATCTTCTTCCGCAACATAAACAATCTCCGAGTTGAAATCTCCTGATGCACGGTCATCATTGAAAGCAACTTCATTGCCATCTTCATCCAGCAGGGCGAGAACTGTATCAAGATCACTACCGGATGCCGCTTCAAGACTGATAATGACGCCATCACCTTCATCGAGGTCGATTTCATATTCATCATCGTCTACATCATCGCCCATGTAACCTTCAAACTCTAAATCTGGCTCTCCGAGAGTGATGAATTCAACGGTAATTTCATATTCGCCGGATGAGCCGGAATAAGCACTGATGATAATCGTATATTCACCATCGTCTTCGGCTGTATAAGCAAACTGTGAATTGGTTGATGTCGGAAATTCGTAATCATCATTATAAGCGACTTCATCGCCATCTTCATTTTCGAGGCTCAGAATTGTATCAAGTTCACTGCCGGATGTGGCAACGGCGGTAATGAGGACACTATCCCCTTCTTCGAGTTCAATTTCATGTTCGTTTTCGTCACGGTCATCTTCCAATTCACCTGTGAAGGTTTCGCCATCCTGGGCGACGACCTGACCAAAAGCCAATAAAAGTATTAAAACAATACTCAACAAACGTAATTTATCTTGCACGATAAACAAACTCCCTGATTATCTAAATCTTGATAGCATATTGATGGCATTATGCAATTTTGTCAAATAACAAAGTCGTCTGAAAATGTGAGACTATGATTCATCGGCATATTCGCGGCGAACTGTATCGACAATTTCAATGAGATCATCTGTGGAGTACTCTTTTTCATTGACCTGAAACCAGAAGGCGACAAATGCCATGCCCAGCGCATGATTAAAACGGGGTCCCTGTGGTTCGTCTCCGGCAATGACAATGGTTGCCCCCTCCATTTTCAATCCCATGCGGTCTAAGATGCCAACTGCTCCGCCCATATAATGTGCCCACTGTGGCAGAGGTCGATTACGAATGGTTTTCTTGAGTTTGGCACTGCGACGGTCGAAGGTTGTTCGCACATCCATATCGGGGACTATAACTGTGTAGGGAAATCCACCTGTAATTTCTGCCGCAACCCACATCTGTCGTTCCTCAAGGGCAACAAGGTGCTGTGGTTCTTTTTCGGCGGATTGCTGGAAGGCAGCTAATAAACGCAGTGGTGGATTCATCTGAAATCTGTTCTTTCTATGTCGGTCATCAATCAACCTTCAGTTTAGCATAACTGTCCTACGCTTGCGTACTGTCGCTATCTTACACAAGAAATTATGCTAGAATGATGCGCTGAGTTTGCCGTTACTGAATTGAGTCCCATGCGCTTAGTCCCGTTCCTGATACCTATTGTTTTGTGTATTTTTACAGCCTGTACAGGTGAGCCCCCTGCGGCAGTTGTCGAGTTAGATGGTGGGGCAATTCCGACAGTCACCCCGCGTATTGTTTATGTGACACCGACTCAAGCCCCGACAACGATTCCGACAGTAGAAATCGTGACCGAACCGCCGACCCTCGCACCGATTCAACCCTCTGCTACAGCAGATTTACGGGCAGCGGAAGCACAGTGTGTTAGCACGCTCGAAACGCTGTATACACAGGCGAGTGAATTTTGCATCGGTGAACCGGCAGGCTATTTCTGTAATGGTGGATTAGCGCCTGTTGCAGAAGCCAGCGAAAATGTTGTCAATGTAAGTAATAGCATGGCAGTTCAAGGTTCTCTCGTTCCGGTGGATGTGGTTGAGAGTGTGCAGACATCATCATTACTGACAGGCAATAGCGGTGGCGTGATATGGGTACGCATCAGTGAGCCGATTGAGATTAACGCTCTGATGCTCGGGGACGTCGAATTGCGGGATATTACCCCGGCTGATAGCAGTCTTGACGCATGGCAATCACTTTCTGTCATCACAGGTGATTCCAGCGGCGAGAGTCTATCCTGCGGGATGCAACCGTATAGCATGTTCGTGATACAGGGTCCCTGGGGCGATGCGACCAGCTTTGCCTTGAATGGTGTTTCGGTTGAATTGACCGGGAGTATTGCCGTTCAGACAACAGCGACCGATACAATTTTCATCGCGCTGGAAGGTCAAACTATGCTAACTGTGTTCGGGCAAAATCGTTTGATTGTCGCCGGGCAACAATTAAATATTCCTCACGCCAACGGGAATTACAGCCAGCCCTCCGGTGTGCCGCCGGAAGCGACCATGCTTGACTTTGCACGGATAGCCAATTTGCCAATTGCTCTGCTTGACCGTCCCATATTATTGCCGCAACCGGGTTATGCGCGGACAGATGGTAATGTCAACATGCGGTCTCTACCAACAACATCCGGGTCACAAATTCTGGCAGAAGTCCCCGACGGACAGTTAATGAGCATTATTGGCATGAACCCCGAACGTACCTGGTATCATGTTCGTTTGCCAAATGGAGACAATGGCTGGATGCGTGCCGATTTAGTTATCGGTGAAATTGGTGACATCAGCGTGACCTATGATTCGACGCCACTCCCACCGGACAGATTCGGAGATGCCTCACATAGTGCGATAGTCATCTCTCCAACAGGGGCAAACTTGCGTAGCGCTCCCGATGTCCAGTTTGAATTGATTGAAGTATTGCCGATTGATACCGAAGTCGAAATTCTGGCGCGGAGTCCCTATAGTCCCTTTGTGAAAGTCGATTCTCCGGCGGGTATCGGCTGGCTAGCCTTGATTACACTGGAAACCACCACTGTAATTCAATTTCTGCCGATTGATTATGAAGTGCCCTTGCCACCGGGTCCGACACCCACACCCTATTTCGCATTCGGTGGTGGACATGCGTATCCTGACCCGAATTCCGGGAATTAGCATTTTGTAGGCGCATATCGGTGATGTGCCCTGTGAACAGTAGCATAGTCCTAAATAGTGAACTCAGGGCTTGAAACGGGCAACAGATTTTCGTATAATGTTTCGAGTTATTGAGGATTAGCTCAATCGGCAGAGCAGCGGCCTTTGGAGCCGAAGGTTGTAGGTTCGACTCCTACATCCTCAGTCAAATCAAACCACTCCATCACGGGGTGGTTTTTTGTTTTCACCTGATAGTCGGATGCTGTATAATACTCGAAATGATGTTATTGAGATGACTTTATGAGTTCGATTGAACAAAATATTCCCTTTGTCTCGCTGGAATCCGAAGTGGGACGCAGTTTTGATATTCGTCCCTTGCGGCGTACCGTTGACCCCGATGAATTACAGGAAGGCTTGCATCGCCATAATTTTCAGGAATTGCTGTGGGTCAGGAGTGGCACGGGGCGACATCGCATTGACGATGAAATCTTAGAGATTCAACCGCGCACATTCTACCTCATCACCAGAGGACAAATTCACTATTTCATCAAAGGGATTGAGCTTGAGGGCTACATTTTACGCTTCTCGGACGAATTTCTAGCAGATGACATTACCACGTCCGGCTGGGATTACCGCATGACCCTGTTCAGTCATTTTTCGTTGCATCAGACCCTATCACCGGATGAACTTGATATTCCGACCTTCCAATTAATTATGGATAATATGTGGAATGAGATTCAGCGTGATCGTTTTGGCAAGTTACATATTTTGCGGCATCTGCTGAGTATTTTGATCATTCTGCTGGAACGTTCCCGCCAGAAATTACCTCAAACAGAAGTAACACATGACCCGGATTTAGAAACTTTCCAGGCGTTTATCACACAGCTTGAAAATCACTTCCGCGTAGAGCATTCCGTGAGTTTTTACGCCGAACAAATCCACATGACACCGCGCCAACTCTCGGATATTGTCAAGCGTTGCACGGGCAAAACCGCAAAAGCCCTGATTTTAGAGCGTGTCATCCTCGAAGCAAAACGTCATCTGCAACATAGCAATGCTTCAATTAAAGAGATTGCCTATGCACTCGGTTTCAAAGATTCTTCATATTTCAGCAAGGTATTCAAGCAAGCAGCAGGAGTTAGTCCCAATCAATATCAGATTGAATTGTGACTGTTAGCAAAGTCAGTTATGTACAATTCCATGAAAAAAAACTTGACACAAAGGCTCAAAGACACAAAGAAAATTTAAAAATCTGTCTTTTATTCGAGTCTCGTGCTTCATCAGAAAAAAGCTGAAATGCTGGTCGCTATCATAAAAACTATTTATCGGATTAATTTTGTATATATCCCCGATTTTCTATTTCAAATATAGTGTTTTCTCTGAATCGCTTGACATTAACAAACAAATGTTCTACATTATGACTATCTATAAATTTTATGGAGGGAAACATGGCGAGTGTCAAATTTACCCCTCATTTGAAGCGATTTTTTCCCGATTTACAGGAAATTGATATAGAAGCCAACACTGTTGCCGACGTGGTACAGGCAGCAGATGCACGTTGGGATGGTATCGCAGATTATGTGGTCGATGAGCAGGGGCGTTTACGCAAACACGTCAATATTTTCGTGGATGGTGAACTCATCTACGACAAAGAGACGCTATCTGACAAAGTTAATGAAAATTCGAAAATTTTTATCATGCAAGCACTATCAGGGGGCTAGATTTCATGGCAAATAAGATGATGGTTGGAACACGTAAAGGACTTGTGATTTTTGAGCGCAACGGGTCGGGATGGTCGCAAATCAGTGAACATTTTGAAGCCTTGCCTGTCACTCATGCAACAATAGACGAACGCAACGGCATACTCTGGGTGGCACTCGATCATGGTCACTGGGGTTGTAAATTGCATCGTTCGAAAGATGGTGGCGCAACCTGGGAAGAAGTCGAAGCACCGAAATATCCCGAAGGTGCAACCCGCCCTCCCGATGATGAAACGCCTGCGACAACAAGTTATATCTGGATTGTCCAGCCGGGCGGCAAAGATCAGCCAGACCGCGTTTACGTTGGAACAGAACCGGGTGGCTTATTCGTCAGTGATGATGGCGGCGATAGTTTTCAGTTGATGGAAACACTCTGGAATCAACCATCGCGTGATAACTGGTTCGGTGGTGGGCGTGACCATCCCGGCGTATGTTCGATTATCGTTGACCCGCGCAATAGCAATCACGTCACGATTGGTATCAGTGTCGGTGGTGTCTACGAAACAACCGATGGTGGTGAAACCTGGGCAGCCCGGAATAAGGGTTTACTTGCAGAATATATGCCTGACCCCCATGCTGAATTCGGTCATGATCCACACTTCATGCTAGCAAGTCCGTCGAATCCCGATGTATTGTGGCAACAAAATCACTGTGGCGTTTTCCGCAGTGCCAACGGTGGACAGACCTGGGATAATCTCTCTGACGGGGGTATAAAATTCGGCTTTGCTCTGGCATTAGATGAAAAAGACGAGAAAACTGCCTGGGTTGTTCCCGCGAAAAGTGATGAAAAACGTGTGCCGATTGACCGTGCTATCTTTGTCGCCCGCACCGATGATGGTGGTAAGTCCTGGACGCATTTACGCAATGGTCTACCACAGGAACATGCCTACGACATCACCTTCCGTCATGCCATGCACATTGATGGCGATGAACTTGCATTCGGAACGACAGCCGGGAATCTCTATTTTTCAGAAAATCGTGGCGATAACTGGCAATGCCTCGCGGAAAATCTTGCCGTTGTGTATTCTGTCCGCTTTTTTGACTGAGTTTAAGCCTGTTTGATATTGTGCTTTGGCAATATCCCTCTGATAGGTGGTCTATTTTGCCCGATGCCATGTATAATAAGCAGCATCGGGTTATTTTTTGCAACGAAACTTTTTTTCTTGCGTATAGTTGTGTAAATGTCCCGATAACTTACTGGAGGCATACAAAGGTGCAGGGGGCTACCTGTGACCGATTCTGACGAGATTTTATTAGAATGGATTGTGGCTGCCCGTGACAGGGCTGACCAGGATGCGTTTGCAGAAATTGTATATAGTTTTCAAGATGCGGTGTATAACCTGTGTTATCGGATGCTGGGTGAACGAACCGAAGCCGAAGATGCGACACAGGAAGCATTTATCCGTGCCTATAACAACCTTAACCGTTATGATGTAGACCGTAAGTTCAAAACATGGTTGTTGTCGATTGCATCGAATCACTGCATTGACCGCTTACGTAAGCGGCGCTTGAAATATCTGTCACTGGATGAACCCTTACCGGGGAGTCTGGAACTGGCGATGACCAGCGACCAGATCAGTCCTGAATCGCACACCGTGCGAACGGAGCAAAGTGAGTATATTCAGGCGATGTTAGATGATTTATCGCCGGATGACCGTGCCGGAATTATCTTGAAATACTGGTACGATTACTCTTATGCAGAGATAGCAGAAGTTCTCGATACAACTGAAAGTGCGATTAAGAGCCGCTTATTCAGGGCACGACGTACTTTAGCCGAGATGATGACAACTGATGTTGATGATGATAACCAGCGTGAAGATGATGCGATTAACCGTTTATCGGAGTATTAGTGATGTCAATGGATTACCGCCGTATGATGCAGGAGAAGCTCGACGGGAAATTAGACCCGCAGAGTGAAGAAGAACTCTATGAACACCTGCAAGAGGATGAAGAAGCGGCTGAAGAACATGAAAAATTAGAAAATCTACATCATGCCCTGGCAACTGCCCCGGCAATGCGTGCGCCCTCGCGTCTGGCGGCAACCATTATGGCACGTCTGGCAAAGACCATTGAAGTTCAGGCGAAAATGGAGCCTCTGCCCCAGGAAGTTGAAATGGCGCTGATGCTCACCACGTCGATGGTGCAGATGATGATGATGCCTGTCATGCTGGCAGCGAGTTACATGGTCTTGAATGCACAATACAGCCCGCAAATCCTGACGCGCATCATGGAACGCAGCATCGCCCTGATTGTGATGATGATTGAAAGCCTGATTGTCTTGCTTGAAGAAGTCGAAGACATGATTGAAAAAGACCCGGAAATGGCTCCGGTTGCCATGTCACTGATTCCAACCGCGCTGATGGGCATGATTGATTACATTCAGGAAGAACAACAGGATATGAGTGACGGGGCAGCATAATCTGTAGGGACACGATGCATCGTGTCCGGGATATTCCCCCCACAAGAACGCCTTACAGTTCCCGATTTTCTTCAAAAAATTGATTCATCTGTCCGCGAAAAGATGACAAAGCCCTTCCTATATCCCGTAGAAAACAGAAATCAGGTGACAGGGTGGAGACAACGGAACCCGCCGATGTTGTACGTATCATCAGGAAGATTCCCGTTACGATTCGCAGACCGCAGTTTGTCCGCTGAATAGCGGAACGAACCACCACGCAGAACACGAGAAACATTTGTTTCACCTATATGATTATCCCCTGTTTTCCATGCGGTTAAGCACCACTCCCAGATATTACCGGACATATCGACCACGCCATAAGGACTATCGCCTTTGCCCTCATAGGCTGTGACCGGAGTTGTATAGTAGTTGCCACTATCCTGATTGTTACATCGAGACACATCCCATAGATTGCCCCAGGGATATACCCGGTCATCGTCCCCCTGTGCCGCCCGTTGCCACTGTTGCTCTGTCGGGAGCGATATTTTCTCACCTGTTTTCTCGCTCAACCAATCACAAAAAGCAATCGCATCAAACCAGCTTACACCAACGACAGGTTGCATCGGCTCATTGAATTTGCTGTTAGTCCAGTATCCCGGTTCTTTACCCGTTTCTCTGACATATTCGGCATATTGTTTATTGGTCACGGGGTATTTTGCAATCGCGAAAGCAGATACATCAAACGTCTGCTTCTGCCCTTCAGGGATATACGAACCTTTTTTACCTTCTAGTGTCACTTTCCCTGCCGGGATGTTTATCCAGTGCAGGTCGGGCAAGGTGAATTTTGTTTTTGAAATAGATGATGTAGAAACCGCCTGTGTTATTGGCTTCACCTGTTGCCGATTGTGATTCAGAGCGCGTTCAATACCTTTCGCCAGACGTTCACAATCACGGCGCATATCAGGATGGCGACGCACAGGTACAGCATTTTTACGCTGCAAATCGCGGATACTTTCCGGTAAATTCTTGAAATCCGGCATTTTCGCATTTTTGACCAACACCGGAATCACCAGTTTGCCCTGTTGCAATGCGCGTTCAATCTCGATACGCACAAAATCGTTAAACTCATTTGCCCGTTCCTCCATGATTCGCGCCCAATCCTGCCCGATAATTACGAGAACAGCATCCACCTGTGCAATTTGATCGGCAAGAAATTCAGGAAAATCTACGCCCGGCGGAATATCGTCCACATCCAGAAAAATATCCTCTCCGAAATGTTTTCCCATCTCAGAGTAAATGGCATCTGTGACATATTGAGAATCAGCACGACGATAGGAAATGAAGATTTTTGGCATGGGATTTTTTGCTTTTTGTCAGGGAATATAATATCCCTATTATGCCTGATTTTCAGGATTGTCGCTACGGCATGTAGAGGTGCAACATACCCTATTCAAACGATAAAAACGGGGATATGAACGGTCATATGCACAACATAGCTGCGTGCTAATCCTGTACACTTGAGTCACGCACCTTAACAACCGACCCTTTTTCTTTGCGCCTCTGATTCTCCGCGTTAATGCTTTTCCCTGCTGATTCAAGGTTTGTAAACTTAACCTGAATCTAACCGGAATCGCCCGATTAACAGGAAATAATCCCCTGTTATTCCCTGTTAATCAGGCAAATTTTTATCACCGGATACAAACCATTAGCCGAGTGCTTTCAGAGCTTTTTCGATTGATTTCTTGGGGCTGATTTTGATTTGCTCGTCCTCGACTTTGCCTTCTGAGTCGATAATCCAGTGAGAGCGAATCACCCCCATGAATTTACGACCATACATCGAACGCTCTCCCCATGCACCCCAGGCATCAAGCACCTTGTGTTCGGGGTCACTGAGCAGGTCATACGGCAAATTCTCTTTTTCTTTCCATTTTTTATTGTCTTTAGGCTCATCGGGGCTGATGCCAAGTACGATTGCATCTCCGGCTTCTATCTGTGGATAACTATCCCGGAAACCGCAAGCCTGTGTGGTGCATCCACCTGTTCCGGCTTTTGGATAGGCGAATAAAATCACCCGTTTACCACGATAATCACTCAGTTTGACTGTTTCGCCTTCTTGATTCTGGAGTTCAAAATCGGGGGCAAGTTCTCCTGCTGCTGGCATGTGTTTCTCCTATTTATATGAGAGGCATACGCTGATGCCTCTCTACGATTTTTAGAATTTTATTCCGGTCATTGTCCCACAATGAGGAGCGACGATTCAAGCGAAGATACTGCTTTTCAGGGGATTCTCATGATGCGGTTTCTTGAATGAATGCCAGCGATGCCTGAACACTCTTTGCTGCATCAATGCCAATCTGTGCTTCGATGATTGTGCCCTCTTCATCAGTCACCCAGAATGAACGTTTTGCAAGTGGCAGTTCGATCCCGGCGACAATAGGCTGTCCCCACGCACCTAATTGGTCAAGTACTTCGTGCCTGTTATCCGAGAGCAAATCATAAGGGAAATTGTGATGGTCGCGCCATTTTCGTAACGCAGCAGTCGGATTGCCTGTGATGCCTAAAATGACTGTATTATTCTGTGCAAAATCTTCGTATGTGTCACGATAAATACAGGCATGTTTGGTACATTCAGGCGTGCCTGCCATCGGAAAAGCGAAGAGCACAACTTTTTTGCCCCGGAAATCACTCAAACGAACTGTTTCATTATCCTGATTCGGCAACTCGAAATCAGGCATTTTGTCTCCGACCCGTAACATATGCGTTGTCAACCTTTTTTGTATAATTCATGTCTTTCTTAGAATATCCAAATTTATATTTCCTTACATTACAATTTTGTGACTTAACGATTTTTTAATCCCATTCACAGATTGCAACTTTTGCACTGATGCGCCTAAGATGAAAGCTAATACAGGAGGGAATCATGAACGAAACACAGACTTTCTATGATGGCTTTGCAGATAATTACCAATTCTTATTTATTGACTGGCAGCAAACCGTCGAACGACAGGGGAATATTCTCGGTGAATTTTTTGCAAAATCAGGCGAAGCTGCTCCAAAAACAGTCCTGGATTGTACCTGCGGCATCGGGACACAGGCGATTGCACTGGCAACACAAGGCTATAAAGTTCATGGCACAGACTTAAGCTCGGAATCTATCAAGCAAGCCAAAAAGAATGCCGCGCAATTCGAGACAAGCGGAGCACTCACTTTTGATGTAGCCGATTTATTGCAAAAACCGGAAAACCCCGCAAAATACGATATTGTGATGGCGTATGACAATCCCATCGCGCATTTTCAGACAGATGAACAGTTGCTGACAGCCTTTCAGACAATGGCGGCACATACGGCAGATAGAGGGTTACTAACGACAAGTCTGCGAGATTATGATGCTCTCTCAGAAGAACGTCCGCGACAATCACACATCCGCGTGACCGATAATAAAGATGGTCGAACAATTATGTTTCAGGTATGGGATTGGCATGAAGATGGCACAGGCTATCAATCAGAGATGTTTGTCATCACACAGGATGGACATAACTGGACAACGAATTCTTATAAAACCACGTTCAGGGCATGGAAACGCGACGAAGTCACCCGAATATTGCAGCAAGCGGGGCTCTATAACATCAAATGGCACATGCCGGAGGAAAGCGGCTATTATCAGCAGATTGTGACCGCACGCAAATGATTGTCTGCTGAGACTTTGTTGTGAATTAGAGAACCCTGTGTCACACTAGAAGCATGATAGTAGAAGCACATGAGGAACACAAATATGCTTAACAAAAATTATGAAAAATGGAACACTTTCTCACTGATTGGTCTGGTGGTTATCGGGCTTGGATTGAGTCTGACGGGAAATGCCATTATCAGCAAAAGTAAGGGCAAAGGCTGGTTTTTCAAAGGTACATTCGCCCTGATTATCACCAACGCTGGAATTGCAATTTTCGGAGAAGCTGTCAAAGCACGGGCACTTTATGAATGGGAATTGGAACAATTACGCAAAAAAGATAAATAAGTTCTGAGTACCGGGTGCTGAGTTAAAGGAAAGAAAATACAGTGTCATATCTATCATCGGCATCACGCTATCGACTCAGATTTATGTTCCAATCATTGATTTTTTGAGTGAGTTTTTAGATTCACACTTTTCATTAATCACCTTCAGGGCGACATAGATGTCGTTCCTACAAATGTCTATAAAATGGGGTTTCTATGTTGCTAGAGTTATTGCAGGATGCGGGATACAAGGCAGAGTTGAGTGCGAAAAGCCGCTATATGAAAGGGCTTGTGCCATTATTGGGCGGTCAGTTTGCCTTGAATATGTTGAAGCATCAGGATATTTTGCGTTTGTTTAGCAATGCACAAATCCGTAAAGGCACATCATATAGCCTCAAGCAACTGGCTCAGATAGCCAATCCACAGCAAGATATGCCGCGTTTTCTGAATCAGATGAAAACACTTGCAGGAAGCAGCACCTTAATTCGCGGTTATCGTTTGCAATGCCCGACCTGTGACCTTGATACATGGTATGCCCTGGATGACGTTGCCGAGATGGTTATATGCGAAGGATGCCGCACCTCCTTTCAATTGCCTCTGGAACTCGATTTTGCCTTTCGCCCGAATCGCCTGTTGATTGAAGCACTAAAATCGGGCGCATTGACAATTTTGCTCACCCTGAATCACTGGTTACATGATTATCCTGTGACGGTCTGGCAATCGAACATAGATGTCAGCCAGGAAAATATCTCTACAGATATTGATTTGCTGGTGCAGCGCGAAGATGGTCTGTATATGGCAGAGTGCAAAGATAATCTCGATACCGATAGTCAGTATTTGCAAGACCTCGAAGCACAACTGGCTGTTGGAAAACGTATTGCGAGTGAAATCGGCGCAACCTATGTTTTTGCCACATTGTATGATGTAGAGCTCCCGCATGTCTTACAGGAATTCTTAGACAATCGTGAGATTCAAACCTTAAGCTACGATACATTAACACGAGCTTAAGCCATTTCGGGCGTGAATAAAGAAAATCTGTGTAATCAATACTCAAGAAATTTCGACCTGCTGTTTAACTCCCTCTAATTAAGTTACTGTAACATGAGGTAATTCAATTTAATCCTAGGGGGATTATTCTATGTCAGGTGAACGTATACTCATTATTGAAGACGAGGCTCGTATCGCGCAATTTGTCGAACGTGGTCTTATTTACGAAGGCTATCGTGTCAATGTGGCACATGATGGTCAAACAGGCTTGCAAATCGCACGGGATAACCCGCCCGACCTGGTCATTCTCGACTGGATGCTACCGGGACTGGATGGTCTGGAAGTGTGTAAACGTCTGCGTGCCGCGAGCGATATTCCCATTGTGATGCTCACTGCAAAAGATGATGTCAAAGACCGTGTGATGGGTCTGGATGCCGGGGCAGATGATTATCTGGTTAAACCATTTTCGATTGACGAATTAATGGCACGGGTACGCGCACAATTCCGTCGTGTACACCCGACCTCGCGTCCTGAAGTGTTGCGTTTTGCTGATTTAACCTTAGATACAGGTACGCATCGGGCGCATCGTGGTGAACGGGCGATTGATTTAACAGCGAAAGAGTACGAATTGCTGGAACTGTTCATGCGGAATCCGCGTCAGGTACTCACCCGCGATGTCATTTTTGACCGTGTCTGGGGTTATGATTTCGGTGGCGAAAGTAACATCATTGAGGTTTATGTGCGCTATCTTCGTCAGAAAACCGAAGCAGAAGATGAATCACGTTTGATTCATACCGTCCGGGGCGTTGGTTATGTATTGCGAGAAGAATAAACACAATCTATGGCTTTAAGAACGAGGCTGGCATTATGGTATAGTGGATTACTAATGATGGTTATCATCATCTTTAGTGTTGCTGTAATTACTGTTAGCCGCGTCACACTGCTACAAACAGTCGATCAGGTACTCGGTAGCGTCATTGATACCGTTGAGCATAGCATTGACCCTGTACCTGTCGATGAATTTAATATGGATGGTGATGTCGAATTATTCTATCGCTCCGAAGAAATTTTCCATTCACCAGGAATTTCCGTACAGGTATGGCGTACTCACGAAGATGGTGAGCCACTTGAAACACCTGTACTGGAACGGTCGTCCAATGATATTGCCGCGATGCACTCGCCGCTTGACCCCAATTACATCCATACCGAACATGTAATTATCAATTCAATTATGGTCAGTCACGTCCCCGAGCGGGTCATTTCGCGTCCCTTTCACTCGCGGGATGGGACTGTTCTCGGTGTGATTCAGGTTGCCACGCCTTTAAGTGCTGTGGCTGATGCCAATGATCAGTTGCTGGTAATCACACTGGTATCTGCTGTCATTTGTATTGGCGTGTCTATCGGACTCGGGATGTGGCTATCGGGACATCTTCTCAAACCCATCGACAAAATCAAAAATGCAGCCGCAAATGTTGCCGTTGCAGAAGACCTCACCAACCGGATAACATGGGATGGTCCCGATGATGAACTCGGGCAATTAACCCGCTCATTCAATCATATGATGGGACGATTAGAGCATCTCTTTAAAGTACAGCAAGATTTTATCGGGGATGTGTCTCATGAATTGCGAACACCGCTCACCTCGATTATCGGGCATCTTGAGATTATGGATAAATACGGGGTTGATGAGGATAGCATGAAAGCCCTGCACCGTGAAGCAACCCGGATGTCACGGATGGTCAATGATTTACTCTTGCTCACACGCGCAGATTCAGGTGAATTGTCAGTCGATTTTTATCCGGTTGATTTAGATGCTATTGGACTGGAAGTCTTTGAGCAGATACCGGGACTCATCAGAAAACGTGACCTCAAAATCAATCTGAAACGCATTGAACCCTGCCGTATCAAAGGCAATTCTGACCGCATCCGACAACTGCTGCTTAATCTGCTTAGCAATGCGATCAAGTTCACAAAAGATGGTGGAGAAATTAGCCTGTCGGTCTATCCTGATGGAAAAAATGCTATCGTTGAAGTGCAGGATAATGGTATCGGTATTAGCAAAGAAGATTTAGCGCGTATTTTTGACCGTTTTTACCAGGCAGATGCGGCACGGGTCTATCGTGATGAATCGGATGGCGCGGGTTTAGGATTGTCAATTGCACGCTGGATTGTGGATATTCACGGGGGACAAATTGACGTTGCCAGTGCAGTCGGTACAGGGACGACTTTCAAGGTGACGATTCCGAATATAGTATCTTAATCAGGCGATTTCATCTAACTCAAGGTTATTCAGTGCATTTAGCAAGGTTGTCCTCAGCAAGGGGTCATTTAATGTGTAATAGACATGCCGCCCTGTCCTCTCCCAATTGACCAGTCCCAATTTACGCAAATATTTTAACTGATGACTGATAGCCGGTTGATCCATTTCAAGGGCTTGCACGAGGTCAGAAACACACCATTTCCCATCGGCGAGAGCTTTTACAAGACGAACCCGCGTCGGGTCAGCAAGTACCTGAAAAAAACGGGCAATGTATTGTGCATCCTCGGTGGGAAGAGCATTTAATTCGTTATCAGGTGAAATTGTGGCTTGCTGCATCTTATTATTCCTTAGCTGTGTAGCCCTGTCTAACGGTATCAAAATTCGCGTGATGGTGTCAAGTTTATCGGTCTTTTTCTCAGGTTTGATGGTACTGATAGACTGTTTATCCCATAAATATTATGCAATATGTTCTCTTATCCAGAATCAGGTAGAATGATAGCCTGATTTTCTGGAGGGAGATATTTTTGTCACCGGAACACTATCAATTCATCAATGAATATCTGGCGCGATTATATGATGTGGCATTGTACGAACGGAACGGCATTCAGCATCCGGTCGTGAATTATCCGGCAAGCCCCGGACAGGCATCGGATGTAAACAGTGTCATCGGGCATTTGAGCGAAAATTTCATCGGCAAAGATGATCTCGAATTTTACAATTACGCCTATTTGCATACCTTGCAAAATAGTGGACGCAATCTCTTCAATGGTACAACTTATGCGCTTAAACGGCTGCGTACCAATCCTCTGAGAGTCGATGGCGCTCCGGGCAAGTATTTTGATATGCTGGCGACCTGTATTGCGCTTGAAGATGAACTGATGGATGTTATGGGACAGGGCATGATTCGTCTACCGATGCGCTCTCAGTATCACCGGGCATATGATGCACAAAAAAGTTTGCTATCCGGCAAAGGGCGCAGTGCAGCTATCGGGGCAGTGATGTTAATTGTATTCAACAGTGGTGCGGGCTATCGGGCGATTCTGTCACAGCGTACCGGACAACATGCCACCCGTCCGAACGCATTTCATTTATTACCCGCTTTTATCTTCCAGCCAATGGATGACAACGCAATCCAGGAAGAATGGTCACTCAAGCATCATCTCTACCGGGAATATCTCGAAGAATTGGTCGGGATGGAAGAAGGCGATTCCAGTATGTTAGAACATCCGGCTTTGCATGATTTACAGGCAATGGAAGCTGACGGACGTGCCTCAATCCGGCTAACAGGTATCAGCATTAATTTACTCACCCTGAGAGCAGAAATTAGCACTGTGCTGGTGATTCATGATGAACGCTGGTGGCAGACTATGCAATCCGGCGAAAAAGGCTACAGGCTCAACACCCCTGAAACACAAAATCAGTTGATACTTATTCCTATGGAAAATGATGAATCAGCGCTGGAACATCTTCCTGAGAATTACTATCTGAATATGGTTCCGCAGGCAATTCCTGCTTTTTGGGATGGGATTGATTCTGCACGCTTGCTGATTGAGGAATATGACGGATAATTAGGGCAAATTCAAACGGAACAGGACAACACATGAAAATAATGATTATCGGATTTGGCGTGGTCGGACAGGGACTCGCCAAAATTCTGGATGAAAAGGCAGATGATCTCAAAGATAAATACGGTTTTGAACCCCTGATTGTAGGTGTTGCCACCAATTCACGGGGAATTCTTTATAATGCAACAGGTTTATCAATTCCGGCATTGTTAGAAGCAGCAGAAAAAGGCAACTTCTCACATTATCCCGATGAAGATGGGCTGGAACGGGATTTCTCCGATGCGGTCGATTTGATTCAGGGACGCGGTGCTGATGTGATGGTCGAAGTCTCCCCTACCAATATCAAAACAGCAATGCCAGCAGCCAAGCACTTTCAGACTGCAATCGCGACACAAAAACACGTTGTCACAGCGAATAAGGGACCGATTGCGATTGGTTTCAGCAGTTTGTCGCAACGGGCAAAAGAAGCCGGATTACAAATTCGCTACGAGGCAACCCTGATGGCAGGTACACCGGCTGTTTCAATGGGCGTTGAATCATTAGCGGGATGCAAAATTGAAGCTGTTCGCGGTATTGTCAACGGGACAACCAACTACATTCTCTGTGAAATGGAAAAAGGCTTGTCTTATCAAGATGCGCTCAAGCAAGCACAGGAATTAGGCTACGCTGAAACCGACCCGACTGCTGATGTTGAAGGATGGGATGCAGCCGCAAAAGTGCTGATTATGCTGGATGCTTTCTTCGGAATTGATTTCAGTTTAGGCGATATTAGTGTTTCAGGCATTACAGTCGTCAGTAAAGACGATATTGAATCCGCAAAAGCCAATGGTGAACGCTATAAACTGATTGCCAGTGCAACACGGCATGAAGGCAGCGTCAAAGCAGTTCGTGTTCCGCTTAGTGACCCCTTAAGTCATGTCAGTGGCGCAACCAATGCACTCACTTTTCAGACAGATTTAATGGGGGATGTCACTGTGATTGGTGCGGGTGCGGGTCAAAAAGAAACCGGATTTGCCCTGCTTGCCGACTTACTCGCCATCCATAGAAGTGTATAAATCCGGTTTAGATTGCATAATTATCAAGGAACTTAATTGTTTCAACGCAATTGAACACTTATAATTGAGGAAAATGTCAGAGTATGTTGAGATATTAGCGTGTCCGTTAATATCCGGGATGTAGATTATGAAACCTATTCGTGTATTAGTCGTTGAAGACGACACACACCTGTTATCCGGTATTCGCGATATTCTGGAACTGGAGGATTACAGTGTCCTCACAGCCGGAAATGGACGAGACGGATTAACAGTATTAAACTCCAACCCTGCGAATCCCCCGGATATCATTGTATCCGATGTCATGATGCCCCACATGGATGGCTTTGAATTTCTGGAAGAAGTTCGTAAAGAAGACCGCTGGATTCATGTGCCGTTCATCTTTTTGACCGCCAAAGGGGAAAAAACAGACCAGCGCAAAGGTTATATGCACGGCGCAGATAAATATCTGACCAAGCCCTTTGATGCTGAAGATTTGCTGGTGGCTGTTGAATCGAGCTTAAAACGTCACGGTGCGATTGAACGTGCAGTTGAAGAAGAAATCAATGACAACAAACAAAAAATCCTCACGATTCTCAATCATGAGTTCCGTACACCCTTAACACTGGTGGTTGCTTATGCCGAAATGCTGAAAGAATATGACCCCGGGAAAACATCTCCCGATGAAGTCATGACTTTTTTGCATGGTGTGAACTCCGGTGCAGATAGATTGCGCCGTCTGATTGAAAATTTCATCTGCGTGGTCGAAATGGATTCCGGCGAGGCTGGCAAAACCATTTCATGGCGGAAACGTCCGGTTCAGGACATGAGCTTCCTGACAGACGATGCGATTCGCCAGGTGACAAATAAAGAGACCAAACCACGCGATTTTGTGGTCAATATTCAAGAAGATATGCCAGCACCGGAGCTTGATGTCCAGTACATGACAATTGTATTGCGCGAGTTACTGGATAATGCAGCGAAGTTCTGTGCTGATGGCGATGTTGTCACAGTAGATATTTTCGTAGAAGATGACCATCTGCTTATGAAAGTAAGTGATACCGGGCGCGGAATTCCCGAACATGAACTGGATAAAATCTGGAATCCCTTCTATCAGATTGACCGTGAACAATTCGAAGATCAGGGCTCAGGCAGTGGTCTGGCAATTGTTAAGGGTGTGGTTGAATTGCACGGCGGGACATGCGCGGTTGAAAGCACACCGGGCGAGGGCGCGACCTTCACCATCAAAACACCTCTGAAAGTCGAAGTTCCACGGCCGGAAGTTTCACCGGAAGTTTCACCGGAAGTTGCATCATAAGCTAATCACAATGGCATTCAAACACGGATGCCATTTTTCCCTCTTGGTCATCTTTCAATAATTGGAAACATATTAGAGTCCCGGAATCTCGAAACGTTTCCAGATATGTTGCGTATAATGAATTAAGTCAAACATTTACTGCACGATACACCTGTGTTGCTTTGCAAGCCTTTGCTGTTCGTGTATACTGAAACATATAGAAAATTAGTCAAATCAGATAGGGGATCGCTCCACATGGCTTCATTACTCCAAAAAATAAACACGCTCATTAGCGCAAATCTGCATGGTATTGTTGATCGCGCCCTCGAAGGCAATTCGCTCACAGTAATGGATCAATATATCCGCGATGTTGAGCGTAATCTTGAAGCATTAGAAGATTCCGCCGCAACTGTCGGTGGTACAGTTCGCACGCTCAAACGTAAATACGAAGAATTTGCCAATCAAGCTGAAAAATTAGACCGCGACATCGACACCCTGATTCTCAAGGGCAAAGATGACCTGGCAGCAGCAGCACAGGCAGAACTCAACACCAAACAGGAACTCGCGCAGGATTATTACGAGCAATGGCAGGCACAACAAAAACAATATCAGCAAATGCTGGATATGCGTGTCAAACTCGAAAGCCGCATGACGACCATCAAACAGGAACGTGAACGCCTCCGTTCATTGCTCGAACTGATGGAATCCAAGAAACAGATGACCAAAACCATCAAGAAAATCGACAAAATTGCGACAGTGGACGATGCTGAAATCAGCAGCCTCGCAGAGCAAATCCGTCAGCGCATTGACACCGAAGATGCACGCCAGGAAATTGCATCCATGCGGTTGGAAGCGGACATTGATAATGCAGTTGGTGGTAACGAAGTCGAACTCCAGCTTGAAGAACGTCGCCGTCGTTTGTTGAATAGCGGTGAGTAAGTAAGAATCTGGAATTTTCGGACATGCAGAAGCATGTCCCTACAGTGTGTGATCTTATTTTGTCACATCAATACAGTCAAAATGTAGGGACGGGATTTTTCCCGTCCGTTGCAAATATTTACTGTTTTCGATACTTTAGGTTATATCTATTTGCATAGACCATGTGTCTATCGCGTGTTATCATCTGTTTAATTGTGACTATAGCCAGTCAATAACGAGGAAAATCCATGAGTGAGCGCAACGAAGCCCGCCGCAAAGTTTTTGGCACATTATTGATGAATGCGGTACTGCGCTGGGAAAGTTTTGTCACCTTACTGCTGACATTGATTCTATTTATCGGTGTTGGAAATTTTGAATTATTAGGGTTAACCATCCCTGCATTTGTCTGGTTGATTCTGGGCGGTGCTGCCGAAAGTGCGCTGGTGATGTCGATGCTGACAGACCCCGAAGAGGCACAGGAAGCACTCGCGAAAGAATTTGAAAGCAAATACGACCTTTCTCATGTTCGGAACAGTGTTTCGCGTGACCGTCTCCGCACAGCAATGGAATATCGTCGCAATATGCTGAAATTACTCAAGCGTCACACAGGCGGAATGCGTGTTGAATTGCGCGATACGGTGAATCAGGTCAATAACTGGATTGCGGCAATGTATGATCTCGCAATTCACATTGATAGCTTTGAAGGCAATGACCTGGTGATTCGTGATATGCGAATGGTTCCCCAGCAAATCGAAAAGGTGAAAATCCGCATTGACCGTGAAAGTGATGACCGCGTGCGCGAAGACCTCGAACGGCAATTACGCCTCTTAGAACAACAAAAAGCCAATCTGGAACAGACACAGAACAGCATCAAACGGGCTGAGATACAGTTGGAGACAACGCTTTCCTCACTCGGTACAGTCTATGCACAGATGTCATTGCTAGGCACTCGCGGTAGCGTCGATGGTACAAAACAGCAACGGATGCGCCTCGAAATTCAGGATGAGGTCATGAGCTTGCAGGATACTATCGAAGCGATGGAAGAAGTGCAGGGTCAGATGATGCGACTTCGCTAACCCCTCCCTAAATCCCTCCCCATTCACGTTCGCAAGCTCACTATGGAGAGGGACTTTGATGAGAAATATTACAGAGAAATGATGAGGACAGGTATGCAAAACCTGTCCTTTTTGATTCACGCTATACTTTTGATATGGAGGTAATGAATATGCTCGACATTACTGAAAACACTCTCAACCGATTAGATGCGTTCAACAACTGGCTAAGCGATGTTTATGGTGAGGAAACAAAATTCAATACCGTGCTGCTTGATGAAGGATTCAGTGAGGCGGAGATTGAACAGCTTCACCAGGAACATCTAAACGAGTTTTTGCCGACAATAGTTGAACTCTTAGATAGCTACAGGGATCAAACCGGAAAAAGGGGAAAAATATTTACGATGCAATATTATGGGCTGGTTGATGGCAATCCACAGGACTTACATACAATCGGGGAAAATGCAGATGTCAGCCTGGTACGTATCCGTCAATTGATTAACCAACGGGTAAGCATATTTCGCCATGCCGCACGGAAAGAACAACTCTGGAGTGATATTGGTTTGATTGGTCGATGTTTACTGGATACAAGCACAGGTAGCTAGTTGATAAATCAACCAGCTACTGTCCTCAGTTTTTCTTCGTGTCCTCTGTGTCTCTGTGGTGAGCCTATTATTCCCAGACGAAATTGATAACAGGCGGTGAGACATCTATCTGACGGGTTGTGCCTGCTGTCAGGTCGTAGATGAGCAATGCCCCTTCCGGTGAACGTTGTCCGATGACTAAATTGCCATCAGCCGATAAACGTGGATTGACCATGTTTCCTGCACTTCCAACCAGGGTTGCCTGTCCGCCTGTCAGTGGAATATCGAGAATCCGCACATCGCCCGGAATCTGATTTTTGACCAGCAAACGCAGGGTCGTATTATTCAGCACACGATAGTGGAACAATTCAAATGAGCCTAATAGCGGCAAAACCAGTGTCAGGTCATTTTCGGTTGCATTGGCATCACCGAGATAGATGCCGTTGGCTGTTGCCGTTTCCCCTACTAAGATAAATTGTGTCCCGGATTGCCATGCCCCTTCCCCGACAATATTGAGCGGCGTGACTTCGGCAGTTGTCACATCGACTGTAGCGATTTCATCGTTGCGATTAACTAGCATCACGGCTGCACCCAAAGCAGGTTTCGGATTGGTATAAACAATGCCATCTTCATCGGAGAGGAATAATTCAGGCTCGCTATCGACCGATACACGCCAGATACCCGTTCCTGCGCTCTGCTCATCGCGATAATAGACGGTTGTGTTATCCGGCGACCATGCAGGAGACAGGCTTTCATTGATACCGGGTGTTGCCAGTTCAGTCGGTTCTGCTTCACTACCCGGTGTATACAGGAACAGCGTGCTATTGCTGACATAGACGATTTTCTGTCCGTCGGGTGAAATCGCAAATTCAGTGATGTCGAGGGTTGCAGGGGTAATTGTCTGTGCGCGACTACCATCGGCGGGTAATTCCCAGACCTGTTGCACCCCGCTCAAATCAGTTGCGATGAAGTGGGCATCTCCAGGCAAAGGAGCATTCACCACCAGTTGCGGATATTCGGGTCCCCAGCTATATGCTGCTGCACCCGTAACAGGTAGTGTAAAGCCGTTGGATGTAATCGGGTTGATAAGTGCTATCACACCACCTTGAAAGGCTGTCAGTAAAAATCCACCGGGAGACCATTGTGTGCCCGTTAAATCGACTGTGTTTGAACCGATTACGGTTGCTGTTCCGATAAAACTGTCATCTACTTCAACCTGTATCAGATTTGCAGAAGTCATATTTCCTACGAATGCGACAATTTGCCCGTCGCGTGTGACACCGGGTTGATAGTAAATATCCGTATTGGGGAGGATTTCTATCTGTTGATTACCCGCAGTGAAATCGAGAATGACCATACCGCCTTCGACCGGAGCATAGAGTAATTGATTGTTACTATACCAGTCCGCCCCGTTTGCGCCCGGAATTGCTGCACGTAGGTTGATTGACGAGCCTGTACGCTGGAAAATCCACCAGACATTTTCACTGGCTTCTGCCGCTAAAAATGAACCATCCGGCGACCAGGTGAGATTCAGTAATTCCGGTGTTGTCAGGTCAGCAAATACACCATCGGCAAAGAAATGTACCCGTCCGCCATATTCGGTGGTGTAAGCTAATGCTGAGCCATCCGGCGACCAGGCAATCGTTTCCCCCGCACCACGAATAAGCGGCAGACTCGCTCTATCGCCTTCAATCTCGCGGATTTCGAGGCTATCGTCAAAAATATTTTTCATGAACATGCCGGATTGTGTGCGATAAGCTAACCAGTTGGCATCCGGTGCTACACGAAAATCCAGCACATATTCGCCCTCCGGTGTGACTGTTGAAACACCTTCGCTACCCAAACCAAATCGCTGAACCTGCCCTTCACTCGTCAAAATATAAAGTTCACTGGGCAGGTTGAGGGCATCCTGTGCTTGCCCCGGCATCAAGCCGACTGTTAATATCAGTATCGCTATCCAGAAAAAACGACGCATTGTAAGTTCTCCCAACGTTCAAACATGAATATGAGTATACAGAAAAATCATGATTCTGACTGTGATTCGCTATAAATGGTTTGGAAAATCAAGCTCCCACCGGGCTATAATAAAAGAAAAATCAGGAAGGATGTTCAATGACTCACATTACAACAACCCGTGACATTCAATCCGATATTGAAACGAAGGGCTATAGTCTCGTTTTAGCCGATGAATTGCCCATGACAGAAGAAATGAGCGAGGCATGGGCGAGTTTGCGCGAAGATTACAGGTCACTGCCGCGTGACGAATATCTGCCGGATAATGGTTTGTACCGTTATCGCCGCTATGATAGTTTCTATTTTTACCCTGAAACGGGAGAATTGGAATTACTTCCTCACAAAGATTATTTCCAGAGTAAAGACATTAATTACGTGACAGGCGGAGTTGTCCGTAAATTTGAGCCACTGATTGAAGAAACTGCAAAGAATCTATTTTTGCATGAACTGATTCGCTTTGATTTTGCGAATTTCCCGCTTCCTGACCCGGACATGAAATATCATCCCTGGCAGGTCGATGTACATCAGATTCATGTGGTGGCGAAAGTCGGTGCGGAAGGACATCCCACACCGGAAGGCGTGCATCGTGACGGCGCAGAATTCGTGACCGTACATATCGCGGCACTGGATAATGCAGACGGGGGCAAAGTCTCGATCTACGATGATGACAAGAATCATCTGGAGAGCTTCACCCTGCAAAATGTGCTGGATAGCTATCTATTCAATGATGCGATTCTCTGGCACGGGGTTACGCCAATCACCTCAAAAGATGGTGAAAATCCGGCGCAACGGGGTATTCTGACATTCGATTATCACTATAAACCCGACCTGAAACGCGAAGGCTAAAACGCTTCATACGGTTCAACAGATACGATATTGTCGTTATGTTGAGCCGTTTCCTCATACAGTGATTTCAAAGCTGCATAAATCACCGGCAAACGCGGATTTTCGTCAAAATAGTTAAGATGTTCTTTCAGCAACTTCATGGCGAAATTACGTTTTTTCACTAGAAATGCGACCTGCTCTTCATCCATATCCCCGGTTTCATTGCGAACAAATAGCGGATACAGTTGCTCTGCCATTGAAGCGAATTTCCCGAGCACCCATTTTGCGCTGCATTGTTCCAGCAGAAGAAAGAAGCTATCGTCGTCTGAAATTTCAGGCATTGCTGTGGATAATTCCTCGCGATAGGCATTCTCATAAACCTTAATCGACTTTCGCGGAATGGGATGTCCGTTCCAGAATGTCGGAAAAGCTGTATACACAGGCAACATATCCATCAGAGGATTGCAATAGGTCGAAAATTCAAAATCGACAAAACGTACACGGTCGTCTGTTACCAGCACATTATGTGCGCCAGCATCACAATGGCAAAACGCCCGATATATGGGACTATCATCTATTGCTTCACAGAGCGCGACGAGTTCAGTGGTAAATTTTTCGCTCATATGGGGATTGGGAGCAAATGCTGCTTCAAGTTTGTCGATATGCTCCCGCAGGTCGATACTGGAATCACTGAGCGGAGCTTCCGTATCGAGACGTTGTTGAATCGCACGAAATTCTGCCTCACGCCCGATAGATGCTGCGTGCATTTTTCCTAAAAATGTGCCGTATTGTTTGAGTAATGCTATTCCGTCGGTGGATGAGTCATGTAAACAATCATCAAGTGTCGGAATATCGCCCAGGTCTTCGATGACTATCAAACGTTGTTCGACATCTCCAGCAATCATTTTTGGTGCGAACGGGGTATCAGTTGCAATCAGATTCGCAAATTCCAAACCCGTCATTTCACTGCGAAAGCGTTTATCTGCTCCGAAACGGGCATCTTCTGGAATCTGCTTAATGATGATGCTATCCGTATCCAATCCTTCGAGAACAGATACCCGTAACACTGTAAATTGGCTATCGAGTTCCTGTATGTCTCCAAATTTTATAGATGTTTCTGGCAATAAGTCCTGTACGGCTGATAATAATTCCGCGTGATTCATAAAAAATCCATTTCTAATGGCGTAAACTCATCCCTCTATACGGATTGCTAAGAATTCTGGTTCAATTTCAGGCACATTTCTTAACCCTGCGATAAAATGCCTGAACTAAACTATTTCGATAAATTTACAATTCATAAAGGAAAGTCGTTATGTCATCGGTAGCAATCGAGGGTGATAATAAGCCCAAAGTAGATGAACAAACCTATCGCAAGCGGATTCGAGCCTGGATTTTATATGATTGGGCGAACAGTGCCTTTGTCACAACCATTCTGGCAGCACTGTTGCCGCCTTACTATAGTGCGGTAGCCGGGGCGACTCTGCCATCGGAAGCCACTGCAACCGCTTACTGGAGTCTGACACTCAGTATTTCGACTTTCATTATTGCGATTCTGTCTCCTATTCTCGGCACAATTTCAGATATCAAACGGGGTAAAAAAGCCTTTCTCGCTGTATTTATGGGATTGGGTGTTATCGGTGCGGGACTGCTGGTGCTGGTCAGTACAGGTGACTGGTTGATGGCTTCGCTATTTGTGGTTCTGGGGCGTATCGGTTTTACAGGAGCAAATGTCTTTTATGATGCGCTTTTACCCCATGTTGCCCGTGAAGAAGATCAGGACAAAGTCTCGACACGCGGATTTGCACTCGGTTATCTAGGAGGCGGGATTTTGCTGGCAATCAATGTTGCGATGTTCCAGCTAATGCCGGGTACTGCAAACTTTGAATTCATGGGCATTCGCCTCTCATTTTTGAGTGTGGGACTCTGGTGGCTAATCTTCTCGATTCCGATTTTGCGGAGTGTCCCTGAACCCCCTGCCGCAACAGAAGAACTTGCTCCCGGTCAAAGTCTGGTCAGTGCGACATTCAAACGTCTTGGAGAGACATTCAGGGAAATTCAGCAATTCAAAGAACTCTTCAAATACTTGATTGCTTTCCTGATTTACAACGACCCGATTAACACGATTATCGGTCTGGCAGCGATTTACGCGGCAGAACTCGGATTTGGTCTAACAGAATCGGTGCTGGCATTACTGCTGGTGCAATTTGTCGGTGTACCGTTTACACTCATCTTCGGACGTTTGCCTTACAAAGACGAAAATCGCCGCCATCAATATCTCGCTTATATTTTGTTCAATCTGGTGATGTTACCCTTAGTTGCAATTGGTGGTGCTCAAATATTACCGCTGGATTTGACAGGCAATCAACCTGAGCCCTATGTCACAGAAGGCGAATTCTATGGCGAAGGTATTTACACAGTCGAAGGTACGGAACTCGTTGCTGATGCCACATGGTCAGAGCTAACTGTCACAGGTGAAGAATTAGCTGGCGAAGGATTTTTAGCTAATTTTGTCGAAACGCCGGATGATGTTCTCTATACTGAAACAACGTCACCGGACGCAGAATACAACTTCGCATTCAACGGGCAAAATCTCGAATTAACTTATGCAGTTAGTCCTGATGGCGGCACAATTGATGTTTTAGTCGATGGTGCGCCGCTAATGGTCGGTGATGAAGGTGAAGAAGAAGCGTTCACAATCAACACCTATAGCGAAACTGTCCGCTATAACGATACTGCTGAAATTTTGCTCCCTGAACCCGGACAATACACCATTACTTTACGTAACAGCGATACAGCCGATGAAGCCAGTTCAGGTACACGCCTTGCAATCTCACAGCTAGAAGTTGAGAAGCCTGTGCGTGTCAACAGCCTCGGGTCGATTATAGGAATCTTAGTCGGATTACAGGTTGTCGGCGTGGTCTTTGCTTTCATTTTCGGCAATTTCTTCAAAGGCATGGTTGAGGCATTCGATACCCGCCGCAGTATTTTGCTCTCGATTGTCATGTACAGCATCATTGCAGTATGGGGATTCTTCCTCAATAGCACGATTGAATTCTGGTTCTTAGCCTGGATGGTTGCAACCGTTCAAGGTGGTAGCCAGGCACTCAGCCGCAGTCTGTATGCCAGCCTGAGTCCATCCTCCAAGAGTGGTGAATTTTTCGGCTTGTTCAGTATCCTGTCGAAAGGCGCATCCGTCCTCGGAACAGGTATTTTCGCTATTGCTGCCCTGACCTTCGGAAGCAGTCGCCCGGCAATTTTGAGCTTGATTGCGCTATTTGTCATCGGTGGCTATTTGCTGACCCGTGTCGATATTGAAGAAGGTAAACGTGTCGCACGCGAAGCCGATGCGGAGGTTTACGGTACAGCATAAGCCTGATTTTCCCTCTAAAATAGATGGTGTAGAGATATTCTGCACCATCGCCACCTAAAATAGAACAAATCATCAATTTAGAATATAAATTGCAACATCGCATATCTAAATCTCTATGCAACCTTGATTGACAGCCCTTATATAAATATGTTACCTTTTGGTCACATATGAAAAACATTGACTTAAATTCACTCTGGAAAGCCCTGTCCGACCCGACACGGCGACATATATTGGACTTGCTGCGGCAGTCTCCGCGTACCACAGGCGAAATCAGTAAAGTTTTCGCTGAGGAGATGTCACGTTATGCGGTGATGAAGCATCTGACTGTGCTGGAAGAAGCCAATTTAATTTCTATCCGGCGCAAAGGACGCGAACGCTACAATCACCTGAATGCCGTGCCATTACAGCATATGTACGAGCGCTGGTTACGTCCATATGAATCAGAGTGGGCAACGTCACTTATCAATTTAAAAAATCATGCAGAGGGAGCAACCATGACCGATACAACCACAGCCATTCAACCACAGGTCTATAATATCGAACAGGAAATCAAAATTGATGCTCCTGTAGAAGAAGCGTTTGCCGCATTACTCGACATCAATGGATGGTGGTCACAACGTTTTTCCCGTATTCCGAATTCACTCCGCTTAGAAGCAAAAGTTGGCGGGCGTTTCTGGGAAACACTCGATGGCAGTGAGGAAAATGGCGTATTGTGGGGCATGGTCACTTCAATCAAAACCAACGATCATGTCAAAGTACAGGGCTCAATCGGGATGCCAGGCGCGATACTCGGTTCATTCACAATTTGTACGAATGAGCAAGATGATGGCACAACGCTGGTTACGCTCTCACATCAATTTATGGGGGATGTTCCCGATAGCTACGAGCAAGGTTTCGGTGAAGGCTGGGTGTTCAATCTCAATGCAATGAAAAATCTCGTTGAAAATGGAGAGCGTCTCGTTCGTCCGATGCCAGAATAGGCACAAACCACATTTCCATGTATCATCAAAGGCGACTTCACAGTCGTCTTTTTATATTATCAAATACAGAGGGCGAATCACCGATTAGCCCCTACAAAAAAACAAAACACATATGACACAGATTCCAACATTACGTCCCGGCGCACAACCACAATTTTATCGTGGCAATGAGATCGGTTGCCTTGTCACACATGGATTTATGGCTTCACCCGGAGAAGTCGGTTGGGCGGGACAATACCTCGCAGAACAGGGCTATACTGTCTATGTTCCCCGTTTGACCGGACACGGTATCGACCCCGCACACATGAGCCGTATGACCTGGCAGGACTGGTATGCACAGGTTTTAGATGGCTATCATATCTTACTCCAACAATGTGAGACTATAATTGTCATCGGACACAGCATGGGCGGTCTATTATCGCTATTGCTGGCGGCAGAACATCCGGTAGATGCCCTGGTTGTGAGTGCTTCGCCCTATAATTTGAGTGAAAATCGTTTGGGAATGCGTCTCGCGAACTATATTAATTACGTGATGCCCTATACTGACCATCCCGGCGACCCTGAGCTCGAAGCACAGATTCTTGCCGAACAAGAAAAACGCGGCGTGGAACAAATCGGGCGGGTGCATTACAAGAAATGGTCATCAAAAGCCGTGCATCAATTTTATTTGCTGGAGAAAGCCGTTCAAGCGAATATCAGCCGTGTGACCGTGCCGCTATTTTTGCTCTATGCCGAACAGGATGAGACCGGATCACCGGAACAGGCAAAACAAATTGCCGCTGGCGTGCGTAGTAAAGAAGTAGAAACCTATCTCCTGAAAGATGGTGGACATATCATTTTTCAGGATTCAGGGCGTGAGGAAGCCTTCCAAGCGCTCGCCGATTTTGTAGCCCGTTTTACCAAAATGGAGGAAACACACAATGTTCGATGAACTCAATAAACGTATCAATGCCTTCTGGCTCAGTTTGAAACTGACATACAACCTTTTTCTGGATGGTCGTGTCCCCTACTGGACAAAAGTCATCCCGGTACTGACCGTTCTCTATATTTTCTCGCCGCTGGATGTTATCCCGGACTTTTTCCTTGCCATCGGTCAGATTGACGATTTCTTGATTCTGACAATGGGCTTACAGTTATTTGAACGCCTTGCTCCGCCGGATGTTGTTGCAGAGCATCGTCATTTACTGGGCATCCCTGAAAAAACAGAATCCGAAGCCTAAATTTTTCGAAGGCATGGTACGCCATGCCACTACTGCCTGACCAATTTAATTTTGAGAGATTTTTCGACGGATGGAATGTATTCCATCCCTACACAAACCCTGATTTTATAGGTGTTTCGTAGGGTTGAGATATATTTCAACCGAGAGTAAACAACTCACAAACTTTTGTGGCCGTGTACTCCCCTCATCCCTGTGGTTCTTCCGTAACTTCCGGTGTGGATTCGGGAGCAGCACCTGTTCCTGCGGGAGTCGGTGTCGTGATGAGTGCCGGAGTGATATTTGCTGTCAGGAATGGACCATAGACTGTACCATCAACCACAAGGGCATAAACCTGTCCGGCGGTCACATCCAGCAAAAATACGCCATTCTCAAAGCGTTGCAAGCCCATCGGAACTTCCTGAGCTTCAGTGCGTGCAAAACCCATTTCTGCACGCAAGCCTTCAACGCTGAGCCACATATCCCCGAAAATATCTCCCGGAACAAGTAAACCCGCAGGAGGCTGTATCCCGATAGTTGAAATATCAGTTGGATTTTCCAGATAATCAAAATCACCTGTAATGTCATTCTGCAAAGGACGAATTGCCCAGATCGCGTTCAAATCAGGATAGTAATACATCACCCCGGTTTCAAAGACCTGTACCTGTCCAAAAAAGCCAAAACCACCTTGAATCGGACAGCCCATACGCTGACTCACGCTGGTATTAGTTTCCCAGGTAGTGAGATAAGGTGAATCAATCGCGATGTTCAAGCAACGATTGGCATTCGCTGTCGGTTGATTCGCGGTGATACGGGGTCCAAAAATCGGTTCGGTGAAATTGACGAAAGATTCTTCCTGTTCCGCTTCCCCGATGAAAATGCCAACATAAGGCGTTTCTGTTGGAATGACTGTCGGAGACGGTGGAATCGGTGTCGGAGAGATTGCCGAACGGGTCGCAGCGACTTCTTCCGCATCCGGTGTCGGCGAAATTTCAACCGTGACAATCTCTTTATTGATGACAACTGCTGTCGGAGTTGTTGCCGTTTGTCCGGTACATGCTGTCATGATGATTAGAATGAGTGCTATCGGGATAATGGCTCGAAACATAGACATTTCTTGTTTGCTATGACTGATTCAGGAGCGAGATGATTCGCCCCTGAATTATACACAGATTGCTGACCGGGGGATATGTCTATCCGGCACGCAGATGAGTATCGAAGAAAGTCAGGATTTGATTCCAGGCATCCTGTGCTGCACCGGGTTCGTGAATGCCATCTGGCGTGACAAAAGCGTGGTTCATGCCATCATAGATTGTGACTGTATTTTCGAGTCCGGCTTCGTTGAGGGCGGATTCATGTGCGTTCACCTCTTCAACAGGGATTGAGGTATCTATTTCTCCGAAAATGCCCAGTACGGGAGGAGCATCTTCATCCAGTAAAGCACCGAACATACTTGTATCGGCTAAAGTCGAGCCATAGAGATTAATCACTGCATCAATTTCGGGGTTAGCAATGCCATGATTGAAAGCAACGTCGCCTCCATAGCAAAATCCTACTACACCGATGCTATCTGTCGTTTCAGGCAAATTAGCCAGATAATCATAAGCAGCCAGCATATCGCTATCGACACGCTCCATATCAACATTGATACGTAGATATAGCGCTCCTGGAATTGACCATGCTGTTTTACCGCGATAAGTATCCGGTGCAAGCACAACATAGCCTTCTGCTGCCAGTTCATCAGCTAATTCAACAATTTCAGCGTTTAAGCCCCACCATTCATGCACCATCAGTACCGCCGGAAATGTGCCTTCCCCTTCCGGCATTGCGAGGTAGGCATTGAGTGTCGTACCGTCATCAGCTTCGTAAGAGACATTGGTGAAATCCGTCGCGCTAACGCCAGCATTGATGTCCCATGCTGTAAATCCGACCAGCGCGATAATCAACACAACAATAATCAGAACAAGACCGCCAATAATCCGCAAAAACAATTTCATCTAAAAACTCCGGTATCATTTGAGTATTTATCGGGAGTATGACACAACAGATTAAGCTAGCGATTAGACAAAAATATCATGAATATGAGGGTTTATTTTGTGCAGAAATTCACCTTGTAATTCATAAAAGCTGTAATTATAGTATTGCACTTCACACTACCATGCGGGATGTACTTTCCCGTATTTTGAAGCAGGTTATTTATTTTCCTAACTAATGGAGAAAATTATGCGTACAAGAATGCTGGCAATTTTGTCGATGGTGCTGTTGATCGTTCTGGCAGCATGTGGCACAGAAGCAACTCCTGAGCCAACCGAAGAAGTAGATGCTACCGAAGAAGTAGTAGAAGCAACTGAAGAAATGGAAATGACCGAAGAAGCTGAAGCTATGGAAGCTACCGAGGAAATGGAAATGACCGAAGAAGCTGAAGCTATGGAAGACATGGAAGCGACTGAAGAAGCTGAAGCTATGGAAGCTACCGAGGAAGCTGAAGAAGCTGAAGAAGCTGGTTTACCTGACCTCGACGGTCAAACAGTGACTGTCGCTGTCGAAAATGCCTACCCGCCATTCAACTACTATGATGAAGATGGCAATGCAGTTGGCTGGGATTATGACGCGGTCAACGAAATTTGTGAACGCCTGAATTGTGTACCGGAATACATCGAAACAAGCTGGGAAGGCATGATTATTGCTGTCAGCAACGGTGAATTCGATATGGCTGCTGATGGTATCACCATCACAGAAGAACGTGCTGAAATCGTTGACTTCTCAATCGGTTATGCACAGATCATCCAACGTCTGATGGTTCGTGTTGGTGAAGACCGTTTCGCGACCGTTGAAGAATTTGCAGATGGTGAATTCACACTCGGCGTACAGACAGGCACAACCAACTTCCTCACAGGGCAGGAACTGGTAGGCGATGACCGTCTGGTTACATTCGATCAATTTGGCGCTGCTGTTCAGGCACTGATTGCCGGTGATGTTGATGCTGTCATCATTGATGATGTTGCAGGACAGGGTTACGTTGGTGAAGAAGCTGACGAAATTCAACTGCTCGATGAAGCAATTTCAGCAGACGAAGAACTCGGTTTCATCTTCCCGCCCGAAAGTGAACTGACAGAAGCATTCAATGCTGCAATTATCAGCATGATCGAAGATGGTACACTTGATGAAATCAATGAAACATGGGGCTTCGGACCTTATTCAGGTGATGCTGTAGAAGATTAGGAGCAATCCGGGCGAATGTTGGTTATACTGTTCGCTTAACGTCAATGTCATAAAGTCAAAGGCGCACAAAAGTAATGTGCGCCTTTTTAGTGGAGACTCCCTCATGTCAGTGCAACTTAATAACCCCGAAATCGAAGAGTTGACAGAAAAATCGAAGCGGCGCGTGAGTTCGGGTATCAATCCTTATCGTATTCCTTACTGGCTCATCACAATGGGCGTATTATGGATTCTGGTCGTCACACAGATGGCAAATGACTCCGATTATCTGGATGCATTTGACCAGATCAAGAATGGTATCCCATTAACAATCGGGCTATCGTTCGCTTCTTATTTTGTCGGGATTATCATTGGCTTGATAACAGGTATTTTACGGGCTGACCCGCCGAAACCCCTTCGTACAGATAGAGATGCCTGGACAGATTGGGTTTTTGGATTTTTAAGTTTTGTACCTGTCGCACTTATTTATGTGCTGGTGTTATCGGGTATTGGAGCGCTTTTTGTCATTTTGTGGGGGCAGGAAAACATTATACGTATTCCGGGAATTGCGGCGCTGGTGTTAGTGATCGTACTGTATTTTGCTGTCCCGGATAATCCGCTAAAATTTATTTTTGAATATCCCTTAGTCCGATCAATCCTGCGGAATGCCAACAACTTTCTAAAACTTGTTATCTATGAAACGATCAGTTTTTATGTAGAGTTTATGCGCGGAATGCCGCCGATTGTATTCCTCTTGATTGCGGGATTCATTATTGTTCCGGCAATTCGTGAACCTATCACTGAAACAATTGGCATTTTCTGGATACCGTTTCACAATCAGGTGCTGATTCCCTTTCTGAATTTCCTGTTCAACCATGATTTGTCGATTGCAGCAAATGGTGAAACAGTGCCCTATATGGTCAAATTATACAATGACATTGTTAACGGCATTTTCCATGAATTCACGCCACTCACTGAAATCATCTGGCGTGGTCGTGACCCTGCGACTGCGATTGCCGGGCTTGGTCTGGTTTACGGGGCATTTCTCTCGGAAGTATTCCGTGCGGGGATTCAATCTATTCCTGATGGTCAGGTCGAAGCTGCCCGTTCACTGGGCATGACGCAATATCAGACCATGCGCCTGATTGTGATTCCACAGGCAATCCGTAACGTGTTACCCCCGCTCGGTAATAATTTCATCTCGATGATTAAAGACACATCCCTGGTGACAATTCTGGGGACAAGTGACGCAACACAGGAAGCGCGGCGCTGGTCGGGAAGTCAATTTACGTATATTGAAACCTATGCTGTACTGTCACTGGTTTACCTGACAATGACAGTATCAGGTTCATTGCTGGTACAGTTGATGGAACGTCGTTTGCGGAAATTTGCACAGCGATAAAGACTTTTGCCCTCATAAGCAAAAAGGGTACTGTATCGAAAACGGTGGAAATTCAAATTTGTGTGTAATATACAATGGACGGCATCCATGCCGTCCCTACATTTTGACCTGTTCGGGGGCAATTGCCACGCAAACATCAAGCGATGTAGGGACATCTTGCAAGGTGTCCGCCGAATTTACACCGAAATGGATACACTGGAAAAAGGGGGATGAGGCTCAAACACACCATATCCCCCACAGATTTTATCCTAAACGGATAGCCGCTTCAATCATCGCTACCAGGTCGGCAGCAGCCGGATAATTCGCGGCATAGGGTTCAACGACTGCCAGTAATGCTTCATAGTCCGATGTTCCATAGGGGCTTTCGCGCAGAATTTCACTGAATTCAGCAACGGCAGCCGTAATCTGGAAATCAATCGGTGCATCATCGAAACTTTGTAGCACAGCATCAAGTGCGAAATCTTGATTAATCTCGACAACCTCATCTAAATCAGCATCTTCATAGCGGATATAGGTGGTCGCGATTGTGCCGGATTGTGCGTTGTCAATCAGTTCGACTTCGTAGAGCGCGGTGATAGTATGACCCGCGCCGACTTCACCCGCATCAATCGTATCGTTGCGGAAATCTTGATCGGCAATGTCACGGTTTTCATAACCAATCAGTCGATAACGTGCAACCACATCCGGGTTAAATTCGACCTGAATACGCGCATCATAGCCGATAACCTGTAGTGTACTTGTGAGATTATTGACAAAAATGCGGCGTGCTTCACGGATATTATCAACATAGTGACAGTTACCGTTGCCATCATTGGCGAGTTGTTCCATCATCACATCATTGAAATTGCCCATGCCAACACCGATGGTACTCAGTGTGATTCCACTATCCACACCCTCAGAAATGGTTTCTAAAATTGCTTCGGGTCCGGTTGCGCCAACATTTGCGACACCATCACTCACCAGAATCACGCGGGTAGTCTGTCCGTCACGCATATGCGCTTGAGCCACGTCATAAGCCAGTGCGAGACCTGCTTCGGCGTAAGTGCTGCCTTCTGTCTGGAGTGCATCAATCGCTGAGATGATGCGTTCCTGTTCGCTTGCCGGAGTCGGTTCGAGGACAATTCGTGCCTCATTGGAATACACCACGATACCAACACGATCATCTTCACGCAATTCACCGACAAGGATTTCCAGCGCGTCTTTTGCCAGTTCAAGTCGATTGGTATCTGACATACTGCCGGAGACATCAATCACAAAAATGAGTAAGGCAGGGTCACGGTCTTCTGCTGCGACAACCCGTCCCTGAATACCAACACGCAGTAAAATCTGGTTATCATCACTAAATGGCGAGGGAGCAGCATCCATGTTGATCGCAAACGCGCCATCTGTCGGGGTTTCATAATCCTGCGGGAAGTAATTGATAAATTCTTCCGGGCGAATTGCTGGCGCAGGTGGCATTTGACCATACTCGACCAGATAATTACGGGCAAGTGTGTATGAACCCGTATCAACATCCATTGCAAAGGTGCTGAGGTTATCCTGTGCGGTATCGACAAAGGGATTCACACCGTAATCTTCAAATTGCATATCCGGCGCGACTTCGCCATCATCCCCTTCTTCTTCAACAGGTGGGGCATTCGGGTCAATCGGTTCAGCAGGCGGAACAGCAGCGACACCATCTGCGCCATTACTATTTGCGCCTGAGATCACAATCATTGATGATGTATCACCCATTGGTTGTCCTAATGCTAGGTCAAGAGGTGCCTGTTCGGCTTCGACATCAACGGCATCGTAATCAGCTCTGCCTGTTTGGGGCATCAAAACAATAGGAGTCGGCATCGGGCGAAGTGTCGGTAATGGAGTCGGGTTATTTTGAGCAGCCTGGACAACTGTCGTAGATTGTTGTTCAGTTGAATCTGTGGTCTGATTGCTGGCAACTGTCGTTTCCGGGACGGTCACATTATCGGTCGTGTCCGGTTCTTGATTGCCGCTACATGCCGTCAGAATGGCGAGTAGTAAAATTGTGATGAGTGTTATTGATTTTTTTTGCATGAGTTGTTCTCCCTGCTAGTCAAATTTTTCATGTAGGGGCGCAGTATACTGCGCCCCTACAATAGTAGTTTCGAGCCAAATTATTCGCCGCGAAGGGCTGCAATTTCATCGGTGATGAGGCGTAAAACGAGTTCGTCCAGTTGTGAAACACTGTAATCGCCTACGCCCTGTTCATCCTCGGGGCTACCGACTTCTAGGTCAGGACGTTCATCACCGGATGTACCAACGACGCCATCTTCATAAGTCAGGAAGAGGAAACGTCCCATTGTGTATTGTGCAATTTGCCGCATCACAAATTCACCTTCGGGTTCAAGACCGCCACTGGCAATCTGATGAATTTTGATACCGCGTGCCAGCGCATCCTGCATCAGTAAGCTGTAATCGGCATCGTATTCATAATCAACGTGTGGTGGTGCATCTGCTACCAGAAATGCCAGACGAACTGTATCATCCATGCGCCATTCCACTGCATTGAGTGCCATATCCAGACCTTCATTCAATGATTCGGGATAGTCACCACCACCTGCCGCACGCACATTTACCAGATTTTCTTGAAATTCATCAATATCATCAGTGAAATCATAGACGCGGGTCACATACTGATCGCCTCGATCACGATAGGTTACAAGTCCATAACGCACATCAATATTATCGGGCAAATTATTGATTTGATCGGAAATTGTGAGGATATTGCCCTGAAGCTGCTCAATTTCGTCGCCCATGCTACCTGTCGCATCCAGCAAGAACATCACATCTAGCTGTACACGGTCATATTGTTGGGTGATTGGCAGTTCAATTGTGGTCACGCCACCAACGACATCTCGATCGAGGGTTGCCTCTTCCATGACATTGCCTTTACTGACAACCACGCGGAAGGTATCCACATAGCCGGTCTGGTCACTCAGGTTCGGGAAGAACATTGTCATACCCGTTGCATAGGTCAAGGTCGTGTTGATATGGGTATCGCCGTGATAAATTTCTACACAGGCATTAAGTACCGGGTTGCCTTCACTATCAACCACGCGAATGACCTGGCGACCTGTGGTATCCACATCACGAACACTATATACGCCATAGGTATCAAGGTAGTCATTGCGATAATCCTGATAATCATCCCATTCAGCGTTATCATCAATTTCACCTGCGCGGAGCGGTTCGGTTGAAATATTCACAGGTTCAGGTGCATAAGCGACATCACCATCAGCAACATCGTAATCATAGTCATCGGATGCGGTTGATGAGCGGGATGATTCATCCATCGGTGCAGGAGGTGCTTCTTCTTCCATATCGACCATAGCAACAGCATCATCTTCAACTTCCATTCCGGCTATTGCAGGAGCAGGTGTTGCTGAAATGACTAGCCCTGCCGGAGCGCCCGCACTGGATGTTGTTTCACCTGTTGAGTCATATCCGCCACCTGTGGAGCTACTGCCGGAACTGCTGCTTGAAGCACTCGATCCTGTAGATGTACTATCGGTTGTGACAGAACTGCCGCCAACTGTATCAGGCATAACGGGAGGCGCATCATCCACATCGCCGATTTCGCGAACTTCTTCAGCAGATTCATAAGCCATATCATCACCGAATCCGCCACCTGAGCCTGTGGTCGAACTGGAGACAGAATTGGTATTTTGTTGTTGCCCCTGTTGAGCATAAAGGGATGTGATCTGTGCTTGAGGGATACCAATACAGTTGGTTACGGTCTGCGGGGTAATAACTTCTGAATCGGTTGGCATCAGCACAAAGATGGCGGCGGCTGCCCCGATTGCAACGATCACCATTGCGGCGAGTATGACAGGCAAAATAGACATTTTCGGCGCATTTTTGCCTTTGGCTTTTATTACAGGGCTGGATGATCCACTCAAGGATTTACCTGTAGCGTTTTCAAGCACAGGGCGGAGTTCATCTTCAAAATCAGCATAATCTTGCAAAATAATATGGACTGGCTCACCTGCTTCGAGACGGGCGAGTGCTGCTTTACGAATTTTCTCAAAGGTAGACATTTGTGCCTCCCGGACATTTACTATGCGGTCAGAAATTTGAACGTTCTGATGTGTAAATGCTTTTCAGGAAGGATTAGTTCCAAATTAGATGAAATTCATTGAAATTGATTTGTGTGTGGAGGGTTTTCACTGGAAATGCTGTGCCATTAAACGAGGAACGCCCCTGTGTAGGGGCGTTAGTAATAAATGTTTTAGAATTAACTCTATTTGAATCTATATTAGCGCATTCTGAGACAAATGTCAAGAACTTATAAAAACTTCTCCGTGTAGATTTCACAAACATTTAAAATAATACTGCTTTTTTGACAATTTTCCATTAACTATTGGATACTTTTTGCGGTTAGAAGCTGATTAAGATAGCTAGACAGCACAAGTGAAATTCATCACAATAGGAGTAAGTCGCTGTTTTGTCGGAAGTAGATAAATAATGAACCACGATTATGATGCAATTATTGTAGGTGGACGGGTTGCCGGGTCACATCTTGCCGCACGGCTCGGTAAATATGGATTCCGTGTCCTATTGCTCGAACGGGCAGAATTTCCATCTTTGCCGGCTGTCTCATCTCCGATAATTTATAGCTCAACCATGCGTCTATTAGATGAAATCGGGGCGGATGAAAGCGCTTATGCACGCAATACACCGAAACTGCATGATGTGATGAGTGTGGCGGGCGGCTTCCCTGCTGCGATAAACATTCCCGACTATAAGGGACGTGATTATGCTTATGCGATTGACCGCGCACGGTTCGATGCTGCTCTGTGGGATACAGCAATTGGCTATGAAAATGTCACCGGACAGCAAAATTTCAGTGTGACCGATTTACTGTGGGATGGTGATACAGTTATCGGGGTCATCGGCAAAGATAAGAACGGCGAAGAAGTACAATTTACTGCCAGTATAGTTATCGGCGCAGATGGTCGTTTCGGGATTGTGAGCCGCAAAGTCGGTGCAGAGGAAAAAGACCGTTATGAGGAATATCCCACGTCGATTTACTATGCCTACTGGAAAAATGTTGCTTATCTGGACGACAAACCTACAGCATCAACCTATGAAGGCGATGGCTACGGCTATCTGGTGATGGATAGCGCCGATGGTCAAACAGTGATTGCGGTCGAAGGACGCTCGGATGTGGTCGAGCCGGATGCTGGCAAAATAGAGCAATTCTATCGGGACATCATCAACAAACATCCTGAACTGGCAAAACGTACTCATGAGGCAGAACCTGTCACCACAGTACGCGGGATGCGAAATATCGGCAATAGCTATCGTCAGCCAGGTGGTAAAGGATGGGCACTGGTCGGCGATGCTTATCATCAAAAAGACCCGCTTGATGGTCAGGGGATTTACAACGCGGTCATCACAGGAAAAATCCTCGCCCGGCAGATGCTCAAGTGGAACAAAGGCGACATTTCGTGGGATGAAGCAATTGAAGAATACGACGAGCTATCACGGATGAAAACCTATGGGATGTACAAATCTCTGCAAACGAGCATCCGCAGGAATTTTTATGGCGAGAGTGACATCGCTGTACCGGAATGGGCACAGGAACAACTGGCACGCTGGCTACTTGATGATGAACAATTTAAAGATTTGATTGGCAAAATGCTAATCCGTGAAGTTCCCGCAGATTATGTCAATCTGATGACGCCACCGATGATTTTTGGCGCAATCGCACGCGGGATTGGTAAAGACATTGAGAAGCGTGTTAAAAAACGGATACCTTTCCTCAAATGAGGGAGATTTGTCACTGCAACGACCATAATACTCTGAGCGTATACTAAGTTAAAGCGATAGGGAGACCATACCATCATGAAGAAACACGAAATCCCGAAAAATATCTTAGAGCGCGTGGAAGCCGAACTCTTGCCGGATGAAGAATTGCTCTGGGTTGGTCAACCGCACCCGACGCGCTTCCTGTTCGGGCAATCGAATAAAACACATCCACTATTAGCCAGTCTCATCGGGCTGGAAATCGCCGTTTTTATTGGCGCATTGTTTACAGCGTCATTTTTGTTTATCGGTCTCAGTTTTCTCGCACTGCTCCTGACCACCCTCATTGGCGCTATTCTGCAACAGGTTTTACTTGCCCGGAACACAATCTACGCCATTAGCAATCAGCGTGCCCTGACAATTAGAGGTAATCAAGTCGAGACGTCCGGCAAAAAGGATTTGCAGTCGATTGTTAAAAAGACAAATTCCAACGGGCGCGGCGATATTATCTTCCGTAAAGACACAGAATCCAAAATCTCCCCTACCGGATTCGGGTTGATGCTGCATCGGCAGGTAGAAAAAGAACGTGGCTTTATGGGAATTGAGAATCCGAATCATGTGGAATTACTCTTGCTCAATACATTTGGCGACAATGCAAGAATAGAGCGTCTGGTCGATCATGATGCCGATGACGGTGACATCTATTTCGAGGATGAGTATCAGACGATAAGCCGGGAAACATAAAAAAGGAGAGGCATAGTACCTCTCCCGTGAAGTATATCTATTAGTCTGCGCCAGCAAGGGATTTTTTGCGTTCGGCAAGGGCTTCCAGCATGGCAGAAACTTCCGTGAACTTGACACGCGGACGACCTTCTTTTTCACCGCGTTCAAGCTCAATTTCATCGATGATTTTCCAGTCGGCATAGGTGATAAAATCCGGTTTTTGCTGTGATAAGTATGCTTCAAAATCATCGCGATTGGTTGATTCAGGCGACCACAATTTTTCGGATTCTACATCTTCTAAAAGTTTGTTGACTGTCGCGACAGAGTCCGGTTTATTTGTCCCGATGATGCCGGAGGGTCCCCGTTTAATCCAGCCCACAACATAATCACCGATGACCTGTTCATCACTTTCAAATTCTTTGACCACACGTCCATCTTTGTTGGGGATAATGCCCCATTTATCGTAGAATGGCACTTCTGGCAAAGCGACACCTTTGTATCCCACAGACCGGAATACCAGACCAACCGGAATTTCTTCGGTTTCGTCAGTTGTACGGGGGCGAATCGTACCACGTTCATTGAGGTAAAGCTCATTGCGAACGACTTTGATGGCTTCCACTTTTTCATCACCGATAATTTCAATCGGCGATGTCAGGAAGCGCATGATAATCTGTTTGGGCTTGCCTTCCGGTTCACGTTCGACAAATTCGCGTAAAATTTCGACGTTACGGGCATCTTTACGATCAACTTCCATTGATGAGAGATACGCCAGACTATGTTCATCTAAATCCATATCACGCTCTGAAACCACAATATCGGCGTCCTGCATTTCGCCGAGTTCCTGAATTTCAGGATTGGTGAATGCAGCCTGAGCGGGTCCGCGTCGTCCGAGTACATAAATGCGTTTGATATTGCTATTCGCAAGGGCTTCCTGGGCATAACTGGCAATATCAGTCTTATCGAGTTCATCCTGTGACCGGGCTAAGATACGCACCACATCCATCGCTACATTACCGATACCGATAACGGCGACTGATTCCACCGATAAATCAAATTCAAGGTCTCGATAATCGGGATGAGCGTTATACCAGCCAACAAATTCTGTTGCGGGCATACTGTTGATAAGGTCTTCACCGGGAATACCTAATTTCTTATCCGAGGATGAGCCAACCGCATAAATGACCGCGTGATAGTATTTCTGTAAATCAGAGCGGCTAATATCTTTGCCCAGGGTTACATTGCCATAAAAACGGAAGTTATCTTTCTGAGCAATGCGGTCATAGAGTTTGGTGACACTCTTGATTTTTTGATGGTCAGGCGCAACCCCGCCACGTACCAGCCCGAAAGGGGTAGGTAGACGTTCAAACATATCAATCTGTACATTGAGGTCTTTTTGTTTCTGGAGATGATCGGCGGCGTAAAAACCCGATGGACCTGAACCAATAATAGCAATTCGAAGTGGTACGGCATCAGAGCCGATTTTTGACATAATACTTATCCTATAATTTTCAGTGAACAGTACTTTTCCAGTATAACAAAATTTCCCTATCAACACTCTCTCAGGGCGGAATTTCTGACAATTTTCATGCCTTTGTGTTTACGTTTATCCTGAGTGCTTCTGATTTTTCTAAATAGAGCTTTGTCCATTCCATACAATCAGGGCGTTGAATCGCTTCATCTGCGCTAATCCAGAAAACCGATTCGACTTCTTCGGGGTCAAGCGCTTTTGCCTCACCCGATACATAGCGACAGAGATACACCATATTGATCACAGGTGCGCCATTTGCCTCAAAATAGCGGGTCGTGACCAACTTACAATCATCCACTTCCAGGTTAACTTCTTCACGGATTTCCCGTTTCAAGGTCGATAAAATCACGTCATCGGATGCTTCATCTTCCGCTTCGATTGTGCCACCGGGCAAACTCATCACACCGGGCATGAAATCCTCTGCCTGACTGCGTTTCGTAAGCAAAAATTTATCATCCCGGTAGATTGCACCCTGTACATTGATGATATAACGTTTATCAGACATACATTTTCCTATCCTGTGTAACAGTAAAGAGGTAACAGCTTACCTGACGATTTGCCTATTCACTACTACAAAAATACATAATTTATTACGAAGCATCTATTCTATATGGAACGAATATCTGAAGGTTAATTCAAATGATAGTCAACTCCAGGCAAAAGAAAAAGCGCTCATTAGAGGGTCGATTTTCCACGCCGATATTTTTCGTATTATGGGTACTCATGTTCATTGTAACAGGCGTTTCCGGGATGTATATCATTCGCCCGACTCTCCTCAATGTCACCCCGGATTCAATGCTCATGGGTCTCGAAATATTTACCCGTTTTCTGCCCATGTACATGATGATTATCGGTCAGGGGATATTACTCAAATTGCAATATCGCTGGTCATTCATGCGCTGGATGGTATTCAGTACAATCGGATGGTTGTTAATTGTGGCTTACGAATTTTGGCGCATGAACAGTATGATGTTTCTCATTCAGTGGACAAATACCGCACAACAGGCGCTTTTTAGTATCCCCCTCTTTATACTTGCAGGCTTACAGGCTTTTGCTATCAAACGTTATTTGCGCCACGCATGGATATGGATATTGGCGATGGCAGGTGGATTGCTTATGTCTTCAAACTGGATTTCACTGGCATCATTACGCTCGATGCTCGAATTTTTGGAGAATGATGCCATCCAGAACTGGATATATGTAAGCATTATCGCGGCATTCGATAGCATTCCCTATATCATTGCTTTACTAGCAATCGTTGCCTTAAACAACAGACAACATATACACATGAAGTCTAAAAATGAGCTATCAGATGATTCGTTGAAGCAAGTGGAAAAACGACTGTCAGATGGGCATAGCGGGGACTACATTATTCAGGCAGATGATGATGGTAAAAGCATCGCTACAGGTATCGATTCAGCGTAGGAAAAAAACAGGAAAGGCATTCACCTTCCCTGTCATAATTCTATCTTGAGTGATTTTTAGACTATGCTTTGTCTAATCATCAGCTTCCCAGATAACGAGATTATCGAAAGCAACTTCGACACCATCATCAGAGAATGATACTGCGGCTACACCTGCATAGCCTTCATCGTAGGTGTCGTCTTCTAACTCATCAATCAGTTCACCATCAATATAGAGTGCCAGATATTCACCGACACAGACGACTGTCATGGTGTAGCTATCTTCTTCATCAATGTCAGAACTCACTTCAAAGTCATTATCGAGCAAAGAGGTGTATTCGAGATCATCCCAATAACCAATAGCATATGTGCCATTGGGTCGAACGAGGAAGGAATAGCCATCTTCAAGATTACCGGAATCAACGCGGCACATCAAACCGAAACCATTTGATTCACCATCCGAGAGTTGTTCCATCTCAACCGTGATAACCACATCTTCATGTTCGGTGCGGTTCAAGCCCCATACAAGACTGGCATCAGATTCATTTTCGATAACATAGGTATCATCATCAATATCGGAAGTGAAATCATCACCGTCAAGTTCGTCCCATTCACCGAAATCTTCCCATGTTTCTACCATTTGCACGTCTTCAAGGCTGATTTCGACATCGCCATCTTCGAGCATATCGGCAATATCATCTTCAAGATCATCGGTATCTATATCAGAGTCATCATCATTGCCGCGTCCGGTTGTGCTGGTACGACCACCATTACCATCGGATTCAACTTCCCAGACCAACAGATTATCATAGGCAACTTCGATTTCTTCATCTTCTTCGAATGTTGAGGCTGCAAAGGCAATCACACCTTCGTCGAAAACATCATCTTCAGCTTCACCGACCAGTTCGCCATTCACGAAGAAACCAAGATATTCATCGACACAGACAATAATCAGTTCGTTTTCATCTTCACCCTGGTTAATGGCATCATTGGCTTCCCATTCAAAGATTTGCTCGACACCATCTTCGTCGCTGCGGTAAATTACGGCAAAACCATCACCGCTGATATAGAAAATGTAGCCATATCCGTTGTTAGAGGGGTCTGCACGGCACATGACACCATAGCCGTTGTTGTCCTCATTCGACAATTGTTCGGTTTCAACCTGAATAACAATATTTCCGAAAATACGACCTTCCGGATCCTGTCCCCAGAGATAAGCGCGGTCTTCTGACCAATCATCCTGGATGACATAAACTTCATCGCGGTCATCAACCTCAACAGAGCCGGTATCATCTTCGTAGAATTCCCAATCGTCTTCATCGTCAAATTCGATTTCGAGGACTAATTCGGGGTCGGAAACATCAATGGATGCGTCTTCAAGAATATCATCGGGGAAATCGTCCTGGGCGGCGACTGCCAGCGACAGTCCTAATAAGAAAAGTAAGGTTAACAACAGTTTGGTTTTCATGGAGTGTCCTTAGCTGATTATAAGTACCCTTATATAGTACAAATTATAAGCGATTCAGGCTACTAAATTTGCGAGGAAATTACTCAAAATTCTGTAAAAATTTTAAATTCAAGCCCAAAAAAGTAACCCTCCCCGCTTTAGAAGAGGGTTATTAGCTATCTTACCTGGATTAATCGCTGGCTTCCCATATATGCAGGTCATCGAAATAGGCACGGGCGACTTCCCCATCTTCAAAATTCTGGATAGACAAACCTGTTTCGCCATCATCATAGGTATCATCTTCGACTTCACCGATGAGTTCTCCGTTGACGTAGAATGCCAGGTACTCATCGACACAGACGATATGCAAAATATTCTCGCCATCGGTGTCGATAGCATCAGATTCTGTCCAGTCCAGGATATAGTCCATGCCATCCTCTTCTGTGTAAAGCGCGATGGTCGCTTCACCTTCTCCTGAAATCCAGAAGTGATAACCCTCTATATTGTTCGATGGATTAGCACGACACATGACCCCGAAGCCATTGCTATCTGTGCCGCCATCCTGTGTGGCAACCACAGAAATCACACCATCTTCAAAATCTTCAAAATTTTGTCCCCAGATGATGTTGTTATCCTCAACTTCGACAACATAAACCCCATCATCAACCATGACAAAGCGGGTATCTTCTTCGTAGAATTCCCAATCGTCTTCATCACTGAAATCAATATCCGAAACGAGGTCTTCCAGTGTAATTTCGACATCACCCTGTTCTAACATATCCTCGATGGCATCAACATCATCAAGTATCGAAGCAGATGTGGTGGCATTATTCTGATCTTCCGTGACTTCTTCGCCTTCACCGGGCAGGGTTTTATCACCGTCCTGCGCGAGAACAAGGCTTGTAGCAAATAGTAAGAATATCAGTGTGAGTAAAGGTGTTTTTGGCATGTGATTCTATCCCTATCCATCGGTCGTATTTTGTTGCCCCGGACGCGCAGAAGCGCTACCCTTGTATCTTAAGAATAAGTGTCATCTGTTAGACTGGAGGACACTGAACAGGTCAGAGCAGAGTGAGG
>ENA-OWNT01000921-OWNT01000921.1-seawater-metagenome-genome-assembly--contig:-NODE-921-length-47415-cov-12.735160_pt1 | contig 47415 bp, 26 predicted proteins | sample MGYA00238136_ERZ651165 | MGnify/ENA primary metagenome ERZ651165 (study PRJEB26861, sample SAMN08777766) | seawater metagenome | isolation source: coastal seawater | place: USA: Florida | collected... | reverse complement strand
TCGCAGTCCTGCAGCCCATCCTCGTCGAGGTCGTCGAAGCCGGAGTCGTCGCAGTCATCGGGGTTGTCGGCGTACCCGGATGGCAGGTCGCACGCGAGGGTGCTGAGTGCGGGGTCGCCGGCTCCATCACCGTCGGCGTCGCGGTACCAGGTGTCGGCTGTGGACAGGTCGAGCGAGCTGTCGTCGTCGTCGATGTCGCGGTCACAGTCATCGTCGAGGTCGTTGCACACCTCTGTGGCTGCCGGATGGATTGCTGCGTCGGAGTCGTCGCAGTCGGTGCTGTCGAGTGTTCGGCCGCTGGCCGCCGCGCAAGCCATCTGCCCGGTCGTGACATCTCCGTACCCATCGCCGTCGAGGTCTGCGTAGGTGGGGGAACCGGTGCTCGTGTCGACATCCGCATCCGCGTCGTCGATGTCGCCGTCGCAGTCGTCGTCCGCCTCGTTGCAGACCTCTGCTGCGGATGGGTGGATGTCTTCGTTGGTGTCGTCGCAGTCTGTGTTGTCTTCTACGTGGTCGGCTGGTGCAAGACACGCCCAAGTCGATGTGTCCGAGTCGCCGAATCCGTCCGCATCGAGGTCGGGGTGCCACTCGGTGCCAGTGGAGGCGTCCAGTCCAGGGTCTGCGTCGTCGGTCGCTTCGTTGCAGTCGTCGTCGAGGCCGTTGCACACCTCGGTCGCGCCGGGATGGACATCGTCGCGGGTGTCGTCGCAGTCGTCCATCGTGATGGCGTAGCCTTCGGGCAGCGCACAGTGTTGGATCGGACCTGTGGGGTCGCCGGAGCCGTCGCCGTCGTAGTCTCTGTAGAAGGTGGTGGTGGTGGTGATGTCGAGCGAGTCATCTTCGTCGTCGACCAGGCTGTCGCAGTCGTCGTCGAGTGTGTTGCATCGCTCGGTTGCATCCGGCGAGATGGTGGGGTTGTTGTCGTCGCAGTCCAGCGCATTGTCGACGAAGCCCTCCGCCGGGTCGCAGTCGTCGATGGAGTCGCCGGCACCGTAGCCGTCGGCGTCGAGATCTGCATACCAATCGTAGACGAGGTCTTCGTCGACTACGGCGTCGCAGTCGTCGTCTTGGCCGTTGCAGCGCTCGGAGGCGCCGGGGTGGGCGAGTGGGTCGGAGTCGTTGCAGTCATCACCCGAGTCGACGAAGCCGGGCGCGTCGCAGGCCACCTGCACCGCCGCGGAAGCACCGTAGCCATCGCCATCGTCGTCTGGGTGTCGGCTGCAGAGGGCGTCGGCGGGCGTGCCGGAGTCTGGGGCTGGTTCGACTGTCGGCTGTTGGGGACTCTTCTCTTCGGTGGAGTCACATGCGGACAACGCAAGCGACAAGAACGCGAGTGTCGCGAGGGAGGAGGTGCGCATTGTGCGCTCCTTTGAGTTGGGTGGTTTTAGTAGCCGATGCCGGGGACGATGTAGGCCGTGCCTTCGAGGTCGGTGCCAGCCCACGGGGCGCCCACGACCAGGTCCGTGATGCCGTCGCCGTCGACGTCGCCCGCAGCGATGTCGCGGATGAAGTCGTCGTCGACGCCATCGCAGTGGAAGACCGCTTCGGCGTCGGACGAGGCTCCGAGGATGGTTCCGGCGGTGAGGGGGCCGTCGTAGATGGAGACTTCGCAGTCGTCGCCCCTCGAACCAGCTGCAAAGTTGGCCCAGCCGTCGCCATCCAGGTCGCCGATGTTCCGGGCGGAGTCGCCGGTAGAGCCGCCCGCATCCGCACGAATCTTCACATCGGCGTCGGCGAGGGAGATGGTCGCGAGAGTGGTGGAGCCGAAGACGACGTACGTGACTTCATCGGCGGCTCCCGCAATCAACAGGTCAGGTAGGCCGTCTCCGCTGATGTCGTCGAGGGTATCGACCTGGCTGCCGGTGAAGTAGTGTGGGCCTTCGCCTTCGAGGTGCACGTCGGCATCGGAGTACGTGTAGGTGCCCCGCGTGCGGCCGTAGAACAGGCCCACCCCTCCGGTTCCGCCGTGCGCGTTGCCTGCACCCAATGCAAGCTCCGCAAAGCCGTCGCCGTCCATGTCGAGGCCAACGCCGTCGGTGGCCAGGTAGAACCGGGACTCGTCATCGCCCAGGAATTCCGCCTCGGTGTCGGTGGAGCGGTCGAGGGTGCCTGTGCTGGTTCCCGACACGATGTAGGCGCTGCCCTGCTCGACGGTGGTCTCGGTGGTGTAGATGGACCCCACGAGGAGGTCGGCCACGCCGTCGCCGGTCATGTCGGGGAGGACGGCCACGGTGGAGCCGAACGAACCGGTGCCCACTGGACCGTCGAGCTCCCAGTCTGCGAGGGCGGGGAGGTTGGACGATGTGATGGGGCCGTAGATGAAGGTGGCGGTGCCAATCGCTTCCTCTGACGACAGGCTCAGGTCGCGCACGGGGACGAGGAGGTCGTCGTAGCCGTCCCCGTCGATGTCTCCGGTGGCGAAGTCATTGCGCAGCATCCTCTGTGACTCGAGGTCGCTCTCGAACACATAGGTCGCATCAGACAGCGACTCGCTGGCCATTGCTGCTGCCCCCAGCCCGTACAGCAGCCCGGTCCGGTTTTCCGACAGCTCGTTGTACACGTATGTGGCCAGGACGATGGCCTCGGACTGCCCGTCGCCGTCCAGGTCGGCGACCCCAACCTCTTCCCCGAACATGTCGTCCTCGTATGCTCCGAAGAAGGTGGGATAGTCGGGCAGGTCGGCTGCCGCTGGCCACACACAGGCATTGGGCGAGCCGTCGCAATTGTTGTCGATGCCGTCGTTGCAGACCTCGGACGCCGATGGGTTCACGCTGTCGTCGGCGTCGTCGCAGTCTCCCCCCTGCTCGATGCGTCCCGGACTCGGGTCGCAGGTGGTCTCCGCGCTGTTTTCGTCGCCGTACCCGTCCAGGTCGGCGTCTACGTACCAGGCGCCGTCTCCGGTGGTGGGTGGGTCATCCACCAGGGTGTCGCAGTCGTCGTCGACGCCGTTGCAGTACTCTGCAGCCCCCGGGTAGCGGTCGGCGTTGCCGTCATCGCAGTCGCCTCCGTCCAGCACGTAGGGACCGCTCGGCCTGCGGCACTGCTCCAAGGCCGTGGCGTCATCTCCATAGCCATCACCATCCAAGTCCAGCGTCCACTGCCTCGGGTCGACTGTGGGCTCTTCGTCGGTGAGGTGGTCGCAGTCGTCGTCCAGGCCGTTGCAGAGCTCGGGTGTGGACGGTGACACGGCGGGGTCGGCGTCGTCGCAGTCGTCTCCTAGCGCCACGTAGCCGTCGCCAGGCGCCAGACACTGGGCGAGGGCGGCGTCGGGGTTGCCGTGTCCGTCGCGGTCGGCGTCGGGGTACCAGGTGCGGTCGGCGGGGGCGCCTTCATCGACTGTTCCGTTGCAGTTGTCGTCCTTGTCGTTGCATCGCTCCATTGCATTGGGATGGATGGAGGCGTCGGCGTCGTCGCAGTCGTCGCCATCAGCCACGTGCTGGACAGGTGCGGTGCAGGCGTAGACGGGGGCCGTTGCCTCGCCGTGTCCGTCCCCATCCACGTCGGCGAACCACACCCGGTCTGGGGGTTCTTCATCGATCTGGCCGTCGCAGTCGTTGTCCTGACCGTCGCACAGCTCCACGGCCCCCGGAAACCGCGAGGGGTCGTCGGGCCCGCAGTCTCCGTCTGTTTCGGTGAAGCCGTCGCCGTCGCCATCCTGAAAGCGCGCGCGCTCGGCCTCGAATTCGTCGGGGGTGAGCAGGCAGCCGGGAAGGAGGAGGGCCAGGAAGGGGGGCCACCGCTTCATGGAGCGACCTCGGCCGGGAGCGTGAGGGTGAGCGGCTCGCCTGCAGCGTTGCCCTCTTGGTTGGCGCCGACAACGTGCACGACCAACCGATCCGGGAGTGTTTCGAGGGTTCCGCGGAAGACTCCGGCGGGCGTTGGAATCTTGAAGGACCAGGTGGACACCTGGAGGGGCTCGACCGTCCGGATGTCGTCCGCCGTGACCACCGGATTCAGGCGCACCATGCCGAGGGTGTGCCCGCTCGCGAGCTCGAGGCGAAGGCGGGCCTGTCCGGGCCGTCCGGTGAAGGCCTTCGGTCGCATCAGTCGCAGCCGCACCGACGGGTGGTCGTCTACGGTAGCGTTGGGGAGCAGCTGCGTGAGCTGGAGACCGCTTGCGATGGCGAGCTGTTCGAGGTCCTGGAGCGAGGCCTTGTAGCCCCATGCGACGCCCGGTTCGACGCCGATGGGGCCCCCGCATGCGGACTGGGTGCGCACCTCGGGCACGCCGACCGGCTCACCATCTTCGCTCCAGGCGTACCAGCGAACGTCCGCCCACCGCCAGCCAGCTGGGACGGGGGTGGCGCCCGGACCGCCAGGCCGAAGCTCGACCCGTTCATCGTCGGGGCCGACGATCGCGATGGCATCGGCGCCGGCCCAGTGCTTGACACGCACCTCGGTCAGCAGGGCCCCGGACGTCTTGCGGTCGCCGCGAAGAGGGAAGGGCGCTGCGCTGCCGGTGCCGAGGGGCAGGAGCGCGATGCGGGTGTGGTCGACGTCGGTCTGCTGGCACTGCGTGGTGTCGGAGGGGGGAACCGCCCCCGGTGGAGGGGTGGGGTGGAAGTCGCGCCTGAATGTGATGGCGAACTGGAGGCCATCCCGGGTCGCGGAGTGGTCGAGCTCGGAGCAGTCTGCGATGTGCTCGCGGAGCAGGTTGCCGTTGGCCACCCGCAGCCAGACTTCGTTCGCCAGGTTCACGTTTCCAGAGGTGGCTGTGCCGTCGGTCCAGCCGCCGAACGCCAGCCAGTTCTCCGTGCCGGAAGGGTCTTCCGAGAGTCCGTTGTGGCTGCTGTAGCCGTCGGAGAGGACGTCTTGGGACGCGCCCCACCAGTCGGTGGTGAGCATCACCCCTGCCGGTACCTGGGAGGTCACCCAGCCTTCACGGTCGCCCGAGCCTGCCTGGTGCACAGACGTGGGGGTCCACGCTTCGACACCGAGGATGTCGACCGGGTCTTGTGTGGCCACGTTGAAGGTGCAGTGACACTCGATGCCGCCGTCGTCCGGGTCGAGGTCGCGCGACTGGTAGTAGTCCGAGTCGAATGTCTCCGAGCGCACCTCACTCCAGGACGCGCAGGAAGCGATGGGCCCTTGGCTGCCATTCCAAGTGGTGCTCGAGGAGCTGACCGTGGGGTCGAAGTAGACCGGTGTGATGGCTGGGTCGTTGGCGCAAGCCCCCAGGCTCGAGCCAAGCCGCACCTCGATGGCATCGCTGACCAGGTCGCCATCGGAGTCCCAGTCGGTGGGGGAGGTCTCGTTGCAGGTCCCGGTGCCGATGCTAGCGACTTCGGTGGGGTCGTCGAGCGAGTCGCCGTCGGTGTCGATGGACTTCGGGTCGGTACCGTGGGCGCGCTCGATGTGGTCCATCAGGCCATCGGTGTCGGAGTGGGGGGTGCAGGGGTCTGATGGGTACGGAAAAGAAGTCGGAGTGAGCTCTTCGCCGTCCATGATGCCGTCCCCATCCACGACGCCGTCTCCATCGACGTCTATGGCGAGGCCATCCGAGTGAGGGTTCAAGGGATCCAGGCAAACGATGGCGACTTCGACCGAGTCGGTGACGGAGTCGTCGTCGGTGTCGGGGTCGTTGGGGTGGGTGCCGTGGTCCACCACCTCTTCGCCATCAGGCAGGGTGTCGTCGTCGGAGTCTGAGTCGTCGTCGGAGGTGCTGTAGAGGGCTTCTTGCCACAGCTTCAGGTCGTCGCCGTCACTGTCAACGGTGTAGTCCACGCCATGGCCTTCCAGGCAGTTGGGAATGCCCGGCGTGCCGCCTTCGCCGTCGTTGGGGTCGGTGGGGTCGGTGGACGCGTCCGCCTCGTCGCCGTCGTTGACGCCGTCGCCGTCGGTGTCGTAGCAAAGAGGGTCGGAGCCGAGGCCTCCCGTGATTTCGTCGAAGTCGGAGAGTCCGTCCCCGTCCGTGTCGGCCTCGCCTACCTCCGTCCCGCTTTCGTTGGTCTCGAAGTCGTCGGACAATCCGTCGCAGTCGGAGTCGAGGGCTTCGCCGACGTAGCAGTCGTCCGACGGCTCGCCAGAGTCAGTCGCTGTGTCTTCGTCCGTGTCCGTGTCCGTGTCCGTGTCCGTGTCATTGGATGGACAGTCCACGCCGACCTCCACGTGGACCCCACCCCCGCAGTCGGTGAGCTCCGGTGCATTCGCCCCACCGGTGTCGGAAGCCGTCTTTCCCGGGGGTGGCGCCGTGCCCTCTGTGCACGCTGTGGTGCCCAGTGCAAGGAGTGCGAGGAGCAAGCCGGATCGGTGGAAGATGGAGTGCGACATGAGGACCTCGAGGGGTGGTGGGCTCTGGGTGAGTGTAACCACGAGGGTTGACGCCCGAGTGTGAGTCGGACGTGAACGACCGGTTGGGGCTATGCCACGGCAAGGACCAGGCCAGCGCAACGGCCGACCACGCGGGAGGGGGGGGATGACAGGTGTCACCGGCGCCTCGACGGAGCCGTGGTGGAGAATGGTCACCAGGAGGTCGCTATTGGCGGTGGCGAACGGCTGACCGTCTGCCTCGACACTTCGTCCCCCCCCTACACCTCCGGTTGTCCGCGTCCGCCACACCACCTGTCCCACCGCCCCGCACGCCTCCTGTCTTCCCCCGGGACTCGCTCGGAGGTCTCTCGGGACCGCCCGGCGACGGCATGCCAGCGAATCTGCTCCCTCCTGAACTGATCCGATGAGCCCGCTGGCCCGTACCCGTCAGGAATTGGCCGAGGCGCGCCTCTTCTTGCGGATGGATGCCGCCGAGCCACCGACCCGGAGCCCTGATGCGCAACCCCACCTTTCTTGCCCTCCTGTTGGTCACCGTCGGCTGTGTAGAGGATGCCGGCAAGCAGGACGAAGCGGCCGCGAGCCTCTGCGACGAGGTGTGTCTGGCCAAAGCCGCCGGTGACGGGTGCGGGCACTTGGAGTCTGAGGTGGGCGACTGCCAACAGGTGTGCGACCTGTTGGAGGCGAGCCTGGAGACACAGTGCGTGGTTCCGGCGGCCGAGTCCTGGCAGTGCCTCGCAGACGCGGACTGGGTGTGTGAAGCCGGAGGTGAGGCCTCGCTCGCCGACCCGAGCGCGTGTGCCGCCGAGGTGGCAGCGTTCGAGGCATGCTCGGGGGTCTCGGACGGGCACACCGGCGGTGACAGCGGAGGAGACGGCGGGACCGATGGCGATGCCGACAACGACGGCGATGGACACCCGGCGTCGTCCGACTGCAACGACAACGACGCCTCCGTGTACCCGGGCGCTCCGGAGCTGTGCGACGAGGTGGACAACGACTGTGACTCGGTGGTGGACGACAACCCGCCCGACGGCGAGGGCGTGCTGGCCTACCTCGACGTCGACGGCGACGGCGTGGGCAACGACGACGACACCGAGTGGGTGTGTGAGGTGCGCACCGGGTACTCGGAAGTGGGCGGGGACTGCGTGGACACCGACCGCGACATCTTTCCCGGTGCCAATGAGCTGTGCGACGGGGCCGACAACGACTGCGACGGCGAAGTGGATGAAGAGCCCTTCGACGGCACCACGCAGTTTGTCGACGTGGATGGTGACGGGTTCGGCCTCGACGGAACGGACACCGTGGTGTGTCCAGGGGTCGAGGGCTTCGCCGACGAGGGGGGGGACTGCGACGACGACGATGAAGACGCCTTTCCCGGGTCTGCGGAGCTGGAGTCCGAGACCGACTGCCTCCGCGATGCCGACGGAGACGGCTGGGGCGATGCCGATGCGGTCGGCTTTCCCGGCACCGACTGTGACGACACCGACCCCGACTTGTTCCCGGGCGCTGCGCCCGAAGACTCGGAGGACGCCTGTCTGCGCGACCTCGACGGAGATGGGTGGGGCGACGCGCTCGCCGACTTCCCGGGAACCGACTGTGATGACTCCGACGAGTTCACCTTTCCCGGTGCCGCGCCCGAAGACTCCGAGGAAGACTGCCTCACCGACGCAGACTTGGATGGCTTCGGGGATGAAGCTGGCCTGTACCCCGGCACCGACTGCGACGACGCCGATGCAGCCATCCACCCCCACGCCGAGGAGGTGTGCGACGACCTGGTGGACGACGACTGCGACGGAGACCTCGACGACCTCGACGTGTGCCTGGAGGCCGAGGGCTGCCGCGACATCTTCGACGCCGGGCTCCCCGATGGCACCTATGACGTGGAGCCCCCGAGCTATGGCTCCACCATCACGGTGAACTGCGAAGGCGGCTACACGGAAGTCACCAGCGCCATGGTGGTGGCCAACCCAAGCTGGATGACGTTTTCCGAGAGTGTGAGCAACCTGGCCACCTGGTCGACCAGCACCCACACCGGCATGACGACAGACGGCTTCTGGGTCGAGACGGCCCGCAACTTCTCGCTCAACGGCTACAGCATGTGCGTGCAGATCGAGCTGCAGGTGCCGTGGTACTTCGACGAGATGTACGGAGAGTGGACGGCCGACGCCTATGCCAACGGTGGGCCCGACGACAACGACGGCCTCGACTGGAACCAGGCGGCGAACGCTCTGGGCTACGGGCACCTGATGTTCGGCGCGTACCATGGGGGCTCGACGTTCGATACCTCGAAGAGCGCGGGTACCTGGGGCCAGGACTGGGATGACTACGGCGCGCAGACCCATACCTTCAGCGCCATGTCCCTGTCTGCAGACACCCAGACCATCGTGTGGGAATACTGCGATGACGGCCTGCGCGGCGAGGACATCGAAGTGTACGACCTCTCCATCTTCATCTACGACGTGGTGCCGTAGCGTAGTGGAACGCGAGCGGCGCGAGGGAGGAGGTGCGCATTGTGCGCTCCTTTGAGTTGGGTGGTTTTAGTAGCCGATGCCGGGGACGATGTAGGCCGTGCCTTCGAGGTCGGTGCCAGCCCACGGGGCGCCCACGACCAGGTCCGTGATGCCGTCGCCGTCGACGTCGCCCGCAGCGATGTCGCGGATGAAGTCGTCGTCGACGCCATCGCAGTGGAAGACCGCTTCGGCGTCGGACGAGGCTCCGAGGATGGTTCCGGCGGTGAGGGGGCCGTCGTAGATGGAGACTTCGCAGTCGTCGCCCCTCGAACCAGCTGCAAAGTTGGCCCAGCCGTCGCCATCCAGGTCGCCGATGTTCCGGGCGGAGTCGCCGGTAGAGCCGCCCGCATCCGCACGAATCTTCACATCGGCGTCGGCGAGGGAGATGGTCGCGAGAGTGGTGGAGCCGAAGACGACGTACGTGACTTCATCGGCGGCTCCCGCAATCAACAGGTCAGGTAGGCCGTCTCCGCTGATGTCGTCGAGGGTATCGACCTGGCTGCCGGTGAAGTAGTGTGGGCCTTCGCCTTCGAGGTGCACGTCGGCATCGGAGTACGTGTAGGTGCCCCGCGTGCGGCCGTAGAACAGGCCCACCCCTCCGGTTCCGCCGTGCGCGTTGCCTGCACCCAATGCAAGCTCCGCAAAGCCGTCGCCGTCCATGTCGAGGCCAACGCCGTCGGTGGCCAGGTAGAACCGGGACTCGTCATCGCCCAGGAATTCCGCCTCGGTGTCGGTGGAGCGGTCGAGGGTGCCTGTGCTGGTTCCCGACACGATGTAGGCGCTGCCCTGCTCGACGGTGGTCTCGGTGGTGTAGATGGACCCCACGAGGAGGTCGGCCACGCCGTCGCCGGTCATGTCGGGGAGGACGGCCACGGTGGAGCCGAACGAACCGGTGCCCACTGGACCGTCGAGCTCCCAGTCTGCGAGGGCGGGGAGGTTGGACGATGTGATGGGGCCGTAGATGAAGGTGGCGGTGCCAATCGCTTCCTCTGACGACAGGCTCAGGTCGCGCACGGGGACGAGGAGGTCGTCGTAGCCGTCCCCGTCGATGTCTCCGGTGGCGAAGTCATTGCGCAGCATCCTCTGTGACTCGAGGTCGCTCTCGAACACATAGGTCGCATCAGACAGCGACTCGCTGGCCATTGCTGCTGCCCCCAGCCCGTACAGCAGCCCGGTCCGGTTTTCCGACAGCTCGTTGTACACGTATGTGGCCAGGACGATGGCCTCGGACTGCCCGTCGCCGTCCAGGTCGGCGACCCCAACCTCTTCCCCGAACATGTCGTCCTCGTATGCTCCGAAGAAGGTGGGATAGTCGGGCAGGTCGGCTGCCGCTGGCCACACACAGGCATTGGGCGAGCCGTCGCAATTGTTGTCGATGCCGTCGTTGCAGACCTCGGACGCCGATGGGTTCACGCTGTCGTCGGCGTCGTCGCAGTCTCCCCCCTGCTCGATGCGTCCCGGACTCGGGTCGCAGGTGGTCTCCGCGCTGTTTTCGTCGCCGTACCCGTCCAGGTCGGCGTCTACGTACCAGGCGCCGTCTCCGGTGGTGGGTGGGTCATCCACCAGGGTGTCGCAGTCGTCGTCGACGCCGTTGCAGTACTCTGCAGCCCCCGGGTAGCGGTCGGCGTTGCCGTCATCGCAGTCGCCTCCGTCCAGCACGTAGGGACCGCTCGGCCTGCGGCACTGCTCCAAGGCCGTGGCGTCATCTCCATAGCCATCACCATCCAAGTCCAGCGTCCACTGCCTCGGGTCGACTGTGGGCTCTTCGTCGGTGAGGTGGTCGCAGTCGTCGTCCAGGCCGTTGCAGAGCTCGGGTGTGGACGGTGACACGGCGGGGTCGGCGTCGTCGCAGTCGTCTCCTAGCGCCACGTAGCCGTCGCCAGGCGCCAGACACTGGGCGAGGGCGGCGTCGGGGTTGCCGTGTCCGTCGCGGTCGGCGTCGGGGTACCAGGTGCGGTCGGCGGGGGCGCCTTCATCGACTGTTCCGTTGCAGTTGTCGTCCTTGTCGTTGCATCGCTCCATTGCATTGGGATGGATGGAGGCGTCGGCGTCGTCGCAGTCGTCGCCATCAGCCACGTGCTGGACAGGTGCGGTGCAGGCGTAGACGGGGGCCGTTGCCTCGCCGTGTCCGTCCCCATCCACGTCGGCGAACCACACCCGGTCTGGGGGTTCTTCATCGATCTGGCCGTCGCAGTCGTTGTCCTGACCGTCGCACAGCTCCACGGCCCCCGGAAACCGCGAGGGGTCGTCGGGCCCGCAGTCTCCGTCTGTTTCGGTGAAGCCGTCGCCGTCGCCATCCTGAAAGCGCGCGCGCTCGGCCTCGAATTCGTCGGGGGTGAGCAGGCAGCCGGGAAGGAGGAGGGCCAGGAAGGGGTGCCACCGCTTCATGGAGCGACCTCGGACGGTAGGGGAGCGCCTCGCGGGCGCATTGCCCTCACGGTCGGTGGTGTTGGTGTATCAACAGGGAGAGGTGGTGGCGATTGATCCTACGGGAAACACCTCCTTTGAGCTACGCCGGTGGCAAGCGTCGCCGACCCCCTACACCCCCCGCACCCCCGTCGTCGGCGTCAACCACACCACCTGTCCCACCACCAGCGCCACCGGACCGCGCACCACCTGCCCACTCGTCGTCCGACCCGGCCGCAGCAGCTCCACCCAGCCCTCCCCCAGCCAGCGCAGGTGCGTGCGCGACAGGTAGGCATCCCAGGCACCGGTCGCTTCGAACAGCCCCACATCCGGCCCGCCCCGCTCCGACCACCGGCCCAGCGTCTGACCGCGAGACAGCACCACCTTGCGCCCATCTTCCGGTCCGCCAACCACCTCCAGCGCCCGTGCCGGCACCCCTCGGGGCAGCGTCGGGTCGAGCTCCAGAGTCGTCCCTCCCGGGTCCAACGGGCCGGGCCCATCCGGCTGCCACCGGGCCAGCGCCGCTCGAACCGTCGCCGCCACCACACCTTCCGTTCCGCTCAGCAGCGACTCCAGTCGAGGCGTCACCGTGGCGGGTCGGTCCGTGCGGACCTGCACGTCGGCTGGAGGGGGCACCCACCCTACTTCCTCCGCAGGCAGCAGGCGGGCCACCGTGTCCACCCCCAGGTAGCCGTGGGCCGTCTCGGCCCGCAGGCGCGTCAGGAGGTCTGTGGGGGGCGCCGAGGCACACCAGGTCAGCGCTTCGGCCCGCCCCACCGTGAGCGTGAGCCGGTGCCACCGTCCATCCGGTCGGGGAGAGGCCAACGCGCGAATCGCCGTCCGCCCGCCTGCGACCGCCTGCCACAGAGGCGCCCCACCAGTCAGGCCGTCGGTCAGGCCGCGCGCGAACGCTTCGAGGGTGTCTACAGAAGCGGGTCCCAGCGGCGCCACCACCGCCCGGGCACCCGCCGACACCGCCGCGGCTGCCAGATCGCGCTCCAGGTCGGTGCTCCCGCCGTGACACACATCCAGCACCACCACCGCTGCCGCCCGAATGTCCGCCCCCAGGGCATGGGTCCAGGTGTCTGGTGCTGCCCCCGTGTCGCCCAGCGTGAGGCGGTCGGTGTGGAGGCGGTGGCCGTGCACCACCACGTGCACCATGGCTCGACCTTGCTGCGCGAGCGGAGCCAGGGCCGTCGCCAGACCCGTCGACGTGGCATCGGTGTCGAGGGCGTGCACCACCTGCCCGCCGGTTGCCTCGGAGGGCTGCCAGGGTCGGTTGGACCGTGCAAGCCGCACCACCACCGCCTGTCCCGACTCCTCCAGGCCGTCCCCCCGTTCATCGGCCAGCAGCTCCCAGGGCAGGTGGGCTCCCGCTTCGAGCTCACACAACACGGCCACCGACTCGCCCCCACCCAAGCAGCGGGCCAGTGCGGTGTCGAGGCCCGCTTCGCGCAGGGCTGCGTGGAGCTGGACGCCCAGGGCACGCTCCGCACGGCTACAGGCGGCGTCTCGACCGCGGATGGCCAGGCCGGGGGTCGGTCGAAGGGCCCGCTGGCACGCTGTCTCCAGTGTCTGCACGGTCTCGGCACGCACGGTTCCCGAGCCGGCAGCCTCGCCCAGCACGCCGAGCCAGAGGCCCCACCCACCCGAGCCGTCGGGCCGTACCTGGAGGTGCACCATCACAGCGGGCGCACCAGTCGGAAGCTCACCAGGGTGGACCGGTTGCGCCGGACGAGGCTCTGGCGGGCGGCCAGGCGGGTGTGGGTGGGCGCGCCGTGCCAGCTGCCGCCGCGAATCATGACGGTCTCGGCGTTGTGGGGGATGGGGGAGTAGGTGGGGCGGTCGCCGGAGCGGATGTGGGGCGTGGGCGACCAGACGGTGGCGCACCAGTCGTGGAAGTTTCCGGCCACGTGCCGCACGCCGTAGACGCTGGTGTCGGCCGGGCAGGCGTCGGGGGCGGCGGGGAAGGGGTAGTCGCCCTGACCGAGCTTGTTGCAGCAGAAGTCGCGGTCGAAGTGGTCGCCCCAGGGGAAGGGGCGTCCGTCGGGTCCGCGGGCGGCCTTCTCCCACTCCCACTCGGTGGGAAGGCGCCAGGATAGGCCAGTCTGGTCGGCGAGCCAGGCGGCGTAGGCCTGTGCGCAGTCGAAGTCCACAGCGGCGATGGCCCAGTGGGGCGGCCAGGCGTCACCTTCTTCGTCGGGACGCATCTCCCAGAGGCCTGTGCTGCCCACGGTCCACAGGGGCTCTCGGTCCACCCCCATCTTGGGGGCGAAGCGGCGGGCGTCGTGGGGGTGGCCGGTGGTGTGGAGGTGGTTGAGGAAGGCCAGGTAGTCGGCATTGCAGACGGGCTGCTTCTGGATGACGAAGGCGTCGAGCCAGAGGTCCATCACCGGGGTGGCGCCGGGGGCGTCGGGGTCGCCACCGGCCCGGAACCAGCCTGCGGGGATGCGCGCGCAGTCGTTGGGAATGGCCTCACCGGGGCTGTCTACGACGACCTCGGTGTGCTCGAGGGGACGGACGGGGGCCACGAACACGGATGGGTGGTTGGCGACGTCGATGCGGTAGCGTCCCTTCTTGAGGGTGCACGCGACCAGGGGCAGCTCGAAGGTGTCGACGGCCTCGGGGACCAGCACCCGGTCGACCTCGGTGTACCGGGAGAGGGTGGCTGTGTGTCCTGCGGGACCGCTGACGGACAGCAGCCCGGTTCCGGCCAGCCACTGCCGGGGTCGTTCTGCACGCGCCTCCGTCTCGGGCACATGAACGAGATGACGGGCGACGCGGGCGGTCTCGCGGTCTCGGTCTCCCACAGCGTCCGCCGCTTCCACCCGTCCGAAGTGGTGCAGGGCCAGCAGGAGGTGCACCTCGGGGTCGTCTGGCGCGGCGGCCAGCGCGGCCTGGAGGATGCCCTCCGCGGCGAGCTCGTGGTCGGTGGCGGCCTGGCGGGCGTCGCGGGCAGCGTCTTCCATGGCCCACAGAGCGCGCTTCTTGTCGAGGGGCGCGCCTGGACCGAGCTGCTGGCCGGTCTCTGTGGCGTTGTGTGCGAGCTGGGCTGCCTGTTTGCGGGCCTGGGCAGCGGCTTCCAGCAGTCCACCCGCCTGGTCCACCAGGGCGAGCGCCCGCTCTCGACGGTCGGCCCCCTCCTGCCAGCGTCGCAGGGCTTCGGCCACCTCTGCTGCATCGGCGGGACGGTGCTCGGGGGCGGGACTTCGGCAGGCCCGAGCCAGGTCGACCAGCGCCGCATCCGCACGCCCGATTCCCCACAACATGCACCCGAGCGCGAAGACGTCGCTGCGAGGCGTGGGAGGGGCGCCGTCGAGCACTTCCGGTGCGACGTAGCCGGGCGTTCCAGCCACCGGGACCTGCGCGCCGGCCTGCACGGCGATGCCCCAGTCGAGCACCAGTACCTCGCCGAAAGCACCCACCATCACGTTGTCTGGCTTCAGGTCACGGTGCACCACCTGCTGTGCGTGGGCGGCTGCGACCGCTTCGGAGACCCGCCGCAGGATGTCGATGTGACGGCGGAGGTCGAGGGTGGGGGCCACTTCGGTGAGGGTGCGGCCCCGGACCTCTTTCATGGTGAACCACGGTCGGCCGTCTGGGAGCGTGCCCACGGCGTGGATGGGCACCACGCCGGGGTGGTCGAGGCGGGCGGTCAGGCGGGCTTCGGCCAGGAAGCGCGCGCGGGAGGTGGCGTCGAGGGCGCGGTGGCTGTGGAGCACCTTGAGGGCGATGGGTCGGTCGAGGTCGGGGTCGTGGACGCGAAAGACCGCCCCCATCCCGCCCGAGCCGAGGGGAACGGCGCCGGGAACGGGCGGTGGGACGGTCTGCGAGACGGGGGCTTCCGGCTCATCGAACGCCACTCGGGTTTCGTCGGACATGCTGCACTCGGGGCCGGACCGCCGCTGCAGCATATCGTCCGCGTGCCTCGCAGAGCGCCGCCGGGTCCGTGACTACACGAACACGATGTCGGCGCCCACGGTCTCCTTGTAGAAGTCCTCGGCGGTGAGCACGCCGTCGACCTGCGGCACGAGGTCGGTCAGCTCGAGGTCCATCATCTTCATGGCCAGCTCGCAGGCGAAGATGCGGCAGCCGGCGTCGCTGATCTGCTGCACCATCTCGCGCACGTTGGGCACGTCGAGCTCCTCCATCTTCTTCTTCATGAAGGTGGTGGCCACGGAGTCCATGCCGGGCAGGCCTGCGAGGGCGTGGGGCATGGGGCTGCCGGGGTTGCCCACCATGCTCACGTGCAGGTGGTCCAGCTTCTTCTCGGTGATGACGTCGAGGCCGTAGAAGGTGAAGAAGATGCTGGCGTCGATGCCCGAGGCGCGGGCGGCGTTGGCCAGGATGAGGGCCGGGTAGGCTTCGTCGAGGCCGGCCTTGGCGCAGATGAGGGCGATGCGGCGGCCACCGGTGGGGGTGGGGACATGCGGTTGAGCGGCTTGCATTCCAACTCCGGGGTCAGGGGATGGGGTCACACACAGCCGGCGGGCTTGGGGAGGCCGGCGAGGCGGGCCACGGTCTTGCCCGGGGCCTGTGGGAAGAGCTGGTAGAGCTCGCGAACGGGGACACCACCACGCACGCTGAGGCGGCGGATGTTGGGCGAGGCGCCCGTGTCGAAGAACACCTTGCGGGCGGCGTGGAGCACGTCCATCTGCCGCGAGGAGATGGCGCCGAGACCGAGGTCGGCGGCCATGGCGCTGGCGAGGGGCTCGGTCCAGCGCTCGGCGTCGGTGAGGAAGCCGTCACCGGTGAAGGTGGCGTCGGCGTCGACTGCGGTGGTCTGGTCGCCGGGCAGGGGCGGTCCTCCTGGCGGAGCCACACCCACATGGGCCACGGCCTGCACCTGTGGGACTGCGATGGGCGCCCGTCGAACGGCGGAGGGAGCCCGACGGGTTCCGCGTGCCCGTTCGGTCTTGCGGTGGGAGACCTCGCGGGTGGCCTGTCCGGCGTGCTTGAGCAGCTCGAGGAGCACGGCCAGACCGCGCTGTACGTCGGCGTCGGAGCTGGCGCGCAGCAGGCCGGTGGGGCCCACGGGCTCGAGGTGGTCGGCGTCCTGGAGGACTTCGCCGGCTTCTTCGAAGATGGCCACCACCTCGGGCTGGGTCATGGCGCGCACGGCGTCCTTGATGGACAGCACGCTGTCGGCCAGCTCGTCGATCTCTTCGTTCGAGGTGTGCTGGAGGAGGGTCTGGACGATGCGTCCGGCGGCGCGTGCGGTGTCGAGCCAGCCTTCGCTCTCCAGGGTGTCGAGCTGGTGGGCGGCAGCGATGCCTGCGCGACACACGAGGGGCCACATCTCGTCGATGAACTCGGCCCGCTTGGCTTCCGCGGTGGTGAGAACGTCGAGGGAGTGGGTGATCCGGTCCAGGCGCGCCTCGATGGCGGCCAGCCGGTCGTCGGTGGTGGGGACGGTGGGAACGGAAGCGTGGGCGGTCATGCAGCACCTCGCTTGCCCGCCATGAGCATGCGGGCGTCGATGGGCATGCCCTTGCCGGGCAGCAGCAGGTTCCAGTAGACCCACCGGAAGGCGAGCTTGCCCCAGTGGTTCATGCGGCTCTCACCGAGCAGCTTGAAGGGGCCGGCGCCGGCCAGCGGGAAGTCACCGGGCAGGGGCTGGGTGTCGTAGTTGAAGTCGAGCAAGATGGCCTTGTCGTGGCCGGTCTCGACGAAGCAGTTGGCGTGTCCGTCGAAGGTGGGCTGGACGGCCCGGCCGCCGATGTGGCGCTCCAGGTTTTCGAGGAGGGACTCGGCCTGGAAGTGGGCCACGCTGCCGGCCTTGGAGGTGGGGCAGTCGGTGGCGTCGCCGAGCGCGAAGACGTCGTCGTGCACCACGCTCTGCAGGGTGCGCTTGTCGACGCGCACATAGGCGAGCTCGTCGGCCAGGCCGCTGTTGTCGAAGAGCGACGAGCCGCGGTGGGGGGGCGTGCTCACGAGCAGGTCGAAGTCGACCGACCGTCCGTCCCAGCCCTTCAGCGAGCCACCCTCGGGGCCGCCCTGGACCTCGCTGGCCGCGAAGTCAGCCACCACGTTGATGCCCCGCTGGGCGAGCAGGTTGCCGAGTGTGGCCGCAGCGACGGGCTTGGTGAACGCGCCGTCGAGTGGGGTGACAAAGGAGATGTCGACGTCGTCGCGGATGCCTTGTTCGGTGGCCCAGGCTTCGAGGAGGAATGCCATCTCGAGGGGGGCCACGGGGCACTTGATGGGCATCTCGGCGGGGTTCACCACGATGCGGCCGCCCTTGAAGCTCCGCAGCTTGTCGCGGAGGCCCACGGCGCCTTCCAGGGTGTAGAAGTCGAAGGCCGACTGGTTCCACACGCCCTCGGTGGTGAGGCCTTCGAGGGCTTCGGGGACGGTGCGGCAGCCGGTGGACACGATGAGGAGGTCCCAGCTGAGGGCTTCTCCGTTCTTCAGCACCACGGTCTTGGCGTCGGAGTCGACCCGGTCCACACCCTGTTCGATCCAGCGCACGCCGGGCGGCAACGTGGACCTGCGGGTCTTCACAATCTCGCCGGGGGCGTACCAGCCGAATGGGATGAACAGCAGTCCGGGCTGGTAGATGTGTTGGGGGTCGGGGTCGATGACGGTCACGCGCCAGCCATCGGGCAGGGTGCGCGGAAGGGTCCAGGCCATCATGGTTCCGGCGGTACCGGCGCCGAGGATGACAAGCTCACGGGTGGGCAGGGCCATGCAATCTCCCGAGGTCGCCAGGTGGCGGCTCGTCGCAGAGGAAAGCAGGAATCGTGCCAATACGAAGCGTCGTACCCATGCGGGTTGTGGGCAATTTTGGTGGGTCCTTTCGCACACCGACCCTGCGAGTTCGCCCTCTGTGTCTGGGGGGGGCGTGGAACGGGGGCGGTCTTCCATGCGCCCGGCCATCGGCTCGCGGGCTACTCGTCGACCGGCACCAGCGCTACATCGTCGAAGAACCCGAGCCAGATGCTCGAGTTGTAGCCCCCCACCGTGAACACCAGGCGCTCATCGTCGAACTCCACGGTGTCGGGGGCTTCGAAGAACACCTCGGCGGTCTGCCAGCCGGTGGCCTTCTGGCTGTGCTCGCCGGTGTCGGTGAGCATGGGGCACACGTCGGTCCAGGCCTTGTGCCACAGCACCTCGGAGTCGATGTCGGGGGCCTGGATGCGGACGTTGATCCAGTTGGGCACGCCTGTGGAGCCACAGCTCGCCCATTCGTTGGTGCGCACCTGCCACTTGAACGTGAGGTGCATGAGCCGGCCGGGGGCGGGACACACGTTCTGGCCGATTTCGTTGTACGAGGGGTCGCCGTCGTAGGTGAACATGTAGAGCAGGTTCATGCCTTCGGTGGGCAGGGTGGACAGGTACTCTGTGGCCACGTGGGCATCGAAGTCTGTGCCGGTGGCGGAGATGGTGGTCCAGTGGTCGGGGTCGGCCGACGGAGCGGTCACCGTCTCGAAGCCGCCGTTCTGGATGCGGTCCAGATCGCCCAGGTAGACGTCGTCGTCGGTGAGCCACACGAGGCGCCCGCCCCGCTTGGGGTAGACCTCGGCGACGTCGGACAGGATGCTGTTGAGCTCGCGGCGCTCGAGGAAGGGGGCGAGGATGGCGGCGTCGGCTTCGAGGCCGTCCACCGTGTCGATCTTGCCTTCATAGCCCCACACACCGGCGGCTCCGGCGGCCATGAACGAGGCCAGCGGCTCGGCGGTGGTGCCCGAGTTGCACGCGGTGACGGCCACCACGGTGTTGTCGAGGGGGTTGTCGGCCGGACGGATGGCTCGGATCCAGGCGCCGTCGAAGCCCATCACCCACTCGCCGTGGGCCTTCATGCGGACCAGGTGTCCAGCGCGCCACTGGGCCTGGTCTTCAGCAGAGAGGTCGCGCAGGGCGATGCCTTGGCGGGTGGCCACGATGCCGCGGCGGGGACCTCGGCCGGCGGGACCGTGGAAGTCGGACACCACACCGTGCGACGAGATGTTGAAGAAGCCCGCGTAGAGGCCATCTCGGATGGCGGAGAGGTCGCCTTCCCGGGGGTCGGTGATGCCGTAGCGCGTGACGCTGCCGATGGACGGGCAGGACAGCTCCCGGTCGGCCACGATGGCGGGCAGGAAGTACCCGAGCTCGATGGGAATCTCGATGTCGTCGGTGCCATCGCCGTCGGTGTCGGCCCACTTGGTGAAGTGGTCGGAGAAGGGGGACACGGCGATGAGCTCGCCATTTTCGGTGGCGATGGTGGGGGGCGGCGGTCCGGCGAAGCCTGCGGAGGACAGCGTGCGGGCGCGCAGGTGGGGGATGGGACCGACCGGAGGCGGCGGCGGACCGGCTGCGACGTCGTCGCCGGGTGTGCCTTCGAGGGTGGCGTCGCTGTTGCCCATGGAGCCGTCGAGGGGCTGGTAGATGACGTGGGCGATGCCGTCCTGCAGGTATTGGACACGCTCGCCGTCGGGGTCGAGGTACACGGCTTCCACTTCGGGAATGCCCAACAAGGCGATGGCAGCGGCCTCGGCCTGGTCGACCGGGTCGTCGCCAGCAGCGTCCATGGCGGCATCCACGGCGGCCATCGTGGTGTCGTGGGCGTCGAGCTGGGCGTCGGAGAGTGGGACGGCCACCTCGAAGTCGACGGCGGGTGTGCGGCCTTCTGTGGCGCCGACTGTGGCGACGGCTCGAAGCGAATAGGACCCGACGTTGTCGGTTGGGACGGTGAGAACGCCCGACCAGCGGCCATCTTCGTCAGGGTCGGAGAGCGTCCCCCACACGTCGGTCAGGACGCCGCTGGCATCGGCGGGCCCCACCTCGATGGTGTCGATGGTGCCGCTGGTGTGGACGGCGGCCGAGACGGTGGGTGTGCTGCCCTGCTCGACCAGGGGCACGGTGAGCTGGAGGTCGGAGGCGAGGGGAATGCCGGGGTTGGCGGTCACGACCATCGCTTCGGTGTCGGTGTGGCCGAGGGTGTCGGTGGCGGTGAAGATGAGGGTGTTGTCGCCCGGGACCAGGGGGATGTCGGTGGCGGTCCAGGCGGCGTCGACCGCGACGGCTCCGCTGTGGGACTCGGTCGACCACGCGATGGACACCACGCCCTCGGCGGCTGTGCCCACGACGGTGACCGCTTCGCCGTCCACGGCAAGGTCGGCACCCCAGTTGGGGCCCACGAGCGTGAGGAGGGTGGGGGGCAGGGTGTCGGTCTCGGTGAGGCGGGGGTCGTCGCGCCAGGTGTCTTCCTCTCCGGTGTCGCCGGTGTCGTCCCCGCCATCGTCTCCTCCGCCATCGTCGCCGGAGCCTCCGTCGTCTCCCCCGCCATCGTCGCCTGAGCCACCGTCTGCCGAGCCCACTGTGTTGGTGGTGGACTTGCCGTCGGAGCCGGCGCACGCAGCCAGGAAGAGCAGGGACAGGAAGCGGGTGGAGCGGAGCATGGCGGCCTCCAGGTGTGCGGTCGTGGTGCATGGTAGCGAGGAGGTCGACCCGGAGGGTGTCCCGGGGTGTCCCGGGCGGCTGTCACACGGTCCAGTCCGGAGAGCCGGTGTGGGGAGCGGACCCGGATGGGGTGGGACCCGGTACGGGACCTTCCGGGTGCGGGTGGGCGCATGAGGATAGGCTGACCTTCGTGGAGCATCGGGTCGTCGGACCGAGCTCGGACACGGGATGACGACTGCGGGCCCCCTCCGACCGCTTCGCGGCCACCTCCCCCTGAGAGGGGGAGGACTCTGCGGGAACGGTGTTGAGCTCGGTGTTTACGGTTGGGCCCCCTCCGACCGCTTCGCGGCCACCTCCCCCTGAGAGGGGGAGGACTCTGCGGGAACGATGTTGAGCTCGGTGTTTACGGGCGGGCCCGGGAGGGGGAGGACTCTTGCGGGAACAGCCTTCAGCACGAGGTCCTCCCCCTTCAGGGGGAGGTGCCGGCGAAGCCGGCGGAGGGGGCCCCACAATTGGCCTCTCCTCCAAAATGCACGGGACATGGGGTACCGAACTGTTCAGCGATGCCTATTCACGCACCCGAGCGCTCACCCCCTACCTCCATGGCGGGCCTCGGAACGGCGTGGTGCTGGGTGTCGTCGGGTCGGTTGTGGGGGCGGTGGTGGTGCTGGTGGTGGTGGTCGTGTTGTTGGTCGAGTCCTCTCCCGTTCCACCCATGCTCTACCCCGACGCCATCTGACCCACGCCGTCTCTACAGAATCCCACCCGGACGCCACGCTGCAGCATCGGGGTCGGCTGCCACCCGCTCGGCCACCCGCGCCACGAACGCATCCACCTGGGCGCTCGCGTTTCCTGTGAACGTGCTCGGGTCGGCCAGCAGCGCTTCGAGTCCTGCCTGGTCCAGCGGCACCCGGTCGTCGGCTGCGAGGCGCTCCATCAGGTCGTTGTCGGCCACTCCTCGGGCGCGCATGTCGAGGGCTACGGCCACCGCGTGTTCCTTGATGGCTTCGTGGGCAGCCTCCCGACCCGCCCCGGCCTTCACGCAGGCCATCAGCACCTTGGTGGTGGCCAGGAAGGGCAGGTAGCGGTCCAGCTCGCGGGCAATCACGGCGGGGTAGGGACCGAGCTCGTCGAGCACCGTCACGAAGGTGCAGAACATTCCGTCGATGGCGAAGAAGGCGTCGGGGAGGGCCACACGGCGCACCACCGAGCACGACACGTCGCCCTCGTTCCATTGGTCACCTAGCAGTGCACCCACCATCGCCAGGTGACCCCGCAGGATGGCGCCGAAGCCGTTCACCCGCTCGCACGACCGGGCGTTCATCTTGTGAGGCATGGCGCTCGAGCCCACCTGGCCCTTCTTGAAGCCTTCGGTGACCAGCTCCTGGCCGGCCATCAGTCGAAGCGTACGCGCCAGGTTGCCCGGCCCGGAAGACAGCTGAACCAACGCCGACAGCACCGCGAAGTCCGCCGACCGGGGGTACACCTGCCCCACGCTGCCCGCTGTGTTGGCAAAGCCCAGCTCGGCTGCCACCCGCTGTTCCAAGGCGTCGACATTCTCCGGGCTACCGAGCAGGTCGAGCATGTCCTGTTGGGTGCCCACGGGGCCCTTGATGCCCCGCAGCACGGTGGTCTCGCGGATGTGGTCGAGGTGGTCGAGGGCCCGGAGCAGCTCCTCTCCAGCCGTGGCGAAGCGCTTGCCGAGGGTGGTGGCCTGGGCGGCGACGTTGTGGCTGCGGCCGGCCATCACCTGGTCGCGATGGGTGCTGGCGAGACGGGCCAGGCGGGACAGAGCGGCGAGCGCCCGCTTGGAGACGAGGTCCAGAGCCCGCTGCAGCTGCAGCTGCTCGACGTTCTCGGTGAGGTCGCGCGACGTCATGCCCTTGTGCACGTGCTCGTGGCCGGCGAGGGCGCAGAAGGCTTCGATGCGGGCCTTCACGTCGTGGCGGGTGATGCGCTCGCGGGCGGCGATGTCGTCGAGGTCGACCTGGTCGATGACCGCTTCGTAGGCCGCCACCACACCGTCGGGAACGTCGACCCCCAGGGCGGCCTGGGCACGGAGCACCGACAGCCAGAGGCGCCGCTCCAGCACCACCTTGTGCTCGGGCGACCACAGGTGGACCATCTCGGGGCTGGCGTAGCGGGCGGCGAGAACGTTCGGGATTGTCGACACGGCGGACCTCCAGAAGGGAGGCCGACTAACCGCGGGGTGGCCGACCGAATGTGGCAGGCACGTTGACTCCTCTGTCAGTCGTCTCGACGGGACCGGCGCCACCCGAGGGCGAGCAGCCCGAGCGTTCCGAGGACGTTGGGCAGCAGCCAGCTCCGGGAGGTGTGGGCCGTGCCGCCCAGGACGGTGTGCCGCTCCTTCAGGTCGGGGTCGGCGCGGAGCTGGAGGTCGACCACCGAGTCGGTGGAAATCACGCCCTGGTAGGCCATGTGCACCTTGTCGTCCTTCCGCCAGCCCGAGGGCAGGAGTGCGTCGATCTGGAGGTTGCGGAAGAGGTCGTCCACCTGTGCGTCGCGCTCGGGCGGGGAGAAGAGGTCTTCGAAGGCTTGGGCGAAGGCTTCGCCGACGATGACAAAGGGCATGACCACCATCGTCACGAGGACCGCCTCGAGGGGAGAATCGGTGTTGCTCATCATCTCCTCGTAGACGGAGGAGTGGGTGTCGAGGGCGACGGCCATGTCGACGCTTCGGGCCTCGAGGTCGTCGCGGTCCCCGCCGTAGACGTGCACCACGGAGCCGTCCTTCCAGGCGTCGAGGAGGCGGTCGTGCCAGTAGGGGAGTGCGCCGGAAGGGGCCAGCAGCAGCACTTCTGGCAGGCGCGGTGGGGCGTGGTCGATGCCGAGGGGGGCCCACGCGGTGCTGCCGGCGAGGTGGAGGTCGAAGAGCACCTCGGTGCCGGGTTGGGTGGACAGCAGCGACAGGGGAAGCGTGGGGTTGTCGGGGGCTGCGGACCACGCGAAGACATCGGTGAACGCGGACGTCTGGTCGGATGGTGCGGCGTTGGTGACCACGAGCAGGTCGCCGCCGCCAGCCGCATGGGCCGTGAGGGCGCCGTGGACCTCGGACGACAAGGAGAACCCGTCCGCTGCGAGCTCATCGAGGACCCGCGGGACTTCTTCGGCTGCTGCTCGCCAGCTTCGGTCGCGGTCGGGGGCGTCGGTGTCGGGCTCGGCCCACATCACGCCCATCGGAATCGGGCTGCCGTTGCCCATGCCGGTGTCGAACGACTGGAAGGTGGCCGGTCCGCCGCAGCCCGAGGTGGTGTAGTGGGCCGATGTGGCCGCCTCGAAGGCCGGTGCGGAGGCCATGAAGAGCCGGTCGAAGTCGTCGGACTGGTAGCGCACGAGCTCGGTGCGGTCGCCTGCGGGGAGAGGGACGAGCCAGGCCCAGGGGGCGTCGTCGGCATCGACCATCACCTGGGCACTCACGACAGCCACGCCGGCATCTGTGAGGTCTGTGCCGGCAGGATCGGCGGCCACGATGCTTCGAACCCAGACCACGGCGGGCTCGGAGCCTCCGAAGCCCACGACCGTGCCGATGGCTTGTGCGGGCTGGGTGAGGGAGAGCGCGAGGAGGATGGGGCTCATTGGTCACTCCCGGTGGCTTCTTTGGCGGCGCGACGGCGGCCGGACGACTCGAAGCGAAGGGTGAAGAAGACGGTGGGACCGGACTGTGTGGCGACCGAGTCGATGCCCACGGCGCAAGAGCTGCAGGCGGTGAGGTCGAGGGTGCCGGGGCCTGTGGAGAAGGGAAGGTCGATGCCCACGCCCGGAACGACCAGCGGACCGCCGGTGTCGATGGGCAGGTCGATGGCGGCGGCCACATGGGCGCGGGGTTCGAGGAGGAAGCCGTCGAGCGCGGGGGTGGACGTCCAGGCACCGGACCCGGAAGCGCCGGTCTGCAGGTCGGTCACGGAGAAGTAGACGGCCTCTGCACCCTTGTATTGGCCTTGGAGGTAGGGGCGGACGGCCACACCGGACCCCACCGACCACTCTCCTCCAACCTGCAGAGTCGCGCTGGGTGCCGGCACGGGCTCGTTCGTGGGCTCGAAGGCCACCGAGAGGGCCCCGCCGAGGGTGGCGGTGAGGGGAAGTGCAGAGTCGCGTCGGTCGAGCAGGCGGAAGCGAAGGCCGAGCCCGTCGGAGCCGAGCGTGAGCTCGCTGATGGGTGTGAATGCCCTGCGTGCGGTCAAAAACGGCGGAGTCCAGCCGGCCGGAGCCACGGTGGTCTGCCCTGTGCGGGTGGTGTCGAGGTCGAGCAGCAGCGTGGAGCGGTCGTGGGCGAGACCGAGGTCCAGCGACCAGGTCTTGTCTGGTGTCAGGACCGGCGACATGGGGGACGGAGCGCCCATGGCCGTGCCTGACAGGACCATTGCGAACGCGGCGGACGAGATGGACATGGACCCCCTCGTTGTGTTGGACTTGCGCGCGGTCGAGTGTCGACTCGGCGCATCTGTTCGTACCGCCCCGGGCCACCATGTTCGCTTTCGGGTCGTTTCCGTCTCTGCCGAGGGGAGGCCTGCGCGTTGCACAGAATCGCCGATTGTCTGATTGTCCAGCGTCCGACAAGTTGTCTTCCGAGGTGACCGAACGTCGCGTCCGTGAAGGAGTGTCATGACTGCCCGTGTCCTTGTCGTCGACGACGAAGCGTCCAACCGCACCGCCCTCGAGCGCATCCTCGTGCGGGAACACCTGGAGGTCATCCACGCCGCAGATGGCGAGGAGGCCCTGCAGCGGGTGCGTCTCGACCGTCCCCACCTCATGCTCACCGACTTCAAGATGCCGGGCATGACCGGGCTGGAGCTGCTCAAGCTCGCCCGGAGTGTGTCGCCGTCGCTCGAAGTCATCGTGATGACCGCCTACGGCACGGTCGAGACGGCGGTGGAGGCCATGAAAGAGGGCGCCGCCGACTTCGTCACCAAGCCCCTGCGTCGTGCCGACATCGTGCGGGCCGTGCGCAAGGCCCTCGAGCGGCGTCGGCTCGTGCTCGAGAACAAAGACCTCCGGGAACAGCTCGCCCGCATCTCCCCCGACGACGTGGTGGGCCGGTCCGCGCCCATGCAAGCGCTGCTCGAAGAGGCCGGCCAGGTGGCCGACTCCGAGGCGTCGGTGCTCATCACGGGCGAGAGCGGGACGGGCAAGGGGCGGCTGGCGCGCTGGATCCACGACCACTCGCCGCGTCGGTCGCGCAAGATGATCACGGTGAACTGCGGCGCTCTGCCCGAGAACCTCCTGGAGAGCGAGCTCTTTGGCCACGAAGCGGGGTCGTTCACCGGCGCGCGCGGCCGTCGAGAGGGGCGCTTCGACCTGGCCCGGGGCGGCACACTCTTCCTCGACGAAGTGACCGAGATGAACCCCTCGGTGCAGGTGAAGCTGCTCCGTGTGCTGCAGGACGGGGAGTACGAGCGGGTTGGCGGCACCCGCACGCTCAAGGCCGACGTGCGCATCCTCGCTGCGACCAACCGCGACCCCGAGACCGCCATCCGCGAAGGCCAGCTGCGCGAAGACCTCTACTACCGCCTCAACGTCATCGCGCTCCAGCTGCCGCCTCTGCGCGACCGACGCGAAGATGTGCCGCTGCTGGCCCAGCACTTCCTGCGCATCCACGCTGCACGCAACCGGCGCGAGGTGGCAGGCTTTGCGCCGGCCGCTCTGGATGCCTTGTCCGCATGGTCCTGGCCCGGGAATGTGCGCGAGCTCGAAAATGCCGTCGAGCGGGCTGTTGTGCTGTGTCGTGGAGACAGCATCGACGTGGCCCACCTGCCCCGTGCGCTGCGGTCTGCCGATGGGGCGCCGGGGGCTCTGTCGTTCCGGGTGGGGACCCCACTCAAGGAGGTGGAGCGCACCATGATCGAAGCCACGCTGGCGGCCTGCGACGGCGACAAGTCCATGGCTGCGCGGCTGCTGGGCATCACGGCACGCACCATCTACCGACGCGAGGCGGACTGGCGGGCGGAAGAAGAACGAGAAGCCGCCGAGTCTGTGTCCTGACCCGGACGGGGGCGCGTTCGTCCGCTACAACTGTGGGGTGTCTGGAGGCCTCATGTTGGTCGCGTTTGTGTGGGTGACCGTTGCCGCCGCAGAGCCGCCTCCTCCGGTCGTGGGGGGCGAGGAGACCGACCGACACGAGGCGGTGGGTGCGTTTGTGGCCGACGACGGCGACCTCCGGGGGGCCTTCTGTTCCGGCACGCTCATCGGCGACGTCGAGGTGCTCACCGCTGCGCACTGCGTGTCGGCGATGGTGGAGTACGACCGGGCAGGCTTCGCCATCCAGTTCGAGACGGGCACCGACATCTCCACGAGCAGCGGGGTCGACACCTCCACTCTGGTGGCCTCGGCCATCGCCCACCCCGACTACACCGAAGCCCCCATCCTCTCGTCCGACATCGCGGTGGCCCGCCTCGCCGAAGCGCCCGGCGGCATCGACCCGGTCCCGCTCAATCCCATCTCTCCGTCGTCGACGGTGTGGCAGTTCACCGCCCTCGAACATGTGGGCTTCGGTGCAACGGCGGAAGATGGCTCCGGGGCTGGCCTCAAGCGGCTCGTGAGCCTCGATCTGGCCGACTACGACGGCGACTTCCTCTACTCGCTGTCCGACGACGGCAGCAACGTTTGCGTGGGCGACTCGGGGGGGCCGGCCCTCGGTCGTGCAGAAAGCGGCGAGTGGGTGCTGGTGGGGGTCAACGCATTCGTGTTCGACCCCGAAGGCGGCGACCCTCGCTGCGAAGACGGCGCCACGGGCTCGACCCGCGTGGATGCGCACCTCGACTTCGTGGAGGCGATGCTCGAGTCGGGGGAGGACGACGACGGCACGGGGTGGTCGTCGTTCGAGGTCGAGGGCGGGATGGGCAGCGGCTCGATCCAAGACGACGCCAAAGGCGGCTGCGCGGTCGTGGGGTCTGCAGGCGGGCTCGCCGTGTTCGGTGCCGCTCTGATGGCGATGGGGCGCCGACGCAACCCCTGACACCCACTACGGCTCGGGCACCGTGAGGTCGACCGTGGCCGACACGCCGTCGATGGCGCTGTGGTGGTCGGCCCCCAGCAACATGAGGCCATCTGCGGGGCGCCAGGTGGCGGCGTGGTCGGCGAATGCGCTCTGCACCACTGCATCGAGGATGGCCTGCCAGTCGGCATCGGGGAGGCCGCAGAGGTTGACCTCGTCGACCCCGGCCACACGTGGCGTGAGGCCCACCCGGGTGCCGGCTTCGGTGTCGTCGACCGTGACGGCAGCCGGGGCGGGGATGACATGGCCGGTGACGCAGGCCGAGCCGTCGCGCTCGACCCGAAAGCCGACCGGGGAGGGCAACACACCCATCGCGCCAGCATCGTTGGCGGCGAGGGTGGTGACTTCGACCACAGGAGCCACGCGGGTCCAGGTGTAGGCGTGGCTTCCGACCGACGCAGTGCCGAGGTCTGCGCGGTCGAGGGATGCCGCAGCGTGCACGACTGGACCGACCACGCCGGGCGCCATGGCGGCCAGCAGACCGTCGCTTTCGGGGTTCACGCCGGCGTCGGTGGTCTGGACGGGGGGGATGGGGTCGGGAGTGGTGGTGAGGTCGAGGGCCAGGCCGGCGCGGTCGACCGTCACCGCACGCTCGGTGGAGACGCCGGGCAGCTCGGTGTGCAGGGCGGTGTCCAGCCACTCGGCCCACGCACAGCTGGCGCGGTCGAGCTCGGGGGGGACGCGGTCGGCGTAGAGCGGGGCGGCGGCGGCACCGGCATCTGTGGCGTCGAAGCAGCTGGGTGGCCACGCGAATTCTGCGGACCAGGTGGCGGGCTCGGGAGACCGGCTGACGGGCGCCCAGAGGCCGTTGCACGGGCCTTCGGGGAGGTCGTCGCCGCGTCCGAGCTCCATCACCAGCTCGGCGTCGCGGGTGAACTCCTCGTCTTGCAGGACACTCACCACCTCGGCGCCCCAGGCGATGCGGGTGCCTTGCATGGAGACGTGGAGGGCCTCGTCGTCTGTGTCGACGTCGCCGGCGACCGAGATGACCCGTACGGCACCGGTGAGGCGAAGCTCTTCGGTGATGTTGCCGGTCTCGATGTCGGGTTCGTTCACGGGCTCGCAGGTGCGCCGCAGGATGGCACCGGGGGGCGGCGCGAGCTCGGCGGTACGGATGAACGTGCCCACGTGGCGGACCAGCTCGTCGAGGGCCCCGGGGCCGGCCATCACCGCGAGACCATCCGTGCGGCGGGCACTCTCAGGAGTGGCGGCGCGGGCGACCTGGACCTGGATGGTGCCTTCGCGGCCGTGTGCGTCGCGCACGTGGAGGTCGACCACGCGCCAGGGGATGTCGTCGGCCAGGGTGACGGTGCCGTGGAAGCGCTTGGCGGCGTCGAGGGTGGCGTCGATGCCGTCGATGGTGAGTGCTTCGATGTCGCCGATGGTGCCGTCTTCGATGGCGCCCGACACCGTGACCACACCGTCGTCGGCGTAGAAGGCCGGGAAGTCGGCGGTGATGCGGATGGGAAGATCCCGGTTCCGCAGGCCGTCCTCACCTGTATCGGTCACCACATTTACGCCAGGGCTCTTGACGTCCGCGCCATTTCCCGGCTCGCAGGCGCCGAGGACGCCCAACAGCAGCGGAAGTGTGTTGCGGAATTGTGGGCGCACCGTCGCCTCCACCTGCCCTGAATAGGCCCTGGCTTGCGGCATGGTAGCGCAAAGTCGTCAAGCCGTCGTGGATGATCTCCGACAGCATGGCGGGTTTGTTGCAGAGGTGGCATATTTTCGCCCGCCCGACGCCCAGACGATCCCGTCGATGACGGCGTCACAGAGGAGACTTCATGCGAGCGCGCCCTTTCCTTCTCATCGCGTCTCTGGCAGCAGCAGCGTGTGCCCCCTCCGTCGACAAGGACGGTGACGAGGGCTCTGTCACCACCACGGGTGGCACGGAAGAAGCCGACGCCGACACGGATGCCGACACCGACGCCGACACGGATGCCGACACCGACGCCGACACGGATGCCGACACCGACGCCGACACGGATGCCGACACGGATGCCGACACCGACGCCGACTACACGTTCACCGGCGACATCACCCTGGCCATGTCGGTCCCCGATCTGGGCGAGGACACCTGCCGCGGCACCATCTCCTTCGACGTCGACGAGTCCGACTCCCCTGCGGTCATCGGTGAGTCCGAGTGCACGTTCGAGGGTGTGTTGGCCATCGCCGGCCCCATCCCCTCCGTGCTTGTGGCCGACTTCACCGGCGACGGCGACACCGTGGCGGGCACCGCCACCATCTCCATCCCGTTCGTCGGCGACTACGACCTCCCCTGGGGCGGCACGGCCAACGAAGATGGCGTGAGCAGCCATGTGTCCGACTCGGTCGAGGTCGAGGGCTACACCATCGAGTACCAGCTCGACTTCGACGCCACCGAGTAGGGCGTGCGGGCAGATTGGTGGGAACTGCTGACACACCCTGACGTCCAGTGCAGTGGCCCCCGTCCGATGCGGCAGGACACGGCCGGATCCAGCCCATGAACCCTCCCACATCGCGCTTCCACCGCCAGTGGCTCGACCCCGACGACTGGCGGTTTCGTTCGCTGTTGGTGTTCTTCGCTTGGGTTGTGGGGGGGCTCACCTGGTGGGCGGTCGACCAGGATGTGGTCGACGTGGCGGTGGTGCCCATCCCGTCGCGCATCATCGAGCTGTTGGCCGACCCCGACGACCCGGACACCCCCGTGGACGAAGACACGGACCCGGCGCCGCGTGTGGCACAACCGGGCCGGCCGGGGTTGGGCGGCGGTCCGATGGAGCAGCCCATCTGGTCGGCGAACCCGGACCAGCCGTCGGCCTTCCGCGACCTCTTCTCCCACGAGGTCTTCGGCACCTACGACCCCGAGACCGACCGCTGGGACGCTGTCTTCGTCGAGACCGAGCTGACGACTCCCGAAGGGACGGCGCTGGGGCCGGCCTCGCTCGACCTGCCGCCGGGTCTGGGGGGAGGCGGTCGAGAGGATGTGGTCGGATCGGTGAGTGAGCTGGAGCGGCCGTCGTTCGATGCGGTGATGGTGGCGCTGGTGGCTCCGGGGCCTGCTCATTCCGTCCGTGGGGCGCGCCTGACCGCCAAGCTCGAAGCACCGGCGCCCGAGGTGTCGTCGAAGGTGGTGGCCAAGGCCGCCCGGGGCTGGGAGCGGCATGCGCTGGCGTGTCGGTCCCGCGCGCCGCATGGATGGTCGGGGCGCGTGGTGGTCGAGGTGGACGTGACCGACGGGCTTCCCGAGAAGGTACGCGTCACGGGTGTGTCGGTGCCCACAGAGCTCGAGAGCTGCCTCAAGAGCCGCGCCCGACACCTGCTTCGCTTTGAGCCGACGGCGAAGGGGCTGGCGAAGCTACCGTTTGTGTTTGAGTAGGTTGCGCGGTGGCGTCAGGTGTGGATCAACCTCTGGCACCACACGCCAACACCACCCCCACCACCGCCTCACGCGGATCGGTCAGCCACACCTCGCCTGCGGCCAGCAGCCCCTTTTCCGTGCGCTTCGGTGCCGGCAGGGCCGCGTCCGCTCCCGCTCCCACCAGGGGGTGCAGGCCTCTGCGAACCATGGCCAGTCGGCCCGAGCCGCGTACACGGCCACGGAGGCCAAGGGCCACGCGTCCCATCGTCCAGCGGGGGTTGACCTCCACCATCGGCCACAGGCGGAGGCCCTCGGTGGTGCGGTGGACCAAGGCGTCCACACCCACTGGACCGGTGTGGCCGGCCGCAGCCAGAGCCGGACCCAGGACCTCGAACACCCGCCGGGCGGTCCGTCCCAGGCGGTCGGGGTCTCGGCCGTCGTCGAGCATCCAGCGCACCATGGGCCGGTCGACCCCCCGATGTGGCGCCCCGGTGTAGGCCGCCTGGAAGCGTCCGTCGGGGAACGTCTCGAAGCGCACCACCCCGCGAGCCGTGGTGGTTCCGTCGGTTGCCACATCCCCGTGGAAGGACAGGTCGAGCACGCGGTCGAGCCACGGTCCCACCGTCACGGCACCATGGCGAGCCAGCAGCCCTTCGATGCGGTCCTGTTCCGCCGACGTGGGGGCCGCACCCTCCCGCAACACCCATCGGTGCTGGCCCGACGCACTCCAGTCTCCCTTCACCACCACATCCCGGTGCCCTTGCGCCACCAGTGCGGCGTGGTGTTGAAGGATCTCGGCCATCGACACGCACCGGGTGGGCACCACATCGGGGGTCGACCACCACGACTCTGCGTTCGCATCCAGCAGCTGCCGACCCAACGACAGGCCCCAGCTCTTCGCCCCCACGTTGGACGCCCGCTCCACCGACCCCAGCAGCAGTGCCCGCGCGCGCGCTTCAGCGGACGGCGACCACCCCCAGGGCTGTGCGTCTCCGAGGGTTCGACCGACAAGGTGGGCGGTGTCGTGGACGAACTGCACCATCGGCAGGCCTGCCTGGTACCGGTGGGCCAGCCAGTCCGGACGGGGCGCTTCGGGCACCAGCACGATGTCGCCGCTTGTGGCCAACACTGCGGGAAGCGTGGCGAGGTCGTGGGCCAGGCGGGCCACCCCCTTCTTCGGTTGGTAGGGGCTGGTCGTGCGACGGGCGTGGGCTTGGGCGCCTTCCGCATCGGGATGGAACCACCAGACGTTGGCCGGACGCCCCCGCGACATCCCGACGGTCTGGAGGCGTTCGATGAAGTCGGCATCTAGGCCTGCCCGCACCCGCGCAGGATGGTCGAAGACGGGACCGACGGCCCGAGCGGGGGTCATGGGCTCGGAGGTGTTGGTGAGAAAGGTCTCCCAGAGGGTGTCTTCGTCGTTCTTCCAGCGCTTTGCCCACAGCACGCCATGCCGCACGTGCCCAATCTCCTCGACGTACACGCGGTCCAGGATGGCAGCGGTCTCGTGGTCGCCGGCTGCAGCGAGGCGCGCGGACCAGTGGGCTGCGAAGTCCAGGTTCGCCTGCTCCAGCACCAGTCCCATCTGCACCACGAAGGTGAGGGGGTCGTCGATGGTGCGGAGGGCCCGCCAGAAGAAGTCGCTGAGGGGGAGGTCGGCGAGGTGGACACCGAGGTCTTCCATGCGGTGCACGTACAGCATCAGGTGGCGCTGTTCGTCGGCCATGATGTGGGCCAGGCCCTTGCGGAAGCGTCGGTCTGCGTGTGGGAAGCGCAGCAGGGCCAGGGCCATCAGCTCGAGCGCCTGGAGCTCGTGGTTGGCCATGGCGTGCAGCAGGCGGCCGCGGACGCCGGACTCGCCCAGTGCGGAGAAGCGGGGGCTGGACGTGGTGCGGGTGCGCTCAGCCAGGGCGATGGAGCGGGACCGTCCCGGCACGTGTGGGGCGTGGTAGCCGGGGCCGGGTGCGTCGTCGGAGAAGGACGCCAGGGACACGCACTTGTCGGCCTGCAGCACCTTGCCTTCCAAGATCTGGAGGGCCAGGTCGCGGAGCTGTGGGGGGGCGGACATGACCGCGACGTATCGGGTGGGGCGTCAGTGTGGAGCGAGCTCGACCGCGGCTCCGGCTCCGAAGGTGTCGGAGAGGTCGAAGGCTGCGTGCCCGAAGCTGTAGAAGTAGAAGCCGGAGTCGTAGGTGGAGGTCCAGGACTGGGAGTAGGCGGACCGCTGCACCGCGAACGGGTAGAAGCTCGCGGCCCCGCCCGTGGGGAATTGGGCCTGGAGGGTGACCTGGCTCGCGGGTAGCAGCCGGCTGGGGAGGGCATCGGAGCCCACGGCTGCACAGGCCGGGTCGATGGTGAACCCGCTCCGGGAGGCGAGGTCGCGGGTGCGGGTCTCGAAGTTGGCGGCGTGGTCGACCCGGCGGGTGGCCGAGTACGCGTGCTCGAAGCGGGCTTCGTCGACCGACCACTCGCACGACGTGATGCCGCCGGCGTGGGTGGGAAGCTGCACGATGCCGTGCACATCGGTCACGGTGAAGGTGTCCTGGCTGCCGCCCACCGGCTCGACCTGCCAGCACGTCGAGCCATAGGAGTTGTGGTAGCTGTAGGAGCGGTTTCCATCCCAGATCTCGCGCTGGTGCCGGATGGAACCGCTTGTCACCTGGATCTGGCCCGCTGGGCAGTGGTCGACGCCCCAGCAGTCGCCGTCCTCGCAGTCGAGCAAGCCGTCGAGGTCGTTGTCCACCCCGTCGGCGCAGGCCTCCACGCAGGCGGTTGCGTCGATGCAGTCGGCATCCTCGCAGTCCACGAGGCCATCGCCGTCGTTGTCGGCACCATCTGCACAGTCTTCGGTGGGGATGCACGTGGGGTCGTCTGTGCAGTCGGGGTCGTCGCAGTCCACCAGGCCGTCCTGGTCGTCGTCCTCGCCGTTTCGGCAGTCTTCATCCTCGGGCTCGGGGGCCGCTCCCGAGTCGGCGGTGTCGTCGGTGTCGTTGGTGTCGTTGGTGTCGTTGGTGTCGTCGGTGTCGTCGGTGTCGTCCACCGATGGCTGGCCTGTTTCGGCCGGTGCGCCGTCGGGCTGTTTGTCTGGAGCAGGGTCCAGGCATCCCACGGCGACAAGGCAGGCAGTCAGCGAGACGATGAGACGCATGGTGAACCCCGGTGGCTGCGAGTTTTCTACGTGCTGCAGACCCCGCGGGCAATTTCTGCCCCTTGTGGGCCACCTGTGAAGTCGTTTGTGTGATTCATGTAGGCTGTTTCGGAGGAGGTGCGCGTGGAGAGCGTTCGGGCATGGTTGGTGCGGGACCGGGTGGTGGGCGTGGTGGCGCGGGGCCGACGGGTCTGTGCGCTTGTGGCCCGGGCGTCGGATGATGGGCGCCGGTACCGCCACCAGGTCGTGGAGTGCACGCCAGGTCGACCCGAGCGGGTGCTCACACCTGCTGAAGTGGACTGTGTCGACCCCGTGCTCCTTTCCGATGGCTCGGTCGTCGTTCGCACCGATGGTGGCGAGCCCGGCGGTCCCATGCAGGTGGCGGAGCGGGCGCCCACCGGAGACTGGCGAACCTGGACCGACGCTCCGGGTGGGGTCGTGGCCTTCGCGGCAGCCGAGTCCACAGTGGTGGTGCTCGAGCGGGTGGCGGCGACCGACGCCCCTTGGGGAGTCGAGGTGGTGGTGGCCGAGTCCGGACCCGCCCGCTTCTGGCGCGATTGGTTCACCGAAGACGCCTTCCAGATCGTGATGCACGACCGCCGCTCGGGCACCCGTCGGCCGCTGGGTGCGCGCAGTGCCCTCGAGATGAGCCAGTGTGCGCTCGTGCTGTCTCCCGACGGCCGCACCCTCGTCCACACCCCTGCACGAATTGCGGAAGACGGCGTGTTGCAGCGTGGTCTCGAAGTGTGGGCTCTGCCGGGCCGCTGCGACTCCTGCACCATCTGGGGTCCGCCCAACACAGACCACTCCCATCCGGTCTTCTCTCCAGACGGGCAGTCGCTGGCCTTCGTGCGCCACACCCGCCGCGCCAACGCACACGGCCGCCGCCAGCTGATGGTGCGGCACCTGGAGTCGGGCGAAGAGACGGTCATCGCGCCCGGGTGGCCCCATTGGCTCGAGCCTGTCGCCTGGACCGACGCCCACGGCATCGTGTGCCTCGCGGTGGTGGACTGCCAGAAGGGCGCGTTTGCCGTCCGTCCCGGCGATGCCGCTCCCCGTCGCATCGACACCGCCACCTGGTCGTGGGATGGATTGTCTGTGGGAGACCAGGTGTGGGGTGTCGGGTCTCGCCTGCAAGAGCGTCCTCAGGTTCGTCCGGTCGACCACACGGGACCGGCTTCCGTTGTGCAGCCTTGGCACGTCGAACCGTCCTGTCCCACGCTGTTCTGGCCGGCCGACACCGACGACGGACCCCGACCTCTGGTCGTGATGGTGCATGGCGGACCCGTCTCCGCCTGGACCGACAGCTGGCACCCACGCCAGGCTGCTGCGTTCTTCCACAACCTCGGCTGCCACGTCCTCCTCCCCAACCCGCCGGGGAGCGTTGGCCACGGCGATGCCCACGTGGAAGCCATCTGGCATGCCTGGGACTACTGCACGGAAGCCCTCATCACGCTGCTGCACCAGGCGTCTGAACGCGCAGACATTGGTCGGATTGTGTTGTTTGGTGGCAGCTTCGGGGGCTGGGCGGTCAACCGACTTGCCACCCGCCCCGACTGTCCTCCGGTCGCCGGCATTGTCACCCACGCCGGCATCTTCGACCACCACGCCATGCTCGGCGCCTGCGATGAGCCGGCGGCCTTCCGCTGGCACCTGGGCCCCACCCCCGACCACATCCACCGCGCCGAGCCCGCGCTGCACATCGGTGACTGGACGGCCCGCACCCTCATCCTCCACGGTGCCCTCGACTACAACGTGCCCGTGGGGCAGGCGGTGGCTCAGCACCATGCGCTCGAGCGCCGAGGTGTGCCGCACCGGCTGGTGGTCTTCCCCGACGAAGGCCACCACATCCTCGAGCCCCGCAACAAGCTGCGGTGGTGGCACGAGGTCGGCACGTTCGTTCGGTCCGTGACCGGGATGGGCTGACGCCTACAGGTCGAGGGTGCGCGGCTCGCGCGGGCTCCGACGGCCTTCGAGGGTGGTCTCGAGGGCCCTCTTGTTCTTCACAGCGCCGTGGATCTGCACACCGGTCAGCACCCACACGGGCCACAGGAATACACCCCCCACGCCGGTCACCCACGCGTTTCGACGCTTGCGTCGCCACGTGTCGAGGTGGGTCTGCGCGTCGGGGCTCACACCACACGCCCGCATGTCGCGCTCCAGGCGGTTTCGACCGAAGCCCTTTGCCCGGTACTCCACACCATCGACCACCACGTGGTTGCCTTCGATGGTGACCTCGTGGGTGCCGGGGCTCCAGGGGCAGGTCCGGGCCGCGCTGGCCGTGGTTCCCGTGAGGGCGGTCGTGAGGAGCAGGGCGGACAGGGTGCGGGTCATGGTGCCTCCGGAGGCCGCGTCGAGGAGTGACACCCGGGACAACGCTCCAGGGAGAACATCCCCGCCAGGGAGCGAATTGCAGCGGGTTGCGCCCACGCTCGGACCGCGGATTGAGGCGGCTGCGAGCCCGCTGTTACGCCCCGTTACGGCCGGTCTGGCGCTGTTGGGGGAGGCTTCGAGGACCACCGTGGTCTGGGAGCACCCATGCGCAACGACGGCCTGTGCCTTCTCGTCATCCTGTCTGGCTGCAACCTCGGACATGACACCAACCTGAAGGCCGTCAACTTCGACCCGACCGCCACCATCACGTCCCATGCGGACGGAGATGTGCTCATCGAGGGCCGTCCCGCCACGTTCGAGGGGCTCGGGTCCGATCCCACCCAGGGGGTGGAGCACCTGGAGGCCGCGTGGTGGCTGGCCGAGGCTCCCATCTGCGACTGGGCCCCCCTCGGCCCCGGTGGAGAGACGGCCTGCTCGGTGAACACGCTCGTGCCCGGAGAGGGCTCCCTCGAGCTGATGGTTCGGGACTCGGCGGGGGCCACGGTCTCGGCGGTGGTGGTGCTCCAGGTGGACGCCACCGAACCTCCGGATGTGGCCATCGAGCTGCCCCTCGATGGGGCGGTGGCGTACGCCGACCAGGACCTGGAGCTGGCCGGCTCGGTGTCCGACGACCACGACACCCTGGACGACCTCCACATCGAGTGGGTGAGCGACGTGGACGGCAGCCTGGGCAGTGGCTTGTCCGTCTTGGCTGCGGTGACCCCGGGCGACCACCTGCTCACCCTGCGGGCCGAGGACACGGTCGGTCGGGTGGGTGAGGACACCGTGCAGGTGAGCGTCTTCCCCACGAACACCCCGCCGCTTTGCGAGGTGACCGCACCCGAGGATGGGGGCCACGGAGATGTCTCCACCACAACCGTGCTCGAGGTGTTCGCCTCGGACGGCGAGGATGTCCCGGCGTCGCTGGTGGTGTCCTGGGAAAGTGATGTGGACGGTGCTCTGGGTGATGCCGCCGTGGATGGAGGCGGGGTGGGTACGCTCGATGTCTCCGGGCTCTCCACCGGCACCCACACGCTCACCGCCACCGTGACCGACAGTGGCGGCGCCCTGTGCACCGATGCCATCACCTACGTCTTCGGCACGGCCCCGGTGGTGACCATCGACACCCCACTGGACGGCGAGCTGGTGGGGGAGGGGACGCTCGTGTCCTTCTCGGGCTCCGTCTCGGATGCGGAAGACCCTGCCGAGCTGCTGGCGGTCAGCTGGGAGAGCGACCTCGACGGCGTGCTCGACACCGCCGACGCAGCCACCGACGGCACCACGGCCTTCGACACATCGAGCCTGTCCCTCGGCGCCCACCACATCACCCTGCACGCGGCCGACCAGGAAGGCCTCGCCGGCACCGACGCCATCACCGTCACCATCAACGGCAAGCCCGGTGCCCCCGTCGTTTCCCTGTCGCCCGACCCCGCCGTCACATCAGACGACCTGGTGGTGTCCATCGACACGCCGAGCACCGACCCCGAGGGCGACACCATCACCTACCAGTACGTCTGGAGCGTGGACGGCGTGGTGTCTGCGGCCAGCTCGAGCGCCACTCTGCCGGCGTCGGCCACCACGCGCGACGAGGTGTGGTCGGTCGTGGTCACGCCCCACGATGGCCTGTCGGATGGACCCTCCGCAGCTGCTGCGCGCACGGTCGACAACAGCGCGCCGGTGATGGCTTCCGTCACCCTGTCCCCCAGCCCGGTCTACGAGGGCGACACCCTCACGTGCACCCCTGCGGCCACCGATGCCGACGGCGACACCGTGTCCTACAGCTATGCCTGGACCGTAAACGGCGGAACGGTCTCCGCAACCTCCAGCACGTTGTCTTCGGTGGACTTCGACCGGGGCGACAGCGTGGTCTGTACCGTCACGCCCACCGATGGAACCGATGTGGGCGTCGCCCTGGCCTCTGCCGCCGTCACCGTCGACAACACGGCCCCGTCCATCGCCGCGGTCTCCATCACGCCCGCCAGCCCGGCTGTCACCGACGACCTGTCCTGCACCTACAGCGGCTACGCCGACGCCGACGGTGACTCCGACGCCAGCACCTTCGCCTGGACTGTCAACGGCGCTGCTGCGGGCACCGGAAGCACCCTCTCGACCGGCTCGTTCACCGCTGGCGACACCATCACCTGCACCGTCACCCCCGACGACGGCACCGACACCGGAACGGCCGTCTCCGACAGCGTGGTCGCCGACAACACCGCCCCCGAGATCGACAGCCTAGCCATCTCTCCGGCTGCACCGGGCGTCTCGGACACGCTCACGTGCACGGCCACCGCCTCGGACGCCGACGGACACACGGTCACCATCGCCTACGAGTGGTTCGTCGAGGGCGCCGTTGCGGGCACCGGAAGCACCTTGTCCGGAGCCTTCTCGAAGGGCGACACCGTCACCTGCATCGCCACGCCCGACGATGGAACGGATGTGGGGGCCAGCGCTTCGGACAGCGTCACCGTCGACAACACCGCGCCGGTCATGGCTTCGGTCACCCTGTCCCCCGACCCCGCCGTCGAAGGCGACACGCTCACCTGCAGCCCCTCCGCCACCGACGCCGACGGCGACACCGTCTCCTTCACCTACGCCTGGACCGTCTCCTCCTCGACCATCAGCCCCACCAGCAGCACGCTCTCGTCGGCCTACTTCGACCGCGGCGACACCGTCTCCTGCATCGCCACCCCCTCCGACGGCACCGACACCGGCACGGCCCAGTCCTCCAACACCATCTCGGTGGACAACTCCGCGCCGTCCATCTCCGCAGTCTCCATCACGCCCACCAGCCCGGCCATCACGGACACGCTCACCTGCACCTACAGCGGCTTCTCCGACCCCGACGGCGACGCCGACGCCAGCACCTACGCCTGGACCGTCAACGGCACCGCAGCTGGCACCGGAAACACCCTCGCAGCAGGCGCTTTCGCAGCAGGCGACACCATCACCTGCACCGTCACCCCCGACGACGGCACGACCACCGGCACCCCTGTCGCCGACAGTGTCACCGCCGAGAACACCGCCCCCGAGGTCACCTCCGTCACCGTGACCCCCACCACGCCCACTGTCTCCGACACCCTCACCTGCACCGCCACGTCCACCGACGCCGACGGCGACACCGTCACGCTCTCCTACGCCTGGACCATCGGCGGCACCACCGTCGGCACCACAAGCACGCTCTCCAGTGCCTTCTCGAAGGGCGACACCGTCACCTGCACCGTCACCCCCCACGACGGCACCGAGTCCGGCACCACCGGCTCCGACAGCGTCACCGTCGACAACACCGCACCGGTCATGGCCTCGGTCACCCTGTCCCCCGACCCCGCCGTCGAAGGCGACACGCTCACCTGCAGCCCGTCCGCCACCGATGCCGACGGCGACACCGTCTCCTTCACCTACGCCTGGACCGTCTCCTCGACGACCATCGCCCCCACCAGCAGCACGCTCTCGTCCGCCTACTTCGACCGCGGCGACACCGTCACCTGCACCGCCACCCCCACCGACGGCACCGACTCCGGCACAGCCCTGTCCTCCAACACCATCTCGGTGGACAACTCCGCGCCGTCCATCTCCGCAGTCTCCATCACGCCCACCAGCCCGGCCATCACGGATACCCTGACCTGCACCTACAGCGGCTTCTCCGACCCCGACGGCGACGCCGACGCCAGCACCTACGCCTGGACCGTCAACGGTGTGGTCGCCGGAACGTCCACGAGCCTCTCCCCGAGCAGCTTCTCGTCGGGTGACACCATCACCTGCACCGTCACCCCCGACGACGGCACCGACACCGGCACCCCCGTCGCCGACTCCGTGACGCCCTCCAACACGCCGCCCGAAGTCACGAGCGTCACGGTGACCCCCACGTCCCCGCTCGTCTCCGACACCCTCACCTGCTCGGCCACGTCCACCGACGACGACGGCGACACCGTCACCCTGTCCTACGCCTGGACCATCGGCGGCACCACCGTCGGCACCTCGAGCACGCTCTCCAGCGGCTTCTCGTCGGGCGACACCGTCACCTGCACCGTCACCCCCCACGACGGCACCGAGTCCGGCACCACCGGCGCAGACAGCGTCACCATCGGCAACAGCGCGCCCGAGGTCACGTCGGTCACCATCTCGCCCACCGCGCCCACCGCCTCGGACACCCTCACCTGCAGCGCCGCCACCACCGACCCCGACGGCGACACCGTCACGCTGTCCTACGCCTGGGCCATCGGCGGCACCACGGTGAGCACCAGCAGCACGCTGTCCTCGGGCTACAGCCGCGGCGACACCGTCACCTGCACCGTCACCCCCCACGACGGCACGGTTGCAGGCGCCTCCGACGCCGACAGCGTGGTCATCGACAACACCGCGCCCACGGTCGCTTCGGTCACCATCACCCCCTCGTCGCCCACGGTCACCGACACCCTCACCGTGTCGTACAGCACCGCCGATGCCGACGGCGACAGCGTGACGGTCGACTACGAGTGGACCGTGAACGGCAGCGTGGTCTCCACCGCATCGACGCTGAGCGGCAGCAGCTTCGACAAGCACGACAGCATCGTCGTCACGCTCACGCCCGACGACGGCACCGACACCGGCACTGCGGTCAGCTCGAGCAGCGTCACCGCGGTCAACAGCCCGCCCGAGGGCCTGGTCACCGCCATCGACCCCGACAAGTACGTGCTCGGGTTCGATGACCTGTGGTGCTACGACGACATCGCGCCCACCGATGATGACGGCGACACGGTCACCTACACCATCACGTGGGAGGGCGACGGCCTCACCTACCCCGACGACTTCGCCACCGCGACCGGCCCCGACACCACGCTGTACACCGACGACACCGTGCCCGTGGGCGATGTGAGCCTGGCGCTGGAGTGGTCGTGCACCATCACGCCCAACGATGGCGAAGACGACGGCACCGCGTCGACCGCCACGGCCACCGAGGACAACCTCTACGCGGTGGGCAACAGCACCCCCACGGGCAGTGGGCTCACGGCCTCGCAGAGCTACATCATCCTGCAGAAGGTCACCATCACCAGCACCGTCACGGTCGAAGAGCTGGGGAGCAACTGGTACAGCCTCAACGGCTCGCCCGACATCAAGATGATGCTCTTCGACGACAACGGCGGACCCGACGCCCTCATCGCCGAGACCGCCCTCACCCCCATGGTCGTGGGTGCCAACGAGGTGCCCGTCACCACACCCGTGTCCATCTCGGCCGGTGACTACTACGTGGGCTACGTCTACGGCGGTGGCTCCGGGTCCAGCTCCCTCGACGGCACCACGGGCGGGAGCGACACGGTCTGGTACACCTACCACTCGTACACCAGCGCCTTGCCCGACCCCCTCACCGGAGAGAGCTCGTACACCGGCCAGACCCTGAGCCTGTACGTGCTGGTGCAGTAGGCGAGGCGGCCTGGCCAGACCCGGGTCATCGAGACCGCATCCAGTGGCCTCTGTGTCGCCCCCATGGACCACAAAGGTGGCTCGGAGTCGATCCCGCCGGATATCGGGCCGGGCCGCACGTGGTCGTGCGCCGCGCCTCGGAAGGCGATGGCCCCCGCGTGCCACCCAGGAGAGTTCATGCAGCTTGGTGTACCCAGGGAGTCCTGTCCCGGAGAACGCCGGGTCGCCGCCACGCCCAAGACCGTCCAGAAGCTCGTCAAGTGGGGCTACTCGGTCGTGATTGAGGCTGGTGCGGGGGCCGGTGCGAAGATCGACGATTCCGCCTACGAAGCCGCCGGCGCCACCATCGACCCCACCGGCGACGACGCCTGGGCTGCCGATGTGGTCTTCAAGGTCCGCGCGCCCGTGGCCATCGACGAAAGCCGCCACGAAGTCGACGCCCTCAAGGAAGGCGCCACCATCGTGAGCCTCGTCTTCCCCGCCGAGCAGGCCGACCTCCTCCAGCGCTACGCCGACAAGAAGGTCACGGCGCTCGCGCTCGACCAGGTGCCCCGCATCAGCCGCGCCCAGAAGATGGACGTCCTGTCGTCGATGGCCAACATCGCCGGCTACCGCGCCGTCATCGAAGCCTCGCACCACTACGCCGGCTTCTTCGGTGGCCAGATGACCGCCGCCGGACGCACCCGTCCCGCCCAGGTGCTCGTCATCGGCGCTGGTGTGGCCGGTCTCGCTGCCATCGCCGCCGCCCGCGGCCTGGGCGCCGAGGTCTACTCCTTCGATGTTCGGCCGTCGGTCAAGGAACAGGTCGAGAGCCTCGGCGCGCGCTTCCTGCTGCTCGACGTCCCGATGGAAGGCGGCGAGACCTCCGGCGGCTACGCCAACATCATGTCCGATGAGTTCATCGCGGCCGAGATGGCCCTCTTCCGCGAGAAGGCCAAGGACATCGACATCGTCATCACCACCGCCCTCATCCCCGGGAAGAAGGCGCCCATCCTCTTCACCGAGGACATGGTGCAGACCATGAAGACCGGCGGCGTGGTGGTCGACCTGGCCGCATCGCAGGGGGGCAACTGCGCGGTCACCGAGCCCGAGACGGTGTGCGTCAAGCACGGTGTCACCATCATCGGCTACACCGACATGACCTCCCGCCTGGCCGCCCACGCCAGCCAGTTCTTCGCCACCAACCTCACGCACCTCCTCGACGACATGGGGCGCCACGACGACTTCAAGGTCGACCTCGAAGACATCGTCGTGCGCAAGGCACTGGTCGCCCACGAAGGCGCGGTCACCTGGCCCTGCCCGCCGGAAGTCGAAGAAAAGGCCCGGGTCGCTTCCCAGCCGCCCAAGCCCAAGGTCGAAGAAAAGGCTGTCGAGGCCCACAAGCCGGCCCCGCCCGCCAAGACCGGCGGCATGTCCAACTTCCTCAAGGGCTTCGCCACCTCGGTGGTGGGTGTGGCCGCGCTGTTCGGCATCGGCGTCTACGCCCCGCCCGAGTTCATGCAGCACTTCACGGTCTTCGTGCTCTCCTGCTTCATCGGCTGGCAGGTCATCTGGAACGTCTCGCCTGCGCTGCACACCCCGCTCATGAGCGTCACCAACGCCATCAGCGGCATCATCATCGTCGGCGGCATCCTCCAGGCCTCTTCGGGCTCGGTCGACCTCGCCACCCTCCTCGGCGCTGTGGCCGTCCTCGTCGCCAGCATCAACATCGCGGGCGGCTTCCTCGTCACCCAGCGCATGCTCGCCATGTTCCGCAAGGAGGCCTGAGCCATGATCACCGAAGCCCAGAGCCTGCCCACTGTCCTCTACGTCGTCGCCGCCGTGCTGTTCATCTTCAGCCTCGGCGGGCTGGCCAACCAGGAGACCGCCCGCCGCGGCAACCTGTTCGGCATCCTCGGCATGGTGTTGGCCGTCGTGGCCACCTTCCTGCTCGGCGACTTCGAGGCCTGGAACTCCACCGCCCAAACCCTCGTCTACGGCTCCGTGGCCGTTGGTGGGGCCATCGGCGCGGTCCTCGCCATCCGCGTGGCCATGACCGCCATGCCCGAGCTCGTCGCCATCCTCCACAGCTTCGTGGGCCTGGCCGCCGTGTTCGTGGGCTGGTCGTCGTACCTGCACCCCCACGGCGGCGAGATCTCCGGTCCCGCCTTCAACGTCCACCTGGTCGAGATCTGGGTGGGTGTCTTCATCGGCGCCATCACGTTCACCGGCTCGGTGGTCGCGTGGGCCAAGCTCAACGGTCGCGTCTCCGGCAAGCCACTGCTGCTGCCCAACCGCCACCTCATCAACCTGGCCGCCGTCGTCACCAGCCTCATCCTGGTCATCCCGTTCATCGAGATGAGCGTGGGCGCGGGTGGCTTCAGCTACTTCGGCTTCATCCTGCTCATCGTGATGTCCGCCGTGGCCTTCGGCATCGGCTGGCACCTCGTGATGGCCATCGGTGGCGCCGACATGCCGGTCGTCGTCTCGCTGCTCAACTCGTACTCGGGCTGGGCGGCTGCCGCGGCCGGCTTCATGCTGTCCAACGACCTCCTCATCGTCACCGGCGCCCTCGTGGGCTCGTCGGGCGCCATCCTCTCCTACATCATGTGCAAGGCCATGAACCGCTCCATCTGGAACGTCGTGTTCGGTGGCTTCGGCACGGATGGTGGTGGAGAGCCCGCCCAGGTGGGTGAGGCCAAGTCCGCCGACGACTGCAACCACACCGACGCCGCCGAGGTGGCCGAGGCCGCCCGCAACGCCAAGTCCATCGTCATCGTGCCCGGCTACGGCATGGCGGTCGCGCGGGCCCAGCACCTGGTCAAGGAATTCAGCGGCCAGATGCGCAAGAAGGGCATCACCGTCCGCTACGCCATCCACCCCGTCGCCGGTCGCCTCCCGGGCCACATGAACGTGCTGCTCGCCGAGGCCGGTGTCCCCTACGACACCGTGCTCGAGATGGACGAGATCAACGAGGACTTCCCCGAGACCGACCTCGTGCTCGTCATCGGCGCCAACGACATCGTCAACCCCGGCGCCGAGACCGACCCCGCCTCGCCCATCTACGGCATGCCCGTGCTGCAGGTGTGGAAGTCCACCAAGGTGGTCGTGTTCAAGCGCTCGATGCGCATGGGCTACGCCGGTGTGGCCAACGAGCTGTTCTTCAACGAGAACACCGACATGCTCTTCGGCGACGCCAAGGACACGGTCCAGGCCATCCTCAACGCACTGTCGGGCAAGGCCGCCGCCTGAGCCTGGCCCCATTGCTCGCGGCCCGGTCCTCTTCGGAGGGTCGGGCCGCTGTCGTATTTGGGGACCCCTCCGGCCGCACAGCGGCCTCCGGGGGCCGCGAAGCCAAGGTCTTCGCGGCAGCGGGCGAGCCAAGGTCTCGCCCGCCAGAACTCAGGGACAGGCACCCGTGTTGGCCGTGTGGGTGCAGCTTCCGCCCAGACCAGTCCCCAGCGCGGAGCACAGCACCACCACCTGGTCGTCGCAGAGGCCCGCATTGCCGAGCACCTCCACATCCGCGTCGACCGCCGACAGAGACTCGAGCTCCAGAATGCTGACCAGCGCGCTATTCCCAGTAATCTGTAGTGTCCGTCCCACATGCCATATCGAGTCGAGGCCGTCGAGGGTTGGGAGGGTGCCATTGTTCGACACCCGCACGTCTCCACCCACAAACACCAGCGGACGGAGGCCGGACAGGTCGTTGAGCGCGCCATTGCCATGCACCACCAGGTCGTGCCCCACCCACTCCAGAACATCGAGTCCATCCACGCTCTCGAGCGCATCGTTGCTTCCGATGAACAGCCCGGTGCGCACTCCGGTGAGCGAGGCCAGGCCTTCCATCGAGGTGAGCGCTGCGTTGCCCCCCACTGCGAGCTCGCCCACCACCTCGGTCAGCCCCTCCAGCCCCTCCAGCCCGACGAGGGAAGCGTTGTGGTTGATGGTCAGGTCGCCCTCCACCCGTTCCAGCAGCGACAGGCCGTCGAGGGTCTCCAGGACGGTGCTGCCGATGTGCATGTCGCCCGCCACGGACCGCAAGCCATCCAGTCCACGCAGGTCCGTCGTCCCGCCGGCGTACACGGTCAAGCCTCCCACCTCCACCACACCAGACAGCCCGTTCAGGTCCACGAGGGCGGAGTTGCGGGCGAGCTGCAGCTCCCCGCCAACGGTCCGTAGCGACGCCAGTCCGCGCACATCCGAGAGCGCTTCGTTGCCGTTCAGCGCCAGCCCACCTCCCACACTCTCCAGTGTCTGTAGCCCCGCCACATCGAGCAGGCCGGCGTTGTGGACCACGATCAGGTCGCCCTCGATCCAACGGAGCTGCTCCAGCCCGGTCAGGTGCTGGAGTGCCGGGTTGTCCCGAATGAGCAGTTCCCCATCCACCCGGGTCACCGCGTCCAGTCCCGCCAACGTGGTGAGGGCATCGTTGTGGTAGACCGTGAGGTCCCCCTGAATCGCAGAGACGCCCGCCAGTCCCGACAGGTCGGCGAGCTCCTCATTTCCATAGAACGAAACCGACCCCCCAATCGTCTCGAGCGATTCCAGGCCCGCTGTGGACACCAGCTGGTCGCTGTGATGGATGTAGAACCCACCCCCCACAGTCTGCAGCGCTCCCAACCCATCCAACGAGTCCAGGTGCCTCTGGTCGTGGAGACTGAGGCTGCCGCCGATGTGTTGGAGGGCGTCCAGCCCGGTGAGGTCCGTGTGCTCACCACCGGGCGAGCCCCCTCCCGACTCGTCCGACCGGGCAAGCACCGACCCGCCCACATCGGTCAGGCAAAACAACGACTCGAGCACATTGGCTCGGATGGTACCCAGCTCCAGGGAGCCCTCCAGCCCCCTGGCGCAGCGGCCATCGCAGAACGAACCGAAGTCGTGGGTGAGGTCGCCCGGGACCACGTCGTAGGTCCCGTCCCATGCGAGGGGGTTGAGGTCGTCGCAGTCGTCGGCTCGATGCACCCCGTCGCCGTCCCGGTCCGCTTCGTCGACCGCCACCCCGGAGTGGCCCGCCGTGTCCTGCCCCGATTCCACAGAGTCGGTGGCGCCGTCGGTCGCGGTATCGGCCTCCCGTTCGTCCTTCTCGCCGCGCGGGTCGCACCCCGAAGCACCCACCCCCAACACTGCCAGCCACACCCACACCATCCCCAAGCAAAGCCCCCCGGATCCCAGCTCGCCGTCGTCCCGCCTTCTTGTGTTGGACGACATTCAACACTCCTGCCCGGTGCTCTGGGTCGGCCACCATGGGACCGCAACCATCCCAGTGCCAACACCACCGCGCAATTGCGGCGGGTTGCCTTCCATCTCCAATCGACCGAGTCCGGAGTCCTCTCCCTTGGATACCTTCGGACCCGATGACCACCAACCCCTACACCCCGCCCCGCGCGAACGTCGACGAGAATGACGACTACGGGGCCAGTCCCGAGGTCGTCCCGCACATGTGGGCGCTGCGCGAAGACCTCGAGCCCACCGAGCGCTTCCTCCGTGGGCTGGGCACCACCGGTGTGGCCTTTGCCACCGTGTTTCTCATGGCCGGATTCGTCGCCGCCCCCATCGTGTGGTTCCTGGCGGTACGAGATGGGGCCGAGCTTCTCGC